>Ga0326597_10004786_pt1 | contig 18920 bp, 22 predicted proteins | sample RVTome_12_FD_203789 | JGI IMG/M metagenome (GOLD analysis project Ga0326597, IMG submission 203789) | Soil microbial communities from uranium-contaminated site in the Upper Colorado River Basin, Wyoming, United States - RVT100D185 | ecosystem: Environmental > Terrestrial > Soil > Contaminated >... | reverse complement strand
ATCGTTTTTGACAACCGGGGGGTGGGGAGGAGCGGCGTGCCCCCGCCGGGCTACGCCCTCGCCGACATGGCCGACGACGCGGCCCGTGTGCTGGACGCCGCAGGCGCCGGGCCCGCCCACGTCATGGGCTTCTCCATGGGAGGCCACATCTCCCAGGAGCTCTGCCTCCGCCATCCCGGCCGGGTGCGCAGCCTGGGGCTGCACCACACCTGGAGCCGGAACTGCGCCCGCCTGCGGTCCTTCCAGGCGGCCCGCAAGCGCCTCGCCGAGCGGGGGGAGCGGGAGGCGCTCGTCGAGATGAGCCTCCTCGGGCTCTATTCGCACGAGTACTGGGACGCCCACCCCGCCGAGATGGAGAAGAAGAGGAAGTGGCTGATCGAGGCGTCGCCGGCGGACGCGGGCTGGATCGGCCAGCTCGAGGCCTGCCTCGCGGGCGACACCCTGGAGCGGCTGGGCGGGATCCGGGTGCCCACCCTGATCACCGCCTCGACGCACGACTTGATCGTGGGGACCCACGAGGCGGAGGAGATCCACCGGCGCATCCCGGGCTCCCGGCTCGTCATCATGGAGGGGACGGGGCACGTCGCCCTCCTCGAGCGGCCGGAGGCTTTCGGGCGCATCTGCCTCGGCTTCCTCCGCGAGGTGGGGGATGCGTGAGCGGGTTTCGGGGCCGCCTACCCCGGGGGCCAGGCCATGGGGCGGCCGCCGAGCAGGTGGAAGTGGATGTGGAAGACGCTCTGGCCGGCGTCCTTGTTGCAGTTGGCCACGAGGCGGAAGCCGCTCTGGGCGATGCCCTGCTTGCGGGCGATCTTGCTCGAGGCGGTGACGATGGAGCCCAGGAGCTCGTTGTGGGCGTCGCCGATTTCGAGCAGGGTTTCGAGGTGCTGCTTGGGGATGATGACGACGTGGACAGGGGCCTGGGGGTTGATGTCCTCGAAGGCGAAGAGGCGCTTGTCCTCGTAGACCTTCTTGGAGGGGACCTGGCCCGCGGCGATCTTGCAGAAGATGCAGTCCTGCATGCTTGCCTCTGGCTGGGGGGAGTCCACCGGGAGACGGAGGTATCTTAGGCCTCCGGGGCCGGGATGACAAGGAAGCCGCCCCTCGGGCCCCGGGCGCTTTCGGGCGCCGGTTGCGCGGGGCATGAGGATGTGACAATCCTGCATGCATCGAATCCCTATTCCGATAGGCCGAGCTTTCGTTTCGCCGTGCGGGAGCCGCCTTAGGCGAAGCCGGGAAGGAGGGGGGACATGAACCTCAGCCGCGCGCTCGTCGAGCATGTGCACGCCATCCGCTACGAAACCCTGCCGGAGGAGGCCCGGGACCGGGCCAAGTACTTCCTCCTGGACTTCCTGGGGGTCGCGCTGCGGGGCGGGGAGGCGGCGAGCTCGCGCGTGCTGCGCTCTTTCATCCGCAAGCGGACGCCCCAGGACGGCCCCTGCACCGTGATCGGCTCCCCCCTCCGGACGGACGCCCCTTACGCCGCCCTCGCCAACGGGGGCATCGCCCACGCCCTCGAGATGGACGACGTGACCACGCGGTCGAGCCTCCACCCGGCGGTGAGCGTGATGCCCAGCACCCTCGCGGTGGCCGAGGCCCATCGGCCCGACCCCAAGAGGGTCATCGCCGCCATCGTGGCGGGCTACGAGGTGACGAACCGGGTGGGGAACGCCGTCAACCCCACGAGCCACTACAAGCGCGGCTTCCACCCGACGGGGACGTGCGGCGCCTTCGCCGCCTCCGTCACGGCCTCGAAGATGCTCGGGCTCTCGCCCGAGGCCGCCGCCAGCGCCTTCGGCATCGCCGGGAGCCAGGCGGCCGGCTCGATGCAGTACCTCGACAACGGCGCCTGGACCAAGCGCTTCCACCCCGGCTGGGCGGCCCACAGCGGCATCATCGCCGCCTACCTGGCCCAGGAGGGCTTCACGGGCCCGGAAGACATCCTCGGCGGGCCCTCGGGCTTCCTCCACGGCTACAGCGACGACGCCCATCCGGAATACGTCCTGGAGCACCTGGGCGAGTACTGGGAGATCTGCCTCTCGGCCATCAAGCCCCACGCCTGCTGCCGCTACAACCACGCCCCCGTGGACGCCGTGATCCAGCTCTGCAAGGCGCACGACATCCGGCCCGCGGAGGTGAAGGGGGTGGAGGTGCGGGTGCCCGAGACGTGCGTGATGCTCGTGGTCGAGCCCGAGGCGCTCAAGACGGCCCCCCAGAACGTGGTGGACGCGCAGTTCAGCCTGCAATACGCGGTGGCGGTGGCCCTCCTCAGGCGGCGGGCGGGGCTGGAGGAGTACCAGGACGATTTCCTGCGCTCCCAGGTCCACCGCTCGGTCATCGGCAAGATCCGCTGCCTCGGGGACGCGGAGCTGGAGAAGGCGTTCCCCGGCAAGTGGCAGGCCCGGGTGCGCATCGACACCGCGCGGGGCCCCTTCGAGGCCCATGTGGAGCACCCGAAGGGGGACCCGCGGAATCCGCTCTCGTGGGAGGAACTCATCGAGCGCTTCCACGACATGGCGGGGCCGGTGCTCGACGCGGCGGCGCGCCGCCTGCTGGTCGAGCGCGTCCGGGGGCTGGAGCGCCTGGCGAGCATCACCGAGGTGACGGAGCTCGCCGCCTCGGCCGAGGGGACGAGGGTCTGAGGCCTAGCGCGCCGCGCCGGCCTGCTCGAGGAGGGCGATGCCCAGGGCGAGGCGGCCGGCCAGGCGCTCGAGGAGCTGGGTGCCCATCCCGGCCCGGTAGCGGGCGGGGTCGCCCGAGCCGATGAGGAGTGCCCCGAGGAGCCTCCCTTCCGTCCGGAGAGGGACGACGGCCGAGGATCGGATTTTGGCGCGGGCCTCCCCGGGGAAGAGGGGGCCCCCCTCGGCCAGCTCCCCCTGGAGGACGATCGCCCCGTCCGGCGGGAGGTGGGGGCTCTCCTCCTCTCCCAGGGCCCGGAGGCGCGGCGGCTCCTCGCCGCCCGGGAGGTCGGGCGCGCACAGGAGGAAGCCCGCGTAGTCGAGCCCGAAGCGCCGCTCCATGTCGAGGGCGATGCGGGTGAGGTTGGCGGCGGAGAGGGGCATCTCGAACAGGAGCCGGTCGAGGGCGGCGAAGTCCTCCTCGATCTGCTCGTTGCGGCGGACGATCTCGATGATCTCGTCCAGCAGGCGGATGAGGTCCTCGCGCTCCCCCTTGAGCCGGTCGAAGAGGCGCTGCCGGAGGTTGAGCACCCTGGCGGAGGCGGAGTTCTCGCCCAGGAGCCCGCTCGCGCGCAGCAGCTCGGGATGCTCGATGAAGAAGCGGGGGTTCTCTTCCAGGAACCGGATGACGTCCTCCGCCGCGGCCGGCGACATCGCCTCTCTCCTCGGGGCCTGTTTCGCTGGGGGCGGATTCCGGGCGTGCGGGCGGCAGTCTACCACCTCCCATGCCGTTGACAAAAGGCCTCTCTGGGTTAAAAACATGGCGTCCACGTCCGCGCTGGCCGGGGCGCCCCCGCTCCCCGGGCGTTTGGCCCTCGTTCCCTGAGCGCCTGGAAAGGAGAGGCATGGAAACCTTCGTCCCGGGCCGCACCACCGTCGGCTTCGTCGGGATCGGCAAGATGGGCGTCCCCATGTCCCGCAACCTCCGGCGGGGGGACTTCGCCGTGGTGGCCTACGACACCCGCCCCGAGGCCCTGGAGACGGTCCGGGGGGACGGCGTCCAGCCCGCGCGGGACCTGGCCGAGCTGGCCGCCCGGGCGGGGGTGGTCATCACCATGCTCCCGGACAGCGCCATCGTGGAGAAGGTGGTGCTGGGCCCCGGGGGGCTGGCGGAGCACCTGGCGCCGGGCAAGCTCATCATCGACATGAGCTCCTCCTACCCGCCCCGCACCCGGGCGCTCGCCGAGGCCCTCGCCCAAAAGGGCATCCAGCTCATCGGGGCGCCGGTGAGCGGCGGGGTGACGGGCGCCGAGGCGGCCGCGCTCGCCATCATGCCCGGCGGGCCCAAGGCGGCGGTCGAGGCGGCCATGCCCATCTTCAAGGCGCTGGGCAAGTCCATCACTCACGTCAGCGAGGCGGTGGAGTCCGGCCACGCGATGAAGTGCGTGAACAACTTCCTCTCCGCCACCAACATGCTCTCCTCGATGGAGGCCATGACCCTCGCCCAAAAGCTGGGGCTGGACGCGCGGACGGCGCTCGACGTCGTGAACAACAGCACCGGCATGAACACGGGCACCCGCGACAAGTGGCCCAGGTTCCTCCTCAAGCGGTCCTTCACCACCGGGTTCAGCATGGGCCTCATGCACAAGGACCTCTCCATGGCCAGCGATCTGGCCAAGGAGGCGGGGACCGTGCTCTTCCTGCTGAACCACGTGCGGCAGATGTACGCGCTGGGCGTCTCCCAGTACGGCTTCGACGCCGATCAGGCGCACCTGCTGGAGATCATCGAGTCCTGGGCCGGGCGCGGCCCGGGAAAGGAGTAGCGGCCGTCATGGAAGGAGATGGAAGCTGATGGAGCGGAGATTCCGCGGCGGGCGCCGCCTCAGGGCCGCCGCCCTGGCCCTCGCGCTGGCCCTCCTGCCGGGGGCGCTCGCCGGCTGCGCCTGGTGGGACAAGAACGTGGGCAAGAGGGTCGACAACTTCATGACCCGGCGCCTCCTCATCGTCACCGACCCGCCGGACGCCGACGTGTACGTGAACAACGTCCCGCAGGGGAAGACCCCCCTGACCCTGACCTACCGGGTCAGCGTCGGCGACTTCATGAAGGGCTTCGTGGTCGTGGTGCAGAAGGAGGGCTACCTCCCCCTCCGCCGGGAGGTGGACTACAAGACCGAGTCCATCCAGCTCAAGCTCATCCGCCAGCAGCCCCAGCGGGGACCCGCCGGCAATTGAGCAGTGGGTCAATTTGACCTTTTCCCCGTTTCGCGCGGCCACGTTTCCCTCACCCCATCCCCTCTCCGCCCTCCCGAACCGGCAGGCCGGTTCGGGGACCCGAAAAGACGGGGAGAGGGGCGCCGATGCCGCAAAAGCCGATGCCCCGGATGAAGGGGCCGCTTCTCCCTCTCCCTCCGGGGGAGGGCCGGGGTGAGGGAGAGCCGGGGGCGGGGGCGCAATCGAAGGCATCGTTGTCTGTCTTGTAAGCTGACCGGCAATTGACAATTTTCCAATGGGTTGGTAGAAGACTCCCCTTTCCCGGGGACCCAGGACGGCCCGGGGCCAACGGCGCAACGGGCGGGAGAGCCTTGTTATGTATGCGGTTGTAGAGACCGGCGGCAAGCAGGTGCGGGTCCAGGCGGGCGACCTCCTCACGGTCGAGCGCCTGGTCGGCGAGGTGGGCGAGACGGTGGACCTGGACCGGGTCCACCTCATCGTGGACGGCGGCCGCATCGTGGCCGACCCCGGCTCCCTCAAGACGGCGAAGGTCCGGGCCGTCATCAAGGGCCACGGGCGGGACCGCAAGGTGATCGCCTTCCGGTACAAGAAGCGCAAGAACATCCGCGTGAAGCGCGGCCACCGGCAGCCCTTCACCCAGATCCAGGTGACGGAGATACTCGGTTCCTAGGGGGCGGGAGTGATCCATGGCTCATAAGAAAGCAGGCGGCAGCTCCTCCAACGGCCGCGACAGCGCCGGCCGGCGGCTCGGCGTCAAGCGCTTCGCCGGCGAGAACGTCCACGCGGGCACCATCCTCGTCCGCCAGCGCGGCACGGTGTTCCACCCCGGCGAGAACGTGGGCCTCGGCAACGACCACACCCTCTTCGCCAAGGTGACGGGCGTGGTGAAGTTCGCCCACAAGGCCGGGGGCCGCCGCACGGTCAGCGTGATTCCGGGCGAGTAGGCCCCCGCAGCCATGGTGGCCCCGCCCGCCTCGCCATGTTCGTCGACACCGCGCGCGTCCGCGTCCAGGCCGGCAAGGGGGGCAACGGCTGCCTGAGCTTCCGGCGGGAGAAGTACATCCCCCGGGGCGGTCCGGACGGGGGCGACGGCGGGCGCGGGGGTCACGTCATCTTCCAGTCCGATCCTTCGGTCAACACCCTTCTTCACTTCCGGTATGAGCCCCTCCTGCGCGCCCCCAAGGGGGGGAACGGGATGGGGAAGCGCATGCACGGAGCGGACGGCGGGGACCTGCGCGTCCCCGTTCCGGTGGGCACCCTGGTGAGGGAGGCCGGGACGGGGGAGCTCCTCGCCGACCTCTCGGAGCCCGGCCAGGAGTTCGTCGCGGCCCGGGGCGGCCGGGGCGGCCTGGGCAACGACCACTTCAAGAGCTCCACCAACCAGGCCCCCCGCAAGACCACCAAGGGCAAGCCCGGCGAGGAGCGCCTCCTCGACCTGGAGCTCAAGCTCCTGGCCGACGTGGGGCTGATCGGGATGCCCAACGCCGGGAAGTCCACCCTCATCTCGCGCATCTCCTCGAGCCGGCCCAAGATCGCGGACTATCCCTTCACCACCCTGGCGCCCAACCTGGGGGTGGTGGACCTGGGCGGCTACCGCTCCTGCGTCGTGGCCGACATCCCGGGCCTCATCCCGGGCGCCCACGAGGGCAAGGGCCTGGGGGACCGCTTCCTGCGCCACGTGGACCGCTGCTCCATGCTCCTCCACCTGGTGGACGCTTCCCTGCCCCCCGCCCAGGGGCTGGAGGAGTTCGACGCCATCGGGCGGGAGCTGGAGCTCTTCTCGCCCGAGCTGGCGGCCAAGCCGCGCGCCGCGGTGCTGACCAAGCTCGACGTGACTGAGGCGAGGGCGCACGAGGGGGCGCTGCGGGCGGGGATCGGGGAGCGGGGCTTCGAATGCCTCGCCGTCTCCGCCGCGGCGGGGGAGGGGCTCCGCGAGCTCCTGGGCCTCCTCTCCCGGAAGCTCTCGGAGCTCTCGCCGGGCAGGTGGAAACGAGCGGCCGGCGGGGCCGCCGCGGAGGGCTGATGGTGGGCCGGCTTGCCCTTCACCCCGCGCCTCCTCTGCCGGCCCTTGTGCGTCAAGGAACCGTATGCCTAGCTGTTTTTCCCTCCCCCTCCGGGGGAGGGTAGGGAGGGGGAAAAGGCTCGCGGCGGCTTTCATTCTCCCTCCCCCCTGCTCCCCTCCCGGAGGGAGGGGGGAAAACGCGGTTGCTCTCCTGGAGGGAACGCCGCGCTCGGAACGACGGCAGAATTGCCGGGTTGATCCGTTATCGGAGGGCTGAGCCGCCTTGAACACGACTCCACCGGGCAAGCGAACCGAGCCCGCCCTGGCCAGCCGCCGGGTGGTGATCAAGGTCGGGAGCTCCGTCCTCACGGCCCCGGACGAGGAGGGCGTGAACCGCCGCGTGCTCGGGCGCATCGCCTCCCAGGTGGCCGCGCTCCGCCGCGCCGGGCGGGAAGTGGTGCTGGTTTCCTCCGGCGCCATCGCGGCCGGCTCGAAGCGCCTGGGCATCCAGGGCGCCCCCAAGGGGATGCCCCAGCGCCAGGCGGCCGCCGCGGTCGGCCAGCCCATCCTGATGGAGGCCTACGGGCGGGCCTTCCGGCGCCTGGGGCTCGAGACGGCCCAGCTCCTCCTCACCCACGCCGACCTCGACGCGCGGTCCCGCTTCCTGAACGCCTGCAACACCTTCGAGGCGCTCCTGGCCCGGGGGGTGCTCCCCATCGTGAACGAGAACGACACGGTCTCGGTCGAGGAGATCCGCTTCGGGGACAACGACACCCTCTCTGCCCTCGTCGCCCAGATGATGCGGGCGGGGCTGGTGGTCATCCTCTCGGACGTCGAGGGCCTCTACGACGCCGACCCCCGGCGCGATCCCTCGGCCCGGCTCATCCGCCGGGTGGAGGGGCTGCCCCCCGAGGTGGCCGAGAAGGCGGGCGTCAGCGCCAACCCCCTGGCCCACGGGGGGATGCTCACCAAGGTCCGGGCCGTGAAGGTGCTGAACCGGATGGGCATCGCCACCCTCATCGTGCGGGGGAGGACACCCAACATCCTCCTCCGCGCCCTCGAGCGGGGGGAGGAGGGCACCCTCTTCGTCCCGAACGGCGCCCCGCTGAAGGCCCGGAAGGGCTGGATCGGGACGGCCGTCATCCCGCGCGGGTGGATCGGGCTGGACGCCGGGGCGGTCAAGGCCATCGCCGAGGGGGGCCGGAGCCTCCTGCCCAAGGGCATCGCCGGCGTGGGGGGGGACTTCCGGTTCGGCGACGTGGTCGAGCTGCGCGATCCCAAGGGGAGGGCCGTGGCCCGGGGGCTGTCCAACTATGGCGCCGAGGAGGTGGCCCGCATCGCGGGCAGGCACACGGGCGAGATCGCGGAGATCCTCGGCGGCAAGCACTACGACGAGGTGATCCACCGCAACAATCTGGTACTCTTGGACTGAGGGCGGCCCGCCGCCAGCGGAGGGCAATTGCGGATCGGCATCCAGGGAGGCACCTTCAATCCCATCCACTGCGGCCATCTCCGGTCGGCGGAGGAGGTCCGCGAAACCCTCGGCCTGGATCAAGTCCGCTTCATCCCTTCCGCCCAACCGCCCCACAAGGCCGGCGAGGAGATGGCCCCCGCCCGGGACCGGCTGGAGATGGTGCGCCTGGCGGTCGAGGGGCACCCCGGCTTCGTCTGCGACCCCCTGGAGGCGGAGCGGGGAGGCCCCTCCTACACCGTGGACACGCTCGAGGCCCTGGCCGAGGGGCCCTGCCGGGGCCACGAGACGGTCTTCATCATCGGGGCCGACGCCTTCCGGGAGGTCCACACCTGGAGCCGCCCCTCCCGGTTCCTGCGGATGACCCATCTGGCCGTGACCCTCCGGGGGGAGCAGCGGGCGGAGGAGGTGCTCCGGGCGGTGGAGCGGGAGATGCGGCCGCTGGACCCGGACCTGAGCTTCGAGTTCATTGGAGATAACCAGGCAAAAGTATATGATTCTAGGCATGTTATCCACTTCGTTCGGATTTCCAACTTGGACATCTCCGCGACCCAGATCCGGCGCCTAATCCGATCCGGAAGGTCCGTGCGGTATTTATTGCCTCGGGAAGTGGAACTTTTTATAATTCGCCGCCAGTTGTACGGGGGGATACTTGACGCCCGGTGATGCCGAAAGAGGGGTTGCCCCCATCGATTCCTTGACCCACCGCCTCCGGCGGATGTCCGAATCCGCCGAGTCCAAGTTGGCCCGTGACGTGGTTGCCATCGATCTGCGAGCCCAGGCGGCCGAGGTGGACGCGTTTCTCATCTGCCACGGGACCAACCCCCGGCACGTGAAGGCGATCGCCGAGGCGGTGGAAGATAGGCTGAGAGAGATGGGGGAGTCGTTTTTCATCGAGGGCATGAAGGAGGCCAGCTGGGTCCTCATCGACTGCGGCGACGTGGCCATCCACATCTTCCAGGAGAAAACGCGGCGGTTCTACCGGCTCGAGGAACTCTGGTCCCACGCGCCGCTCCTGGAGATGGCCGCGTCCGGCGGATGAAGCCCTGCCGAAACGGGAGGCACATGTGAAGCACCTGACGAAAGAGCAGATCGAGATTCTCAAGCGGAGGCTCCTGGAGGTCCGCCGCGAGATTCTGGGGGATGTCGAGAAGAGCAAGCGCCACAGCAAGGAGACCGGCGACGACGGGACGCAGGACATCGCCGACATGGCCGCCGACACCTACTCCCGCCAGGTGCTGATGGACCTCGGCGAGCGCGAGCGCGAGCGCCTGCGCGAGGTGGACGCCGCCTTCAAGCGGATCGATGACGGGAGCTACGGCCTCTGCGAGGAGACGGACGAGCCCATCCCCTTCTCGCGGCTGGAGGCCATCCCGTACACGCGCTACACGGTCACGGCCCAGAACGAGATCGAGCGCCGGAGCAAGGGGGCATGAGCCCCGGCCGGGGGAGCCCATGAAGCTGCGCCAGTTCGTCGCCCTCGCGATCCCCCTCCTGCTGGCGCTCTACCTCCTCCACTACAACCGCGAGTTCGCCGTCCTTCGCTTCTCCGACCAATTCTCCGTCCGGCTCCCCCTGGCGATGCTGCTCCTCGGCTCCGCCCTCATAGGCGCCTTCGTCGCCGCCGTGCTCGGGTGGGGCAGCGCCGCCGTCAAGGCGGTCTCGGCGTGGCGGGAGCGCCGCGAGACCCGGCGGAAGGAGCGCGCCCGGGAAGCCCTCGCGCGGGCGCAGGCCCACCGGAGCCGGGGCAGGCGCCGGCGGGCGCTGCGGCTGGCCCGCAGGGCCATCCGCCTGGACCCGCGCCTTCCCTCGGCGCTCGCCCTGGCCGCGGACCTGGCCGCCGAGTCCGGGAACCTGGACGAGGCCATCCGCTGGAACTCCCGGCTGCAGGCCCTGTGGCCGGACTCGCCGGACGCCGCCCTCCGGCTCTCGGAGAACCTGGAGGCCCTGGGCCGGAAGGCGGAGGCGGAGCGGATGCTGACCCGCTCGGAGGGGAACGGGAAGGGCCATCCGGCCGTCGTCCGCAGGCTGCGCGACCTCCTCGCCGAGTCGGGCCGGTGGGAGGAGGCGGTTCAGGCCGCGGAGAGGCTCTACCGCATGGAGGGGAAGGCCAGCGAGGAGGACGCCCGGCGGACCGCGGAAATCTACCTCGCCGCGGCGGAGGGCAGGCTCGCCCGGCCGGACGCCTGGGGGGCCGTCTCCCTGCTGGAGGAGGCGGTCCGGCGGTGCCCGGCCTCGCGCGAGCCGCGCCTGCGCCTCGGGGACGCCTACCTGGCGGCGGGCAAGCCCAAGCGGGCGGTCCGGGCCTGGGAGGCGGGTTACCGGGAGGTGAAGGGTGTCGAGTTCCTCCGCCGGATCGTGGGGGCCCACGCCCCGCTGGATTCGGAGAGCGCCCTGCGCCAAGCCGCCTCCCATCTCGTCTCCATGGCCGATTCCCGCTGCGGCGACCCGGCCCCCTGGATGATGGCCTCCGCCCTTCTGATGGAGGCGGGCCGGACGAGCGAGGCCGTCCGCTGGCTCGAGGAGGCGGCCGCCTGCATCCCGGCCGCGGCGGGGGGGGAGGCCGGCTGGCTGGGCCTGGCGGTCCGGCTGATGGAGGCGCGCGCCAAGCTCGAGGCGGGCGACCGGCTGGCCGCCGAGAACGACTTCCGGCGGGTGGCCCAGGAGGCGGGATGGTTCCTGCTGGGCGAGACGCCCTCGGGTGCCATCGTCAAGCGGTTCGAGGCCGTCGCCCCGAGGGGCTTCGCGTGAGAGGCGCCCAGGGGGTCTTGGGCCGGAGGGAGGCCGGGTCCGTCCTCGTGGGCGCGCTCCTGCTGGCGGCCCTTCTGGTGGGCGGCATGGGCGGGGACGCCCTCTCGGCCCGGCCGGAATGCCCCCGCGGCACGACCGCCGTCGAGGACGTGGCCACGGGCGCCGTGAGGTGCGAGCGGGAGGACTCCCTCGACACCCGTGAGGCGGGCCCTGCGCCGCTTCCTCCGGCCGAGCCGCCGCCGGCGCCCGCCGCGCCGGAGTCCCCGGGGGCTCCCGCCGCGCCGGGCGCGCCTCAGGCCCCGCGCCGGATTCCGGGCGCTCAGGCCGACTGCGGGCTCGCCCGGTGGGGCTGCGAGGAGGCGTGCGGCCGCAAGCATCTCGCGGAGTCGCAGGCGCCGGGTTCCGCCGCGGCCCAGCGCGCCGCGGTGGCCTACGGCGCCTGCCTGAGGGTGTGCGGCCAGGAGTTCCAGTGCGAGCCTCGCCTGCCGGAGACGCCCATCCGGTAGGCCAAGCGCGCGCTGTGCTTGACTTTGCGGGGCGTCCCGAATAGGGTATCCGCCACACGCTGCCCATCCTCCGGCGCGGGACGATCCGCCCCCCGCGGGAGCCCTCGAGATGAAGCCCATCGCCCTCGCGTCGGACCATGCCGGCTTCCAGGCCAAGGAAGCCGTGAAGGCGGTCCTGCGCGAGCTGGGCATCCCCTTCCGCGACTACGGCACGCACAGCGAGGACTCCTGCGACTATCCCGACTTCGCCGCCCAGGCGGCCCGGGCGGTGAGCGAGGGGGAGTCGGAGCGGGCCATCCTCGCCTGCGGGTCCGGCACCGGGATGGCCATGGTCGCCAACAAGTTCCCCGGCGTGCGGGCCGCGGCCTGCCACGACGAGTGGTGCGCCCGGATGAGCCGCATGCACAACGACGCGAACGTGCTGGCCCTGGGGGGCCGCGTCCTCGGCGCGGAGGCGGTCCAGCAGATGGTCCGTCTCTGGCTGGACACGCCCTTCGAGGGCGGGCGCCATTCGCGCCGCGTCGCGAAGATCGCCGACTTGGAGCGCTGTCACGAAGCCAAGCCCTGAACCGACCGCCCCGGACGGTTCCGCATGAAATGCCCGATCTGCTCGCATCCGGATAGCCGGGTCGTCGACAGCAGGATGACGAAGGAAGGCAACGCCATCCGCCGCAGGAGAGAGTGCGAGTCCTGCGGCCACCGCTTCACCACTTACGAGCGCCCCGAGGTTTCGTTTCCCCTGATCATCAAGAAGGACGGCAGCCGCGTCCCCTACGAGCGCGAGAAGATCCGCGCGGGGATCGCGAAGGCCCTGGAGAAGCGCCCCGTCCCGGCCGAGGAGCAGGAGGCCATCGTCGACCGGGTGGAGCGCTTCATCCTGGACGCCGGGGAGAAGGAGGTGACGACCTCCGCCATCGGGGAGAAGGTGATGGAGGAGCTGCGCGAGACCGATCAGGTCGCCTACGTGCGCTTCGCCTCGGTCTACCGCTCCTTCGGCACCCTCAAGGATTTCGAGGAGGAGCTGCAGAAGCTCTCCCGGAAGGCCTGAACTTCATTTCCCGCCTCGTTCAATCGCTCAGGGTCTCTCCCTCGGGCTCGCGGCCTTCGTGGGACGCGCCCGAGGCGAAGAGGCGCCCGATCTCCTCCGGCGAGAAGCCGGCCTCCTCCAGCACCTCCCTCGAATGCTGGCCCAGCCCGGGCGCGGGCCGGAGCCGCCTGGGCCCGGCGTCCGGGAACCGGGCGGGGAGCCTGAGCGCGGGGTGGGTCCCGCCGGCCGGGTGAGGGGGCTCGATCACCAGGTCGCGGGCTTGCACCTGGGGGTGGCTGAAAACCTCCTCCACCTCCAGCACCGGGCTGACGCACACCTCCTCTCCCTCGAAGAGGGCGAGCCACTCCTCCAGGGCCCGCTTCCGGAAGGTGTCCTCCAGGGCGGCGATCACCTCCCGCCGGCGCTCCCCCCTCGCCGAGAGATCCCCCTCGAACTCCTCCCGGCCGATGAGGCGGCAGAGGTTCTTCCAGAACTTGGGCTCCGAGCAGGCGAGGGCGAGCCAGCGGCCGTCCGCCGTGGGGTAGAGGCGGTAGCCGGGGCGGCGGCCGTTGTGGCGCGTGGTCTCTCTCCCTCCCGGGGTGCCGCACGAGAGGAAGTACTGGGCGTGGTGGGCCAGGAAGCCCACCGCCGTGTCCAGCATGGCCACGTCGATGAACTGCCCCCGCCCGGTCCGCTCCGCCTGGCGCAGGGCCGCCACGACGGAGAAGGCGGCCCACATCCCCGAGCCGAGGTCGGCGAAGGGGGTGCCCGGGATGTAGGGCGGCCCCCCCGCGGGGCCGGTGAGCCCGACCGTCCCTCCCATCGCCTCGAAGTTCAGATCGTGCCCGGGCGCCTGGGCGAGGGGGCCGTCCTGGCCGTAGCCGGTGATGGCGCAATAGACGAGCCGGGGGTTCTCCCGGGAGAGCCGGGCGTAGCCCACCCCCAGGCGGTCGAGGACTCCGGGCCGGAAGCTCTCGACGAGGACGTGGGCCCCCCTCACCAGGCGGAAGAGGGCGTCCACCCCCTCCGGGCGCTTGAGGTCGAGGGCCAGGCTGCGCTTGTTGAGGTTGCAATAGAGATGGAAGGCGGAGGCGCCCCGGCCGTCCAGGGGGGCCGCCATGCGCCCGTAGTCGCCCCGGACGGGGTCCTCCACCTTCACGACGTCGGCCCCGAGGTGGGCGAGCATGAGGGTGCATTGCCCGCCGGGGAGGAGCCGGGTCAGGTCGAGCACCCGCACGCCGGAGAGCGGCATCGGGAGTCCTCCGAAATAAGATGCGGCACGGGCGCGAACGGCCCCAGCCGTAGCATCCGGGCGGGGAAAGATCAATCTTTAGGGCGACAGAGGCCGCGCCCGTGTGCGGGAGCCCCTTCGCCTCCCGCCTCCGCTGGGACCTTCCCCTCACCCCGGCCCTCTCCCAGAGGGAGAGGGAGGAATGACCATTTCATACGCCGACAGCTTTGGCGGCCCCGGCGCCCCTCTCCCCTTGGGAGAGGGGAGGGGGTGAGGGAATGATGATGACATGGAAAGAAGATCAAATTGACCACTGCCGGCTCTTCCCCCGCCGCGCCTTTCCGCCCGGCGCGGAGATGGGCTACCCTGTCTTTTCTGCGTATTTTTTCCTGCCGGGGCGGGCCGGCGGTTCCGGGGATCGGGTCGCGGGGCTTCATCCAGATCAAGGGGGGAGAGATGACCACCATCGTACAGATAGCGGCGAGGGAGATTCTCGATTCCCGCGGGAACCCCACCGTCGAGGCGGACGTCCTCCTGGCCGGTGGGGGCTTCGGCCGGGCGGCCGTGCCCAGCGGGGCGAGCACGGGCAAGCGCGAGGCGGTCGAGCTCCGGGACGGCCGGAAGGCCTACTTCCTGGGCAAGGGAGTGACCAAAGCGGTCGAGAACGTCCACAAGGTGCTGGCCCCGGCCCTGATCGGGATGGACGCGGCCGACCAGCGCTCGCTCGACCAGCGGATGCGCGAGCTGGACGGGACCAAGAACAAGGGCCGCCTCGGGGCGAACGCCGTCCTGGCGGTTTCGATGGCGGCGGCCAAGGCGGCGGCCGACGCCCACGACCTGCCGCTCTACCGCTATCTGGGCGGGGCGGGGGCCTGCACCCTGCCCGTGCCCATGATGAACATCGTGAACGGGGGCGCCCATTCCGACAACCGGGTGGACTTCCAGGAGTTCATGGTGATGCCCGCCGGGGCCAAGAATTTTCCGGACGCCCTGCGGATGGGCGTGGAGGTCTTCCACAACCTGAAGACCGTCCTCAAGAAGCGCGGCTACAGCACCGCCGTGGGGGACGAGGGGGGCTTCGCCCCCGACCTCAAGAGCAACGACGAGGCCGTCGAGACCATCCTCGAGGCTATCGTGCAGGCGGGCTACAAGCCGGGGCAGGACGCCATGATCGCCCTCGACCCCGCCTCGAGCGAGCTCTACGAGGGCGGCAAGTACGTCTTCCGCTGGTCGGACAAGAGCAAGAAGAGCTCCGACGAGATGGTGAAGTTCCTGGAGAACTGGGCGCGCCAGTACCCCATCGTCAGCATCGAGGACGGCTGCGCGGAGGACGACTGGGCCGGCTGGGCCGCCCTGACCCAGGCGCTGGGGGGCAAGGTGCAGCTCGTGGGGGACGACGTCTTCGTCACGAACACCGAGATCCTGGCGAAGGGGATCGCGGAGGGGGTGGCCAACAGCATTCTGATCAAGATGAACCAGATCGGGACGCTGAGCGAGACCCTGGAGGCCATCCAGATGGCCACGCGGGCCGGCTACACCTCCGTCATCTCCCACCGCTCGGGCGAGACCGAGGACACCACCATCGCCGACCTCGCCGTCGCCTCGAACGCCGGCCAGATCAAGACGGGCTCCGCGAGCCGCACGGACCGCCTGGCCAAGTACAACCAGCTCCTGCGCATCGCGGAGGAGCTGGGGGAGTCCGCCGTCTACCCGGGGATGGGGGCGTTCTTCAGCATCAAGAAGGCGGGGAAGGCGGCCGGCCCGAAGGCGAGGCGCTAGCGTCACCTTCGACGCCGCCGGTGCGGCTGGCCGCACCGGCGGCGCCTACAGCTCGCGGGGCGCGCTTCCCTGCGACTGGCGGAGATTCCCCGAGCTGTGGTTCTTAGGCGGCGGTGAGCTCGTTCCGGGCCGACATCGACCGGAGCGCGCCTTCGGTCACGATGCCCATGCAATCGGGGCAGCAGCCGGAGAGGACGGGGATGGACCGGCCCTTCGGCACCTCGGTCCGGGCCGAGGCGAGCTCCTTGCCCTCCACCAGGATCTCCGAGCACATCCAGCACTGAATCGCCACGGCCAGTCTCCTCTCTCTCCGGCGGTACGCCTTGCGCCGATACCTGATGTATCGGCCGGCGGCCGGGAGGGTTGAGCGGGGTTTTTCGCAAAAGCGGCGGATTTCGGGCTCAAGTCCGGCGGAAGGCTGCCGAGGGCGGCCCGGGAGAGGCGGAAATCCTCATCCCCGGGAGAGGAGGAGGAGCAGATTTCCGGCGGCGTCGGCCAGGGCGAGGTCGTCCCGGCCGTCGCCGTCGAAGTCCCCCGCCACGATGTTGGAGGCCGCCGGCGAGGTGAGCTCGAGGGTCCAGCGCAGCTTCCAGCGGTTGCCCACGAGCGCCAGGGCGGCCAGGCGCTTCCGGCCCCGTTCCTGGAGGACCACCTCCACGAAGCCTCCGCGCCGGAGCAGGGCGAACTGCCACATGTTGCGCGAGCCGGCCGCATGGGTGGTGAAGCCCGGCCGCCGGGCCCGCTCCCGCAGGTCCCCCTGGTGGATCCGGAGCGCCAGCAGCGAGCCCGCCATGTGGGGGGCCTCCACCGCCAGCACCTTGATCCCCGAATGGTCCACGTCGAACGCGCCCAGGACGTGCGACCACCGGCTCCCGGCGCTCGCCCCGCGGGCCTTCACCCTCAGCTCGCCCTTCTCCAGGCCGAGCAGGAGGTGGGCCGTGCCGCGGGCGTCGCTGCGCGTCACCAGGATCTCCTCCCGCCCGTCCCCGTCGATGTCCGCCGCCAGGGCCCCGAGCGCCTCGAACACCGCGCCCGCCCCCGCCGCGTAGCGGCCCATGGGGCGCAGGCGGTCTCCCTCGAGGCGGAAGATGCGGAGCTCGGTGGGCTCGACGGCGTCCCCCAGTACCCCGTGGCGGCGGCGGTCGGTGGGCGCGGCCGGCGCGACGAGCTCCAGGTTTCCGTCCCCGTCCAGGTCGGCGGCGGCGAGGAGGGCGTCCTTCAGCACGGGCGAGGGCAGCCCGGGGCTCCCGGGCGCGAGGCGGTGCGCCTCGCGCCAGCCGCTCCCGCTCTCCCGGAAGAGGAGGAGCGAGCCGTCCTCGCCCACGGCGGCCGCGGCGGTCCGGCTCAGCGCGGCGGGGCGGGAGAGGGCCGAGAGGGGCTCGCTCGGGCGCACGAAGCGCCACTCCCGGGCCACCGTGTTGACGATGACGAAGAAGCCGTCCCGCCCCGGGCCCCCCAGGCGCCCCCCGCCCAGGTCGGCCGGGGGCACCTCGGCCGTCAGGTCGGAGGGGATGGGGTTGCGCTCCCAGCGGAGGGGCGCCCGGATGCTCTCGGCGCCCAGCCGGGGGGCGTGGAATTTCCCCTCCGCCGTCAGCACCAGCAGGCCCTGGGCCCTCTCGCGCGGGCGGCGCGGGGGGGTCGCGATGAGCCAGCGGGGCGCCCCTCCCGGGACGGCGAGGCGCAGCAGGCGGTGGGTCGAGGGCGGGCCGGTCAGGTCGCCGATCTCGGCCGCGCCCGGGAGCAGGGGAGCCCCCAGGATGGGGAGGGCCAGGCAGAGGCCCAGCCAGAGCGGCCAGGACGACCCAGGCATCCCCCCTCCTGCGGTGGGGCGGGCGGAGCCCGCGCGTGAAGGATGATCCGCGGAAGTTACGCCGCCGTGGTTCCTCCGTCGGCCAGCACGATCGAGCCGTTCATGAACTCGTTTTCCGGGGAAACCAGGAACAGCGCCGTGGCGGCCATGTTCTCCGGCTTCCCGAACTGGCGGATGGGGATCTTGTTCCGGCGGTTCTCGGCGAACTCGGGATCGCTGGCCAGGCGCTCCTTCACCCGGCCGCTCTCGACCACCCCCGGCGCCAGGCAGTTCACCCGGATGCCGGAGGGCCCCAGCTCCAGGGCCAAGCACTTGGTCAGGTTGTGCATCACCGCCTTGGTGCAGGAGTAGAGGCTGAAGTTGGGGGTGCCGTGCTCGGCCGCCTCGGAGCCCAGCATGAGGATGCGCCCGCTCTTCTGCGGAACCATGATGCGGGCGGCCTCGCGGGAGGCGATGTAGGCCGCCTTCGCGTTCACCTGGAAGAGGAGGTCGATCTCGTCGTCCTCGACCTCCGTGATCAGCTTGAAGCTGCGGGTGCCGGCGCAGTTGACGAGGATGTCGAGCCCGCCGAGGAACTCCGCGCCGTCGCGGACGAGCCGCGCGGCGTCCCGGGAGCGGGCGAAGTTGTATCCCTTGCCGCCGGCCCGCACGCCGTGCCCGGCGCACCCCTCGATGGTCCGGCGGAGGCCCTCGGCGTCGCTTCCGCCCCCGGACCATACGGCCGCGCCCTCGGCGGCGAACCGGATGGCGATGGCGGCCCCCATGCCGGACGAGGCCCCGGTGACGACCGCGCGCTTCCCTTCCAGCATTCTTGGCATGCATACCTCCATGAGGCGTACGAAGCGGAAAGATGGAATGGAGGCATTATCCGCCAGGGGGACGGCGGGGCGTCAACCGGGGCGGGGAGCCCCGGGGAGGGGAGCCGAACGGCGCGCTGCCTTTCCGCTAGCTGCTCCGGCGGAGATCGTGCAGGGTGGCGGCCGCCGGCAGGGTGCCCGCCTCCTCCTTGAGGACGGCCATCCGGGCCTGGAAGCAGAGGCCGCAAATGCCGTGCGACACCCGCTCCGCCGCCTGGGACGAGGGAAGGAGCCAGAGGCCGGTGTGCGCCTGGGGGGGATTCCCCGGCGCCGCCTCCTCCAGCGGCTCTTCGATGACGTCATGGCAATAGCAGCATCGCTTGCTCCAGGCGGCGGGCATTTCCGTCTTCCTCCGTGCGCGTTAAGAGGCCAGCGTTTCTTCCGTCTGATAGCGCTTCTGGATTTCCTGGACCTCGTCCAGGCGTTCGAAGAACACGTCCAGCACCTGCGGGTCGAACTGGGTCCCCCGGCCCTCCCGGAGGATCTCCAGCGCGTGGTCGCGGGGGAAGGCCTCCTTGTAGGGGCGCTGGCTCGTGAGGGCGTCGTAGACGTCGGCCACCGAGCAGATGCGGCCCCACAGCGGGATTTCCTCCCCGCCGAGGCCGTTCGGGTAGCCCTCGCCATCCCACCGCTCGTGAT
>Ga0326597_10004785_pt1 | contig 18926 bp, 18 predicted proteins | sample RVTome_12_FD_203789 | JGI IMG/M metagenome (GOLD analysis project Ga0326597, IMG submission 203789) | Soil microbial communities from uranium-contaminated site in the Upper Colorado River Basin, Wyoming, United States - RVT100D185 | ecosystem: Environmental > Terrestrial > Soil > Contaminated >... | reverse complement strand
CATCGACGGGCACAACGACATCCCCTGGCAGTACCGCCAGCGTGCCGGCAACGACCTCGACCGCCTCGATCTCGGCGCCGATCTGACGCAACTTGACAATCCCACGCACACCGACATTCCCCGCCTCCGCGCCGGGCGCGTCGGCGGGCAGTTCTGGTCCGTCTACATTCCCATCCGCCGTCCCGGCGGCAGCGACGGCGACGCCCGCATCGTCTTCGAGCAGATCGACCTCGTACACCGCATCGTGGAGCGCTACAGCGACACCTTCGAGATCGCCTACACCGCCGATGATGTCGAGCGCATTCACAGAGCCGGCAAGATCGCCTCAATGATGGGCATGGAGGGCGGGCACTCGATCGAGAACTCCCTCGGCGTGCTGCGCATGCTCTACGACGCCGGCGCGCGCTACATGACCCTCACTCATTCGCTCGGATTGTTCTGGGCCGACTCGGCCACCGACGAGGCGCGCGTAGACGGCCTGAGCCCCTTCGGCGTGCAAGTCGTGCGCGAGATGAACCGCCTGGGCATGCTCGTCGATCTCTCCCATGTGTCTGCGGCGACGATGCACGATGCGCTCGATGCAGCCGAGGCGCCGGTGATCTTCTCGCATTCTTCGGCCTATGCGATCTGCCGCCATCCGCGCAACGTGCCTGATGAAGTGCTCGTACGGCTGCGCGACAACGGCGGCGTGGTGATGGTGACATTCTTCCCGTGGTACGTCTCCGAGGAACTGCGACTGTGGATGGATGCGGAGCGGGTGGAGCGCGACCGCCTGAGCGCGGCGAATCCTGACCCGGCGCAGCGGCAGGCGATCGAAGATGGCCTGGCGACGTGGCGCGAAGCGCATCCGCGCCCCTGGCCGACGCTTTCGCAGGTCGCCGACCACATCGACCATGTGCGAAAGGTGTCGGGCATCGACCACATCGGCCTCGGCTCGGACTACGACGGCATGCCGCCCGGCCCCATTGGTCTCGAAGACGTGTCGAAGTACCCGATGCTTTTCGTCGAGTTGCTGCGGCGCGGCTACAGCGAGGATGATCTGCGCAAAATCGCCGGCCGCAACGTCCTCCGCGTCATGCGCCAGTGCGAGCAGGTCGCCGCGCGCCTCCAGCAGGAGCGCGAGGCGTCGAGCGCCACGCTCGAACAACTGGACGGCGCTCGATAGTCGTTCAGCGCCGCTTCCGACTTCGCGCCAGTTCCGCTTCGGCCGCGATGGAGCCGAAGGCGGGCCAGGCGTTCTCCACCGCCACGATGTCGTTGAAGATGATCATCGCGCGGTCGGTGCGGCCGCTGACAAGGTGCCACGCGCCAAGGCCGTAGGCATAGGTCACGCCTTCAAGTTCGGTAAGATTGGCGCCGGGCGGTACGAGCGGCTCGCCGTCGTCGGGGGAGATCTCGCCCTTGAAAAGAAGGACGAGTCGCTGGTAGGCCTTGGTCTCGATGATGCGCGTCTCGGCGCTGAAGGGGGCGATGACCTCCGCCGCGGCGTCCGGTTGCCCGAGGCGCTGAAGGGTGAGCCAGAGCCAGTAGGCCGTGGCGATGCGCATGTCATCCGTCATAGAGAGTTCCATGCAGCGCTCGTAGGCGGCGCGGGCGGCGGGGAACTCGCCGCGGAGGTAGTGCGCCAGGCCGAGGTGGTACTCGATGTTGGACTTCACCGTGCTCGTCGGCTCGTCGAGCGCGTTGGGCTGGCCGTCGGCCTCGATCTCATCCCACACTTCGGCCGCGAGCCGCGAAGCGCGAGACAAATCAGCCGCGGCCTTGTCGAACTGACGCAGCGTGATCCAGCGATGCCCGCGATGGCGCAGGAGCCGGAAACTCTGCGGATGCTTCTCCAGCGCCTGCGTGTAGATGTCGATGGCCTTGCGGTAGTGGCCGAGATAGGCGGCGCGGCGTCCGAGCCAGATGGCGTTTTCCTCACTCTGCGGGTTGGCGTCGTAGGCGCGCAGCGCTTCCGCGTATTGCTCGAGACGCGGACCGAGGTCGATTGGAGCGAGGGGGGGCGGAGTCAGCGGCCGGCCCAGCAGCGACATCGCCTCGACTTTCTCGGGCGGAACCGCCGCGGCCGTCGATTCTCCCGGGGTCGTCGCGGTGCATGACATCAGGAGTGAAATGAACAACGTCGCAGCGAGGAGCGGTTGGTATCGCATGAACCATCCTTGCCGCCATGTTCAAGGCGTCAAGTCGCCGGCCCCTCGCCGAAGCAGCGCTGTAGGTCGGGTCAACGCTCTGCGCCGGCCCGGCAGTGCGACGTCCGAGGGCGAAGATGAGTGCTTGCCGCGCGCTCATCGTCTTCCGATCCACCTCGACGGAGCCGGGGAAGGCCGCGATGCGGGCGCTCGACTCCCAAGGAACGCGGCAGGATGTCGGGCGGTCTTGACCGAAACGGTGTCTGACACCTTTTCCTTTGACCCGACCGTTGTGACTCCTCTTTTCCTCACCCCGATCCCGGAGCCCCCTCCGACGCCCTGTTCTCACCTTGCGGACCGCGCCGAAATCCGTTACACTCCCCTGGCCGCTTCCCCCAACAGCCGGAACCCGATGCCTCGCAATCGCCCGGAGCCAAGCGTCAAGAGGAGTACACCATGCAGACCTTGACATCACGACTGACCGGCCCCATGCTCTTCGCTCTTCTTGCGCTCGTCGCGATTTCCGCCGCCGCCGCGCCCGCCCTCGCCGATCCCCCCAGCGCCATCGCCCAGCGCGTGATGCCATCCGTCGTCCTCATCACCACCGAGGATGAGCAGGGCGAGCCGCTGGCGCGCGGCAGCGGCTTCGTCGTCGCCGACGGCGTCATCGCCACCAATCTCCACGTCATCAGCGGCGCCTCCAAAGCCTCCGTCAAGGTCGTCAACGCCGAAGGGCTACTCGAAGTCCTCGGCATCGTGGCCGAAGATAAGGAGTGGGATCTCGTCCTCCTCGCGGTCAAAGACCTCACGGCCGCGCCCCTGCCCCTGGGCGACAGCGACACACTCGAAGTCGGCGACGATGTCTACGCCGTCGGCAACCCGCACGGCCTGGAAGGGACATTCTCAGCGGGCATCGTCAGCAGCATCCGCAAAGTCGAAGATGATGCGCTCCTCCAGATCACCGCCCCCATCTCCCCCGGTAGCAGCGGCGGACCGATTGTGAACAGCAAAGGCGAAGTCGTCGGCATCGCGGTCGCGTCGCTGCTCGAAGGGCAGAATCTGAACTTTGCGATCGCGTCGAAGCGGCTTGGCGGATTGCTTGGCCAGCGCGCAGACGCCGTGCAGTTGCCCCGTCCGAATGAGGAGCCGGACGAACCTGACGCCGGCCAACAGCCCGCCGGCATCGACTGGACTGAGATCGCGGCTTGGATGAAGAGCAGGGCTGAACAGGGAGACGCCGAAGCGATGTTCAACCTGGGCTGGATGTACGCCAACGGTCATGGCGTGGTTGAGGATGATGTTGAGACGGTGAAGTGGTATCGCAAGGCTGCTGACCTCGGACACGCCGAAGCGATGTACAACATGGGCGTGATGTACGCCAACGGCGAGGGCGTGGCCGAGGATGATCGCGAGGCGGTGCAGTGGTATCGCAACGCGGCGGACTTGGGAAACGCAAGCGCGATGTACAACTTGGGCGTGATGTACGCCAACGGCGAGGGCGTGGCCGAGGATGATCTTGAGGCGCTGAAGTGGTTCCGTAAGGCGGCGGACCTGGAACACGCGGAGGCGATGAGCAACCTTGGCGTGATGTACGCCGGGGGCAGGGGCGTGGCTGAGGATAATCTCGATGCGGTGCAGTGGTATCGCAAAGCGGCGGACTTGGGAAATGTCGGTGCGATGTCCAATCTGGGCATGATGTACGACAACGGCTTGGGAGTGGCTGAGGACGATGGCGAAGCGGTCAAGTGGTATCGCAAGGCCGCAGATTTGGGAGACGCAGCAGCCATGCACAACCTGGGCGTGATGTACGACAATGGCTGGGGCGTCGAAGAGGATGATCATGAGGCGGTGAAGTGGTATCGCAAGGCCGCTGAACTGGAGTACACGAAAGCGATGTTCAACCTGGGCGCGATGTACGCCAAGGGCGAAGGCGTAGTCAAGGATGACCGCGAGGCGTTGAAGTGGCATCGGAAGGCCGCTGACCTGGGGAACAGCAAGGCGATGTTCAGTGTCGGCTTGATGTACGGCAACGGTCGAGGCGTCGAGCAGGATGACCGCGAGGCGGTGAAGTGGTATCGCAAGGCGGCTGAACGGGGAGAAGTTAACGCGATGGCCTGGCTCGGCGCAATGTACGCCGACGGCCGAGGCGTGGTGCAGGATGACCGCGAGGCGGTGAAGTGGTGTCGCAAGGCCGCTGACTTGGGAGTTGCCGAGGCGATGAACAACCTCGGATTGATGTACGACAAGGGGCGGGGCGTGGCCGAGGATGATCGCGAGGCGGTCAACTGGTTTCGCAAGGCCGCGGACCTGGGCCATGCCAGGGCTATGACCAACCTCGGCGGTATGTACGCCTTGGGCAAGGGCGTGGCGCGGAGTTACATCGAGGCATATGCGTGGTTCTCGACCGCCGTGGCGTTGGGCCACAAGGAAGCGAGCGAACTGCGAGACCTCATCGCCAAGGATCTGACGTCAGAGGCTCGATTGACAGCTCAGGCGCGCGCCAAGGCGCGCTTCGATCAAATCGAGAAGGCTACGAAGAAATGACGCAACAGAATCGATCTGTTCAAGTCAGCGCAGCGCCAAGGACTCCAGCATGACAACAGTTCGTGTGGCAATGGCTATCGTGACTGAAGTCGCTCGATCCCTTCATTGGTCGTGGTCTGTTGGAGCGCTGACAGTACCGGAGGTAGTAACGCTGATTCTGAATCTCGGTGGAAGCGCAACTGCCGTCGCTGTTGCCGGAGTTGCGGCCGATGGATGGTGGATCGCGATGGTGTCAGGGGTGTGTGCCTTGCTGCTATCTGCGACCGCACGCTTGGCCTATTTGCGTGTGAAGAGCAGTGATGAACTTTTGAGGACAACGCATGTGATTTTGGCAGCAACAGATATACGAGAAAGTCCTCACGACAAAGAGAGAGTCGGCTTCTGCTTCCGCCCGCTCGTAACCGTCTCAAGTGACCGAGAACGGTGCCGATTCTGGATACTGCCGAGCAGCCCATCACAGTCAGACGCGCTCGTTTGCCACGACTCGCGTAGTCAGCCCGGCCTCGTTGAGTACGGTATTCCTGGAAAGATCGCGTGTGATGAGATCAAGGCGTGCTTTCCGCCCCGACCTCTTAATGAATCCCAGAGAGGCCGCGTTGAGATTATCATCGAATGCCAGCTGGCGCTTAACTCCGATCCCCCACAGCGTATTCGGCGGCGGAGGATCAGCGCAAGGATTCGCATTGACTATAGATTGTGCTACCCGCAGAACGCGCCTGCCGAATTCGACTTCACGTCAGAATTACTGCGCCGTGATGATGCCATCGTTTGGTAGCAGCGTACTGTGATGTGGCAGGAGGCTCTGCGACCGGAAGGCCACGCGATGGCGCGGTTGGTCGATCAAAGTTGTTTCGATCCTCAATCGCGCGCCCGCGTGGCCTGCGCTCCCAGCCTTGCGCGAGGCTCAGGGCGAAGACGTCCGCAAGGTCCAGGATGACATCGCCCGGATATGCCGAGTGGGCAAGCACGCTCGACTGCGTCAGAATTCACGGCCTCTCGCCACGCAACGCCTCAAGCGGTCAGCGGCAGACGGATGCGGAACTCATCAAGGCCGGCAACCCCCAACTCCGCGCCGTGCTCATCGAAGCGGCGCGGCGGCTGCGCTTACACGTCCGCTCCTCGCGATTGATCGAGCAGCCGGATCACTTCTTTATCCGTCGTCGGGCTGAAGTCCTCGTAGAACTGCCCGACAGAGCGGAACCAGCCCGGCGCGTGCAGGCAGACCAGATCGTCGGCGATCTGCCGGACCTGGCGCAGGGCCTCGGGCGACGCCACCGGCACCGCCACGACGACCCGGGAGGCGCCGCAACCTCGCAGCGCCATCAACACCGCGCGCAGCGTGGACCCCGTCGCGATGCCGTCATCCACCACGATCACCGTGCGTCCTCGTACCTCCAGCGGCGGCCGGCCGGCGCGGTACATCGCTTCGCGACGCCTCATCTCCTCCTGCTCGCGCTGCACGATCGGCTGCACGTCCGCCGCCCGCAATCCCAGCGAAGCGCAGAGCGCCTCATCCAGCACCACCTGCGGCTGCTCGCCATCCACGATCGCCCCGACTCCCAGTTCAGGCTGATTCGGCGCCCCGATCTTCCGCACGCCGATCGTCTCCAGCGGCGCGCCGAGCATCATCGCAATCTCGAAGGCGACCGGCACCCCGCCCCGTGGCAGGGCGATCACGATCGGATCACTCGTCCGATAGCGGAGCAATTCCGCTCCCAACAGCCGCCCCGCCTGTCGCCGATCGTGAAACACGCCTCACCCCGTCTTTTCTCCCTCGCGTCCGCTCCAAACAACGGTAGAACGATCTCGCCCCCGACGCCCCCAGCCGGGGCAGAGGCTCTGCGCCGCCCCGGATTCAGATGTCCAACGGCGCACGGCTCCCCAGCCGCTCGCAAGATTCAGGCCCCGGCGCGACATGGAATCACCGGGCGACGCGGACCGATCGGCAATGGGCCTCGGCTTCGCGCCCGGATTCAACCAACCACCCGGAGAGGACAAGACCATGAAGATGCCGTTTGATGCGCGGCCCGGCCGTTCGGCCGTGCTCTGCGCCAGAATCCTGACGACTCAGGTCGTCATTGCAGCCAGCACCCTCGTTATCGGCGCCAGTGCCCTTGGCGAGACTACAGAAGGGGCACTCACTTTCCACCTCATGCAGATCGAAGCGGCGATCGGCGGCATCAACGGCGATGTGACCGCCCAGGCCGTTGAACTCCGCACTCGCTCACAACTCCAGAACTTCATCCAGGGCACCAAGATCGTCGCCTACGACGCGGCCGGCCTCAACCCCGTCACCCTCATCACCTTCCCGGGCAACATCAACAACTCAGGGGCGGGCACGCGCATTCTCGTCGCCTCCGCCGCCTTTGTCGCCAACACCTTTCCCAACGCCCAGCCCGACTTCATGATGACCGACCTCATTCCCCAATCCTACCTGGCCGCGGGGCGCATCACCTTCGAGGACGGCTTCGGCTCGGTTTACTGGTCGCTCGCGTTCGGCGGCGCCAACTACACCGGACCGACCAACGGCACGTTTGACAACGACCTCGATGGCGAGTTCGGGCCGCCCTTCAACGGCCCACTTCCCTCGACCTCCACCTCCTCCCTGCATTTCCAGGGCCTCGCCTCCGACCCGAGCAGCAACAACCGGGACGACTACCGCGTCACCCCCGCACCGGCCGTCTTTTTCAACGTCGCCGGCTCGCGCTTCGCCGTCGGCGACGGCTCGGTCTTCGGCTTCGAAGTCGTCGGCCGCTGTCCCGGAACCATCAACCTCACCTGGTCGGGCGCGACCGTGGGCCGGCAGATCGCCATCATCTTCGCCTCCAACCGCGGCAACGTGATCATCCCTCCAAGCTATCCCTGCAACGGCACACAACTGGGCCTGGGCGCTCAGAACATTCAACTGGTGCAGACGATCGGCTCGGGGACCAACGGCATCAACTCCATCAATGGGAACACCTCCAGCGGCGCCTGCGGCCGGTTCCTCCAACTGCTCGATCTCGACACCTGTCGAACCAGCAATGTGGAGATGATCCCCTGAGTGATTCAGCCTCGGACCCATTCGCCCGGGCGGGTGCTCCTTCCTCGCTCGTCATCGGTGCGAAACGCGGACGACCCCGGACGCAGTCGTTCGGGGTCGTCTCTTTGGCTCAGTCAGTGGCCATGACGGCGCGATCGTCGGCTGCTCTCGCGGCCTTAATTCGTCTTCTTCTTGTTCTTGAAGTAATCGGTGCCCGAGCCGAAGCGCTTCTGGAACTTGTCCACGCGGCCGGTGATGTCCACGAACGAACTCTTGCCGGTGTAGAAGGGGTGCGAGCCGGACCACACGTCAACGCGAAGTTCCGGGACCGTCGCCCCGACGGTCATGACGACTTTGCCGTCGAAGATGACCTTGCACTCGGGGAACCACTTGGGGTGGATTTCGTCTTTCATGGCCGTTGCCGCCTTCTCTATCCGCGCGGCCTCGGATGGGCCGCAACGCTGGGGATGGTGTCGTGGATAAACCGGGCCGGGATCGCCCCGCGCCGGCTGGTCGAGGCGGCAATCTTAGCCCCCAACCACGATCGGGCAACGCCCCTCGAGCCTGCCGTCCAGATTCCGGCGGAGTCAGGCCGGCTGCAACTGCTCGCAGTGGGCCTTGAGTTCGCCGAGGTCTTTGTTGAAGGCCTTGATGCACATGGAGCCCATCAACTTGCCCAGCGGCGACATGAGTTTGGCCATGAAGGACCGCGCCTGCCAGGAGAATACGGCGGTGACCTTTGTTCCGCCGTCGTGCGGCTCAAAGCGGAAGGAGGTCTCGTAGTGGCAGCCGCAGGAGTTGGCCTCAACTGTGTAGGAGCGCGGCGGGTCGAAGTCGATGAACTCCATCGTCTCCGTCGCCTCTTTCTTGAACATGACGCGCGTCTCGCGAAAGCGCGTGCCCATGCCGATCGGCCCGTCGGTGAGCACCTCCAGTTTCATGATGGCGCTGACGCGGCCGGGCGCGCCGGGGAGGTCGGTGAAGACCTCAAAGACGCGATCGAGCGGAGCGTCGATGATCTTGCTGACGGTAATCATGCCCATGATGGTTCCTCCGGCCCCCGGGGATGCCTCACTGGACGGTCAGAAACGGCCGGTCCGTCTGATTCCGGCCGCATCACTCTACGCGCGGTTCGGGCTTCGGATGCGGCGTCAAGGCCGGAAATGCCGATGCACAAGAGCGACCAGCCAATTCCAAATAACCTCGGACAGAGGAGTCGCTCCATGCTCAAGGCCGTTCTGGGAGTCATCGTCGGTTACATCGCCATGGCCGCCATCGTCATGCTGTGCTTCGCCGGCGCCTGGTTTATCCTCGGCGAAGATGGATCGTTCAAGCCCGGCTCATGGGAGGCCTCGACGACCTGGCTGGGTATGAGTTTTGCGGTCGCCTTTGTCGGGGCCGTGATCGGCGGGTTGATCTGCGCCGCAATCGCGGGCAAAGGCTCCAAAGCGCCCGCCGTGCTGGCCGGTCTGGTGTTGATCCTCGGAATCATCATGTCCATCCCGGCGATGACGAAGGAGCTGGACACGACCCCGCGCACCTCTCCCATCACCATGCGTGACGCCACAACCAAGGCTCACCAGCCGATGATCTCCTCCATCCTCAATCCGGTCGTCGGAGCGGTCGGCGTCTTGCTCGGAGGCTGTTTTCGCAAACGCTGAACGCGGCCTGGCTCGCCCTCGACTCGATCACCGCGGAGGCGGCAACAGATCCAGTGCTTGAAGCGCCGCGACAACCGCTTCATCACAGCCCGTTGAAGCGCCGGCGTCACCGCAGTTGGTCACGGCCATGACCGCGAGGTCGCGCTGCGGCGCCAGCCAGATCACCGCCATCCACAGGCCATTGCTGCCGTCGTGGCTGAGCACGGTCCCGCCCGCCCAGTCGCGCTGACCGAGCGCCCATCCCAGCGCGTAGTCCTGCCGGTACTCATCCGCGTGCAGGATCTTCCACGACTCGGCCTTGAGCAGCGGCGTGTCCTGCCCGCGATGGCCGGCCACATGTGCCGCGGCGTACTTCGCCCAGTCGCGCAGAGAGAGGTGGACGCCGCCGGCGGGCCGCAATGTCGGCGGATTGTCCGAGCCGAGCGCGGCCGGCTCGATGGGGCGCCGCGTTCCGTTCAATAGTCGATGGCCGCGCGGCTGGCTTGCCTTCTCACCATCTTCATCCGCGCCGCCGGGCGCGCCGAAGCCCGCGGAAGTGATGCCGAGCGGCTCAAACAGGTGAAGGCGGATGAGTTCCTCCCACGGCTGGCCGGTCGCCTGCTCCATCATCGTTGCGGCGACGACGTAGCCGAAGTTCGAGTACGCCATCGTCGAGCCTGGCGCGGCTGCCGGCTCGCGCGACAGCACGAGCGCCGCCGTATCGCGCCGCTGCTCGATCATCGAGCCTTTCAGCGCCAGCACTTTGGGCCAGAGGGTCGGATCGGGATCGCGATCTTCGGGAAGGCCCGATCGGTGCGCGAGCAGTTGGCGGAGCGTGACATCGTGATACGCCGGCAGAATGCTCTCTCGCAGCGCGTCGATCTTGCCGAGCGATTCGCCGATGGTGGTGTCCCACCTGATGGTCCCCGCTTCGACGAGTCGGGCGGCGAGGGTGGCGGTCATCGACTTGGCGCAGGAGCCGATGTGCCAGCGATCGTCTGCTGTGACAGGTTCATCCTTGCCGGCGCGGCGCACTCCGATCGCGCCCGACGCGACGACCTCGCCGCCGTGCATGGCAATCACCGCCAGCGCGGGCAGATGGTGTCGCTCGACAATGGGGCGCAGCGCGTCATTGAGATCGTGAGGCGCTGCGGGCGGCGGGGCCTTGTCGTGCGGCTGCGCCGTCGCCGCAGCCGCACAGAGCGCTCCACACGCCAAACCGAACGCCAGCGTCCGCGCCCAACCTCTCGCTGAAACGCTTTTCTCGCTGCCCACTACTGCCTCCACGATTTCAAGCCGTCTTCGCCGCCGCCGCGTTGCGGTTGCGCAGCACGCGGTTCATCACCTTGACGACGACGAAGACGGACATGGCCACAATCAGGAACTCGATCAAAGTGTTGATGAACAGTCCGTAGCGCATGGCCACGGCGGTGACTTCAACGCCGGCCTCATTCACGCCCGCGGGTTTGAGGACGATCTGGAGATCCCTGAACTCGACCTCACCCAGCGCCATGCCGATGGGCGGCATGAGCATGTCGTTGACCATCGAGTTGACGATCTTGTTGAACGAAGCGCCGAGGATGATGCCCACGGCCATGTCCACGACGTTGCCCTTCATCGCAAACTCGCGGAACTCCTGGAGGAACCCCATGAAAGCACCTCATCCTTCAACCGGGCGCGGCGACGGCCGCGCGCCAAACGATCCAATCCCCTGCTACTCGATTGGCGCCAGGCCCTGCATGGCGCGCAGAAGCATGATTTGCCCGACGTGGTAACTGTCGTGATAGGCTACGAATTGAAGAGTTGACAAGTCGTGACGAGCATCCGCGATCGCGGCGCGCACGTCCTGATGCGATCGCTCCCAGGCGCGGCGGAGGTCTTCGAGCGCCGCGCCGGTTGTTTCGCGCGGCATCTCCCAGTTGCGGCGCTGCCGCTCGGCGGCCTCGACCTTCTCGCCCTTGAGGCGGCGGAGCGCCACCTCGCGCCAGAAGAGAATGTGGTTGATGCACTGCCAGATGCAGTGGCGTTCCGGCTGTGGGCTCCACATCGCCTCGGCCGCGGTCAGCCCTTCGAGCGCGCGGTTCCACGGCGCGGCCCAGAGACCCTCGCTCCACGCTTCATCCCAGTGTCGCAGGAGCATCTCGCGGTCCATGAACCTCCTCCCTTTCTCGACGCGATGATAGCAATGGCTCGTTCTCGTCAATACCTCCGCGACGGGTCCAGACAGTCCAGCGGAAAGGCCGGGTTGGCGATCGGCCGCAGCGCCAGAGAAAGCAGGGTCAGGACGTGATCGTCCCCGGCGATGCGATTGGTCCGCAGCGTCCCGCAGCCGGTGCAGCGGTGGATGATCGCCCACTCGCCGTCGCGCCGCACCTCGAGCGCGATCGGCTCCATAGGCGAGCGGCAGGCGCAGCGCCGATCCCCCACTTCCTCATCCACGTGTCGCGACCAGAGGCACGAGGGACAGTGGTTGCGATGGCTGGTTCCATAGGCCTGCGAGTTCACATCGTGGCGGCAGTGAACGCAGGTAAAGCCCCGTTCGGGGCGAGACTTGTGTGACATCTGTGAACGAATCCCCGAAGCGACCGACGCGCGTCAGCCGCTCAGTGTGATCTCAAGGCGAACCGGAGATGTCGGGGTTGCAGCCCATCACTTGCCGAGCGTCGATCTCGCAGAGAGGCTCGGAGCGCAGAACGACCACAGGCAGCACGGCCGATGCGATTACTCGATCGGCCCGGCACTTCTGCGATCGGTCACGGGCTGGATCAGGCAGTGGGTGACATCAGCCCATAGTGTATCGCGCCGCGGAGTCGTTTCAACGGCGTCCGGCTCGACGCCGTGCGCCGAGCCCGATCGCCCCGGCCATGAGCAGCAGGCATCCGCCGGGGGCGGGAATGGGCACGTACTCGATGGTCAGCATCGGGCGGTAGTTCGCATTGCCGTTCTCGCGCGTGTCGAATCGCTTGGCGGTGGTGTAGGTGGACTCGTTGCCGATGACGATCCACCCGAAACTCTGCCCGGGGTCATCGAGCCAACCCTGCACATCGGCGATGAGGGCGACGTTGGAACTCCAGGTGTAGAAACCCACCGACGGTCCGACGAGGATTGAAGCGCTGTGAGCACCCTCGAAGTCGCCCCCCGGCGCCGCCCAGAACTGCGAGTCGTAGAAGGTGTGAATCCAGGTGGCGTCGCCCGGCTGCGAGGGCGCACCCTCGCCCTCCTCCCCCGGCGCCCGGGAGGCGCCTTCGCCCCAATCGGCGAGCACTCGATGGAGGCTCACGGCCTCATTGCCCGAGATCGACCTGGACATGTGCAGTGTGAGCGAGGCGCTCAGGATCGTCGAGCCTGGCGGGATCGAGTCAGCAATGTCGAAGGCGACCAGGGCGCGGCGGTAAGCCCAGCCGGCCGTCGAGCCGGCGAACATGTACCGGCCGGAGCCGTTGCTCCGCGAGCCCTGGAAGTCTTCGTAGAGCGTGTTGTCCTGCGCGGCCCCGATGGAGATGACGTCAGCGCGGGCGGCGGCGCCTGCGATGGACAGCGACAGCGCCGCGACCAGTGAAGTGCGCATAGGCCCCCTCCTTCTCACAGCCATTATACGCCAAGGCCCATGTTCATGGAACATGGGCCTCGGGATGAGTCAAACTATCAAAATGAGTGTCGCACTCAAGGGGTGATCTGAAGCAGAGCGGTCTCCGTGCCTTCGCCGCTCGCCGACGGCCCCATAATCCACCAGGTGGCGCTGGTTACGTTGAGCGATCCGAGCGAGATCGGCACGGCGCTCGTGCCGTCTTTGGAGTAGAACTCGACGACGGTGCGGGCTTCCGTCGGGTCATCGTTGAGTCCCACGAGCAGGCGGTAGGGATCGGGCGATGCGGGCATGTTGATGGCCACGAGGAAACCGCGGTCCTGCGAATTGAGGACCGCCAGCATGGCTCGCCCCTTGAAGTCGCTGGCGACGACATCGAACGTGGTCAGGCGCGACTCGGGATTGAACCAGTAGTCCTCGGGCAACTGCTTGAACTGGATCCGCAGAATCTCTTCGATGCGGTTGGTCGCGACGCGGTCGGCGAGGCGCATGGCGTTGGAATAGGCATCGAGCGCCAGCCAGGCCAGGCCGAGCGAGATGGTGAGCAGCACGAGGGCGGCGATGCGCCACATCGGCGAGACGCGGCCGGCGGCGACGCGCTCGATCCAGTCATGCCGCCCGGGACGTGAAGGTTCCCGGACGTCTGCAAACTGAAGACTGCCGTGCAGATCGCGGGTCACGAGATCCTCGACGCTGCGCAGCACACGACCCTTGAGCGCGGGGGGTGGCATCTGTTCGATGCACTCGTCAAGCCTCGCCAGGACTCGCGCTCGCAACTCGACTTTCGGCAACGGCGCAGGGAGGGCGTCGATCAGCGACGTCGCCGACTCCTGGACGGCGCGCAACTCGGCGCGCAACGCGGCATCGGCGCGGCGGAAGGCCGCGTCGAACGCCTCCTTTTCATCCGGATCGAGGATCCCCAGGGCGTCGCGGCCCGCCAGTTCAACCAGTTCTTCTCGTGAGAGTCTCATGCAATGCCTTCTTCACTCGGAATACGTTCCCTCAGGACAGCCAGCGCCCGACTCAGCGCCGACTTCACGGTCCCGATGGGCTTGTTCAATTCCTGTCCAATCTCCCGAAGCGTCTTGCCGCCGAGATACGCCCTCTCAACCACCTCTCGCTGGAGTTCGGGCAGAGCCGCGATCCGTTCCCGGAGGCGCTGCCCGCGCTCTCGATGCTGCATGTTCGCTCCAGGCACGACCGCCGTTTCATCCTCGGCAGACCACTGTTCGTCAAATCCGGCGAACCTCGGCCGGACCTTCATCCGCCGCAACTGGTCCACCAGGTAGCGGCGGGTGATGAGCATGACCCAGGTGACGAGGGAGGCCCGGTGCGGGTCAAAGTGCCCGGCGCTCTGCCAAAGGCGTACAAAGACCTCCTGGACGGCATCTTCCGCGTCGCTTTTGGTCGGGAGCAGTTGGTAAGCCATGCGGTAGACAAGACTTGCAAAACGGTCGTATAACTCCGCGACCGCTGCGCGGTCCCCCTCAGCGACGCGCTGCATGAGCGACCAGTCGTCGTGCATGACATCTTGATCCTAGCAGGGATTCGACCCTGCTACCGCTCTTTCCGCACGCTAAGGGGCTGCGGTTTCAGGATTTTGGCGCAAAACTCACCGCCCGCCACCACCCCCCTGTTGCAGAAATTTCGAGAAAATGTTGAATTCTGACGGATTCAGGGTGGTCCCGAGCGGGTTTGTGGTACATTAATTGATGACGGACACTCATGGAGTCCAGCCGTGGCGAGTGGTTCATTCAGATCGGATCGATGGCGCGCGCGAGGTGGAATCGCGCCCCGCGAAATGGGTGCGCGGTCAATTCAGCATCGTCGTCGCACGCCTCGCGGCTTCTCGCTGCTCGAACTGCTCGTGGTGCTCGGGGTGACGTGGCTGCTCATCGCGCTGCTCATGCCCGCATTCGCGCGCTTGCGCGAGTCGGCGCGGCGCGTCGCCTGCGCCAGCAACATGCACCAGATCGCCATCGCCCTCGAGTCATTCGCCCGCGAGAATCGCAACCGCTTCCCGAACTCCTACTTCTCGGGCGATGAGTCGCGCCGGTCGCGACCGCAGGAGATGATGATCCTCAACCGCGGCACGTGGGGCGACACCTGGGACGGCATCGGCCGCCTTTACCCGCGCCAGTACCTCTCCGATCCCGGCGCGTACTACTGCCCTTCGCACACCGGCGAGCATCCCATGGAGCGATACCAGCGCATGTGGAACCGCCACAGTCGAACGCAGATCTTCGGCAATTACCACTATCGGGGGATGCTCAATCCCTCCAACGCCATGCCCGACCCGATCGACCGGCACGACCGCGACCGCATTCGGACGGAGAATCCCACGGGAGTCTCGATCCTCGCGGACGGCCTGCGAACCAAAAGCGATTTCAACCACCGCACCGGATCCAATCTGCTGATGGATGATCTGAGCGTCGAGTGGATGGTCGATGAGCGGCAGCGCCTCTACCTCATGTTGCCGGACCGGGTCAGTGAGAACTGGCCGCGGGGTCCGATCTGGGCGCAACTGGATCGCGCCTCTCGAGAAAAGTGAACAGCCCGGCGCCGCACCGCTCTCGTCACCAGGCGACGACGGACGACTCGTTGCAGGCTACGATCCGCGGCGCTTCGGGCCTGTGGGCCTGGCGCCTTCGCGTCGCCGGTGTCACACCCTCCCGGATTCAGGCATGTCGATTCTCAGGCGTATCCTCGGCCGCAAGGACGCATTGCCCGCACGATCATTCGTGACAGTCGTCTCGGGTCTGCCGCGCTCGGGCACTTCGATGATGATGAAGATGCTCGACGCGGGCGGCATCGCGCCGATCATCGACAACGTCCGCGCCGCCGACGAGGACAACCCCAAAGGCTACTACGAGTTTGAACGCGTCAAGGCGCTGGACAAGGGCGACACGGCCTGGGTCGCCGACGCCGTCGGCAAGTCCGTCAAGGTCATCTCGGCGTTGCTGCGACACCTCCCGCCGGACTTCGAGTACCGCGTCGTCTTCATGCGCCGCCGTCTCGAGGAGAGCATCGAGTCGCAGAAAAAGATGCTCGTGCGCCGGGGCGAAGATCCCGACAAAGTGAGCGATGAGGAAGTCCTGGCTCTGCTGCACAAACACCTCGACATGGTGGACCAGTGGCTCGCGCGGCAGCCGAACATTCGGACCCTCGACGTTCAATACCACGAGATGATCGCGCAAGCCTCAGTCGGGGTGGCGAGGTTGAACGCCTTTCTTGGCGGGAACCTCGACGCCTCTTCCATGGAAAAGGTCGTGGACGAGAGCCTCTATCGCAACCGCGGGTGATGGACTTCGCGCTCGCCTGAACGCTCGGCCGCTCGCGCCCTCTGCCATCCGGTATCGGTATGTCCGCGAGCGCGGGTCGCTGCGGGCTTCCTTCGGAGCCTGACTGACGATGACGCTCCGACGCTCCTCGCGGCCTGCGCCCAAGTCATTGAAAGTGCCTGACGCCCCAAATGGAAAGCAGCGCCCGGTCGGACCGAGCGCTGCATGAGTGCTCTTCGTGCGATACTCTCGCTGGGGGCGCGCGATCAACCCCGCTGGCGCACGAGCGCCTTGAGCAACCGGTCGAGGTCGCGGTAATCGAGCGGACCGGAGTAGTCGGGCATCGGCCGCCACTCCGCCAGCGTCTTGTCTCGGCGCAGCCAGGTCATGATGTCGCGAACGACGCGAATTCGATCATCGAGCGTCGAGGCGGGGTTGTTGTACTCGAGAACCAGCTTGGTAAACGTCTCGTCGAAGTCCTCGTAGAGTTGCTTCCAACCCATGGTGATCTTGCGGCCGGCGTCGGAGACCTCGACCCACCCGCTGAGGTTGAGCATGCGGGCGAACTCCTGCTTGTCGTCGACGGTGCCGAGGCTGAGGTTGTAGCGCTCGGCCTGTGACGCGGTCAAGGTGAGGATCTCGCCGCTGGGGAACTGGGGGGTGGGGCCGTGGCAGAGGATCTCGCGGCCCTCGCCGTAGTCATCGAAGAAAGTGACGCGCCGCTCACCGTTGGGCAGTTCCTCGACCGTGGCGGTGAGAACGAAGCGAGGGGCGATCATGGCCTGGGTCACATACGGGTGGTAGCCCGCTCTCTGAGCGAACTCGCGGGCGTCCTTGAGCCAGGCTTCGAGTTCTTCGCCTTCCATGGCCTTGGCGCCGGAGCCGGTCATGTACCAGGCTGTGGCCGCGCCGAGCACCCCTTCCTTCATGAAGTAAATCTCGCGGCACATCATGGAGGTCATGGCCGCGGCGGAAATCGCGGACTTGACCCACACGACAATCCGAAACTCATCGCGCACCTTCTCCAGGTAGTCGCGCAACTCGTAGACCTCGGAAAGCGCGCCGCCGGGGCTGTTGATCTCAAGAACGATCACGTCCGGCTTGAAGGGTCTTGCCGCGTCGATCGCCTGTTCGAGTTTGTCCTGCCGGAACGTCTCGCCGACGCCGCCGTGCAACGGAATGACGAAGACCTTCTTGTTGACGAGGTCGGCGTCAGCCGGCGTCGTCTCCTTCGCGGTCCCACCCGATTTGGGCCCGGACGGCGCCGGACGCGAGTCGGCATCCGGCGTCTCCTCGCCGACGTTGCGCGTCAGGAGATTGATGTCGTCCTTCCAGAACGTCAGGGTCTGCGAAATGCCGCCCACGCTGACTTTCATCCGGACGATGTCCTTGGTCTCTTCGATCACTTCGCCGCGGTACTTCTTGCCGTTCTTGAGAACGACGAGATCTTCAGCCGCAGCGCTGACGGTGATCGCCAGCAGGAGCAGCACTGTCATAAGGCACTTGAGAACGCGAGTCATGGAGTATTCCTTGAAAGAGAGGTCGTGCGGTGCGTCCATGGAGGGAGGGGAATGGGAGCGGAGCCGCGTGGGGACTCAATTCCCCGGCCTGCCGCCGCCACCGCCACCGCCGCCACCACCACCGCCCCTCTGCTCGTTGTTGATGTTGCGCAGTTCCTTCTTGAGCGTGTCGATCTCGTAGTGAATCTGAAGCGGATCGATGAAGAGTTCCAGAGGCGGCCACTTCTTCATCAGCGCCTGCACTTCACGCAACTTGGCGATGCGCTTGGCGATGCGGCGCTCGATCGGCTCGTTGTAGGTGTCGATGAGATCCATGTCGGCGCGGATGTAGCCGTACTCCTTGAGAGCGTCCTTCCACCCGTCCGCCCACTTGGTGGCGAAGACTTCGGCATTGCCCTCGACGTAGCGATACTCGCGGTAGCCCAGACCGAACATGAGGTCGTCGATGGTGCGGTGCGTCCCGCCGGAGATCCCGTACTCGTTGGCCAGTTTCGCGGTGAGTTCGAGCGCGTTGGCAGGCTCTTGTCCGCCGTTGGCGTCAATGACGACTTCCCCTTTGGTGTCAGGCTGGAAGACCGGCTTGTCGCCCTGGTACTTCATGCTCAGGAGCATCTCGGGGCGGATCATGGCCTCGCACAGCAGCGCGTCGTGACCGCCCTCTTCCGCCATGCCTCGGCAGATACTCACCCATGCGGAGATCATCTTCGCCCGGACCACTTCATCCGAGAATGACTGTCGCAGTTGTTCGTTGATGACCCAGCCGCCGCCCATCTCGCCATCGGGCTGGAAGTAGACGTCGGGGAACATGAGGGCGTACGCCAGCGCCACGCCGCTGGCCTGCTTCACCCACACGATCACCTTCACTTCCTTGCCGCGGGCTTCACGCTTGAGTTCTTCGAAAAAGTCGCGGTACTCCTCGATGTCCGCCTGGCCCAGGGCCTGCCAGCAGTCAAACTCGAGGATGATCGTGTTGGCGCGGGCCTCCATCGCCTCGTTCCAGATCATCCGGATGATGCGGGTGTGCGAATCGAGGCCCACCGGCCCGCGAATCGGAACCTTGTAGACCGTGTGCCGCGTGTCGTTGGGGTCGTAGAGCACTTTTCCGGAGGCGCCCTTGACCTCCAACTTGGGCTCTTCCTTCTTGTTGGCGTCCGGATTCGGAATCGCGTCGTGCAGAATCTCGAGCACCTCGCTGAGTTTCCAC
>Ga0326597_10004783_pt1 | contig 18930 bp, 19 predicted proteins | sample RVTome_12_FD_203789 | JGI IMG/M metagenome (GOLD analysis project Ga0326597, IMG submission 203789) | Soil microbial communities from uranium-contaminated site in the Upper Colorado River Basin, Wyoming, United States - RVT100D185 | ecosystem: Environmental > Terrestrial > Soil > Contaminated >... | reverse complement strand
TTCAATCGTTTCCTCTGTCGCTTCGGCTCATACGTGAGATTCACAAGATATTACTTAGTGGTGTGCGAGGTGAACACAGAACTCCGGGTGAATTTCGTCGTTCGCAAAATTGGGTCGGAGGGCCGACGATTGAAACGGCATCCTATTTACCACCGCCACATCACGAACTCATGCCATTGCTAGATAATTTTGAAAAATTTATGCATGACCAAATGCCCATGCCGGTTCTTGTCAGAATCGGTCTCCTGCACTCCCAATTTGAAAACATCCATCCGTTTCTTGATGGCAATGGACGAATAGGCCGTTTGCTCATTACATTTTACCTATGTCAGCAGGAGACTTTGAAATGGCCTCTTCTCTATTTATCGCAATTCTTTAAGACCAACCGTCGTGAGTACTACGATAAATTGAATGCTGTTCATGAGAATGATGATATTGAGGGATGGTTGAAGTTCTTCCTGACCGGAGTAACACAAACAGCGAATAATGCTGTAACAACTGCGCGCAAGATTGTGTCGTTGCGAGAGAAGGATATGGCCAAAGTAAGTTCTTTCGGCCGCTCTGCAGAACGAGGTATGAAGCTACTCCAGTTTCTCTATAAAACGCCAATGGTGAAAATTGCAGACATAGAAACCATAACCAAACTTGAAAACCCAAATGCACTTAAACTAGCAAGCAAATTTGTATTAGCTGGAATCTTGAAAGAAATCACTGGTCGGCGTCGCAATCGTGTGTACTCATATCGTGAATACATTGATTTATTCAATTAGTTGCGTGCAGCATTTGGCTATAAGGGGAATAAGAAGGTGGATTTGGAGGCGATGGCGAATATGGTTCGGCAAGCTCACCATAAAATGGGTATGAGGATGCGAACCCTACGGGATGGTGCAACCCAAAAAGGCGTTGCCAGCTATATAGGATAAAAGTGTTGGCATAATTTCAAATATGCCCAAAATAAGAAAAATTATTAGAGACATCTTGGGCACTTTGATAGCTTTAATGATAATTTCTTGGTTGGCTAACTTGGTTTATAAAGCTTTTACTCACGTTCTTTCTTTAGAGTATTTTCTTGCAACTCTTATTGTTGTTGTAATTGGCTTGTCTATCATCTGGGCTCTTACAAAGTTTTTATAATTCAAATTAAGGCACCACCAAAAAGGCGTTGCTGGTGGTGTAAAATTAGATAGTCCCCTTTTTTTACTTTTAAAATTGAAAAATTTTTAGCTATATTCTCCTAAAAAGGAGGATAGAATGGGAGTCCATTTAAAATCATTTTTATTAGGCGTTATCTCGGTCTTAATTATATGGACCATGATTCAACTTTCCTTGTCCCCGGGGAGAGCTGGCAGATATATTTATTATGAACAAAATAATGCGTTATTAGATAGCAAAACTGGGACGGTGTATTATCGTCCAATAAGCAAGAATGTCGAATGGAAAATAATGAGTTCTTTAAAGAAATAAATTGCTGGACATTCGTGGTGAAATTCAAATTAAGGAGATGAAAATGAGCAAAGGAATAGAAAGGATTAAAACCGTCATTTCTGTAGGCGTTTTTTTGGCTATGTTTTTTTTAATAGGAAAATTCATAATAATGGCAATAACTTACAGCTCCTTCTCCTATGACCACGATTACCAGATTCCTTTGACGATTGTAGCCGTTTCTATCGCTGGTTTGGCTATCTTATTTGCTCTTAAAAAACTTTTATAAACCAAATTAAGGCACTACCAAAAAAGGCGTTGCCAGCCACGTAAATTATAGAGTCTAAGGGAGAGGGATTTATCCTAAACCAAAAACGAGCAGGAATGTGAAACTTACGTTGCAGATAATTAAACCAACCCGAAAATGAAAATCAAAAAAATTCATATAGAAAATTTCCGTTCCATTAAAGAATTAGACTTAGAACCAGGTTCGATGTGCATATTGGTGGGAGAAAATAACTCAGGAAAAACAAATCTCCTAAGAGCGCTTAATCTTATTTTAGGTGAAACATGGCCAACTGAACGTCAGTTTAATGAAGATGATTTCTGGAATCGTGACCCATCTAAAGCTATAATTATAAGAGTCATATTTGATGAAGAAAAAGAATATTGGTTCAATAAATTCAAATTACTTGTAGCAGGAGTTCAACTAACAGTCTCAGTTTACAAGAAAAAAACTGGAAAGAAAACACCAGGTGAAATAAGAACAGAGTTTGTTTGTGTGGATTCTAAAGGAAAAGTTTTGCAATATCCAGCTGAGCCACTGCAAGTAGGAGTGCAATATAAGGGCCAGTGGTATCCTCATCGAGTTAGTAGTGAAATAAAAGAATCGATGCCATTCATTCTTGTTGATATTCTTCGGCAATACGAGAGACATACACCCGGTGGGAGATGGTCAGTATTGAGAAAACTCTACTCAGAGGTGAACGTAGATTTCCAGAGGTCAACTGATGAAGTTCAGATGATTAATGAAACAGGAGAGAAAGCATTAGTAAAAAGAAAAGATGCCTTTGAGAAAACAGTAAAGAGTGCTTATGAATTTGTCAAAACAGATTATTATAAGAAGATTGAGGAAGCACTAGTAAGAAACACACTCGAGCAAATGGGATTAACACCCGAAGAAGGAAGCATTCGTCTAGGATTCAAAGCTTATGACCCTACTAATGTCTATAAGTCTTTAGAACTTTTTGTGGAACAGATGGGAGTTGAGGTTAGCGCAAGTGAGGTGGGTTCTGGTTTACAAAGTGCTGTAGTTGTTGGCATTTTTAGGACTTATGAAGAATTGAAGAAAGAAGGAGCAATCTTTGCTATCGAGGAGCCAGAGGTGTTTCTTCATCCACAAAAGGCGAGATATTTTTCTGAGATTTTGGAGAAGTTGGCTGAAAATGGCAATCAAGTTTTTGTCACTACGCACTCTCCAATTTTTGTAAAAATATATCGCCCGGAGGATGTTTGTCTTTTGAGAAGAACCACTCAAGCGGGAACATATCCTATTAGAAAATCAAAAATCGAAATTGCCACCACTACACGCCAACAATTGCGGCTTTTTACTGAGTTTGATGCACAACGGAATGAGTTGTTTTTTGCTAAGCGAGTTTTATTGGTTGAAGGAACAACTGAACGTACTATCTTTCCTCTGATTGCTCGCTCACTAGGGTTTGACCTCAATCGTGAAGGCGTTTCAGTTGTTGATTGTGGTGGGAAGACAAAGATTCCGTTGTTCGTGCAGATTGTTACTGCCTTCAGCATCCCATTCATAGTGGTCGTAGATGAGGACATTCACAAAATTGAGACAAGCTGGTCTACGGAGAAGGTAAAAAAAGTTGAGGAGAATAATAAGAAACACAAAAAATGGAATGAGGATATAGTACAAGCAGTTGGTGACACTGGAAATATCTTCTGGTTGAAGCCGCATCTGGAGTCAATTGCAAATTTACCACAATCGGAGCAAACAAAAGTTGACAGAGCCATTGAAAAGTTCTCCAGTATCGAAAAATTAGACATCCCCAAAGAGCTTTCTGACGCGATAATATTCTTAATGAATATTCCTCTTGGATAACAATCGACTTTTTGAAAAATATATTCTTTTCCGTTGATAATTCAATTTGACTTTTCCAAAATTTCCCCTAAATTCTAATCCTGTAAAAAATCAAATATGCCCAACAAACTAAAACTCTTCACCGGCAACTCCAACCGCCCCTTAGCCCAAAAAATCGCCGATTACGTAGGCGTCCCCCTTTCCCAGGCCGACGTCACCCGCTTCTCCGACGGAGAAATCTTCGTCCAGATAAACGAAAACATCCGGGGAATGGATGTCTTCATCATCCAGTCCACCAACCCCCCGGCCGAAAACTTAATGGAACTCCTGATAATGATAGATGCGGCTTTGCGCGCTTCCGCCCAGAGAATCACAGCCGTAATCCCTTACTTCGGCTATGCCCGCCAGGACCGCAAAGAACAACCCCGGGTCCCCATCACCGCCAAATTAGTCGCCAATCTCATCTCCACCGCCGGCACCAACCGGGTTCTGACTCTGGATTTACACGCTTCCCAGATACAGGGATTTTTTGATATCCCCTTGGACCATTTATACTCCAACCGGGTCTTCAACCGCTATTTTTTAGACCTGAAATTTAAAGACCCGGTCATAATCTCACCGGATTTAGGTTCGGTGCGGATGGTGCGCTCTTTTGCCAAGGCCTTGGATGCCTCTTTGGCCATCGTGGATAAAAGAAGACCTTCCCCCAATCAGTCCGAGATTTTAAATATCGTGGGAGAGGTGGCTGGGAAAGTGGCCATTATCAGAGACGACATGGTGGACACGGCCGGAACCCTGACTCAAGCCGCAGAAGCATTGAAAGAGCAGGGGGCTACAGAGATTTATGCCTGTTGCACCCATGCGGTTCTATCCGGCAAAGCTCTGGAGCTGATTGAAAAATCCCGCCTGAAAAAATTAGTGGTGGCGGATACGATTTCCACCGAAAATAAAAAGCTACCCAAAAAAATTGAAGTTTTATCTTTGGCAGAACTTTTCGGCGAGGCGATTCTGCGCATCCACAAAGAAGAGTCGGTTTCGATGCTGTTTGATTGATGCACTGTTTTCTTCTCTAAAACATTTCCATAATATTGCAAAGAATTAAATATACTTACCTCTCCCTGGCCCTCCCCTAAGAGGGGAGGGAACAAATCACCCTCCCATTTAGAGGAAGAAATTGAACTCCCTCTCCTTTGAGGAGAGGGAAGGGGAGAGGTCAGTTCTTAAATAATCCCTTTTTCCTTCAAACTCACAAAAGAATCATTCCCTATAATCAAATGGTCCAAAACTTCAATCTCCATAATTTTACCCACCTCTAAAATCTGTTTGGTCACTTTAATATCCTCTGCCGACGGCTCCGGTTCACCGGAAGGATGGTTGTGGGCTAAAATAATAGCCGCGGCTCCATATTCGATAGCCGGACGGAAAACTTCCCGGGGATGAACTACCGATAAATTTAAGCTTCCCAAAGAAATCACTTCATCATGAATCAGCTTGTTTCTGGTATTCAGATACAGCCCCCGAAACTGCTCTTTAGTCAATTTTTTCATCTCCTCCAAATATTTATATACTTCTTCCGGAGTTCTGATAGTCGGAATTCTGGATTTATCCTCCCAGAAGATTCTTCTGCCCAATTCCATACAGGCGATAATCTGGCAGGCCTTGACCTGGGGCAATCCGGTATTACCCATCAGGTCAGCCACAGATTTTTCTTTAGCCAGACCTTTAGTGCCATAGAGTTTGAAAATAAACTGGGTCAATTCTAATACAGGCAGACCTTTGACACCGGTATTCAGGATGATTGCCAGAAGCTCTGAATCTTTTAAAAGCCCCGGACCGTATTTGATTAGCTTCTCGCGGGGTCTATCTTCTTCCGCTAGCTCTTTAATCGGGATTTGATAGATATCAGACATAGTTTTTATGTTGTGTCAAAAATTTCATATCGCGCAGGGGTGGAGCTTGTCTCCACCCATCTTGTTGGGCGAAGATAAACTTCGCCCCTACGCAAACCTCTCTAACCGCAATCTTTTCTTTGTCATTTTTGTAGCGGTCGGATTTATCCGACATATCTGAAATTTTATACTATGTGCGATGAACCCCTCAAGTTCTTCGGGACAAGTCGCACCGCTACAATGGAAACAGCAAAAACGCCGCACTCACAATTACAATATAAATCAAAAAGATTAAAATCTCATACCCTAAAATATCTTTAAAATCAATTTTTGCCACTGATAAAAGCGGAATAGCCCAAAAGGGTTGAATCAAATCAGTGGCCATATCTCCCCAGGCATAGGCAATCACCACTTTGGAATTGGAAACCCCCAAGGTTTTGGCGGCAGATAAAATATAAGGGGCTTCGATGGCCCATTTAGAGCCACCGGAGGGGACAAAGTAATTCACCAGTCCGGAATACCAGTAAACTATAGCCGGATAGGTTTTCTGGCTGGAAATCTGAATGAACCAGTTCCCCACGATTTGAGCCAGGCCGGAGGATTTGATGATTCCATACATGCCGGCATAAAAGGGGAATTGTAAAATTACTCCAAAAATTAATTTCCCGGCTTCTTCAGCTGCTTTCAAGAACGAAGATGGCCTTAAATGCAATAAAATCCCCAAAAATAAAAATCCGAAATTCAAAGCATTCAAATTTATCTCAAACTTTTTGCTTATCAAAAACCAGAAAAGCCAGAGCATCCCTAAGATTCCGAAAAATAGACCTACTAGAGGGGAGTTGTCTAAAAGATTGGCAAAAGATTTGTTCTTAAACTTGGGTATAAACGAACCTTTTTCTTCCTTAAGTAAAACCGGGTCGGCTGTAACAATATCTTCCTCTCTTTTGGGATGAAGATTGGGGACGAAAAAACATAAGAATAAGAATATGAAACCGGTCAGAAATAAATTAAATGAAGTGAAAATGGTCTGGCTCAGGGGTATCACCCCTATTTCTTTTTCCAGAAAATGTCCGGGTGTGGCAACCAAAAGCGGAGCAGAAGCAGAAAGACCGGAATGCCAGGTGCATCCCATCCCTAAATAAGCAGCTGCTACTAAAAGCCGGTAATCTACTTTCTGTTTGGAGGCGATAAATTTTACCATTATAGCTGAGCCAACAATGGAAAACCCCCAGTGAACCCAGGATAAAGAAAGGGATAATATCACCATCAAGAGAATGGAAGATTTTGGCCCCTTTGGGATGTTAGCCAAGAAATTTAAGAATCTGGAAACTAAAGGTGATACAGCTACAATGTAGCCGGTGAAAATAATCAGGCACATCTGCATGGCAAACGATAAAAGCTCCCAGAAACCGTTCCCCCAGAATTGGATTAAACTAAATAAACCGAAGTTGGTGAAAATCAAAGCTAACGCAAAAGTAAAGACAGTCAGAATCAATGCAATAACAAAGGAATTGGGAATGAATTTTTGGGAGAAAGAGGTCAGGGAAGAGGATAAAGACGAAATTAATCTCATTTGGTTTGTCTGAGTTTTCTTGTAACGCCCTATTTTACATAGGGCGTACGTCCCGATAAATCGGGACGTTACATTTTTGGAAAGATAAAAAATTTAGAGATGATTTACAAGAAAAATTATTTAAAAGGCAGGCCTCTGCTAATCTCGGTGATTTCGGGTTGTGTCAGGACCTAGTCCTGCCACTTAGTTCAAATTAAGCTGTCAGGAGTAGCTCCTGACAGAACACTAAATATTTTGAGGGAGAAGTTTTAATCCCTGTGATCTCTCTTTTTCAAAGCTATCTTTTCCATCTGTGGCTTATAATGGGAGACAACTTTGGGGGGAGATTTTTCTTTGCTTTTACCGGTTTTCAGGTCCAGGGCTATCTCAATCACCTCATCAATTGAATCCACAAAGACAAACTTGACCTTCTTTTTAATCTCCTCCGGAATCTCTTCCAGATCCTTCTGATTATTTTTGGGCAAAATCACGGTTTTAATCCCGGCCCGATAGGCCGCCAGGGTTTTTTCCTTCAAACCCCCGATGGGCAAAACTTTTCCGGTCAAAGTAATTTCACCGGTCATGGCCAAATAGGGTTTGACCGGTTTCTCCGTCAAAATAGAAGCAATGGCGGTGGCAATAGCAATGCCGGCGGAAGGCCCATCTTTGGGAATAGCTCCGGCCGGAACGTGGATATGGATATCATACTTTTCAAAGAAATCCGGCTGAATCCTCCATTTTTCAGCAGTGGAACGCAGATAAGACAAAGCGGTCTGGGCTGATTCTTTCATCACGTCTCCCAAATGTCCGGTCAAAGTCAATGACTTTTTCCCCGGCATCTTGCGGGCTTCGATAAATAAAATCTCTCCGCCGGTGCTGGTCCAGGCCAGACCCGGCACCACCCCGATTTTACCGGTCCTTTCCACCAGCTCCTGAATATATTTGGCGGCTCCTAAAAACTCCTGCAGATTATCCGAGGTGATAGTTACTTTCTTGGCTTCACCGGACGCTATTTTTTTAGCCACTTTGCGGCAGACCGTAGCGATCTCCCTATCCAGATTTCTCAAACCAGATTCTTTAGTATAATCGTTTATAATGATCTTTAGGGCCTCATCCGTAAAACTGATATTCTCGGGCTTTAAACCGTGATTTTCCATCTCCTTGGGAATCAAATATCTTTTGGCGATGCTCAATTTTTCCAGGTCAGTATAGCCGGGCAGCTCAATGACTTCCATTCTATCCCGCAGAACAGCCGGAATCGGGTCCAATAAATTAGCGGTGGTAATGAACATCACCCTGGACAAATCAAAAGGAACTTCCAGATAATGGTCGGAAAAAGAGAAGTTTTGCTCCGGGTCCAAAACCTCCAGAAGAGCCGAAGCCGGGTCACCCCTGAAATCCTGCCCGATTTTATCCACTTCATCTAACATAAAAATGGGGTTATTAGAGGCGGCCCTCCTTATTCCCTGGATAATTCGGCCCGGAAGGGCGCCGATATAAGTCCGGCGGTGTCCTCTGATTTCGGCTTCGTCATGCACCCCTCCCAAAGACATACGGCAGAATTTTCTTCCCAGAGCCCGGGCAATAGACATACCTAAAGAAGTTTTACCCACTCCCGGAGGGCCCACAAAACATAAAATCGGGGATTTAGTATCCTGCTTCAATTTTCTGACCGCTAAATACTCCAAAATTCTCTCTTTTACTTTTTCCAGATCGTAATGGTCTTCATCCAAGACTTTTTTGACCTGCTTGATATCCAGATTGTCGACCGTGGAGGTACTCCAGGGAAGCGTGACCAGCCAATCCAGATAGGTTCGGGAAACGATATATTCGGCGCTGGCCGGGTTCATTTTGGAAAGCCGGTCCAGCTCTTTTAAGGCGGCTTCCTTGGCTTCCGGGGGCATTTTGGCCTCTTCAATTTTCTTTTTGAGCTCCTCGATTTCAGCTATCCGGTCATCGGTTTCCCCTAACTCTTTTTGGATGGCTTTAAGCTGCTCTCTTAAAATGTATTCTCTCTGAGCTTTCCCCAATTCATTGGCCGCTTCGGACTGAATTTTACGGGACAATTCCAAAACTTCTACCTCTTTATTTAGATGCATGGTCAATTTCTGCAGGCGGACTTTGACATCGAAGATCTCCAGAAGTTCCTGTTTTTGCTCTATCGAAATATTCAAATTCGAAGCAATCAAATCTGATAACTTGGAAGGGTCCTCGGTGTTCAAAGCCGGAATCTGCAGGTCATCGGATAAATAAGGAGCCAGAGAGACGATTTTTCGCAGGAGGTCCAAGATATTGCGGATTAAAGCCTCCACTTCGACCGACTTTTCAATCTTATCTTCGATATATTCGACTTTAGCCACTAAGTATGGTTCGGTTTTGATGAATTTTTTAATCTTAATCCGGGAGAGCCCCTGCACCAGAAATCTGACCGAGCCATCCGGAAAGCGCAGCATCTTTATGATAGTCCCGGCGGTTCCTACTTCATAAATATCCTCCGGGGTGACATCGGCTGTCTCCGGATTTTTCTGGGCAAACAGACCCAGGGTCTTTCCTCCCATCAGGGCTTCATCAATCAGACGGGCGTACTTCTGGTCGGTAATCATCAGGGGAATAATCAAAGAAGGATAGACCACCACGTTTTTGGTGGGCAGGATGAAAAGTTCGTCTGCTAATTTTTCTATTTCCGGTTTGTTTTTCAGGGTTTCTCTGTCAGCCACAATGGCTCCTATTCAATTTTGATTTCTTTGGCTTTGGTTTTCTTGCTTTGTTTTTTCTCAATTTTTATCTCCAGAAATCCTTCTTTATAGTTGGCGGCGATTTTTTCCCGGTTGATATCTTCCGGCAGATTTACATTTCTTTCGAAACGTCCGTAGTTCAACTCCATATGGTGGTAGCATTTGCGGGTTTCAATTTTTTCCGGCCGGTCTCCGTGGATGGTCAGGGTATTTCCATGTAAAGCGATGTTGAAGTCCTTTTGTTTCATTCCCCCAATCTCTACCAGAATTATGACCTCATTTTCGGTTTCAAAGACGTCGATGGGAGGTCGCCAGACCTTGGTTCCGGTTAATAAAGAGGAGTGTTTGATTTTGTAAAAATGCTCAAACAGCAAATCCATCTCATCTTTGATTTTCTTGGCATCTTTTATGAACTCTTTTTTGGTATCATCTTTGGTATCATCCATAAAATCCTCCGCTAAAAGTTTTTCTCCCTTGATTAAACATTGAACCTGAAAAAGATTACGTCCCGGTCCTGGACAACATAATCTTTTCCTTCTAATTTTAAAAGACCTTTTTCCTTGGCATGGTGCACTGAACCCAATTCTATAAGTTTATCGGCAGCAATCACTTCCGCCTTTATAAAGCCCCTTTCCATGTCTGAATGTACGGTTCCGGCAACTTTCAAAGCCTTATTTCCTCTGGGTATCAGCCAGGCCTTGACCTCTTTTTCGTTGGCAGTATAAAAAGTGATTAAGTCCATCAAATTATACGAAGAGTTGACCAATCTTTTTGTAGCTGGTTCCGTTATTCCTAACTCTCGCATAAACATTTGCTTCTCATCTTCTTCGAGTAAAGATAGCTCTTCCTCCAGCTTTCCGCACAAAGCTAAATGACCGATTTTTTCACCGGACAAGCTTGCTTTATATTTCTCCTCCAGGGCAGAAATTTGATTTAACTCTTTCTCGGCCATATTCAGTATTATTAAAATCGGCTTGGCGGAAAGAAAGCTAAATCCCCTCAGGGCTTTTTCTTCCTCCGGATTGAAATTTATATTTCGCAAGGGAATCTCCTTATCCAGGGCTTCTTGGCATTTTTTGACCAGATTCTGCTCTTTTTGCTCTTCTGCAGAAGCTCCGGTTTTGCCCTGCTTATGGGATTTTTCAACTCTCTTTTCGGCTATTAGCAAGTCCAGAAAAATCAATTCGCTCTGAATATGTTTAAATTCTGCCACCGGGTCGACTTCCCCTAATCCTAAAGAAGCTTTGTACAAGCCGATGACCACGGCTAATTCATCCATCTCTTTTAAGACGGCCGTAGCTTCTCCTTCGGATTTTTTTTCATGCTCTAAGGAGCCAACCAAATCTATGTATTCGATTTCCGGTAAAGTTATTTTCTTTGAGCTGTAAAGTTCGGCTAACTGGTAAATTTTGGGGTCAGGGATTTTGACTATTCCGCGATGAATCTGTAAATGAGGGGATACTTTGGCGGTCTGCTGGTGCCCGGAGGTTAGGGCGTTGAATATGGTGGTCTTGCCGGATTGGGGAGGACCTATTATGCCGATTTTAAGCGTAAACTACTCCCTTTTGGGAATCTAACTTAGAGATGTGTATTTCACAATTCTCCCGTTCTCCAATATAGGCAAAACCGGCAGGGAATTCAACTGACTGCAGAAGTTTAAATCTTTTTCAAACCCCAAAGAGTTCAAAAACTTGCCATGGTCGCAGGTTTCCAAAACTTTCAACAGATTATCCTTATGCTTCTGATACAACACTGCCGCGGCTTGGGCGGCATCATTTACATCCGCTTTTTTCTGCTCCTGCAGCTTGTGGACAAACATCCCTCCGCAGACCGCATCTTCCAGGGAAAACTTCCCTTCTTTGCCGGAGCAGACGATGGCTAAGTCCTTATTCAAATTCAAAACCAACTCTGCTACTTCCTTGAAATTCACAAAAGAGCCGATGACCACTTTCTCACCCGAGGCTGATTTGACAATGGCTTTGGAGCCGTTGGTGGTGGCAAAAATTAAAGTTTTATCCCGCACCACCGGTTCGGTATATTCAAATGGAGAATTCCCCAAATCAAACCCTTCGATTTTCTGTCCATCTCTTTCTCCGCAAAGTAAGACAAATTGTCTTCCGATTTTTTGCATCAAATCCAGAGCCCTTTCGGCAGATTCTACCGGAATTATATCTTTGCAGCCGTTATACAAGGCCTGGGCTATGGTGACACTGGCTCTCAAGACATCGATTACAATCACCGCTTTATCAACCAAAACATTTTCCCTAAGTTCATCAGCGGTAAAAAATAAATCTATCTTCATTTTATTTATGGCTGTAATTTTTCCAGAAAGGGGGTTTGACCACTACGGCTTTATAGGTTTTATCTCTGATTAAAATTTCGATTTCGTTCCCAACTTTGCTTTCTCCCAGCGGGACATAACCAAGACCGATCCCTTTTTCCAGAGAAGGAGAGAAAATTCCGGAGGTCACCTCCCCGATTTTGGCTCCGTTTTTCCAGATTTCATAATGCTGCCGGGGAAAGGCCTTATCAACCATCTCAAAAGCTACCAGACTCCTTTTAGGAGTTTTTTTGGCATTCAAAATCGCCTCTTTCCCTATAAAATCCCCTTTGTCCAGTTTCACCAGCCAGGATAAGCCGGCTTCCATGGGATTGGTGGTCTGGTCAATGTCGTTTCCATACAGCATATATTTCATTTCCAATCTCAAAGAATCTCTGGCGCCCAGTCCAATCGGCTCAATTTCCAACTCTTTTCCGGCTTCTAAGGCAGCTTCCCAGATTTTTTCCGCCAGATCCGGCTGAAAATAAAGTTCGAATCCATCTTCTCCGGTATATCCGGTACGAGAAAAGAGGAGCTTTGCTCCTAAAACTTTCTCCTCCATTCCCCAGTAAAATTTTATCCGGCTCAAGTCATAATCAGTCAGTTTACTCATCACTTTTTCAGCCACAGGTCCCTGAATAGCCAAGAGGGCGGTTTCATCCGAAACATTTTCCAATTTCACATCCCCGAATTTCTTTTGCTCCAGCCAGTTCCAGTCTTTTTCGATATTGGCCGCATTGACCACCACCATCCAGCGGTCCGGTAGTTTATATACCAATAAATCATCTACAATTCCACCATCCGGATAGCACATAACTGTATATTGAACCTGATGCAAGCCTAATTTTTTGACATCATTGACCGTAACTTTTTGCAAAAAATCTTCGGCGCCCTTTCCGGTAACGATAAACTCTCCCATGTGAGACAAGTCAAAAATCCCCACTTTGCTTCTGACTTTTTTGTGCTCCTCCACGATTCCGCGATACTGAATGGGCATCAGATAACCGGCAAAATCCACCAGCTTGGCTTTGTGTTTCAGATGTAGCTGGTAAAAAGCGGTCGGTTTAGCCATTAAGCTGAGTTAAAATTTGCCAAAGATATCATCTTGTTATATATTAAGTTCAATAAAATATATAAGTAGCTCCTAAATAGCAATAAATATCTGTTTTTGGCAAAAAGTACAAACAAAGAGAGAATAGTGATAGACACGACCCAGCTTTATCATCAGCCAGCCAAAAGATGGCACAAAACCCGCTGTCCCAGCTGTAAAGGAACCGGTAAGATGTTAGTGGTGAATCAAGCGTCCAATCCTCCGGAAAAATATTATGTTAAATGCTGGGTCTGTAAGGGAAAAGGGGAGAAGGTTAGTGAAAATTGAAGATTACTTTTAAACCCTCTCCTTTGAGGGGTTCATCCTGAAGGGACTCACCCTGAAGGGAGGGTGGTTCCCGCCTTTGGCAAGCTCACCATAAATAGGGAGGGGTTAGTTTAGCAGAAAGCCCACTTAAAAGTGGGCTTCTTTTCTGCGGATGTAAAGTTCCCCGCCCTGAAAGGCGGGGTTTTAACAAGTCAATTACCCCAACAGATTTTCAAATTCCTCTTCGTCGGCTACCTCGTCTTCCAGGATATGCTCTATCAGTTCATGGGTCACAATATCTTTCTGATGGGTTTTCTTGAGCAATTCGCTGTAGGAATCGATGGCTATTCGTTCCGCTTCCAGAAAAACCTTGATGAACCCTTTCAGGTCCGAGGTTTCCCGGGGGAAATTAACCTTGCGCATGTGGGAGACTCCGGCTAAATCTTCGATTTTAGCCACCGGCACCCCTCCCAACTGAATGATTCTGTCGGCAATCTTAGCGGCATGCCCCAGCTCATCGGCGGCTGCCTGCCTGAAAACTTCGGCTATTTCTTCGGAGTTGATTCCGCTGACCATATGAGCGGCGTGCAGAAAATAAAAGTGGGCCAGCCACTCATCGGCATAGACCCGGTTAAGGTCGGCGATTAGTTGTTTGAGGTCTAACTCTACAATCTCACGGCCTTTCTTTCCCATGTGTTCCTCCTTTGAATTTCGGGTTGGTTATCTTTCTATGTTAGTGTGTGAAATCTAATGCTATTTTAAGAAATGTCAAGTGCCAGTTATAATTCCCTCTCCTTTGAGGGGTTCATCCTGAAGGGACTCACCCTGAAGGGAGGGTTGGTTCCCGCCTTTGGCGGGCTCACCATAAATAGGGAGGGGTTAGTTAGAATCTGTTCCCATGAATAAATGCTATGCCCACTGAATAATTCACTCCGTCTCCAATTAAGGGGATTCTTCACCCCGATAAATCGGGGTTCAGAATGACAGACAAGGAAGCTTTCGTTCTGCACTATAGAATGAAGGCAAACCAACAGCTTCTGATAAACCAAAATCGGCCGCAGCAAAAAATAATTAAAATAATCCTTGACAAATCTGAAATTATGCCGTATACTATATGTAGTAAAGCAGATTTTAGTAGATGGGATGTTTTGGTTAGAAACTAAGTACATACCACGAAGCTGATTGAAGCTTGGTGGTTTTTTTGTGCAGTCTAAAGGTTTCGAGTGGACTCGAAACTCAAAAAGAAGGAAAGGTGGTGATTTGATTGGCACAAGGCAAAGTCAAGTGGTTTAATGAATCCAAAGGTTTTGGTTTTATTCAGCCCAACGACAGCGACAAAGATGTGTTTGTCCATTTTTCTGCTATTCAGGATAATGGTTTTAAAACCTTAAGTGAAGGTGAAGAAGTAACTTTTGAAGTTACCGAAGGACCTAAAGGTTTACAAGCAGTCAATGTGAGAAAAGGATAAAAACTGAAAAATAGCAGTTTTTAAACTAAGCCCCGCTTGAATGAGTGGGGCTTTTTATTTGGATTAATAAAAAAGATGGATAGCTCTGGGTCCCGGTATGCAGAGCAGAAATTGTAGACCGAGGTGAAGGGACCTCGGTCTATCCTCCTTTAAAAAGTGATTGTTTCTTCCCTCTCCTTTAAGGGGAGGGCAAGGGAGGGGTTAGTTAGCTCGTAGACCCACTTTGCCCTGAGCGCGGGGCTAAATAAATTCTGCACTCTCGTAATTTATTATCCTGATTCACGTTTAATCTCAAGCGTCAACTATGACCTTGAATCCACCGTAGACCACCCGTTTCATATCAAAAGGCATGGGTTTATCCTTGTATTTCGGATCGTTCATGAAAGGGTCTTTCATCACCTTGGCGTTGACGCTATCCCGATGCGCTCGCGATTTGAATACGATATAGGAGAAGACCACTGTCTCACCCCCTTTGGCTCTAACGGTTTTGGGGAACTTAATTGTAGACCACTTTGTGTTAAGGTCGTCCCCCGCGCACTCCTTGTAATCCAGGGCACCGTACTTCCGCCAGACTTTTCCTGCCATCTGGGCCATTTTGCGGTAGGTGCCTAAATTTTTCTTGGGAACCGGTAATACATAACCGTCTACGTATCTTGGCATAATTTTACCCTCCTTTTGTTCTATTTCTTATCCAGAGACCAGCGTACACCGCCACGGATAGCCATGTAAAGAAAAACGAAACAATAGAGGGCTGCCAGCTCCCCCCGATTGACCACCGGGAAAAAGGCCGAACTAAATTGAAACTTCCAGTGAAACTGGAAATAAGCCACCGCCATTTCTCCGCTGGCTATAAAAGCCGCCCAGCGGGTCTGGAACCCTACCATTATCAGAAGTCCGCAAACCAGCTCCAAAAGCCCTCCGAACCAGCCCTGGGACCACAGAGGGGGCTGGTGGTCGGTTAACACTCCGAAAATCTTCTGAAGTCCGTGAAATGTGAACATAAACCCGGCTATGATGCGCATCAGGGCGTAGGCCTGGTCTGTGTATTTGGAGAGAAAACTCATCAAATCCTCCTTGGGTTGATTTTAAATTGTAATTAAATCCAGGACTGAACGGCTGACAAAATTTATCCTCTTTCCGGCTGATAGTTAAGCTGGTCACCTCTGTCTTACGCCAGTGTGTATTCAAGTGAGTGCTTCTGCCTACATAACCTGATACATCTCGCGGCTGCCGGTCAGGTACATGTCCTGGTAACCGGCCATTTTTGCCATGGCTTCTTTCATTTCCTTGGTCTCCTGCTTGTATTTCTCCCAGCTCTTTTCATACGCGGTCAGGCTTTCATATTTGGAAACCATGACGACTTTATTGTACTGGCCGGTCATATCGGTCATAATGTTAACCAACTCGTCATTGCCTGCCATGGCTTCCTTAAACATTTTGGCCAATTTGGAGGCGTGGCCACATTCGTTCACTTCGGGGCTCTGTTAATGATCATCGCCGCTTCTTTCCTACAAATTCACCAAAAGTCCCACTCCACTTGAGAGTATTGGGAGATGTCTGCCTATCCATGATGAACTCAAACTTTTCATTCGACCTTGTAAAGAAGAAATGTGGAGACTCAGCGTAAATCTCAACTGGTTCTAGAGAACGCCAGCGAGTAAATAACCGTCCATCGCGCTTGAAGACCTCGGTTACTGAGCCATCTGAGTATTCATAAGAACCGACGAGTCGAGCTATCCAAAGCGAATCAAGGCTGATTCTTTCTTTTTCAATTACCTGGAATGCCGGCCAATTGTATTCGCGGGCAATGCTTCTTAGTATTTCATACCGTATCTCGCTTCCGCCATCACCATTGGTCAAGATCACCGCTCCTTGTCTGCTCGATGGGAATCCAACGAAGATTGAACGGAAACCGTCTCCAGATCCTGTGTGTGAAAAATAACGAGCGTTACGTTCTTCTCGTACTTCGAAGCCCAACCCCCAGATGTCTATCGATGGTGTGAGCATTTCTCCCGCCAATGATTTCGAAAGAAGCCTCGACTCGCCGTTGGAGGCATCAATTACTTCGATGACAAATCGAGCCATGTCGTTTGGTGTGGTGATAAGTCCACCAGCGGCCATCTGGACAAGCGCTTCCCATTTGCCGACAATCGACTTGCCATTGTTTCCATGTCCAACGGCAGCCCGTGGAACAAGATGATGGGGCATGCCGACATCAAAAAGACTGAAATTCATTCCCATGGGTTTTAATACTAGCCGTTGCATCAGAGAAGGAAACGACTCACCTGTAATATCGACGAGCAGTTGTTGTAAGACGCTATACCCGCCCCCAGAATATCGCGTCTTCGTCCCGGGAACATAGTCAATACGAACAGGATTAGGCTTTGCTGGCGGAGTTCCGTCCAAAGCCTGAAGCAGTGAAGGTAATGGTTCGCCAACCTTGTAGGATGGGACACCATGTAAGGTAAATCCTGCGCTATGAGACAAGAGCTGACGGAGCGTTGGTGCAGAATCAGAAGTGAATTCGTTTGCAGGAATCTTCCAGCTCGTTAGGTACCGATTGAGTGCAGTGTCCAAGGCGAGGACACCTTCTTGCACAAGGAGCAAGGATGCGAACGCAACGACAGGCTTCGCAAGTGACTTCGCCATAAAGCGCGTGGTAGAATCGATAAATGTAGAAGAGCCGGTTTCTTTGACACCTACATATCGAGTCCATTGTATCTTTCCATCTTCAATGACTGCGATTCCAACAGCGGGAATATGAGATGAATGCATCCTCTCTTCTAGATTCATGCGTACAGATAGTTCTCCTTTAATCTCAACAGCGTATGAAAGGCCTGCGAACACTCTAGCAATTTTTGCCTGGACGTCCGGAGGCATCCCGATTGGAAATGCGAACAGCTTCATCGTGCCAGCCTGAATAAACATGAACGCGGCCACGATGCGGAGCAGGCTCTGCAGTTGCGGAGCCCAGGTTAACCACCTCGTTACAAGCTTTGGTGCGGTCATGATGCCTCCTTGGCTTTTTTGTCTGGTTCGTAATAAAGTCCAACAACCCCTGAATCAAACGTCTTTGCTTTCAAGAGTCTAAGATTAATTCTGTCTTTGATGTTTTTGAACAATGGTTTTCCGCTTCCTAAGACAACAGGCTCGAGCTTGAGTCGATATTCATCAATCAAGCCAAGCTCCGTAAAAGTTTGGGCCAGGCGGGCGCCGCCGAATACCACCATGTCTCCGCCGGGTTGTTGTTTCAATTTGGCGACTTCTCCAGCAGGGTCGTGATGGTCCTTAACCTTAACCAACCTTGAATTCTTCCATTCAGCCTTCTCGAGAGTTTTTGAGAAGACGATTTTGGGTGAATTAACTATCCAGTGTGCAAGATCTATTAAGTCCTTAGGGGTTGATGGGTTCGTAGCCGCGGCTGGCCAGTAGCTGGCGAACCCCTGATAAAGTACGCGGCCAAGTAGCATAGTGTCCACCGTGCTTAGAAGATCGCCGATGAGATATTTGCCCATGGTTTCATCATCTCTGGTAGCCCAATCCAATTCCCCGTTTGGCCGTGCTATGAAGCCATCCAGTGATACGTGCATAAATAAAATTACTTTTCTCATATCAATTAATCTCCCTTAGGCTGGTTGGATGGTTATTTTTCACTTCCCCCGCTTGGCATCTAAACTCCACGGTCCTGCTCCGGCGGCTGAAAAGTAGAGCCAGACAAAGCAGTAGAGCACGGCATCTGTGCCTCCGTTCACGATAGGCCAGAAGCCCTGCGGCTGATGAAACTGAAAATACGCCACCGCCATCTCACCCGACAGTATGAAAGCCACCGGACGGGTGAAGAGTCCGATAAGCATCAAGCCGCCCCCGAACACTTCCAGGACGGCGCCAATCCCCATCTGTGACATCAGCGGAACGGTGCCGCCGTCCGGGGGGATACCGGCCGGGAAGGCGAAGAGCTTCATCGTTCCACTCGGAATGAATATGAATGCGGCCACGATACGGAGCAGGCTCTGCAGTTGCGGAGCCCAGGTTAACCACCTCGTTACAAGCTTTGGTGCAGTCATGATACCTCCTTGGCTTTTTTGTCTG
>Ga0326597_10004782_pt1 | contig 18930 bp, 17 predicted proteins | sample RVTome_12_FD_203789 | JGI IMG/M metagenome (GOLD analysis project Ga0326597, IMG submission 203789) | Soil microbial communities from uranium-contaminated site in the Upper Colorado River Basin, Wyoming, United States - RVT100D185 | ecosystem: Environmental > Terrestrial > Soil > Contaminated >... | reverse complement strand
GCAAGGTAGCCGAGTTCTGTGGTGCAAACCGGCGTGAAGTCCTTGGGGTGTGAGAACAGAATTGCCCATTTATCACCGATCCATTCATGGAAACGGATCGTGCCTTCTGTGGTTTCGGCGGTGAAATCTGGTGCGTCGTCGCCTATGCGTACGGCCATGGTTGCCTCCGTTTGTGTAGGGTAAATCAGCGCTCCCGGGTTAGCGTGCTTCCCGGTGCCAGGTGCGGGATTCCAGAACTATCTGGGACCAAAGTCCCCCGCGAAACATCCTAGCACACCCGCGATGCCGGGTGTGATTGACCGAAGGTCTTTCAGCTACTGGGAGCACGTGATTCGCAGACAGCCTCACCGAGTCGCGAACACGATGCAGGCGGGGCTGCCGGTTTCAATGACCTGACCCGTAGGGGTGAGCTTGCCGCTTGCTTGATCGATGCGAAATTCTACGATCGTGTGGCTATTCTCGTTCGCGGCATAGAGATGGCTTGCATCCGAGTCGAGCCCGAAGAAACGCGGCTTCTCGCCTTGCACCGATTCCCAGCCGACGTGATCGAGTAGGCCGCTCGCCGCATCGACCGAATAGATCGCGATGCTGTCGTGCCCGCGATTCGAGGCATAGAGAAACTTGCCTGAGGGCAGGATCGCGACCTCGGCGCCGGTATTGTCTCCGGTATAGCTGGTCGGTGTGGTTGGGATTCTCTGCAAGGACCGCAACTCGCCTCGCTCGGTATCCCAGTGATAGGCGTTGACGGTGGAATCCATCTCGTTCACCACATAGGCATAGGGTCGGGAAGGATGAAATGTGATGTGGCGCGGGATAGCGCCATAGCGCGCTTTGACAAACGCTGGATCGCAGGACACGAGCTTGCCGTTGACGGCATCGAAGCGATACACGTGCACCTTGTCGAGTCCCTTGTCGGGTACGACCACGAAGCGGCCCGTCAAATCGAATGTCGCTTGATGCGGATGCGGTCCATGCTGCTCGCTGCGCCAAGGTCCGGGCTCGCCGGGCGGGATAATGAGTTCGGTGCGCGGCGCGAGCGAGCCGTCCGGGTTGATCGGGAACACCGCCACGCCCGGCCCGTTGGCGAGAACGATGTAGCGATTGCTCGGATCAACCATGACGGTCGATGAATTGTCACCACCGGTGGGCTGCTTATTCAGCAACCTCAGCTTGCCGGTTTCCAGGTCGCGCGCGTAGGCGCCGACTTCCGAACTGTCGCCGTGCGCCGAATAGAGATGGGTCTGCGTCCGATCCAACGCGACGTAGTGCGGATTGGGGATTGCAGCGTAAGCCTCGACGAACGTCCAGGCGCGCGTCGCAGGGTCGATCCGGAACACAGCGATGCCCTTGCCGCGGGCCTTGCGCTTCTCGGTCGTGAAGCAGCCGACATAGGCGAACTTTGGGCTTGTTGGAGCGCTGGACTGCATATTCGATCTCCCGTTGCTTTGCGCTATGCTAACCTGTTCGCCCCTTCTCGGGAGGCTAGGCGCATGGGCAAACTCGAAGGCCGGGTCGCGATCGTCACTGGCGCGAGCCGCGGCATCGGCGAGGAGATTGCAAAGCTATTCGCACTGGAAGGCGCAAAGGTCGTGTGCGCGGCTCGGACCCTGAACGAAGGTGACCATCGCCTGCTGCAGGGGTCTCTGGCCAGCACGGTGGCGCAAATAACACAGGCCGGCGGCCAAGCACTCGCGGTAACCGTCGATGTGTCGGAAGAGGGCGAATGTCAAAAGCTTGTCAAAGCCGCGCAGGATGCCTATGGTGCAATCGACATCCTCGTCAACGACGCTGCGCTCAGCTATTACATGCCGATCGTCGACTACGACGTGAAACGCTGGGTAAAAGCGTTCGCGGTTAACGTGCACGGACCATTCATGATGTCGAAATTCGTGCTGCCAGGAATGATCGAACGCCGCTGCGGAGCCATCGTCAATATCTCTTCCGGTTCGGCGATTGGCCCAGGCCGAGGGCCTTACAAGGAGCGCTCACGTGGCGCCACCATGTACGGCTCGACCAAGGCTGCGCTGGAACGATTTACCCAGGGCCTCGCGCAGGAAGTCGCCGACTGCAATATTTCCGTCACGGCACTCTCGCCCTCACACGTCGTACCAACACCCGGCACCATGTACCACAAGCTCGTCACCGGCATTGAGGATCCGCGCGGCGAGCCGCCGATACTGATGGCGCGTGCGGCGCTGCTGCTCGCAAGCGAACCTCCGGAGAAAATCAATGGCCGCGTAACCTATAGTCAGCAAATCCTCGGCGAATACGGGCTCATCGAACACCCGACCGGGCGCGGAGTGTCGACCAAAGGCTCAGGCTGCTCGCAGATTTGAGCGCTAGCCCGCATTTCTTACGCTAACGCGGGATGATGGCGCGGCGAGTTGCCTGGCAGTTTGGGCTCGGCCGGTGCAGCCAATAGCCAGCTATTGGCAAGACGGGCATGCCCAAAATGGCGGCAAATCGTCCGTCAGCACCCGCGTAGGCCAGAAGACACACCTTCCGCTGATCATCTCTAAACGGCCGGTAGTGTGAGAAATGCGGGCTAAGCCGCGCCGTCGTAGGTTTCCGTTTTGTTGATCCCGCGTTGAAAAGCGAGATACTGCGCGCGGGTCATCGGTGCTTTGTAGTCGCGCAGAATATTCTGCGCGCTACCCGCATCGTCCCACATCAGATCGATCGCCGTCATCGCGAGCAACTTCGCTTGCCCCACGTAGGCCATCTGCGGATTCGTGATCATGAAATCGGCGCCGTGCCCCGTGCCGCTCGCGCCACCGACGTAGCCTTGCACTGCGGGCATGATCTGACTGAGATCACCCATATCGGTCGAGCCGGTGCGGTGCCCCTGCGTCCCGTACTGTTCTGCACCGAACAGTGACTCGGCGTTATGCCGGAACACGTTAGCCAGCGCGCGATTATTTTCCAGCGGCATATAGCCAGGCAGTGTGGTGATCTCAACCTGCGCGCCCATCGCCAGCGCTCCCGCCCGCAGCGCCCGATCCACCTTTGCGTTCGCGTCCATGATCGCTGGTACGGTCTTGCCACGGACATAGGTTTCCAGGCGCACTTCGCCGGGAATGACGTTGACCTGATTACCGCCCTGAGTGATCACCGGGTGCACCCGAATGGTGTCGCTGTCCTGAAACGTTTCACGTAATGCGTTGATCGCCGTCAGCGCAATATTCGCCGCGTAGAGTGCATTGATACCGAGGTGCGGCGCGCTGCCTGCATGCGCGGCGCGGCCGATGTAGCGCACGGTCTTGACGACGCAGCCGTTATTCGATGCCGACACCCCGGCAATCTTGTCGTCCTTGCGGCTCGAGGTATGAATGAGCAGCGCCATATCGACATCGTCGAAATGCCCGCGCCGGATGAGTTCAGGCTTGCCGCCGAGGAACTCAAGATGACCTGCGCGTGCCTGTTCCAACCGCCAGCCGATATCGCCGTATTCCTCTGCTGGCACCGCGAAAGGCACGATGCGTCCGGCGAGATGTTGCATTGCGCCGGTTTCGACCAGAGCCATTGTCGCCCCGAGCACGGCGGTCACTTGCGCGTTGTGGCCGCAGGCGTGTGCCGCACCCGTCTCGGGATCCGCCAGCGGATGACCGCTCACCACCAGTGCATCGAGTTCCCCGATCAGCGCGAGGGTAGGTCCCGGCTCAGTTCCGTTGAGCTCACCCTTGACGCCGGTAATCGCCAGCTCGGTTCGATGCGGCACCTTAAGATCGGTCAAGGTCTTGGCGACCGTCGCCGCGGTCTTGAACTCCTTGAATCCGAGCTCCGGACGATGGCGAATGGTCTCGCCGATTTCGATGAGCGCAGTAGCGCGTTGCTCGATCACTGCACAGGCCCGTTGTTGAAGTTCCTCTTTGCTTAGCATGTGCGCTCCTTTCAAATTGGCGATGCGCGCAATGGCTTCACTTGTCGGCCTCGATTGCACCGGCGTCCTGCGAAACCCGAGCTGCTGGCAGCACCATCGTAAACGTACTGCCGGCGCCTGGTTGGCTCTCGATGTCTAGGCGCCCACCGTGTCGTACGAGCACGTGCTTGACGATCGCCAATCCAAGACCCGTGCCGCCGGTCTCCCGGGAGCGGGATTTGTCGACCCGGTAGAAACGCTCCGTCAGGCGCGGAAGGTGCTCCACCGCGATACCGGGACCGGTATCGCTAACACCGATGCGCAGCGCGTCTGCGTCGCAAAGTCCGGTCACTTCAATCTTCCCGCCTTCCGGAGTGTAGCGCACGGCGTTCGATAGCAAGTTTTCGATGGCACTCCGAATCTCCTCTCGGGCGCCTCGAATCTCCACCGGTGAAAGGCTGCGCACGGCGATCGTGTGGCGAGTAGCGGACAATGTCCGCGCCTCGTTCACCGCCTCGTCAATTAAGTCCGCGACCGAAAATGCTTCATTCAAAGTTGGCGCCTCTTGCGTCTCCAGTTTGGACAGCGTCAGCAAGTCGTCGATCAAGCGGCGCATGCGGCGCGACTGCTCGAGCATGGTTTGTGCAATCCGCGCCCGCTCCGCGGGCGGCATATCCGGGGAGTCAGCCAAGTGTTCGAGGAAGCCGGCAACGACCGTGAGCGGGGTGCGCATTTCGTGCGAAACATTGGCGATAAAGTCTTGCCGCATCGCGTCCACCCGCCGCCATTGACTGATATCGCGCGAGACGATCATGCGCCGCATCTGTTGAAACGGCAGGAGTTGCACGGACAACACTGTACCGCTTGCCTCGTCGGCGAGGACGAGCGGATCGGCGGTATCGCTGTGCACCAAGTACTCGATGAAAGCGGGGTGTCGAATGAGATTGGTAACGCTGTATCCGCGGTCGCGCGCGGCGTTTAAGCCAAAGTGCTCCGTTGCGCGGACATTGCACCACTCGACCCTGTCCGCGGCATCGAGAATGACGATCCCGTCGGGCAGTGCACTAGCCGCCTCCATGAATCGCTCGAACATGCGCTCGAGCTCGGAATGCTGCTCGCGCTCGCGGCGGCGCCACAGTCGCAAGGCCTGAAACACACTCTCCCAGGCGCCGAATCCTTCCGGCAGTTCGGTCATGTCCGGCTCGCCGCCTTGTGGCGCGAACCACGCCGTCACTCGCCTCAGGTAGTAAAGGTGCAGCCCGATGAGCACAAGCAGGCCGGCAATGGCCGTCAGGTAACCCCAGGTCTCTCCCAATACAAAACCCGCGGCTAATGCCAGGGCGAGCACGACCGCGAGGCGAAACAGAACCGGAGGCCAAAAGATAACCATTCAACCCGCCGCGAGCGCCGTCCAAGAACGCTCGCACTCCCAGCAAGTGATTAGCAAGTGCTGCTGATTATGCCCGAGGCGCTGCCAATCGGTAGCCGACACCGCGTACCGTCTGGACAAGCTCCTCAGCGCCATAAGGCTGCAGCGCTTTGCGCAGCCTTAAAACGTGCACGTCGACCGTGCGTTCTTCGATAAACCGATGATCACCCCAGACCTGGTCGAGTAGCTGGGCACGCGAATAAACCCGTTCCGGATTGGCAATCAGTAATGCAAGCAGCCGGAACTCGGTCGCGCCCATATCGACGAGATTGCCGTCCGCACGGGCCTCGTGCCGCGCCGCATTTAGCTCAAGACTGGCGTAACTCAGGGTCACGTCAGCCGAGTGCGGCGCGCGCCTGCGCAACAGCGCGTTCACGCGCGCAACCAGCTCACGCGGCGAGAACGGCTTGATCACGTAGTCATCGGCTCCGACTTCCAGCCCCTGCACCTTATCGGCTTCTTCGACTTTCGCAGTCAGCATGATGATCGGAAGCGCTCTGCTGCGAGCGTCGGCACGCAGCTCCCGTGCAAACTCGATGCCGGACTGCCCGGGCAGCATCCAATCGAGGATCACGATGTCCGGCAATTCAGCGCGGATCGAAGCGCGTGCGCTGGCGGCGTCTTCGGCCTTGCGGATGAAAAAGCCTTTCGCGGCCAGAGTGACCTCGAGCAGATCGAGAATCGCCGGCTCATCCTCGACAAGCAGAACCGTCGCGGATCCAGTCAAGCGCGCTACCTTTCACCGGGTGCGGGCGTGCCAGCCGATTCCGGCTTACGCCGATGTCGCACATCGGTTCCCTCGACGACGAATATCACATACTCGGCTATGTTCTTCGCATGGTCACCCACGCGTTCGAGCGATTTTGCGATCCAGATGACGTCCAGTGCTGTCGAAATCGTACGCGGGTCCTCGAACATGAACGTCAGCATCTCACGCAGCACGCGACGGAATTCCTCGTCCATTTGCTGGTCGCGGGCGACGAGGGAGCGAGCGGCTTCGGGATCCAGGCGCGCATAGGCGTTTAGAGCATCGCGCAACATTTCGCGTGCAATGGACGACGCAACCCGAAGTCCGGAAAAAGCGCCAGGCAGCATCTGCCCACGCGTGTGGATTTGCTGCGCGACGCGCGCGATCTTCGCAGACTCATCGCCGATCCGCTCCAAGTCGGTTGTCGCTTTGACGATCGCGAACACCATGCGCAGGTCGCTTGCAGCGGGCTGACGCCGCGCGATGATGTGCGTGCAGCGAACGTCCAACTCGATCTCGAGGCTATTGACCTCGTTCTCATTGACCAGCACTTGACCGAGCAAACGACCGTCAGCATTACCGTAACCCGCCAGCGCATTGCCGAGTTGTTCTTCGACCAATCCGCCCATATGCAGCAAGCGGCTGCGGATCTCCTCGAGCTCGTTATCGAACTGTGAAGAAATGTGTTCCTGGCTCATGTGATATCCAAGTTGACGGCTGGATGCTAGCCCATGCGTCCGGTGATGTAATCCTCGGTCCGCTTGTTCTTGGGTTGCACGAATATCTCGTCGGTCAAACCGAACTCTAACAGCTCGCCGATGTACATATAAGCAGTGAAATCCGAGACCCGCGCCGCTTGCTGCATATTGTGTGTGACGATCAGTATGGTGACGCGTGCTTTGAGCTGACTGATCAGCTCCTCGATGCTACCGGTCGCGATCGGGTCGAGCGCCGAAGTCGGTTCGTCGAACAGCAGCACCTCGGGGTCGGTGGCCAGCGCCCGAGCGATGCACATGCGTTGTTGCTGCCCACCCGAGAGGCTCGTAGCCAAGTCCGGCAATCGATGCTTCACTTCGTCCCACAAGGCTGCGCTGCGCAAAGCCTCCTCCACCTTCTCGTCTAGCACGCTGCGCTTCTTGACTCCGCGCACGCGTAGTCCGTAGGCGACATTCTCGTAGATCGACTTCGGAAACGGATTCGGCTTCTGAAACACCATGCTGATTCGCATCCGCACCTCGATCGGATCGACGGCCGGATGCAGAATATTGGTGTCGTCCGGATAGAGTTTTATCTCGCCCTGATAACGGTTGCCCGGATAGAGATCGTGCATTCGATTGAAACAGCGCAGATAGGTCGATTTTCCGCAGCCCGATGGCCCGATCAACGCCGTGACCTTCTTCTCGTAGAGCGGCATGTTGATCGACTTGAGCGCCTGGAAATCCCCGTAGTGAAAATTCAGCCCGATGGATTCCGCCTTCATGACCAGGGTGTTAGCTGCGACCGCGCTGCGCGTCTGGTCGCGATGCACGACGCTCACCATTTGATGTTCTTTCTAAGACGGTACCGGATATAGATGGCGATGGCATTCATCGCCAAGGTCATCGCCACCAGAATGACGCCGGCCGCAGCCGCGTTGTGTTGGAAGGCCACATCCGGGCGCGACGTCCAGTTGAACATCTGTATCGGCATCACTGTGAAGCCCGAGAGCAGCCAATCAAAGGACAGATACGGGGGCTCGGATTTGATCGGCGCCTCGGGCAGGAAGGCGATGAACGTAAGCGCCCCGATTGTAATGACTGGGGCGGTCTCACCGATCGCGCGCGCCATCCCGATGATGACACCGGTCATGATGCCCGCGGTCGAGTAGGGCAGAATGTGATCGGCTGTCGTCTGCCATTTCGACGCACCCAAAGCCATGGCCCCCTCACGAATCGCTGCGGGGATGGAGCGGATCGCCTCGCGCGTCGCCACAATAACCACCGGCAGAATCAGCAAACCGAGCGTGAGTCCGGCCGAAAGCACGCTTTGACCGAAGCCGAACTGATAGACGAACACTCCCAGGGCCAGAAGACCGTAGATGATCGAGGGAATACCGGCGAGGTTGGTGACGTTGATCTCGATCAGATCGGTCATCCAGTTGCTCGGCGCGTACTCCTCGAGGTAGACACCCGTGGCGACTCCAAGCGGAACGGCGGTTGCAGCGGTCACGATCATCACGAGCGTACTGCCGACCCAAGCCGACAGTATCCCCGCCTGCTCGGGCTTGCGGGATGGAAAGTTCGTCACAAAATCCCACGACAATCGCGGCGCCCCATCGATGATCATGTCGACGAACAGCGTCACGAACGTCAAGATTCCGATCATCAGGGACATAACACCGATCACGGCGAACATGAGATCCCAGCGCTTGCGCCTGGCGATCAGTGCGCGTATTGCTCGAATCCCGGTCTCGTCCATGGCTAATAAATCTGCCGGAAGCGTTTACGCAACAGGTGGCCGATGACATTGAATGTCAGTGTAATCAGACATAACGCGAGCCCCGCGGCGAAAATCGTCTGATACGCGATGCTGCCGTGCGGAAGATCGCCTAGCGCCACCTGGACGATATAGGCGGTAATGGTGGCTGCTGATTCCGTCGGGTCCCAGGTGAGATTGGGTTGCGTGCCCGCGGCAACCGCAAGAATCATCGTTTCTCCGACGGCACGGGAAATCCCGAGTATGTAGGCGGCGGCTATTCCGGAGAATGCGGCCGGTGTGACCACGCGAATTGCCGTCTGGAAACGAGTGGCCCCCATCGCGTAGGAGCCTTCACGCAGACTCATCGGAACGGCGCGCATCGCATCCTCGCTCACCGAACTGATATAGGGAATGATCATGATCCCCATCACCAATCCCGCAGATAAGAGATTGAATCCAGGCAGCGATGGGAAAAATTTCTGCAGCAGCGGGGTCACGAACAGCAGCGCGAAGTAGCCGTAGACAATCGTGGGTACACCGCCAAGCATTTCCAGGCACGGTTTGGCGACCTCGCGCACCGTATGCGGCGCGAACTCGGACAGGTAAATCGCGATGATGGTACCGAGCGGAATCGCCACCGCCAGTGCGACGAACGAACTGACGAACGTCCCCGAGATCAGCGGCAAGATGCCATAGTGGGGATTGGCGAATAACGGCGTCCACTGCGTATCGGTAAGGAAGTCCCACAGCGAGACTTTGGAAAAGAACAGAAACGATTCGGTGAGGAGCACGAGCACGATCGCGACCGTCGTCGCGACCGACACCAGCGCGGCAAGAAACAGGATGGACTCGATGACACGCTCGCGCAGATTGCGCGACATGCGCCGGGCGAGCCGATCGCTTACCTTGTCAGTCGTCACTACGATCGCCACATCTGCCCTGGTGAGAGCGCTCATCCCTGAAAGATCCTTATTATTTCAGATCGCGCACCCCGAGGCCACGGCGCATATATTGCGATTGGCGCTTCAACCGGGCGGCATAAACGACCGACCACCGGGGGTTCCTCGCGCCTTGCCTAAAGCTTTGCTTCAAGCTTTAGCAACTCGTCGATCGTCAGACCGACCTTGTTTTCGCCGCCAAAGCGCGTTCCCAGCTGATTCTTGGTCATTGTTTCAAGGTTATGCACGTACGCTGTGGGAGGTAGTGGAACGTACTTGACTTCCTTGGTGAGTTTCTCGGCGTTCCGGTTGAAGTATTCGACGAATTGTTTAACCTCGGCTTTTTGCGCCGCTTGCGCATTGACATAGATGAATATCGGGCGCGACAGGGGCTGATAGGTGCCATTGACAACGGTTTCCAACGTTGGGCCAATCGCCTTGGAGCCTTTCCACGAAATCGCCAGCGCCTTCAATTTATCGCGATTCTCAGCATAGTAGGAATAGCCGAAGAAACCGATGGCATTGATGTCGCGGCTGATCCCTTGCACCAGGACGTTATCGTCTTCGCTTGCGGTAAAGTCGCCACGACTCGACTTCGATTTGCCAGTCACGGCTTCGGTGAAGTAATCGAAAGTACCCGAGTCGGCGCCAGCGCCGAACAGCTTGATCGGGGCATCGGGCCAGGAAGGGTTTACCTGGTTCCAATTCGTAACCTTACCTTGGGCGGCCGGCTCCCACATTTTCTTCAGCTCATCAATCGTGACGGTACTCAAGAACGCATTCTTGGGGTGGACCACGACGGTGATCGCGTCGTAAGCGACTGGCATTTCGATGTACTTAATACCATTCTTGGCGCAGTTGGCCATCTCGCTCTTGAGAATGGGGCGAGATGCATTCGAAATATCGGTCTCGCCACGGCAGAACTTTTTGAATCCCCCGCCGGTACCGGAGATTCCGACTGTGACCCTGACCTTACCTCTTGTGAATTTCTGAAATTCTTCTGCCACGGCTTCGGATATCGGGAAGACGGTGCTGGAGCCGTCGATCCTGACGGTCTGCGCGCTTTCGGCGCCGGTGGCAAACAGTCCAATGGCGGCGAACGCGGCGGCCACGCGATTAATTGAAATCACTCGATTCATGCAAGTCTCCTTGTGCGTTACGTTGATCGGCCCAGCTAACATGCGGCGATCTTATGCGCTCAATGTGACAGCAGCGTGACACGAATGTCGCTCGCGACGGACCGTCGGGCTCAAGACTGCGCTCGGGTGGGTTACTCCTCGACCATTGCCAGTGCACGATTGCTGTATTGGCGCCGTTGCCGACGCTCGAGGCCCACACGTCCTATACGGCGCTAGGCGTATCCGATAACCGGCAAAGCTGCCAGGCTATCCGTATCTCTGCAGTACTTCGCGGTTGATCTCGATGCCGAGCCCCGGGCCCTGGGGGATGGTCACGATCCCGTCGGTGTGTCGGATCGGTTCTCTCGCCAGCTCGGTACGCAGTGCGTTCTCGCTCATGTCGTACTCCAGCAAGGTGGGGAATGGTTCGAGCGCCCGTGGAGCATCAGGCAATACAGCGAGCAATTGGAGCGTCGCGGCGAGCCGGATGGCCGTCCCGAACATGTGCGGGATCACTCGGACATGGTTGGCGCTCGCCATCGCGGCAATTTTCCGGAACTCGGTGAAGCCGCCACAGATGCAGACATCGGGTTGCGCGATGTCCAATGCGTGTTCCTGCAGCATACGGCGGAAGGCCCAGCGGCCGCGAAGCTGCTCGGCTCCGGAAATCCTTACGTTCAACGCGCGTCGAATCTCGATATACCCGTCGATGTCGTCGGCGCTAATGGGTTCCTCGAACCACAGCAGATTGTTCTCGGTGAGCCGCTGGCCTATAGCAATCGCGGAGCCGCGGTCATAGCCGCAATTGGCGTCGACGGCTAGCAGAATATCGTCACCGATGGCCCGACGCACGGCCGCAACGTTCTTGATGTCGTAGTCCGGGCCGAAACCGACTTTCATCTTCATCGCCTTGAAGCCCTGGTCCGCGTAGTCCTTCGCTTCTGCGATCAAAAAAGCGGTTTTATCCGCGCGATCTCTCTGGAACATACCCGTGGCGTAGGCCTGGACGCGATTGCGAAACGCACCGCCCAGCAAGTTGTAGATCGGCTGATCGAGGGCCTTGCCCATGATGTCCCAGAGAGCGATGTCCACGGCGCTTATCGCCGCGGTATCGGTACCCATTTTGTGTAGTCCCTCCCAGATCACCTCGTAGTGGAAAGGATTTTGACCGATGACGTGTGCATCGAGAGCGCGGCGTGTAGGCACGATGGCGCCCTCGCCCCATCCCGTAATTCCGTTGTCCGTGATGACTTCAACGACACCGAACGGCCGCTCGCGAGTCCAGCGCATCGCGTTCGAGAACGGATCCTGGACGGGATAGACTAGCGGGTAGGTCTTGACGTCAACGATCTTCATGCTTGATACCTCATTGTTTGTGCCCGCTGCCGAGCTGATGGTCTGGCGCGCCAGTCTACGAGTTCGATCGGCGCATCACCTGGTAGCACACGAGGGCGCTCCAGGCGGTCGCCTTAGCGGTCCAAGGATGTGCTGATCTGCAACAGTCTCGCCGGGTTGTCGCTCAAGATTGTTTCGCGCTCGCGATGTGTCAGTCCGGGAATCGATTCGACGAAATCGACCGGTTGCTTGACCGACATGCCCTGCGGAAAGTCGGTGCCGGCGACGATCCGGTCGACGCCCACCAGATCGATCAGGTTGCGCATGATCTGTGGATGGTGCGTGATCAGGTCGTAGTGGAAGCGGCGCAGGTATTCATTCGCCGGTTTTTTCATGTGCTTGAGTTCACCGCTGAACCTGATGCCGAGGTCGAGTCGTCCGATCAGCCAAGGAAAGGTGCCGCCCGCGTGCGGCAGAAAAACGTCGAGCTTCGGAAACGCGTCGAGCACACCACCGCATACCAAGCTCATCGCGGCGTAGCCCGCTTCCTGTGGATTGCCGATCGTGTTGATCATGAAGAAATCTTTCATGCGCTCGGGATCGGTCGGATACAGGTTGGTAAGGAATAGCGGCAGGCCCAGCCCTTCAGCGCGTTCGTAAATCGGCCAGAACTCCTTCTCGTGCAGGTTCTTGCCCAGAATGTGCTCGGCAATGAACACCGAGCGCATACAGGGATGCTTGGCCATGCGCTCGAGTTCCTGGGCGGCGAGTTTCACGTCCTGCATCGGCAGGACGATGCAACCGTAGAACCGATCCGGATACTTGCGGTGGGCTTCGACGCACGCGTCGTTGTGGGCGGCGGCGAGTTCGAGGCCGAATCCCGGCGAGGCCCAGTACACCAGCGGATTGGTCATCGACAGCGCGTAGGTATCGCACTTGCGGTTGTCCATGTCCCGGATGATGTCGTCAATTTTCGTCATGCTTTTGCGCATCGACGATTTCTGCGTGCAACCGGGTACCGAAACGACCAGCGGATTGCCGTTCGAGTCCTCACCCATGACAGCACCGTTGGCCGGACCCTTCTTGATCATCAGATCGACAAATTCCTGCGGATACCAGTGCATGTGCGCATCGATGACGCGTGTGTAGCGGCGCGAGCCAGCGGTTTTTCCTGCGTTCTCGTCAACAGACGGATTCTTCGTGGACTGCTCGGCCAAAGCGCTCTCCTATCGGTGGTTGGGTTTACGTTAGTACTGGTCAGACAATTTTCAGACGTCGAGCCCGATTATGCGCCAGAGATTACCGCACCGCGATCGGCACTGGTGCGCGCCGAGCACTTCGACGGCGCGGCGCGCAGCCAGATCGGCACGGCCGCGCTAGCTGGGAACCGCCAAGGGACGCGCCGCTGGCCGACATTTCACGTCTCGACGACAACGGCGAACCCCTTCCGGACGACGTAGGTCGCATCCTCGATCATGACGCGCTCAGCGTTCCGCGCAACTTTGCCATAGTCTCCAGATGCCGCTCGTGGTCGCCGGCGAAGCGCAGGACGAGGGATCGAGCGCCCTCTTGCACGTAGCCGTTGATCCATTCCGCCGCCCCAGCCGCTGAACCCGAGAAGCAGGCCTGACGTTTTCTCAAGACGTCCGGGCGCTGCCCATAATAGGCCGACAGGAAATCGTTGATGCGCTGGTCCGCCCTGGCTGCATTTTCGTCGACCGCGAGCGTTAGATAAACCGCCGCCTCCACGTCGCCCGGCTTGCGCCCGGCCTCGCGCGCGATGGCCTGCACTCGGCGCCAATGCTCGCCCCAGCCTTTCGCGTCGGGCCCGGTCGGGAACCAGCCGTCGAAATGCCGCCCGGCCCGCTCCAGCGCGGCGGGCACCGAACCGCCGCCCCAGATCGGCGGGCCACCCGGCTGGTGCGGCGTCGGACCGATCACGCCTTGCTCGACGTGCCAACGACCGTCCCAGTCGACCGGATTTCCGGTCCAGAGCGCTTTGCATAGCCGCATGCCTTCCATCAGCGTGCCGACGCGCTTCTCGAACGGCACGCCGGCCGAGCGGAACTCGGCGCGAATGTTGGGAACGTCACTGGCGATGCCTATGCCGAGGATGACCCGGCCCGCACTGACCTGATCGAGGGTGGCGACCTGATGGGCCAGCAGCACGGGGTTGCGTAGCGCCGGCAGCAACACGGCCGTGCCGAGCCGGACGCGTTTGGTGCGTCCGGCAACGCCAGCCAGCAGCGTGATGGGCTCGTGGCGCGGGCGGGCGAGCAGAGAATCGCCGACCCACACCGAATCGTAGCCGAGCTTTTCCGCTCGCTCGGCAAGGCCCAGCAGCGGTTCGGCCTCGGGCCGGCCTTCCATGATCGACTCGCGAGTCGGCAGCAGGTATCCAATATGCAGGGCCATGGTCGTCTCCTCGTTCTATTCTTTATCCGTTATCGACACAATTCTTACACGCGAATCCGCTGCCTGCGCGCGCACGCTTGCTCGCGTCAGGCTGACACTCATTATATTCAGCGTGCAACCTAACGAGACCATTCTTCCGCACTTCCACGGCAATACTCAATCTCAGGCTCGGGGGCGGGGCTTCGACCATGGGGCCGGACCCTAAGATCGGGGGCGGCTACTACCTGTTCGTGGCCAATGGCAGTCTGGAGGTGCAGGGCCAGACGCTGCCCGCCTGGTCGATGATTTTCGTTGAGTCCAACGAGGATGCATTCGAAATCAAGGCCGGCCGCAACGGGCTCGAGGCGCTCGTTCTGCAATTTCCCCTGGACGACGACTAACGCGCAAAGTTACTTGAGTACGATCAGTGCGTCGGCGATGGCGACCCCGGCGCCTGCCGGGCGCACCAGCACCGGATTGAGATCCATCTCGACGAGGCGCGCGCGCGCAAGCCACGCGAATTCCGACACCGCAGACAGCGTTTTCGCCAATGCTTCGCTATCTCGCGGCGCCTGTCCCCGTAGGCTGCCAAACACTGCGGCAGCACGAAGCTCACCGATCATCTCGCGGGCGGTTTCGACATCGAAGGGGGCTACGCGGTAAGTCGTGTCCCGCAGCGTCTCTGCGAGCACTCCGCCCATGCCGAACACCACGACCGGGCCAAACACGGGATCGTTCAGCACGCCGATGATGGTTTCGATACCGTCGTTCACCATCTCGGAGGCGAGCACGCCGGTAATCACTGCGTCGCGGGCGGCCTTCGTTGCATTGGATAGGATTTCGGCCACCGCATGTTCGAGTTGCGCCGCATCGGCGACACCGAGCCGGACGCCGCCGATATCGGTCTTGTGCGCGATATCGCGCGAAACGATCTTGACCGCGACCGGATAGGTCATGTGTTGCGGTAAGCTTGGTTTGTCTGCGTTGGCATCGAGCAACACGTCCCGTGTCACGCTCAAGCCAAACGCGCGCAAGATCTCCTTGGACGAATGTTCATCGAGCCCACCGCTCCCCAAGGGCAAGGTCGGCAACGGGCGACTGGCGGGGACATACTCGGCGCCGAGCCGTGCTGCTCGTTGCCGTGCGCTGCTGTAGTCGGCGAGTTTCCCCATGGCTGCGGCGACACGGTGCGGCGTTGCCAGAGGTGGGATACCCGCTTCGTGGAGAATATTGCGCCCGTCGACGGTCAGCTCAGGCGGCAGTGCCGAGAAAACCAATATCGGCTTGTTGCCAGAATTGCGCGCGGCGACTATTGCGTTGGCTGACTGGACGAGGCTATCGCCGCCGCCGGTAGCAAGAAAGACGCCGAGTTGATCGATGCCCGGATCGGCGAGCACGGCTTCGATGCACTTGACATAGCGCGGCATGTTCTCCGATTTCTGGTAACCGGCGGTGAGGTCGACCGGATTCACGACAGACCCGATGCTGGGGACATGCTCGCGCAGAATCGCGCGAGTTTCCTCGGTGAGCGGCGTGAGGGTCAGTTCATGATGGTCGGCCCCATCGGCGAAGCTGACCAACGATCCGCCTGAGCCGCTCATCACGGCCACACGCCGCCCGCGCGCGAGCCGCCCGCCGACCAAGGTCTGCAAAATGTCCGCCGCGTCGGCGATGTCCTCCACCTCGACAACGCCACATTGCTTGAACGCGGCACGATAGACGTCGTACGAAGCGGTCATGAACGCAGTGTGCGATGCCGCCGCGCGCTCGCCTTGGCGCGTGTTGCCGGCCTTCACCACGACCAGCGGTTTGCCGGCGGCCAGTGCGCGTCGTGCGCTGGCCATGAAAGCGCGGCCGTCGTGCACGCCTTCGAGGTACGCGAGGATCACTTTGGTTCCGGGATCGTCGACATAAGCATCGATGATCTCGGTGGTCTTGATGTCGGATTCGCTGCCGCTCGCCACCAGGTAGCGAAAGCCGACGCCGGCATACCCGCATTGGATGACCAGGCTGTTGCCGTAACCGCCGCTCTGAATGAGCGCAGACACGGGCCCCCGTTTCAAATCGGGCGCGCGCGTGATGCTGCCGAAGCAGGCAAACACATGATCGTGAATGTTCTTGTAACCCAGACAGTTCGGTCCGATGAAGCGCACACCGCCCGCGCACGCAGCCGCGAGCATCTGTTGCTCCAATTGCGCGCCTTCAGGGCCGATTTCGCGAAAACCGCCGCCGAGAACCACGGCGAAGCGAATACCCTTCCGTCCGCACTGCGTGATGACATCGGGCACATACTTGGCCTGCAATGCGATCACTGCCACATCCACGGGTCCGTCGATATCGGCGATCGAGGCATGGCTCTTTTTTCCGCCAATTTCCTGGTATTTAGGATTGACCGGATAAACGCCGCCGCGATAACCGTGCCGTTCGAGTGCGAGGACGGTTTGGCGGCCGGGGCGCGACAAATCGGGGTTGGCCCCGACAATTGCAATGCCGCGCGGATTGAACATACGCGTGAAATCAGTCGGAGCCATCTGCTATCCCTTGGCGAAGGCGCAATGTCGCAACTATTCGATACCTGAAAGTGCTCGAGGCCAGCGCACTACTTCGTCTCGCTAGTCGCCGTCTCCGCACCGCGCAGCTTGATGATCTGCGTGTGGTAAACCTCGGCGCAAACCTCATCGTTCGAGCGGATGGCACAGTAGATGGTCAGCCAGTGGTTTTGCTTCTTCTCCCACTTCTCGATCGGCACGGTAAGGATATGCACCGAGTCGCCCACGCGCAGCATGCGGCGAATCACAGCCTTGCTCGAGCTATGTACGGCGTTATCGCCGATGAACTGATTGCTGTAACCAAGCTGCACTAGCCGCAGCACGTGCGCAGGATGAATCGGCGGGTGCTCGGCGCACTCGTAAATCGGCAGGTCGTCCTCGAGTACGCCTTTCCAGTACGCATTGTCTTGCGAAGAAAGGCGCAGATGCAACGAGCGGTAGGCTTGCCCGATGACGATATTGTCCCAGGTGCGGCGCAGCGTCACCGGCCCATCCCATTCGTTGGGCGGCAGCGCCGCTACGGCATCGATGGCGGGAAACGGATCGGGCGCCGAGGTCGACAAACGCGCTGCAACCTCGTTGCCCACGCTTTCGTTGAAGGCGGTGATCTCGAACGCGTGTTCTTTTTCGCGGCCAGCGATGGGCAGCGTCTCGACACGCAGCCGGTCGCCTTCGCACACCGGCTTGATGAACTTCGCCTCTACGACGGCGTGGCTCAACCACTTCTCGCCGAAGTTCGACACCAGCGCACGTGTCATGTTGCCGTAGTTCGCGACACCCAGCACGAACGCACCGCGAAAACCCAGCTTCTGCGGCAAACCGTCTTCGTGCATACGATTGTGCGATTGGTGATTTGCATGGTGTGCCACCACCGTGTACGGTTTGCCGATGGCGTAGAGTTGCGATGAGGTCATGATGCTGCGTCCTGTAAGAAACTACTCCGGTGAAGAATAGACGCGCTGTCGCCGATCAGCAATGGGTGTGTACCGGGCGCGTCCCACACTTTGCAACGGCAACCATAAACTATGGGAGTATGGGCGTGGTGCTGCAAACGATCTAGTTCCATACAGGAACGCTTTCGTGTCGGACGACAGGCGATCACACGGAGTTAGGCCAGAAGAAAGGAAACCGAACCATGATGTCGAAGGATGAAGTGCTGAAAGCCATGAGAGCAGAGATCGGGCAGGATTCCGAACCGGGTGAATGGTTCGTCGTGGATCAGGCGCTGATCGACCAATACGTCGCAATCAGCGGCGAAGATGGATGGATCCACACCGATCCCGAGCGTGCGCGTCGCGAGACAAAGTTCGGCAATACCATCGCGCCCGGGAACATGGGGATCGCATTGATGCCGCGCTTGAGCAGGGCCAATTCGGCCTATAGCCGCTTTCCGCGCCGCTATTCGCTCAACCAGGGATGGGACCGGATCCGCTATCTATCACCGCTGCCAGCCGGCTCCCGCATTCGCAGCCGCTCACGGCTCCTCGGCGTCGAAGAACGCCCCGATGGGTCGCTGCGCGTGGAGGTCGAGTTCCGTATGGAAATCGAGCAACAGGACAAGCCCTGGGTGACCGGGGTGAAGGTCGGGCGGTTCTTTTACTGACGGCTCACGATCCTTTCGGCAGGAAAGCACCGAACTTCGAGCGCACGAGGTCTTCGACCTCTGCGCTGGCCCGCACCACCAGCGGGAACGTGTCGCGCCGGCCAAACGGCTTGCAGGCGTCGATGACCACGCGGGCGTTGCGCGGGTCCTGCGGCGAGTAGGCCATCGGATCGAGCGCGGAGCTCCAGCAGCCGCGCAGGATCTCCATACCTTCGCGTGGATCGAAGCGCGTGCACATCGCCCAGATGACTTTGTCGATGTCGGCGGGATCGATGTCATCGTCCACCACCACGACGAAACGATTGACGTAGGCGCCCGCATGGCATTGTGACGCGATTAGCCCCGCCTGCTTGGCGTGGCCGGCGTACTGCTGCTTGATCGAGACCGTAAGCCAGAGCCGGCTGCCACCGGCGGCGTGCGACCAAACGCCCTTCACCTCGGGAACACCCGCGGCCTCGAGTTGGTTCCACACCGCGCCCGATCGATACGAGCCGCGATAG
>Ga0326597_10004781_pt1 | contig 18930 bp, 17 predicted proteins | sample RVTome_12_FD_203789 | JGI IMG/M metagenome (GOLD analysis project Ga0326597, IMG submission 203789) | Soil microbial communities from uranium-contaminated site in the Upper Colorado River Basin, Wyoming, United States - RVT100D185 | ecosystem: Environmental > Terrestrial > Soil > Contaminated >... | reverse complement strand
TTGGCCGCGGTCTCACGCATGGCCTCGTGCTGCAGAACGCTCAGCGCCATCCTGGTCACTACTTCCGCAACCCGGAAGCCGGCGGCGGCATCGAGTATACCGGCGTAGGCCACCAGCGCTCTTCTACAGCGCAGCAGGTTGGCGTGCCGTCGGCCTACGACTACGGCCCCGGCCGTACGAGCTGGCTCACGACGGTCGTGACCAACTGGATGGGCGATGCTGCATTTCTCAAGCGTCTGCGCGGTGAAATGCGCCGGTTCAACATCGTTGGCGACACGACCTGGTGCAAGGGCAAGATCGCCCGTAAATACGAGAAGGACGGTTACGCCCTCGTGGACATCGAGATTTGGGCCGAAAACCAGCGTGGTGAAGTGACCGCGCCAGGGATCGCCACGGTGATGCTGCCTTCGAAGGATCTGTCGCACCGTCCCGTGGTCGACGGCGCAGGATTCGAGCTGGGGCTGCCGCTGGTCCGGTAATGATTTCGCTTCGCTGTATTGCTGAACCGCAGCGGCAGGACGCATCACCCACAAGGCGCTGACTTGGAGGAGACGATGCCCGCAGCATCGAACGATACGCCGCTCAACGGCATAGTGGTGGTCGAGCATTGCAGGAGCGTGGCCGGGTCGTACGCTGGCCGCATGCTCGCCTTGATGGGTGCCACGGTCATCAAGATCGAGGCGCCCGGGGCGGGAGACCCGCTCCGCCGCATGCCGCCGTTTATCGACGGGGTGAAGCGCAGCGCGCTATTCGATTACATCAACGTCAACAAGTCGAGCGTCACGCTCGACGTGAAAACGAAGACCGGCCTCGCGCTGCTGAACGAGCTCTTGAAGAAGGCCGACGTCTTTCTAGATGACACGCGGCCGAGTGACCGCAAGGCGCTTGGCATCACACCTGAAGAGGTGGCCGGGGACAATGCGCCGTTGCTCTTTGCCTCGGTGCTGCCCTTTGGCGCCCATGGCCAGCATTGCGATTATCTCGCGTACGAGCTCAACACGCTGCATTCGGGCGGCGAGGGTTACCTCATGCCGAACGGACTCGCGCTCGAACTCTTCCCCGACCGTCCGCCGGTCAAGATCTACGGCCAGTTCGCGCAGTTCGTGGGAGGCACGTCGGCGGTATGCGCGATCATTTCAGGACTACTGATCCAGGACGTGGTTGGCGGTCAGTTCATCGACATCTCGGTGCAGGATGCGAACGTAGCGCTGAGCTGCTTCAACATCCAGCGGTTGGGCGAAGGCGTGCTCGAGAATCGGCACGCCCGTTCGTTCCAGTACGGCGGCGTTCTGGAGTGCAGTGACGGCTACGTGGGGCTCCTCACGCTCGAGCAGCACCAGTGGGAAGGCCTCGTGCAGCTTATGGGCGAGCCGGAGTGGACCAAGGAAGAATGGCTCAAAGACCCATTGAACCGCGGTCGCCGCGGCGCCGAGATCAACAAGCAAATCCGCGCATGGGCGAAGTCCCAGCGGGTTGAGGACCTCGTCATTAAGGGCCAGGCGCTGAGCGTGCCACTCGCGAAATACGTGGGCCCGGACGCGATCATGGCCGCCGAGCAGACCAAGGCTCGCGACGTATTCGCTGACGTCGACATTCCTGGCGTCGGCACGGTGTCCATGCTGACGGCGCCGTTCCAGTTCACGACGCCGGAGAAACTTGATGCTTATCCGGCGGAGCCCGGCGCCAACAACGCAACGGTTCTGTGCGAGCTGCTCGGACACAGCAGATCCGAACTCGATCGCTGGGCCGCGGAAAGGGTGGTGTGAGCATCGACAAGAAACCCATGACCAACAAGCCGCTGCAGGGTGTGCGCATCGCCGACTTCACCGTGCACGCTGCCGGCCCGTTCTGTACGCACCTGCTCGCGCTGCTCGGCGCGGAGTGCATCAAGGTGGAGAGCACGAACCGCATGGACGTGTTCCGCAAGCCGCATCCAGTATACGGGCGCATGGAAGCGGCCTCGTTCGCGCAGGTAGCTGCCAACAAGCTGTCGATCCAGATCAATATGAAGCATCCGCGCGGCGCGGAGCTAGCGCGCAGGGTGATCGCAATCAGCGATATCATGTGTGAGTCGTTCCGTCCCGGGGTCATGGATCGCCTCGGCATCGGCTACGAAGCACTGAAGGCTATCAAGCGCGACATCGTCATGGTCTCGGTCTCGGCTTGCGGCCAGACCGGCCCCGACCGCAACTACCGCGGTTACGCGCCGCTCTTCGGCGCCACCGGCGGTCTCGGGACTCTGACGGGTTTCGAGGATGGACCACCCGTCGAGATGCGTCATGTCATGGACCACGGCACGGGACTAACCGCTGCTGCCGCAGCGCTGGCGGCGTATTTCCGCAAGAAGCGGACCGGCCAAGGACAGCACGTCGACATTTCCGCCCGCGAAGTGGCCATGTCCTTCATCGGCGATGCGCTGCTGCAGTTCGCCGCCACCGGTCATTCGCACGGGCGGCAGGGCAACGATATCCCGGGCATGGCGCCGCACAACGTGTATCCGTGCGAAGGCAAGGACATGTGGATCTCCATCGCCGTCGCAGAAGACAGCGAGTGGGCTGGCCTTACGCGCGCGATGGGACGCGAGCAGTGGCTGTCCGATAAGCGCTACGCGAGTGCCGCTGGGCGCTGGGACAATCGGCGCGAACTTGACAAGGAAATTTCCGAGTGGACGCGCACGAGTACTCGCGAGGACCTGACGAAGTTACTCCAGAAACACGGTGTCGCCGCGTTTGCGTCGTATCACGCGAAGGACATCGTCGAAGACGCGCACATGCGAAGCCGTGGCGCCGTGAAACAACTGACGAGTCCGGAAGGCGAGACCCGCATGGCAGTCGGTGTGCCATGGCGCTTCTCGCGCACACCGGGTTCCATCGATACGTGGACGCCGAAGCTGGGCGAGCACAACCGCTACGTGTTCGGCGAACTGCTCGGCATGGCGGAGTCTGAAATCCTCGAGTTGATCGAAGACAGGGCGATCTACTAGGAGCTTGCCAGACTTGAGTCCGACAAGCTCCTTAGGCAAAACCGTTCTCGAAAAGAATTTGAATATGGCATCAAGAAACCGTCGAAACATGCATCCTGTACTGGCCGGGAAGCGCGTGATTGAGCTGGGCACGATGCTCGCTGCGCCGTTCGCCGGGCACATGCTCAAGCAACTCGGTGCTGAAGTCGTCAAGGTCGAGCCGCCGGTCGGTGACCCGACACGCAAGATGCTGCGCGGAGGCCCGAGCGGCACGTTCATCGCTTACAGCCGCGGCAAGCGCAGCGTCTGCATAGACCTGAAGGCGCCGGAAGGGCAGGAAGTGCTCCGCCGCCTAATTGCCAGTGCAGACATCGTTGTGCACAACCTCGCGCCGGGATCGACACGCAGCCTCGGCGTGACGCATGCCAACTGCATCAAGGCGAATCCGCGCCTCGTCTATTGCCATATCCAGGGCTACGGCCCCGGTCCGCTGGAAGCAGAGCTAGCGTCCAATCCGGTGATCGAAGCCTGCACGGGTGTGATGTACACGCACCGCATCGACGGACGACCAACGCGGCTCGGCCCCTCGTACCACGATCAGTTCGCCGGGATGTATGCCGTAATGGGCATACTTGCCGCGATACAGGCGCCGGCGAACGAGCCGGAAGCCCGCCGCGTGGAGATCGGTCTCTACGAAACCGGTCTGCATGTCGCTGGCCGCGACCTCGTCAACGGCCAGCTAAAGACGCAACTCGGCATCATGTCGCGTCCCGACGCGGACCAGGGCGAGTTCGCCCAGCCGGGATACGGTGCATATGAAACCTCCGACGGCCGTTGGGTGTACCTGGTCATGCTGAGCGACGCCCACTGGGCGAAGTTCTGTGAAGCGATGTCGCTGCCGCAGGCGGGGAATACTTCGCTCGCGACGATGCGCGACCGCAAGAAGCAGCGGCCCGAGGTGGAATCCATCGTCGCCAATGCGGTGCGTGCGCACACCTTCGAAGAGGCGACGGCCCGGCTGAAGGCTGCCGGCGTAGGCTGCACGGAAGTAAAGCCGCCGGCGACAGTCCTCGACGAATCGCAGGCCCGCCAACCCGGCAAGCTGGGCGACGTTAAGTTTCAGGGCTTCAACTTCGCGGTGCCAAATATGCCGCTGCCCCGGCAGATCGCGGTGGACAATAATGAGCCACCTCCGCCGCTGCTGGGCGAGCACACGCGGGAAGTGCTGCTCGCAGTGGGTTACAGTGCCGCCGAGTGCGATGCCTTGCAGGCAGGGGGCGTGGTGGCGGTGCCGAAGTCGGATGGCGGGCCGCCGTGGGCGCCGCCGCGGCGTCTCGCATGAATTGATTCATAAGATCTCATCAAAGCACTCGCTTAACTCGAGCTTCCATTTCATTTACATACGGGTAAAGGATGACCATGAGCATCGCTCTCGAACTCGCAAAGCGCATCACCTCAATGAAGTACGACGACCTGCCGGCGGAAGCCATCAAGTGGGCCAAGATTTCCTTCGTGGACACCATCGCCTGCGCGCTGGCGGGCGCTGACGAGAAGGGCCCCCGCATCGCCGAGAAAGCGCTTAGCTTCGGCGGCAAGACGGGCGGCAACTGCGTGATCTGGGGCACCAACCGGCGCACCGTGCCGCTCGACGCAGCCTCCATCAACGGCACGACTGTACACGCACTGGATTACGACGACTGCAGCAACTCGCTGGCGGGACATCCCTCCGCAGCACTGCTGCCCGCATCGATCGCGCTCGGCGAAGAACTGAAGGCGAGCGGCCGCGACATCATCCTGGCCTACGTCACCGGTTTCGAAGCCCAGTCCAAGGTGGCACACGCCGTGCACCTGCACCACTACGAGAAAGGCTGGCATCCGACTTCGACGATCGGCATCTTCGGCGCGACGGCCGCGTGCGCCAGACTGCTAAAGCTCGATGCCGAGCAGACCGCCACGGCGCTCGCCATCGCCTGCTCGCTGTCGTCCGGCGTGAAAGCCAACTTCGGCACGATGACGAAGCCGCTGCACGCGGGCGAGTGCACGCGGAATGGCATGTACGCCGCGCTGCTGGCGAAAGAAGGCTTCACCGCCTGTCCGGACGCGTTCGAGCACAAGCACGGCTTCTTCGAGGTGTTCAACGGCGCGGGCAACTATAACGCCGCGAATGCGCTCGCCACCTGGTGCGATCCGTATGAAGTGCTTGCCCCCGGTGTCGGCCTGAAACAGTATCCTTGCTGTGGCAGCACACACTCGGCCATCGACGCCATGATCTCGGTGCGCGACCAGCACAAGCTCCGTCCCGACCAGGTCGTGAAGATCGAGTCGATCACGCACGACCGCGCGCTCGCCCACACCGACCGCCCGTTCCCGCGCAGCACGCTCGATGCGAAGTTCAGCGTCCAGTACTGCGTGGCGCGTGCGCTCATGCACGGCGACGTGACGTTCGAGCATTTCGAGGGCAAGGCCTACAACGATCCGGAAGTGCAGAAGCTGCTCAAGATCATTGAGACGCGCCCGTTCGCCCACCAGCCGAAGGGCATGTACGAGCACTTTCACGGTGAAGTGACCGTCACGATGAAAGACGGCCAGCGCCTGTCCGCCCGCGTCGAGCAGCCGCTGCGCGGCCCGAAGAACTCCGCGCCGCCCGATCGCCTCGAGTCCAAGTTCCGTGACTGCGCGGCGAAGGCGCTCGTTCCCGGCTCGATCCAAGAGCTCTACGATACGCTGCAGTCGGTCGAGACCGTGAAGGACATCCGCGAGGTAACGAATCTGATGGCGGAGTCGGTGAAGTCGCGGCAGTCCAGCAAGGCCAAGGCCGTCTCGATGGCGTAACCGACACAAACGCCGACGGGCACTGAGGCGTTGATAGTCTCGCCGAACAACAACGAGGAGGAGGCACATGGAAGCCGCGCGCAAGACCACATTTAACATGCAGCATCGGCATGGCTGGCGGACGGCGCTCGGCGGGCTTGCCCTGCTGGGCGTCGTCGGCCTTTCAAGCGGGGCGGCGATGGCGGCCGCCGGGAGTGATCCTGCGCCCGGTTATCCGTCGCGCCCGATCCGGTTTATCGCGCCCACCTCGCCGGGCGGAGCAAATGACATCCTCCCGCGCATACTCGGCGCGCGCATGACGCAGAACTGGGGTCAGCACGTGGTCGTCGATCTGCGCCCCGGCGCAGGCGGCATTGTCGGCACCGAGATTGCGGCACGCGCGGCGCCCGACGGCTACACGCTACTCATCGTGGCCAACGGCTATGCGTTGAACCCCTTCCTCATTCGCAAGCTGCCGTACGACACGATCAAGGATCTCGACCGAGTGGCGCTCTTCGCAGTCGCGCCGCTGGTGCTGGTGGTGCACCCGTCGACGCCCGCGCAGACCCTGCAGGAACTGATAGCCTTTGCGAAATCGAGGCCGGGGCAGCTCAACTACGGCACGTCGGGGCTCGGCTCTGGCGGCTGGCTGTCGATAGAGCTTTTCAAGAAGATGACAGGGCTCAAAATGACCCACATCCCGTACAAGGGTGCGGGTCAGGCCACGGCGGCGGTGCTGGGGAACCAAGTGCACATGCTGTTCACGTCATCGCTCGCCGCGGCACCGTACATCAAGTCTGGAAGGCTTCGCGCGCTCGGCGTCACCTCGGCGAAGCGCGTGCCGTCGATGAAAGACGTGCCGGCAATTGTGGAATTCATACCTGGATACGAAGTGCTCAACTTCTTCGGCGTGCTGGTGCCCGCCGGAACGCCGAAACCCATCATCTCCAAGCTGAATGCCGAGATCAATCGCATTACCGGCCTGCCCGACGTGCACGAGCAGTTGGCCGCGCTCGGTTTCGAGCGGGTGAACTACACGCCAGAGCAGTTCACCGAGTACGTGAAATCTGAAATGAGCAAGTGGTCGACCATCATCCGCGAAGCCGGCATCAAGGCCAACCAGTGACGAGCGACCCGGCCACACACCTGACGGAGTCAGAAGCGTCTGCGTTTCAAGGAGCAACGGCATGTCTATGATCGAAATCTGCGATCCACGTTCGGGGCCCAGTGCCGCCGTCCACAGCGCCGGCGGTGTCGCGTCGCTGTTGGGAAAGGTGGTCGGGTTTATTGACAACACCAAGCCCAACTTTAATCACCTCGTGGATGATCTCGCGGAAATCCTGCTGGCGAACCACGGCGTGAAGAAAGTGCTGAAGCGCGGCAAGCGCGTGCAGTCGATCCCGGCGCCGGAGGCGGTGTATTCGGAGCTGCATGCGGAGGCCGATGTCGTCATCACGGGCTCCGGCGATTGAGGGGCCTGCGCGTCGTGGAGTATCCACGACAGTGTCGAGTCGGTGAAACGGGGCAAGGCAGCTGTGACTGTATGTTCGACTGCATTCGAAACGCTGGGCCGCTCGCAGGCCCGGGCACTGGGCTGCCCGGACCTGCCGCTTGCGTTCGTGCCGCATCCGTTCGGGAGCATTGCCCGCGAGAAGCTGCGCCCGGTGGCGGAAGACGTGGCGAAGCAGATCGAGACTGTGCTGGCCGCGAAGGCGCGGCAGGGTGCGGCCGCGTCGGCGGCGGCTACGAAGGCGGCTCGCGCGATGCGCATGAGCGTGCCGGACGACGTGGAACTGCTGCACTGCATGTTCATGGACGAGGGCATAGGCGACGGGCTGCCGGTGATTCCGCCGACGCCCGAGCGCGTGGCGCGGATGCTGAAGGGCACGCTGCGGGCGCCGGACGAAGTGATCGCGGCGCTAGGGCCGGCCTACGGACTTGCGACGGTGGAGCATATCGCGATCAACGCGGTGATGGCCGGCTGCAAGCCGGAGGCGATGGAGCTGTTGATCTCCATCGTCGATGCGATCGCTGCGCCGGAGTTCAACCTGCAGGGGGTGCAGGCGACGACGAATCCCGCCGCGGTGTGGGCCGTCGTCAGCGGGCCAGTGGCAAAGCGTGTGGGCGTGAACGCCGGGACCAACTGTCTGGGACCGGGCACGCATGCCAACATCGGCATTGGCCGCGCGCTGCGGCTCATGATGCTCAACATCGGCGGCGCGACGCCGGGCGTGATGGACCGCGCGACGCAGGGCCAGCCGGGCAAGTTCTCGATGATCTGTGCGGAGAACGAGGACGACACGCCGTGGCAGACGCTGGGTGTGGAGCGCGGTATCGCGGCGGGCGTGAGCTCGGTCACGATGGTCGGCTTCTCCGGCACCCTCAATATGAATACGCACTCGAAGGAACCGGAGGACATTCTGCGCTGCTTTTCCGATTCAATGGCGCACGCGCCGAGCAACGATTACTGGTGCGGCGGCGAGCCGTGGATCATCTTCGCGCCGGAACACGCCAATATCCTGAGTGCGGCGGGCTATTCCAAGGCGGACGTGAAGCAGAAGCTGTGGGATTACTCGCTGATGCCGGCCTCGCGCATGGCGGCGAAAGACATGGAGCGCACGATACGCACGCGGAAGTCCGAGCTGGGGGTGATCACGGCGGATACGCTGCTGCCGATCACGACGGAAGTGAACCGCATCGGCGTCATTTGCGCGGGCGGGCCGGGAACACATTCGGTCTACGTACCGGGCTTCGGCAATTCGCGGTCGGTGACGCGGGCGGTGCGCGACCCGGGCTGATTGGTTGAACGTGCAGTAAGAGTAAAGACAGATAGATACGTGCGTCTCCCGAGAGGCGCCAAGGAGAGAAAATGAAAATCGACGAAAACAAGAAGTTCAGGCTCGACCCAGGGACGTTGTTGCAGGTGACAGTGGCTGCGCTGCTGGCTCTGTCGAGTTTGGGTGCGCTCGTTGAGGCGAGCGCCGCGGACGTCGCGTTTCCGACGCGACCGGTGCGCTTCATTGTGCCTTACGCACCCGGCGGCGGGGCGGACACGCTGGCGCGCGGCGTGGCCGTACCGCTCGCCGAAATTCTCGGGTACTCCGTTGTCATCGACAACCGCGGCGGCGGCGGCACGATCCTGGGTTCGGACATCGCCGCGAAAGCGCCGCCGGACGGACACACGATCATCATGATTACCTCGACTCACGCAGTGGTGTCGAGCCTCTACAAACGGCTGCCGTACGACCCGATTAGGGATTTCTCGCCGGTCGTGCGCGTGGCTTCGGCGCCAAACATCCTGGTCGTGCATCCGTCGCTCAGCGTGACGAGCCTGAAGGAGCTCGTTGCGCTGGCGAAGTCGCGTCCGGGGCAGTTGGCGTTCGCGTCGTCCGGAAACGGCGGCGGCAGCCACCTCGCGATGGAACTCTTCCGAAGCGTGACGCACATCGACCTGATCCACGTGCCGTACAAGGGGACGGGTCCCGCAACCATCGATCTCTTGAGTGGGCAGACGAAGCTCATGTTTGGCGGACTGATCGGCACACTCGGGCACGTGAAGTCCGGACGGCTCAGGACGCTGGCGATATCCAGCACGCACCGCTCGCCACTCCTGCCCGATGTCCCGACGATTGCCGAATCCGGCTATCCCGGTTTCGAGGCGGCCACGTGGTATGGCGTCGCAGCACCTGCGCGTACGCCGGTGTCCATCATCAACAAGCTCAACCAGGCGATCCGGCACTCGCTGCGGGACCCGCGACTCTCGCAGCGAATAACCTCCCAGGGTGCTGATCTGGCGCTGAATTCGCCAGCCGAGTTTGCGGCCCACATCAAGACCGAAGTCGCGAAGTGGGGCAAGGTGGTTCGCGAGTCCGGTGCCCACGCAGATTGAGAGCACAGGAAGCAGCCATGAAAGCACTAATCGCCATTGCAACGGTCGTTACCACAGCAGCACCGGCGATTGCCCAGAACTATCCGACAAAGCCCGTGTGCTTCATTTCACCGTACGCGCCCGGAGCCGGCACGGACATCATGGCGCGCACGCTCGCGCAGAAGCTGTCCGAAGGACTGGGGCAGCAGTTCGTTGTGGAGAACCGCCCGGGTGGTGGCGGCATCGTGGGCACGGAAGTCACGGCCAAGTCACTGCCCGACGGTTACACAATCCTGCTGGGCTCCAAGGGGCCGATGACCGTCAACCCGGCGTTCTATTCCAAGCTGCTGTACAACACGCTCCGGAACTTCCAGCCGCTCGCGCGAAGCCGGGCGAACCGACATTCTCGTCGTCGGGCAACGGCGGCACGGGGTATCTCTCCGGCGAGCAGTTCGCCGAGCTGGGCAGGGTGAAGGTCGTGCACGTGCCGTATCGCGGCAGCGGGCTGGCGACGATCGCGCTCCTGAGCGGTGAGCTACTGTTCAAGATTCACCGTTCACGACTAGAAGGAGTTAGAGATGGCATCACACACAACGGTATTGAGTCCCGAAGCGCCCGCGATGCAGCGCGGGCAGCAGCAGCGTTTGCAGCTCGATACGCTGGAGGGCAAGGTAGTCGGGTTCATTGACAACGCCAAGCCGAACTTCAACTACTTGGTTGAGGACCTTGCTGAGTTGCTGAAGAGCCAGCATGGAGTGAAGGACGTGATCATCCGCCGCAAGCGGGCGGCCTCTGTGCCTGCGCCCGTCTCGTATATCGATGAGCTGGCGGGGTGCTGCGACGTCGTCATAACAGGCTCCGGCGACTGAGGCGCCTGCACGTCGTGGAGTGTCCACGACAGTGTAGAAGCGGCGAAGCGGGGCTGCGTGGCCGTGGAAGTGTGTTCCTCCGCCTTCGTGCAGCTCGCCCGTGCCCAGGCGTCCGCACTTGGCTATACCGCGCTGCCGATCGCCGTCGTGCCGCATCCGTTTGGCACGGTAAGCCGCGAGGCCGTGCGCTTGATGGCGCAGGATTGCGTCGCCCAGATAGCAGGGCACGCATGCGCTGCGCCGGCTGGCGTTCAAGCCGACGAGCGTGCGTGTGAAGCGGAAGAGACCGCCGCGCCATGCGCTCAGATCGAGATACCCGAAGCACCCGACGTTTACACCGCGTTCAACAAGCTCGCCCGCGCGAAGCGATGGTCCGACGGTCTGCCCGCGGTGCCGCCGACGCCGGATCGCGTGGAGGCGATGCTTGCTTACACCAAGCGTTCGCGCAACGAAGTCGTGGCGAAGCTCGCGCCGGCCTTCGGTGCTGCAACCGTCGAATCGATCGCGGTGAATGCCGTGCTCGCGGGCTGCGATCCGGAACTTATGTCGGTGCTGGTGGCGTCAGTAGAAGCCGTGGCCGGTACGGATTTCAATCTGCAGAGCATACAGTCCACCACCAACCCCGCCGCGGTGTGGGTGATCGTTAACGGGCCGATCGCGGAGAGGCTCGGCATCAATGCTGCCGGCAATTGCCTTGGCGAGGGCGTGCATGCCAACGCGGCGATAGGGCGCGCGCTGCGGCTGCTGCTGCGGAACGTCGGCGGCGCGCTGCCGGGCGACATGGACCGCGCGACGCACGGTCAGCCGGGAAAGTACACGTTTTGCTGCGCGGAGAACGAGGCGGAGAACCCGTGGGAGCCGCTGCACGTCGAGCGCGGGTTTGCTGCCAGCGATAGCGCGGTGACCGTAGTCGGCGCCGAGGGCACGATGAACATGTGCACGTTGGGGAAGAACGCCAACGACCTGATCCGTGTCATTGCTGACACTATGCGCCACGCGCCGAGCAACGAGTACGTGCACGGCAGCGAGCCGTGGTTCGTGCTGTGCCCCGAACACGCGGAGATCATCCACGAAGCAGGGATCAGCAAGGCGGAACTCAAGCACCGGCTCTGGGAAGAATCGAAGATGCGCGCCGGCGTGATGGCGCAGGAAGATTTCGAGCGCTTGCAGGCTTCACGCACCGCGGAACTGGGTCTAATTGGACCTGATACGCTGATCACGATTTCCAAGAAGCCGGAAGACATCGCGATCATCGTTGCCGGCGGGAAGGGCGGGCACTCCGTTTATATTCCGTGCTTTGGCAATACGCGCTCGGTGACCCGGCGTATTGCGGAGGCGTGAACAAAGAGCGTGAGCAGACACGTGAGTAAATAGCGTGGCTCAGAATCCGTGATCAAAGGCCATGAACGAAAATCGTGACCATGAGGCGTTACTGAAAGGCGCGGCGATGAGTGGAATAAAGGATCTTGATGCACTGGCTGAGTTTGCGGCCGGGCTGGATGTGAACAAGCTGGCAGCGCCTGTGCGACAGAGCGCGCGTGCTTGTCTGCTGTATGGCTTGTCGGTGGGCATTGCGACGATCCGCGCGGCGACGGCGAAAGCTGCGGCGGCCTCGCTGGATGCGGATTCGGTATCCGGTGGTAGCTCGTCGCGCTTCCTCGACGGCAAACTTGCGTCCCGTGCCGGTGCCGCTTTCGCCAACGGGGTGCTGCTCTCCGGACGAGTGCAGGGCGATTCACATTTCTGCGGGCACTTGGGTGGCGTGGTGATACCCGCGACGCTCGCGGTGGCCCAGGCCACGAACGCTTCGGGCGCGAAGACTCTTGCGGCGTTGATCGCGGCTTATGAAGTCTCTCTGCGCATCGGGCGGGATCATGGCCCCGATCTCAGTTCGCGCGGGTTTCGTACGACGCCGTGCTATGGCGTGTTCGGCGCATCCGTCAGCGCGGGGAAGCTGTTCGGGTTCGATGCGCTGAAAACGATGAACGCCATCCGCCTCGGCGTGAACTTCGCCGGCGGGTTGCGCGAATACGTCGATGCGGCGACGGAAGAGTCCCCGTTCCAGGCAGGCTTTGCGGCGCGCAATGGATTACACGTTGCGGATCTCGTCGCTGCCGGCGTCACGGCCGCGCCGAGCGCATTGCACGGCAAGAACGGCTTTTACGCCGCCTTTGGCGAGCGTGGCGTGGATTACGGACGCCGCATGTCGGAAGGCCTGGGTGTGGAATTCGAGTTCACCACCGTCACGTTCAAGCAGTATCCCGCTTGCCAGTGGCTCCGCGGTCTCATCCGCGGCATGGCAATCCTGTGCAAAGAGGCGGGAGGCGGATTACCGAGCGACGTGGAGATCCGGATGAACCCGTTCGAAGCAGATTTCGTGGGCGTACGGCACGCCGGACCATTCACGAGTCCGACGCACACGACGATGAGTGCGCCGTTTACCGCGGCTCTAGGCTGGATATATGGCACTGCAACCTACGCGGGGCTGCGCAACTATAACGACCAGAAGGTGCTCGCTCTCGTGCCTCGCATCCGTATCGTTTCCGACTCGTCGCGCCGGCGCTACGAACCGTGGCTACGCGTCACAACGGAAAAGGGCGCGAGTTTCGAATGGCAGGATTCGCGCGGCCAAGGGGATTACCAGATCTCGTGGGATTCGGCGATGATGATGACGAAGCAACTCGCGGCGGAAGTGGGCGTCTCGGACGCCAACCGAGACAACCTGATCCGTGCGGTGGAAGGTGTAGAGAAGGCGCCCGATATCAGCGTGGTAGTGGGTGCGGTGTGCGCGGCGACCGCACAGGCCAGGATCGAAAAATCAGAATTAGACCGGAGGTGAGAAATGGCAGCACAAAGTGTTTGGTTGAAGGTACTGAGTGCCGTGCTGATCCTCGGCGCAGCTTCGTCCGCGTTTGCAGCGGGTGCATTGGATTACCCGAACCGGCCAATACGCATGATTGTGCCTCATCCCGCAGGCGGCGGCAACGATATCCTTGCGCGCTGGCTCGCGCAGAAGATGATTGCTGAGACCGGACATCCCGTCATCGTCGACAACCGCGGAGGCGGGAACACGATCATCGCCACGGACATCACGTCAAAAGCGGCGCCAGACGGCTACACGATGATCCTGACCTCGTCGACGCATTCCGTCATTCCCGGTTTCTACGCAAAGCTGCCCTACGACCCGACCAAGGACTTCGACGCTGTCGCGTTGATCGCCAGGGCCTCTCCGATCCTGGTGGTACATCCGTCGGTGCCCGCGACGAACGTGAAGGAATTGATTATGTGGATCAAGTCGAAGCCCGGGGGTGTCAACTTCGGCTCGTCCGGCATCAGCGGCTCCGGTCACCTTGCGATGGAGCTCTTCAAGAACAGGACGGGCCTCAACCTCAACCATATTCCTTACAAGGGCATGGCACCGTTGCTGACCGATATCGTTGGCGGCCACGCGCTGTTGATGTTCGGCAACCTCGCACCCACGCTGCCCCACGTGAAGAGTGGCAAGCTGCGCGTGCTGGCGACTGCCGGCGCCAAGCGCTCACCCCTCATGCCGGAAGTGCCAACCGTTGCGGAATCTGGCATCCCCGGCTTCCAAGTGTCGCCGTACTTCGGCGTGCTGGGTCCGGCGAAGATGCCGAAGGCGGTCGTCGCGAAGATGAACGCGGACATCGGCCGGATATTTGCGCTGCCGGACAGCCGCGAGCGGCTCTCGGCGCTGGGGTTTGACCCCGCCGCCATGACGCCCGAGCAGTTCATGGCGCTGATCAAGACCGAGATGGAGAAGTGGGCGGTGCTGATCAGGGAGAACAATATTTCCATGAAGTGACCTCTTTTTTGAAAGGAGTAACCAGTGAATCACGCTTTGGAAGCACGCTTCCCGCTACAACTGGCGGCAAACCGGAGGAGACAAACATGAAGACCAGATTCACCGCGACGCTGGTAACGGGCCTGCTTATGGCCTGTGCCACGCAGGCGATGGCGCAGGCGCAATCTTATCCGACCGGGCCGATGCGGATCGTGGTACCATTTCCGCCCGGCGGGGGCACAGACATGCTCGCGCGCGTCCTGTCGCAGAAGATCAACGAGAGCTGGGGCCAGCCGGTGATCGTGGACAATCGTCCGGGTGCCAACGGGACCGTAGGGGCGGCCTACGCGGCCAAGACGCCGCCCGATGGGCACACCATGCTGCTCGTACCGAGCGGTTTTGCTGTGAACCCGAGCATGTACCCCAAGCTGCCATTCGACTCGCTGCGCGACCTGCAGCCGATCACGCAGCTCGCGGCGAGCCCGTTGCTCGTCGTCGTGCATCCGTCGCTGCCAGTGAAATCGATCAAGGAGCTGATCGCGCTGGCGAAGGCGCATCCCGGCCAGATCAACTATGCGTCCTCGGGCAATGGTTCACCGCCGAATTTGGCAACGGAGCAGTTCAAGTACATGACCGGCGTAAAGATGACGCACGTGCCTTACCGAGGGGGTGGTCCAGCCCTGATGGATACCGTCGCCGGCCACGTGCCGATCTACTTCAACGCGCTGCTGCCTGCGTTGCCGCAGGTCAAGGCCGGCCGGCTCCGCGCGCTGGCAGTGACCACAGCCAAGCGTTTTCCCGCCGTGCCGGACATCCCCAGCATCGCTGAAGCGGGCGTACCGGGCTACGACATGTCGAACTGGTACGGATTGCTCGTCGCTGGCCGCACGCCGCGGGACATCTACATGAAGCTCAACGCGGAAGTTGTTCGTATCCTCAACCTGCCAGACGTGAAAGGACGGCTGGCGGATGACGGTGCGGCGGTGGTGGGTAGCACGCCAGACGAGTTCATGGCGTTCCTGAAGAAGGAAATTGCCAAGAATGCGCAGATCGTTAAGGTGTCTGGGATGAGTGCGAATTGAGTGGAGAATGTGTCATGAATAGCAAATCCAACGAACCACGCTATGACGTGCTCTGGCCCTCGAGCCGCAAGGCGGTGAAGGCCACTGCTGCCGCGCCGCGGCTGCCCGACCTCAATGGCAAGGTGGTGTGCGAGCTGTGGGACGTCCTGTTCCGCGGCGACACCATTTACCCTATGGTGCGCGAATACATTCGTGCGCGCTTTCCCAACGTGAAGTTCATCGGCCATAAGGACTTCGGCAATTTCCACGGCGTACGGGAGCGTGAAGTGATCAAGGCTCTGCCGCAAAAGCTGAGGGAGTTCAAAGCTGACGCTGTCATTGTTGGCATAGGTGCCTGAGGGGCCTGCACGCCCGCCGTGTTGCGGGCCGCAGCCGTAGTCGAGAAGCTCGGCATTCCTGCCGCCTCGATCATTTCATCTCCGTTCCTCAAGCAGGCGGAGGTGGTGAAGAAGGGCCTCGGCGTTCCTCTGGCAATCGGGGTTTATCCCGGTGTGCCCCTGCTCGACAGCAACGAGGAACTCGCGAAAAAGGTGAACGACGTGCTCGCGCCTGGTCTGTTGGCCGGGCTTACACGCGAAACGCCAGGAGACGCGTTGGTTGAAGGCGGATCCGATCCCGCGCCGGGGGCTACGGTGTTCAGCGGCACGCTGCAGGAAGTGCAGGAGCACTTCCACAACCAAATGTTGTCGGACGGGCTGCCCGTCATCCCCCCCACTCGCGAGGCCGTGGACGAGTTTCTGCGCTACACGGACCACGGGGCGGAAGAGGTGCTGTGCGCAATTCCACAGGAAGGGCGTGAGGCTTCCATCCTCAGCATCGCGGTGAACGGCGTCATGTCCGGCTGTCGGCCGGAATATATGCCGCTGCTCATTGCCATAATCGAGGCGATGGCCGATCCGGTGTTTCGCATTGAGGACTGCGGTTCGACGCCGGGCTGGGAGCCGGTGGTGGTGGTGAACGGGCCCATCGTGCGTGAGCTCAATTTCAACTTCGGGCAAGGCATGATGCGCTTCGGCCGCCAGGCCAACTCGAGCATCGGCCGCTTCATGCGCATGTATTTGCGGAACGTGTGCGGCTTCCGCGTGCCGCCGGGCGCGGGCGACAAGGGCAGCATAGGCCAGAGCTTCCTCGTAGCGATGGCGGAGGACGAAGAGGCCGCGAAGGCGATGGGCTGGCCCACCTACGCGCAGGACAAGGGCTTCGGGCCAGACGACAACGTCGTCAGTGTGCGCAGCGTGATCAGCGTTTCTGGACCGATGTACACGGCTGGTACGCACGCGCTCGACCATGTCGGCGTGTGGGCCGAGATGATGACGCAGAGCTTCGGCTACTGGGCTTACACCGCGTTCAAGACAGGCCAGTGGTATCCGCTGGTCGTGGCCGGGCCGGGCGTGGCGAAAGTGGTGGCCTGCGAGTGGAGCAAGGACAAGGTGAAGCAATACTTGCGTGACCACATCCTCGTGAAAGCCGAACAGGCGCAGCACTATGCGCGCGTGGGCAGTACGCCGACCTTCACGTTCGATCGCTACGTGGAAGAAGGCATTCTGCCGCCAGAGTACGCGGAGTCGAAAGACATGGAGCGCATGGTGAAGCCTGTGCTCAAACCTCAGTTCATCGACGTGCTGGTCGCTGGCGACCCGGGGCGCAACCAGTCGCGCGCCTACCTGTGCAACCACATCCAGGGTGCGCCAGTGAGCAAGAGGGTGAAGCTGCCGGCGAACTGGGAGGCGCTGCGGAACGGTTGACGGCTGCCGGGGAGGCAGCCGTAAGAGCGCACAAGTTTAAAGTCGGAGGAGATCAATGAGCACGCGTGCCCTAGCCGGGTTCGTGGCGGGACTGAAGTACGAATCGTTGCCGCCCGAGGTGATCGAGCGGGCACGTGCGCATCTGCTGGACGGGCTCGGCTGCCTGCTCGCCGGGACGAGGGGCAGGCCGGGGCGGAGTGCGGCGGAGATGGTGGCAGCGCTACACACGCATGGCGGCGATGCGACAGTGTTTGCAGGGCGCACGCGCGGCTCGCTGCGCGATGCAGCGTTCGTGAACGCGATGACGCTCTACAGCGTAGGGCTCAACGACATCCACACAGGATCCGTTTCGCATCCAGGCGGCTGCGTGATTCCCACCGCGCTGGCGGCGGGGGAGGCGGGCGACGTGGCAGGGCGGGAGATGCTTGTCTCGTTGATCGCCGGCTACGAGGTCATGTGCCGCATTGGCCGCTCGATCATGCCGAGCCATCGTGAGAGGGGTTTTCATCCGACGGGCACCTGCGGCACATTTGGCACTACGGCCGCCGCTGCACGGATGATGGGATTGACGGCCGCCCAGACGGCGAATGCGTTCGGCATTGCCGGGAGCCAGGCGGCGGGCCTCTTCGAGTTTCATAAGGACGGCGCGCTGACGATGGTGTTCCATGCCGCGCGGGCGGCGCAGAACGGCATCGAGGCCGCGCTGCTGACGACGACCGGACTGACCGGGCCGTTCACGGTGCTCGAAGGCGAGCGCGGATTCTGCCGGGCCACGTCTAACGCGTTCGACGAATCGCTGCTCACGCGCAAACTCGGACAGTCGTACGAGGTGATGATGACTAGCTTTCGGCCTTATTACGGCTGCAGCTCCACGCTTGCTGCATCCGGCTGCACCGCCGCGCTCATGAAGCGCCTGTACATCAAGTCGCCCGACGAAGTGGCGGAAGTGACAGTGCGCTGCCATCCTGTCGTGGCGCATGACAACCACGAGGACGATCCACAAACACTGCTCGCTGCAAGGCTGAGCCTGCCTTTTAACGTAAGCCTCGTGCTCGCGCGGGGTGATGTCGTCACCGCCGACATCTACGACGAAGATCTCCGTGATCCGAAGGTGCGGGCGAGCTTTAAGAATGTGCGCCTCGTGCGCGACGACACCATGCCGCGTTTCGGTTGCACAATGACGATGAAGCTTACCAACGGCAAGACCGCTGAAGAAACTATTCTCGCGCCTCGCGGCGAAGCGGACCAGCCACTTACCTGGGACGATGTCGCCGACAAATTTCGCCGGCTCACATCAGCTGTCATGCAACCCGCGGGCGCTCAGCCGGTCATCGACGCCGTGCGCAACCTCGAAACCATCGGCCCGCGCGTGCTTGCGCAGCGGATGGTGGAGAGGATGAAGTAGCATCGTTGACTAACCTCGCGGTTGATCGTCGCGGCGCGCTGACACCCGCATGGTCAAAAAATGCATCGGCTCGTTTACAAGGTAGTTTAAAAGAATTTTGACGGGTTGTGATTCCAGATTCAGCACGAGGTGACCGTCAACGAATAGCGGTAGGTTTGCGCGAAATACTACAACTCAGGCGCACCGGATGATATGAGCTCTTTGGAGCGCCGCAAGGCTGTCCCAAACGTCATGACAACATAATGATTCCGGCCCGCCGCGCGAGCGTTCGGCACAGCGGCGCTGCTGCTTACCTGTCCATGGCGAATTGCTATTTTGCCAAGATTTCGTCATCGGGTGCGGTCTTGTAAGGGTTCCGGGGACTGGTAGAGTGCTGGCGAATG
>Ga0326597_10004780_pt1 | contig 18932 bp, 13 predicted proteins | sample RVTome_12_FD_203789 | JGI IMG/M metagenome (GOLD analysis project Ga0326597, IMG submission 203789) | Soil microbial communities from uranium-contaminated site in the Upper Colorado River Basin, Wyoming, United States - RVT100D185 | ecosystem: Environmental > Terrestrial > Soil > Contaminated >... | reverse complement strand
ATATACCGATCGAATTCAGCAAGCTTGGCCATGAATCTTCTCCCCCAGTAATGAAGATTCCGGCATCATGACATTAACTTTGACACAGTACAACTAAGGACCCATCTCAAAAATCGTCAAATATCAATGAAACCGCCGATGAACGCCGATGAACGCCGATGAACGCCGATAAAACCATAATTCGAACCATGGGTTGGTAGTTTTTACTCTTCTATCGGCGTTTATCGGCGGCCAATTTTTTGGTTTTTAAGACCGCTTCTAAGTCATTTCCGCCTTCTTGCCCGCGCCGCCATATACCCGCGCCCGGGGACTGGACCGGGTGATGGTGACCGGGGAGTGCTCGATACGCGGCGGCCCGTCGCCGCCCGAATGCGCCAGCGTGTGCCGGAGGAAATTCACGTCGTCGCGCTGCTGGTACTCGTCGAGCCGCATGTGGGCACCGCGCGATTCCTTCCGCTGACAAGCAGAGTGCGCCATCGCCTCGGCAACCTGCAGCATGTATCCCAGCTCGATGGTGGTCAGCCACTCCGTGTTGAACTCCCGGCCGCGATCGTCGAGCTTGACGCCGCGCCGGTAACGATCCCGCAATTGCGCCAGCTTGCCGCAGGCGGCCTGCATGGCGCCGCCCGTCCGGTAAATGCTGACGCCGGCTTCCATGGTGTCCATCATTTCGTTGCGCAGCGCGGCGACACGCTCGCCTTTTTCCTGCCGCAACAGCCCGGCAATCGCTCTTGCCCTCTCCTCGCCCTGCCTACGGACGGCGTCGCCGGTCCTGGCCGCCACGGATCTGGCGTGCCGCGCGGCACCTTCTCCGGCCACCCTGCCGAACACCACGAGTTCGGAGAGCGAGTTGGATCCGAGCCGGTTGGCGCCGTGAATGCCCACGCTCGAACACTCGCCCGCGGCGTACAGGCCCGGCAGCGGCGCCTCGCAGCGCACGTTGCAGTAAATGCCGCCCATCGTGTAATGCACGGCCGGCCGCACCGGAATCGGGCACAGCGTGGCATCCACGCCGACGAACGTTTCCGCCACTTCGACGATCAGCGGCAGCCGCTCATGAATCTTCTTGGCGCCGAGATGGCGCAGGTCGAGGTGCACCACCGCGCCGTGCGGCGTGGCGATCGTGCGTCCCTTTAGCTCCTCGTGCCAGAACGCCTGCGACAGCCGGTCGCGCGGACCGAGCTCCATGGCCTTCACCCGCGGCCACGGATCGGGCGGGCCCATGCCGTAATCCTGCAGGTAGCGATAGCCGTCCTTGTTGGTCAGGATGCCGCCCTCGCCGCGGCACGCCTCGGTGATCAGAATGCCGGTTCCGGGCAGGCAGGTCGGATGCCATTGCACGAATTCGATGTCGCGTAACGGCACGCCGTGCTGGTAGGCGATACCCATGCCGTCGCCGGTGACGATGCCGGCGTTGGTGTTTTGTCGATAAACGCGGCCGGCGCCACCGGTGCAGAAAATCACCGCCTTGCATTCGAATACAACCATCTCGCCGGTTGCGATCTCGATCGCGAGCACGCCCGCGACGCGCCCATCCTCCACGATCAGATCCGCGCAGAAGAATTCGTCGTAGCGCTTGATGCCCGGATACTTGAGCGATGTCTGGAACAACGTGTGCAGGATGTGAAACCCGCTCTTGTCCGCGGCAAACCAGGTGCGCTGCACCTTCATGCCGCCGAAAAAGCGCACGTTGACGTGGCCGTCGGCTTTCCTGCTCCACGGACAGCCCCAGTGCTCGAGCCGGGTCATCTCCTCCGTGCAATGCGCGACGAAGTACTCGACGGCCTCCTGGTCGCACAGCCAGTCTCCGCCCGATACGGTGTCGTCGAAATGATTGTCCAGGCTGTCGTCGGCGCGCACCACCCCGGCCGCGCCGCCCTCGGCGGCCACCGTGTGGCTGCGCATCGGCACCACTTTCGAGACGAGCGCAATGCCGAGACCGGGATCGGACTCATGCGCCGCAATAGCGGCGCGCAACCCGGCGCCGCCGCCGCCAACCACCACGATATCTGTCTTGACTACCTGCATTTTCCCCGTTTCCCGCCGCGCGGGCGTCTCATGCCCAATGTGAGTAAGCTCGGATCGTCTTGCGCAAGGCCGCTTACACGGCAATCCTGAGCATCTGGTACAGGCCGCCGAAGCAGGTCTGTTTGCGCACGTTTCCGCGCGAAACCGAAACCGGCAGCCACTCCGCGATCTCGTGGCGCCACAAATCGAGAGCGAATGGCTCGAGCGCGCGCAGCACCCCTGCCATCGGCAGGCGCAGCGGATTCCACCGGTACGGGCGATGGTAATCGACGATCACGATCTCGCCACCGGGTTTCACCACGCGCAGCGTCTCCGCGAGCGTCTTTACCCGCACCGCCTCGGGCTGCTCGTGCAGCAGGAAAAACAGCAGCGCCCGGTCGTAGCTCGCAGCCGGCAGGTCGAGCGCGGCGCTGTCGCCGTGTATCAGCGCCACGGCGGCGCCGGATGGCAGCTTGCGCGCCAGGTTGTCGAGCTGGACCGCCAGCACATCGACCACGTCGAGCGAACTGCCGGGAGCGAGCCGCCGGGCAAGCCGCTGCGTGAGGTCGCCATAGACGCACGCGACCTGCAGCGTTCGGCCCGTGAGCCTCGCGCCCAGCGCCGCGAGCGCCGCATCGCGCAGCCGGCCGAAGTTGCCCCACAGGATCAGGTTGACGAGCCACTGGCGCTCGAAGAAATTCACGGCGCGCGGATGGACGTAGGCCCACCAGTAGGTTTCCGAAAGATAGAGCGGCACGGCCACCGGATCCTCGACGCGGCCGTCATTCTGGTTTCTCATTCCGTCTCCGCCGAGTCAACGTATATGTCATGCGGACCCCGGCAAAAGCACCCCCTGACAGGAACCGGCTATGGTTATATTAAGCCATCCGACCGGCGGCGCGGGGTTGATGCAGATCAACCACCGGCAGAGTAGCCCCCGGAAAGCGCAATCCCACCGGCCGGCACCCTGTCCGCGGCGCGGAGAAGGCGCCAGCCGGCGCGATCCAAGCGGCGGCACTGGATCGCTTCGGCGACGTGGTCGCCGCGCACGCGCGGGTGCCCTGCAAGATCGGCGAACCGGGAGAAAGGCTGCACCGAAGGGCCGTCGCTCAAGCGAGCTTTTTCTCGAGCGATTCCAGGTCGGCGCGCGCTTTCGCGAGGCCTTTAAGGAACGCGGTCCGCTGCTCGCCCTCTGTGGCGCGCACCTTCGTCGCCTCCGCGACGCGCTCGGCGTACGGCGCCGACTCGGGAAACTTACGGACGGCGGCCTTCAACTCCTTCGACTTGAGCAGCTCTAGCGCGCCGGTTACCTCCGCCCGCTCGTGCTCGAGCGCCTGAGCCAGCCGCTTGCGGTACTCGTCGAGCGCGCCGCGAGTCGCGCGCACGGCCTCGACCATGGGCTCGGCGGCCTCGCGGCTCCGCGTCGGGCGGATCCCCGGCACCGGCGGCACCATGACCAGCGCGCCCGGTTTCAGCTCGCGCAGCTTCTTGAGTTGCGGATTCGCGCGCAGGAGCGCCTCCTGCGCGCGTTTGGCGTCGGCCGTCTTGAGGTCGCCGTACGCCCGCTCGAGTAGATTCTCGATCTTCTTCTCGCCCCTGAACACGATGAAGCTCATCGCTCGCCTCCTTCAGTCCTGGCTGATTGGGTTGAGGGACGCCCACGGCTCGCCGAGCGGCGCGCCGCGCACCGTGATCGCGCCGTTCCGGATGTTGCCGAGCACCGCCGGCTGGTCCTTGCCCGGAGGAAGGATCTGCAGCACCAGCGACTCCGGCCTGCCCGAGCCACGCAGGTCGTTGTTCGACACGACGGCGCGCATGCTCCTCACGACGGAGGGCGGCGACTGGCTCGTCGCAGCAAGCGCCCAGCGATTGTCGGTCACAATGCAGCTCTGTGCGCCCGCGATCAGCACCGGCCCTTCGGTGGATGCTTCCGACTCGATCTCGTTGGCCCGCGCGCCAACGTCGCCGAACCCTGCCAACGCTTCGGCTGCGACGCGCGGTGCGCCGAAAATCCGGGATGTCGTCAGCACAAGGCTGCGGTCTGCGAGCGAGAGGATCGCGACGTCGCCCAAGGCAAAGAACTTCCCCACATCCGGCGGTGCATCGTCGGGGGCAGCGGCGATCCTCAGGCCGACCCACCGACCCGAGCCGATTTTCTCGTCATCCCCGCCGCGCCGCAAGATGCAATTCTCGGCAATCCGCGCCGAACGGAACGGCGGCACGATATCGATGCCGGTCGAACGTCCCACGAAGTCGGCTGGCGGTCCAATACCCGTCAGGCGATTGCCTGCGATGCGCAGGCGCCGCGCCGCGAGCACCTGCACGCCCGCTTGTGCGGCGCTCAGGAGCGCGTCGCGGGCAAAGCGGCTGACGAGGTTGCCGCTCACGTCGAGGTCGGCAGTGGCCACGAAGCGCATGCCGGCTAGGTGCGAGCCGCGGGCCGCAGCGCTGCGCGCGATGTCGAGCAGCTGATTGTTCTCGACGACGAGTTGGCCGGCCTCCCCACCGCCCTCCATCACGATCCCGCCGCCGCCGGTCTCCGCGATGACATTGTGCTTGATCATTCCGGAGTTCACTCGCGTGCGGATCGCGATGCCGTGGCCCGACACGCCGCGGATCCGGTTGCCGAGCACCTGGCAGTGGTCGACGCCGCCCGGATCGAGCCCGCGCGCGAGCGCGATGCCGTCACCCGCCTGCGCGCCCCCGGCGCTGCGCACGTCGTTCTCGCTGAGGCGCGCCGCATCGACGCCGACGACGATGCCGGTCCCCTGGACGTCGCACAGGTTGCCGCTCACGTTGCATGCGCCCGCCGGCGCATTGGCGCCGACGGCGACGAGCCCCGCGTCGCGGCAGCCGCGCACCGTGTTGCCCTCGATCCGAGTTTCGGAGAAATGCAGCGCAAAGCGCTCCAGCTCGACTCCGCGCTGCGTGCACTGGAACCAATTATCGGAGATGCGCAGCGACGCGGTCGCCAGGTAGCCGTCATCGCGCCGGCCGCCCGAGATCCCGGTGCGGGCGGCGAGCGCGCAGCGCTCGATTGTCGCGCCCAACAGGTAGCCGTCCAGTCCGACCGCGACGCCGCGGCCGTCGCCGACGGGCAGGTTGAGGATCACGCAATTCTCGAGCGCGACGAGGAGCGAGTTCGCGAGTCTAATGGCGTCCGTGGTTTCCTGCGTCGTCGCCGTTATGACCGTGAGGTTCTCGATGTGCACGCCGATCGACTCGCGCACCTCGATCGCGCCGCCGCCGGCGGTGGCGGCGAGCACGGTCGCCCAGCCCTGCCCGCGCACGCGCAGCGATCGCGCGTTGTGAATGCGCACCGGCTCGCGGAGGTTGTACATTCCGGGGCCGAGGCAGACCGTACCGCCGGTCTGACTCACCTGATTGACGGCGTCGTGTATGGTGAACCTGCCGCCGGCATGCGACTCGACGGTGACGCAGGCGGTGCAACCACAGTCATGGCCCTCGACTGCAGGCGGCCACGGGTGGCGGCAGTCGGTGACCGTGCCCGTGGCCACGGCCCAGATGCCAAGTCGCTCGTAGTGATGGTGGATTCCGCGTGGCGGCGCGTTGTCGAGCAGCTCGACAGACGCATCGGCGGTGCGCGCGGCGAACGCCCAATAGTCGCCCGGGCGAAAGCCCTTGGTGCCCACAGTTGCAAAGCTGACCGTGACGCCGTTTTCGAGCAGCAGCGTGGTGCCGGCGGCGGGCACCTTGATGACGCCGGCGGAACCGACGACGTCGAGGTCCTGGAACTGCGGCGTCGTGCCACCCGGGCCGGTACGCAGCACCTTGCCCTTTTGATCCCAGCGGCGCACGCGCAAATTTCGAATGCGCGGAGAATCCGAATTCGGGAATGTCGGCGGCGCCGGCAACATCTCGGCGGGCAGCGCCGGCGCGAACGTGATGCGGCGCGCCGCCTCGTTGACGGTGACGCGTCGCATCTCCCCGCAGCGCTGCGAGAATTCGCGCACGTCGTCGATGATCTCCACCCAGTCGCCCGTGTTGAAGCGCAGCACATCGTCGCGGCCCAGCGTCTGCAGCTCCAGCTCGGTGGCCGACACCATGCTCGCCACTCGGCTGCCCACGCACGCGTTGTCGCGCGACCACTTGAACGTCGCGGTACCGCCAGGCAGGCCCGGGTCCTGTATTTCCACGCGATAGGTCTGGTTCTCCAGCCCACGATAGCCCCCGGTCGGCGGCAACTCGCAGGGGTCGGACGAGGGCGGCACATCGAACGTGCCGGAGGTGAGACGCCCCGAAGAGGGGGCGATCAACCCGGACCAGCCGGCCACATCGTCGTCGGGCGAGGCGCAGGTGGCGCCGCCCGCGTCGTCTGCGAGCACGCGCACCTGCCACACGGTTTGCAGCCGCGAGCTGGTCTCCACCCCGACCGCCGCCTCCATCAATTCGGTTCGCTCCAGGTGTGTGACTTCGCGCTGCCACACGTCGAGGTAGACGAGATGCGTGCCCTCCGTGGGCAGCGCCGGTGCGTTCGGCAGGCAGGGTTGCGCGGCGTAGCCGACGGGGTCGGCGAAGGCCGGCTCGGCCATCAACGGGTCGAATCGTTTCTTCGCCGGGTCGGTCGACGCGGCGCCGTGGTTTTCGGCCAGCAGGCCATCCACGTAGAGCCGCCCCTTGCCTATCGAAAGTGTCCCCGCCACCGCGGAGACCTTGAACGCTTCGGCCGTGGTCGACGATACTGTGCCGGGGCCGACGATATCGCTCACCGCGGCGCGCAGGCGCCGGTCCACCACGGCGACGAACTCGTTGAAATCGGCATCGAGCAGGACGCCGCCCTGCTTGAGCTCCACGCCGGCAAAGTCGAGCAGCGGGTTGCTGCGGATTCTTGAAAGGTCGGCGCCCATGATGATTTTCCTATCGGTTCAATTCACGTCACGTAGAAGATGCCCGCGTGCAATCCAAACCGCAGGTATTCGTCAAGCCGGATGCGAAGATTGGTTTCACGCTGCGGCTGGTACAGCGGATGCATCACACCGATTTCGCCCTCGTCGTCGGCGCCTTCGCGGATGAGCTTCGCCGTGGCGCTACGCAGCTGGGCGTAGCCCGGGGCGCCGTAGCGCAGCGTGGTGAATTGCGGCAGCGCGTCCGGATTCGCGTCGTCGGGCACGCAGCGGAAGCACCTCGGCGTGAGCGAGCCCGGCGGCACCCAACAGAAGCGCACGCAGCCTTCCTGCTTGCGCTCGGCCCACAGCGGCCCCTTCCAGGTATCGGAGGTCGCGAGCCGCGCGAAGAAAATGGAGTTCGACGCCAAGCGCATCAGCCGCACATGGAGCTTGCCGATGACCGTGCTGTCGCGAACCGTCATTTCGGCGCCCGGCTCGCCGGGCGCGGCGCCTTCAAAGGCGACAGCTTCCGGCGAACCGGCGTCGACGATGCAGTCCACCAGATTCACCTTGGCGTCGCCGGCCACCTGCAACGCACCAACGATGCATTGCTCGAGCGTGACCGTGGCGAACGGGTGCCCGACCGTCAGGCTCGGCGCGCCGGGCGAGGCGGAGCTGCCGTCGGGGTTCAGCCGCAGGCCCGGGACCAGCGAGCAATGGCGCAGCACCAGTTCGCGCGGCTCGTCGTCGGTCGCGGCGACAAGCTGCAACCTGCCGCCGCCGATGACCAGCCCGTCGAGCACCAGCCGCCCGCGCTCGCCGATGTCAAGCGTGATCGGGCCACCCGAGGCGATCAAGGGCCGGGCACCGTTGCGCGCGCTCACCACCACTTCGATTCCACGCGCACCAGGGGCGGTAACGCCGTCGACCTTGAACACCGGTGTCTGCGCGTAGGTGAGACTGTCATTGATGACGAGCCGTCCGCCGGAGGCGATCGCATCGAGATGCGGTTGCAAGAGTTCGCCCCGACCCGCGCCGTGCTGCGTGGCGAGCAGATCGCCGACGAGGCGGCGCTCGTATTCGCCGCCGCCGATGGGCCGCGAGAAGCCGCTGTGAAACGTGCCGAGGACCGGGCCGGTGGCGCTCGTTCCGAGCAGCACACGCCCGAGCCGCGGGTCGATGGAGATCTTGTCCGCCGCCAGCGTGGCTTCATGGGCCCAGCCACCGGCCGCGTCGCGCAGGTCGCAGACGCAGATGTCGGCCGCGGCGATGGGTATGGGCGGCAGCGCGGGGTTGGCGTTCGGACGCGACAGCACAACGCTCTCGCCATCGCCGTAGTCGTCGGCCACGATCGGGTCGGTCGCCGCGGCCTTCACCGCCCGCGCCATCAGCCGCAGGCTGATCGGGTCCGGCACGTTCGCCGGCTCGGCAATGTGCGAAATCGCCGTCTCGGTCACCGGCCAGCGGAACAAGGGCTGGTCGGCCCCCAGCGGGTTGAAACGGAACTTGCGTCCGGTCGCATCGTCGGGGTCCGGCGTGAGCGGGACATCGCTCAGCCGGAACGGCTGCAGCCGCCACAGGAAGAGGCCGATGTTCGGAATGTTGTAGCGCCCCGAGCCGGCTTCGGGCCGGCGCATCTCCGCGGTGTGCGCCACCGCGTTGAACGCGCCGCCGAGCTGCAGCACGCGCGGCGTGGAGCGCAGGTCGGCGGTGGCCGGCGCGTGCAGCCGCGCATGGTTCATGTACTGCGTGGTCGCGAGCTGCTCGAAGAACTCCACCGCGCGCGCCGGCCAGCCGGTCACGTCGCGCGCCAGTTGTTCAAGCATCGCAGCCGTGCCCTTGCGGCGGCGGTAGGCGATGGTGTTGGCGATCTCGGCGCGCGGCGAGGCGACGGCCGCCGCCACACCATGCAGCGGCCGGTAACCGATCAGGTCGCCGATGTACGGCGCGGCCCACTGCTCGCAGGTCTCGATGAATTGGTCGTCGTAGAGCCGCTCGATGTTCTCTTCCAGCGCCTCGAACTCCTGCGCGATCAGCGACACCAGCGCGTGCAAGGGCTTGCCCTGCTGCTCGTCGCGGATGCGATAGACGGCGGGCAGCAGCGCATAGAGGCGTTCGGCGGTGAGGCTCATGTCATCTCTCCCAGCCGATCCAGCGGCGCCGCATCGAGTGTCAGCAGCTCGGCCGGCAAGGCCGCGCCGCCGCTCACGCGCATGCGCGACGCGAGCAGCCGGGTCTGGCGCGACTTGCCCGTCTGCGCCACGGGCGAGGTGCCGCCGTACAGGAAGTCCAGGTCCACCGCCACCACCCCCGGCACCGAATGCGCCACGGCGATCGCATCGGACTGCAGCACGGGTTGCGCGAGCGATCTCGAGTCAAACGAGTAATGCGCGCGCAACGCGGCTTCCACCGCCGCGAGCAGCGGCTTCAATTCATAGGCCGGATCGCGCTTGACCTTCAATCCGAGGCGGAAGGTGCTTGCCTGGTACGACAACAGCGCAATCTGGACATTCGGGTCGCCACTGGCCTTCAGCGCGAGCCACAGGTTGTTCCACAGCGGGTTGCTGCTCGACAGCGCCGCACCGTCCTGCCCCGCCACCGTGATGGCGATGGTCGGCCCGCCCGACAACTGCAGCACCCGCGCCTGCGCCTTGGCGATGCCGGTGAACGCCATCGCGAAGTCTTCATAGTCGAGCAGCGACACCGCGCGGCCCAGCGTGCGCGTGCCCAACGGCATCGTCCGTCGCGCCTGGTCGGCCGGTTCGGGGTCGGTGCCGCCCTGCGCCGCAAGCGGGTTGCCGACGCTCTTCAATCCAAGCGGCCGTGTGGTCAACTGCGTGAGCTTGTCGGCGCCGACGTTGCCCTCCTGTCCGAGCCCTTGGCGGTAGCTCGCGCGCACGTTGTTCACCCCGCTCGGCAAACGCGCCCCGCGTACACCGTCGCCGAACACCACCCAGGTCTTGCCCTGTTCGTCGGTGTCGAGCGTGTAGGCACGCTCGGTGGGCGCGGTGCCGAACATCGTCGGCCGCTCGGCCCATTCGACCTCGCCGATGCGCACGGCGAGCTCGCTGTCGGCCCCGGTCTCGTTGGTCGCGCTGCGGTAGGTCAGAGGCATGCGCTTGAGCTCGAAGCGCTGAAAAGCCTTGCTCGCGTCGCCCGCACCGAGGATTTGCGATACGGTTTCGCCGTGCGTCGCGAGCGCGACGTTGGCGTGCACCACCACCGTGTCGCGCTTCAGTGCCGCGGGCAGGGGCGGCGCGATGGTGAGCACCGACCCCTTGGCGTGCGACTGCACGCTGACCAGCATGGCTTCGTGCACCCGCGCCTTCCCGTCGTTCACCCGCACACCCTTGACGATGAGCCTTCGCTCAGGCTGCAAGCCGTCGGGCGACACCGCAAGCGGCAGCGAGTCGCCGCTGACCTCATCGGTAACCGGATACGCGGCGAGCGGCAAACGCTCCGACTGCAGGTACACCGAGGTCTCGCGCACCGCCGCGGCGTCACGGAACTTGGTCGCGAGGTTTTGTCCGGTCAAGCCGAGACGCGTGACCTTGGCGGAAATGGCGAACTCGGCGCGCGAGACCTCGGTGGTGCCGGCTACCTGGTACAACTCGACGTAGGTGCCGGACGGGAAATTCTCGCCGGGTCGATTGAACTCGCCCTTGGCGAGTACGACCAGGCTGCCGATGGCGACCTCGCTTGTGACCGAGTCCAGATCAATGTAGCCACCGACGCTGTGTGTGCCAGACTTGCTGGTGGTGAGGCCGGGCCATTCCGGGACGCCATCGGGATCGTCGCCAGAGTAGCCCCGGCGGAACGAATCGTTCATGCCCCTCCACAGCGGCGCGTTGTTGCCGAACACCGCCGCGCGCTTGCGCAGCACGTGCACCTGCGGCGCACGCGGCGGGTTGGAAGACGGCGACACCGAGCCGAGGCCGCGCCTCCAGGTGACGTGCGTGCGGTCGTTGGCGGCGTCGAGCTCCACCGAGTCGATCAGGCGGAAGTCCCAGTTGTTGTTGGTGGTCGGGTGGGCGAAAAACTCGTCGCCCACGAACACCAGAGCGTCGCCGGTCTTGAGGTTGTTGCGCACCCCTTGCAGCCAGGTCTCCCTCGCGCCGAAGCCGGGTGAGCGCATCTCGGACAACCACGGACGCACGGCGTTCCACTCGGGGCGCGCCGCGATCTCTTCCACCGTCTGGAAGGTCTGCGGCTTCTCGTCGGGGCCGGGCACGCTTTGTACCTTCAGGCCCGGGGCCAGTACCAGCGAAGTCGGAATACCGGTGACGAATGCGCCGGGATCGGGCGGCAGGCCCGGCGGCGGCGTCTTTGGCGCTTCGAGCGCGAACGCGAGCCGCGTCTCGGCCGCCACACCGGGCCGCAGACGGTAGCCAATCAGCTTTCCCATCTCCTGCAGCGACACGCGCTCGGTCGCCGTTCGCAGGTACGACTCGTTGACCACGCGCTCCTGGTAGAAAGTGAGCACGTCGGCGGCGCAGGCCACCGCGTCGATCAGGCCGAGCGTGAAGTCATCGGCATCGCGCGTGCGCAGGCCGGCGAGCTTCCGGTGCTTCGACGACGACAGCCCCGAGAGCATGCTCTCCTTGAACTGCGCGTACTCGCCGATGCGGTAGGCGATGGCGGAAAGGCCCATGCGATTTGCCAGGCCGCGCGGCGTGCCGGCATCGATGCCTTCGCAGCAGCCGCAGGTTTCGGTGCCGGGGGCCATGACGATCCTGCTCTGCTGTTGGGTCACTTGCCGCCCCCCGCTTCCAGCGTGAGCCGGCCGCGTTCCCGGAAGTTGGGGTTGTTGGCGAGCTGCGCGATCTCCAGCCGGCCGATCGGGATCACGCCGTTCTCCAGCGACGCCGCATCGGGCGCGGCCATGCGCTGGAATTTCAGCGCCCACACCGCCTCGACGCCTTCCACCGCCTGCGCAGCGGCCACGATGCGGCTCAGGTACACCGCTTCGCCGAACGAGAAGTTGTCGGGGTGGAACACCGCGCGGCGCCCATCCGGCAACACGCCGCTGCCCAGTTCGGTCTTCACCGCCAGCAGCACCTCGCTGCGGAAATAGTCGGACTTCACGCAGACGCGCAGCGTGATGTCGAGCGCCACATTGCGCGGGGAGTCGACCTCGAGGTCATAGCCGGCCATGCGAAAGCGTTCGAGGTGACGGCGCAGCCGCGCTTCGAAGCGTGCGTCGACCGCGGCACCACCGAATCGGTCGGCGGTGACGAATACCGTGTGCCAGCTTCCGGTCCAGCGAAAGGTTGCCGCGGCGCGCTGCACTTCGGGGCGCCGCTCGGCGGCCGCCGCATAGTCGGCGGCGGTGACGGCGCGCTCCTGCGTGCGGAAGGCCTCGGGCGCGTCGCGTCGTGCCGCATCGATGTCTTCGGGATCGATGCCGCCCGCGGCAGGCATGGGGTTGGTGACCGCGCTGAACGCGCCCGAGACGTTGCTGACGATGTGGGCGATGGCTTCCGCCCCGACATTGCCAAATGTACCGTTGCCCACGCGGTAGGTCGCCGTGAAGACGGTGCCGGAGTCGGGGCGCCGGCCGTGCACGTCGTCACCGAAACGAAGCGAGGCGATGCCGTCATTCTCGGTCTCAACCGCGAAGTCGGTGACGTCGCCGTCGCTCGCAAGCAGGTCGCGGCGCGGGGTCCAGGTGCTGGCCGCGGAGCCCAGTTTGCCCGTGAGCCCGGTGACCAACGGCAAGGCGTCGTGCGGGTCGCGAAGGATCAACGCACTCGCCGGCCACCAGCCTTCGCTTTGGGCGAGCGGCGCCCGCAGCTCGCTCGCCAGATCGAAGCCCTGGGCCAACGGCGCGCTCGCCAGCGCGGGACGGAAGCGCGCGGGAATCGGCTCGCCTTCGGCGCGTTGGCACGACTGTGCGCCGGCAGGCACTGCGACCCGGCGCAGATGCGGGTCGGGCACCGTGCCCAGCGGCTCGTCGCGCACCGTCTGGCCGTGATCGACGAGCACGATGTTGCCGAGCGCCACGCTGATCTCCAGTCCCGGCCGTTCCTCGACCGACACGCACAGCGGGAATGGGAGCGCGTCCGTGGCGTCCCAGGAAATCTCGGTGACCGCCAGCGGTGCGTTCACGGGCGATTCGTCGAACAGGCGACCCGACGGATCGACGCCCGCCTTCACATCGGTGAGGCGCACCGCCCAGCGCTTGGCGGGATCGGCGTCTTGTTCTGTGAATATCGTGGGGCTCACCACTTCCTGGAACACCAGCACGTCGTTCTTCTTCAGAGCGGGATGCGCCCCGCGAAAGGTGGCACGCGTCGCGCCGCGCGGCAGGCAGCAGCCGAGATCACCCCAGGTGTAGATCGACAACCGGTTGAGATCGGCAAAGAGCGCCTTGTCGTGCGCGGTTTCGAAGACCACCGCCCCGGCGGCGAGCGCGTCGCGCAACGCCTTGCTGTCCGGGGCGAGTCGCGTGTCGAGCTCGCCGCTTCGCGTCAGCAGCTGTGTGCCCTTGGGAACCGTCTGGTCGGCAGCCACTTTCACGTGTACCCACGCGCGTGCGTTGCAACCGTCGTGCAGCGCGTAGTCCACCAGCCGAACATGCCGCCGCACCGACTGGCGCTTGTGCGCGGTGGCGAGATACGCCTCGTTGGCAATCGCGTCCTGCCGGTACGACAGGTTGTCGGCGGCATAGGCCATCAGCTCGACCAGCATCACGCCCACGTCGGCGGCGGAACGCTCGCTCCAGCCGGGAGCGAGCAGGTTCAGCCGGTCGAGCATCAGGCGGCGAAAACCGGTGTAGTCCTTGGCGAGGTAGTCGATATCGGGCCTGGCCGCGGGTCGCGGCGGGCACGGCTGCGTGGCGGCGCAGTCGAAGTCCGACGGGCATTCCACTTTGAACGAAAACGCGATCTCCGAAAGCCTCGGGTCGAAACCGTCCGGCGGCTGGTCGCTGCCCAAGCCGGCGCGCAGGTGCAGGGTGTATTGCGAAAAGTCGCCGAACACCGCGGTGCGAACCACCAGCGTGCCCGGCAAGTCGTCGATGCCATCGACCAGCCCGGGATCGGCACCCGCCGGCAGGTTGTCGGCGGCGGCCACCCAATCGACCGGGATGGTGGCGAGACGCTCGCCGCCGTCGATCAGGACGTTCTGCGCTTCGAGCGCGCAGTCACCGTTCGACTTGGTCGGAACGGGCCGCAGCAGGCGCACGAACAGCGTGCGCTGGCGCAGCGCGGCGTCGGGTTCGAGGTGATCGCGCACCTCGAGGTATTCGATGGCGTTGGCGGTGCCCGAGAGCTTGATGACCTCGAGCCGGCGCAGGTCGCAGCAGAAATACTTCATGCGCCCCCTCCCGGCACGGCGAAGCTCGCCTGTTGTGCCGTGCCATCGGCCAGCACCGTGTAGCGCACCGTCACCTGCAGCGCGGCATCGATGTTGTCCACGGTCACGGCGTTCACCGCGATCAGGTCGGCGAGGTGGCGCTGCAGCCCGCTTTGCACCAGGAACTGCGTGGTCGCCGCGAGCGTGGTGCTGTTGGGTTCGAAGACCAGCGCGAGCAGGCCCGCGCCGAAGTCCGGGCGCATCACGCGCTCGCCGGGCGAGGTGAACAGCACCTGCTCGATCAGGTCGCGGATGTGATCGGCCGCGCCGGTTGCGGCGCTGCGGCCGCGGCCGTCGAAATGGTAGGGGTGGTCGAGAGTTTTCATCACATGCCTCTCAGGTGGCCACCACGCGGGTCTGCGCCGTCACCGGCAGCATCGGCGTGCCGGTGGGCACGCACACCGACTGGCTCACGAGCGTGACCACGGGCGCACCGCCGGCCGACACGCGCGCCGCGCCCGTCACGAACTGTCCGGTGACACAAGGCGGCGCGGTCGTACCGGTGAGCGCGCAGCCGGCAATTGCGTACAGGCTCGTGAGCGTCACGACCGGCTGGGCCGAGACCATCACGCGCGGGAAGGGCGCCATCGGCGTGGCCTGCCCGGCATGTGTGCACAGCACGGTGGCGCCGAGGTGGAGGATGGGGGCGGGCATATACGTTCGTGCTACGTAATCTTCAGTGCGCCGTCGTTCACATCCACCGACGGTCCCGTCATCGTGATGACGGCGCCCCGCCCGTTGTCGATGGTGATGCCGTCGTCGGCGATCGAAATTTTCGCGCCGCTGGCGCTCTGGATGAGGATGCTTCCCGTGCCCCGCTCGTCGCTGACGACGATGCCGTTCCCGTTCGTGGTCTGCAGCGTGAACGCCGCGGCAGGGGGCGCCCCTGTAGGCACGAGATCAGGCACCTCGCCCTCGGTCCAGTACCCCCCCACCCAGATGGGGTAGGCAGGATCGCCGCCCTCGTATTCGATCCACACGCCCGCACCTGCCGGAGGGACGGTGAAAAGGCCCATGCCCACGCCGGCCGCCGGCAGGCAGGGAAGCGCCCAGGTCGAGGGCTCATCCTTGCCGGTGACCGCCGGGACAATCGCCCGGATGCGGCCGCGCCGGTCCGGGTCGACGTTGTTGTCCACGGTCGCGCGGTACTTGCCGAAAAACGGACCTTCGCTCATACCGGCACCGTCTCGACCGTCGACACGAGGCCGTTGCGGGCCAGCGTGAAGCTCTGCTTGTATTCGCCGCGCTTGATGTCGTGCGAGACGCTCTTGACGTAGTACAGCCCGTCAAACGGCAGGCCTGCGCCGCGCACGCCGACCAATTGCCGCGACTTCAGCAGGCGCCCGTAGCGGGCAACGTCCAGGCTCCCGGTCCCGGACACCGAGTCGCTGTTCTGGCCGGCGTAGGCCAACGCGGCCATCTGCGCCGACTGCGAGGAGAGGTGCGCCGTGTTGTCGAGGTTCACTGTCCTTGCAGGCAGCGGCGGTACCTGGCCCAGCGGCGGGTTCAACGGCAAGATGCCGGGAACCGGGACGCCGATCGGCTCCTTGCTGCTCGGCTCCTGGTAGTAGGCGATGGGCACCGTCTTGCTTTCCTTTTCGAAGTTGAAGCTCAACTGCTCGACGTTGGTGAGCGCGCCCATGTTCACCGACAGCGCGGGCTGCGGCTGGCCGTCGCGGATCTCCGGCCCCCAGTACGCCTTCGACGTCGCGGGCTCCGGGCCGGGCTCGAGGTAGAAGACATAGCCGGCCTCCCGCGCCAGACGCTTCACATACGCGTAGTCCGAGCCACGCTGTTGCGGAATGCGGTCGGTCGGCGACGGGGTGTCTTCGACAATGCTCGGAATCACCAATGGCTTCACGCCAAAGGCCGCGTACCTTTCCAGCACCCGCTTCACGCGCTCGGCGCGCGACATGGCGCGGTAGGGAATGCCGGGCCGCTCGTCGATGTCCATCAACGCGGAGAGGTCCTTGCCCTTCACTATCAGCTTGCTCACGCCGCCCTCGCCCGGCTGCGTCTCGACATTGGTCGTTACGCCGTCGATTACCTGCTCGGCATGGCCGCCGATCCGCACCACCAGCACCACGCGCATCAACTTCAGGCTGCGGCCGCCGTTGAGCAGGAACTGCGTGCGCAAAGGAGAACGCGGCGACAGGTCGAAGGCGAGCTCGAAGCCCGCCTGCGATTCGCCCGCGCCGGCCTCGACCTTCGCGGAAGCCAGCGCCTCCACCACCTCTTGGGACGCAGGCTCCAGCACCGAGCCGATGCGTAGCGAAAGTTTGATGCCCCCTTGCATGGTCATGCCTTCCCGTCACATGCCCGGTGGCAGCGGGATATCGACGCGCCGCCCCAGCGTGTCGGTGAGCTCGTTCGGATCGACCACCGCGTTGGCGTCCGCAATGCGCCAGTACAGCAACGGGTCGCCGAGGTGCTTCGCGCCGAGCAGGTCGGGCCGATCGAATGCCGCGGCCACATGCCGCGCGACGATGGCGAGCGTGCCCGGCGCGGGGATGAAGCGCCGGCGCACGTACACCACACCGGGCTCGTCCGGGCGCAGTCGCAGCAGCGCGAGCGGCACTCCGCTGTAGCGGCTTTGCGGCACGAACGGCGTGCTCGGAATCGCGCCGGCGTCGATGAGCAGTTGCACGGGATCGGTCATGTGTTTTCTCCGCTGTTCACCCGGGCAAGCCGCTCAATCCGAGCGACTGCAGCGACGCTCCCCCGGTCTTCCCGGCCAGCGCCTCGCGCGTGCGCAGGTGACTGATGAAGATGCTGCCGCCGCGGTCGTCGAAGCCCAGGTCGTCGGTGGTCATCACGCGCAGGCCCAGGCTGACCTTGGCGCGCATCGGGTTGAGTGCCACGTCGAAAGCTTCCTCGGTGATCGAGAACTCGATGATGCGCACCGGCACCACGCGGCTCTCGCTCCAGACGAAGAGCACCAGCGGCGCCGCGGGCGGCAGGATCTCCAGCGTGCCCGACTGCGCCTCCGCGTTCAGCGCCAGCAATTCGGCGCTCGTCGGGTTCACCAGACTTTCGAGTGCGGCGAGTTGCGGCGCGATGCCGTACTGCACCGCGTTCGCGTTCTGGTCCGGATGCTCCAGCGAGTCGGTCGCGTCGATCTCGGCTTCGAGTCTGATCGACTCGACTGCCGGACCCTTCAGGCGGAACGGCTGCGCGCGCTCCGCTCCGCCATCGCCGCCGGCGCCCTGCACCTGGTAGCTGCGCGCGAGCGAGTCGGGGTTGTATTGCAGCGCGATGGTGCGCTTGACCGCGCCGGTCGCGACGTCGAGGACGACGAGGCCGCCTTTGATCAGTTTTGGCGAGTTGGCGAATGAGCTCATACGCGCCTCGACACTATCGACTCACCACGACATGGCCTTCTTGACGATATCGATGAGCTTCGTCCCGTTGGCCCCTAGGTCCTCGATCTCGCGCACCAGACGTTTCTGATCGCCTTCAGGCAGCCCCTTTATCTGCTCCACAATCGCGAGGGCCTCGACGACCCCGAGTTCCTTGAGCCTCTGCTGGGCGAGCCCCAGCGCGCGATGGCCGCTGACCCCGGTGGAGCCGGCGACGGCAGGCCCTATGACGATCACGTGCTTCACGACCTCCCAGAGAACCCCAAGGCCCTTCTTGACCGCCGCCCAGGCCTTCTTCAAGAACCCGCTCACCGCGTCCGCTGCGTAGGACGCGTTCACGACCCGGGTCTGGCGCATCATCACGACCCGGATCAACACCTTCAGCCACGCCCCCGCGTCGGGGTTCTGCAGCGGGTTCAAGAGTGCCGCGTTCTGCTTGTCGAGCACCGCGTCCCAAACCTTTGGCAAGACCCCGGGCACGAGGGCGTCGATGCTCGCGTAGGCGATCTTCATGCTGTCGTAGCTGCGTTCGAGCTCCTCACGGCTGGCCTGCAGCTTGAAGGCCGCGTTGAGGACGTCCGTGGCCATGAGGCCGTACCTGACCGGCGGGAAGACCGCGCCGGCGACACCAAGGACCCACTTCGACAACGCGATGGCGCCCTGGGACTTTTCGCCCGCCGCGGCGTAGATGCTGTACAGCTGCTCCTCGCCGAAGCCCTCGAGCGACTGCTCGTAGAACTTCTTGTCGCCGAGATGCTGGTAGATCACGCGGCTGCCCTCCACGCGCAGGAGGTAGATCGGCTCGTTCTTCATGTTGCTCAGCTGCTGGCCTCCATGGACGATCCAGGGGTTCGGGGCCAGCCGCTCCGTGTGCGTGGGCTCGAAGTTCTCGAGGATGAAAGTCGCCGCATTGTCGACCTTGATCTCGTGCGGCCGCAGGTGCTCGTTGCGCGCGTGCTTGCTCTCCTCTTCCCGCCTGCGCCTGATCTGCTCCTTGATGGCTTTGCGGGTCGCCGTCGCGAGATCGAGGATCGTCTTGGCCCACTGGCTCAAGGACACCTTGTCGAGGTCCTCGAGGACCGGCTCGCGCTCCGCCCAATGGAGGGCGAGGTTACGCTTGTACGCCTCCCGCCACGGCGCGGCCGCTGGATGGCGCTTCGCGACCTCGATCATCGACTGGAACTCCCTGTCGAGCATGTAGCGGATCAGTTCGACGCTCATGTTCGCCGCCGCGAGTTGCTTTTCCGAGAAGTGCGGCACGAGCCTGTCGAAGCTCTTGTACGCCGATCCGAGCGCGAACGCGATCAGCTGCGTCTCGCCGAACTTCGCGCGCCACTTCTCTCCCATGTACTTCGGCGTCAGG
>Ga0326597_10004779_pt1 | contig 18935 bp, 18 predicted proteins | sample RVTome_12_FD_203789 | JGI IMG/M metagenome (GOLD analysis project Ga0326597, IMG submission 203789) | Soil microbial communities from uranium-contaminated site in the Upper Colorado River Basin, Wyoming, United States - RVT100D185 | ecosystem: Environmental > Terrestrial > Soil > Contaminated >... | reverse complement strand
ATCTCGGTGTCGATCTTGTCGGTGGAGATCTCCAGGAGGGGCTGGTCGACGGCGACGGTGTCGCCGACGTTGACGAGCCAGGCGATGACGACGCCCTCCTCGACCGACTCGCCGAGTTGGGGCAGCTTGACCTCTTCGGCCACGATCGGGCTCCTCGAAAACGCCCCGAAATGGGCTGGGGCAGGGGTGGGGCGGCGGTGGCAACGACCGTGACACGGGTCCTGACGGGTGACTCGGCCGGCCGGTCGGACGGTAGCGAACCGGCATGGCCCACGCCGCCGACGCGCATCGCGCCGCCACGGCCTGGGCTACCTTCCGACGGCTTCGACTCCGGCCGACGCTGGCCGGCTCCGGCCGGCTCTGACCGGGTCCATTCGCCTGCACCGGGAGCCTCACCGTGTCGCTCGTCCACTCCGCGCTCCATGACCGCCACGTCGCCCTCGGCGCAAAGCTTGCGCCGTTCGCCGGTTGGGAGATGCCCCTGGAGTACGCGGGCACGGTGGCCGAGCACCACGCCGTCCGCAACGCGGTCGGCGTCTTCGACGTGAGCCACCTCGGCACCGTTGTCCTGGAAGGCCCCGATTCGCAAGCCGTCATTGCGGCCACGTTCACCAACGACCCGTCGGTCCTGGACGACGGTCGTTCCCAGTACACGCTGTGCGCCAACGCGGCCGGCGGCATCACCGACGACTGCATCGTCTACCGCCTTGCCGCTGACCACTGGCTGGTCATCCCCAACGCGGCCAACGTCGCCGCGGTGGTGGCCCAGCTGCGGTCAGCGGCAGACGGCCGATCGGCTGCGCTCGATGACGGGTCGATGGACCACGCGGTGATCGCCATCCAAGGTCCGCGATCCTTCGAGGTTGCGATGCAGGCCACGGGCGTCGACGCGTCGACCATGCCGTTTCAGGCGGTCACGGCGATCCGCAGCGGTCAGGTCGCCGGCTACCTGTGCCGGACGGGCTACACCGGGGAACGCGGCGTGGAGGTCGTCGTCCCCAATGACGGTGCCGGCCAGATCTGGGACGCCGCTGTCGCGGCCCGCGCGCAACCCTGCGGGCTGGGTGCTCGCGACACGCTGCGACTGGAGATGGGCTATCCGCTGCACGGCAACGACCTCGACGCGACGACCTCGCCCTGGGAGGCACGGCTGGGCTGGGCGGTCAAGTTGGACCGCGACGACTTCGTGGGTCGTGCTGCGCTGGTGGCGGCGAAGGCGGTGGGTCCGAGCCGGCGACTGCTGGGCGTACGCGGCGAGGGTCGCCGGCCGCTGCGCCCGGGCATGCCAGTGCTGCGCGACGGGGTGGTCGTCGGACTGCTCTGCTCCGGCGGATTCTCGCCGACGCTGGAGACCGGGATCGGGCTCGGCTATCTCGCCGATCCGGTGGCGCCCGGCGACGTCGTCACCGTTGACATCCGAGGGCGCGACGTGCCGGCCGAGGTGGTCCGGCCACCCTTTGTCGCAGCGAACCCGCACGGTTGACCCGCCGGATTGCTTCAGTCGCGGCGCTGACCTGCCGACGCGGACCAATAGGGTGGGCCCGGTACGTGACGTATGGCAGGCCTGCGAACTGCCCGGAGGGACGATGGAAACGCAACTGCGTGAGGCAGTGCGAGTCATCCGGTCACTACTGGCCGAGCGCGCCCCCGGCTGGCAGGTCGACGTCATCGAGCGACAATTGGGCGGAGCGGACGGCGTCGTCATCGAGGCCAGCCACAACGGTGCCGAGCCGTACCGCTGGGCGATGACTGCCGTTTCTGCCACACGCGCGGTCGAGACCGTGCGCACGGCCCTCGAGCGCGACCCGGAGTTCCGGTTGGTGAAGGACACCCCGGCAATCGAACACCGGGCCATCGTCGTGGGGTTGCGCCGCCTGGCGGCGGAGCACGGTTGGACGGCCGGCGCCGTCGGCGAGGTTGCCGAGTTGCTGGCGCGCGAGGACGTCCTGACCGCCGATGAGGCTGCGTGGCTCACCGAGCACGTCCACGAGGCCACCGAGGCGCGCCGCACCGCGTGACCGCGGGAAGTCGGTGACGCGGCCGATCAGCCGCTGAGATGGCTCCTCGCTGCCCAATGTGAGCCATCGGTCAAAGTCCCCACGAGATCGACCTCGGTCTGGTGATCTCGGGTCCAGTACGACCCTACGCGACGCCCGCGGCCGCCGGTCGGGCCCGCCGCCGTCGCGCGGCGGCGGTGCATCTCACCCCGACCCGTGCAAGACCGACCTGTCGACCCTGGCCCGTCGATCCTGACCCGTCGACCCAGCGCGCTACTTGATGGGCGCAGAAAGCGAGGCCTTGTCGCCGGGCAGATCGAGCATGCGCTTCAGGGCCAGAAGTGCGTCGGAACGTGTCTTGGGGTCCACCTGGACCTCGTTGACGACCTGGCCGGCCACCAACGACTCCAGGACCCAGACCAGGTGCGGCAGGTCGATGCGGTTCATCGTGGCGCAGAAGCAGACGGTGTCGTCGAGGAAGACGATCTCCTTGTCCGGGTTCGCCTGTGCCAGGCGCTTCACCAGGTTCAACTCCGTCGCGATGGCGATCGCCGCACCCGGCTCGGCCTCGGCGACCCAGCGCTGGATCTGACTGGTCGAGCCGATCAGGTCTGCGGCGAGCACCACCTCGTGGCGGCACTCCGGGTGAGCCATGACGATCACGCCTGGGACGCGTTCGCGGATGGCGTCGACCATCTGCGGCTGGAACCGTGCGTGCACGGAGCAGTGCCCCTTCCAGAGGATCACCCTGGCGTCGCGCAGTTGCTCGTCGGTCAGGCCGCCGTCCGCCTTCCACGGGTCGTAGACCACGCAGTCGTCCAGCGACAGCCCCATGCCCAGGACGGCCGTGTTGCGACCGAGGTGCTGGTCGGGCAGGAACAGCACCTTGCTGACCACCCCCGCCTCGGCGGCCGCGCCGTCGGCCTGGTCGAAGGCCCAGGTCATGGCCACCGCGGCGTTCGACGACGTGCAGACCGCGCCGCCGTGCCGGCCGGTGAACGCCTTGATGTCGGCGGTGGAGTTCATGTACGTCAGCGGGATCGTGGCGGCGGCGACGCCGGCGCGCTCCAGTCGCGCCCAGCAGTCCACGACCTGGTGGACTTCGGCCATGTCGGCCATGGAGCATCCTGCCGCCATGTCTGGGAGCAGGACCTGCTGGTTGTCACGTGCCAGGATGGACGCCGACTCGGCCATGAAGTGCACGCCGCAGAACACGATCGTGTCGGCGGTGGCCTCAGCGGCGTACTGGCTGAGCTTGAAGCTGTCACCGCGCTGGTCGGCGAACTCGATCACCTCGTCGCGCTGGTAGTGGTGGCCCAGCACGACCACCCGGTCGCCGAGGGCGGCGCGGGCGGCGCGGGCACGATTCACCAGGTCCGGATCGCTGGCGGACGGCAGGTCGCCGGGGCACTGGACGCCCTTCTCCGCGTTCGCGTCACGCCGACGCCCGAGCCGCAGCAGTGCAGAACCGGCCGGGATCGACGGCGTGGCGCCCGTGGTCGGGGCATCGACGGCCGGGGGCGGCTCGATGAGGGTGAGCGGCGTCATGGCTTCCTCCGCGCAGACAGGTGACCTGAGGGAGGTTGTGGTCACTCTGACTATAACTGCGCGAGCGTACCAAATGTTTCCGACGCCGTAACCAGCCCGGCCCCCTCAGGCAACGGGACGACGGCCGAGTGTCCCGTCCCACGGATTCCTGCGGGAGATCTGTGATCTTCGTTGAGCCCGCGGTGGCGGTCCGCCGCGACGGTGACGATTGGGTGGCGACCACAAGCCGAGTGCTGCCGGGCTGACGACTAGCACCAGGCGACGCGGTCGGAACGCCGCGACCTCTCCCGAGAACGTGAGCATCGGTCGCCTCGACGACCCGCATGACCTCCACGACCTGTGGTCGAAGACCCTTGACAGCCGAACCTGACCGAGCTTTGGGGGACGAAGCCGTGGTTACCGCGCGGCATCTTGCCATCGTCGCCGCTGTGAGTCATACTTGCCTGTATGACTCACAAGGTTGGCCCCAAGGGGCAGGTCGTCATCCCGAAAGACCTCCGCGACGTGCTCGGCATCGAGCCTGGCGATGAGGTCACGTTCTGGCGTGATGGCGATCATGTTGCGGTGCGGCCCATGCGTTCGACGCAGCCGCTGAAGGGCCGGTTCGCTGGCAGCGAGTTGGTCGACGAACTGGATCGTGAGCGTGCGGCCGACCGCGCGCGGGAGGACCGCCGGTGACCGTCGTCCTCGATTCTTGGGCGGTCCTTCGCCTGCTTGAGGGAACCGAGCCCGCTGCGTCCCGCGTTCAGACGGAACTGGACCGCGAGGTCAGTCCGGTGATGAGCTGGATCAACCTGGGTGAGGTCTTCTACGTCGTCCGGCGGCTGCACGGGCACGAGGAGGCCGAGTCGGTCGTGCGTGACCTACGGCCACGGCTGGACCTTGATCTGCCCGATGCGGAACGTGTTCTGGAAGCCGCGACGATCAAGGCGGACCACGCCATGGCCTACGCAGATGCCTTCGCCGCTGCGACCGCGCTCGCCCACCAAGCCCCCCTGCTCACCGGTGACCCGGAGCTGCTGCTGCCCTCCGCCCCATGGGCGTACGAGGACCTCCGCAGCAGTTGACGCGTCCGGACCGGGAGCCGGAGTTTCGGGCGCTTCTGCTGACCCGCTGCCCCGCCGAGAATGGGGACTGCCGAGTGGGTGCGCATCTTCGTGGCCGCAGAGGTGAGGTGGGCAGCGGCGCGCAACCAGGAATGCCAGGTGTGGTTCCTGACGTCCCACAACTCCACCGACATCGAGTTCACCGAGGACTGCGCGAGATCCGCTACCTCGACAAGCTCATCGACGAGCTGGCCAAGGGCAAGCCCATGGACAAGATCCTGCGCACGGCCTGACCTTTCGGTCTGAGACTCCGGTCTGCCGCGGTCGGTCGCGCAACGAGAGCGCTCCTGGGGCATCTCGGCGAGATCACCCACGAAGCCCGCGAGACCGCACGGCGTGGTCAGGGTGTTCGATCAGACCAGCGGGAGAAACCGCACGTGGTTGTGCTGGCGGCTGCGCTTGCGCAGGTACAGCGTGAGGTCCTCGTAGACGTCGTCGCCGACCATCTCGCGCAGCTCGTGCTCCATCGACTCGAACAATGGTCGTTTCGCGACGTAGGCGTCGGCTTCCTCCGTGCACCACCAGTGGAAGTCGGCACCTCCTTCGCCCCATGTCCCGCGTTCGTACGCGGCGATCGTGTGGACCTCCAGCGTGCCGCCGTCGTTGGCGACCTTCTCCTCGACGGCACGGTGCAGCGGCACCTGCCAGCACACGACGGGCTTGTGCGTCATGTGGTGCTCGCCCAGGTCATCGGCGAGGTGGTGCAGAGCGCAGCCGATGCGCCCGTCGAAGTCAGCCCGGTTGGCGAACAGGCACGCCCCGTCGACGATGCGAGTGTGGCGCTCGCCCTCGTCATCGGTCTGCCAGACACCCTCGGTGATCGCGAGCTCGTGGAACTGCATCCGGTCGGGTCCGAGCTGGGCCAGGGCATCGGCGATCAGCTGTTCCTCCGACCCGTCGTCCTCGGTCATGTACGCGCCGTGAATGCAGCATGCCTTGTCGGGGTCGCCACCGTCGGGGTCGACACCCGGGCAACCGTTGCCGTAGATGCACTCGTAGTTGGACAGCAGGAACGACACGTCGAACGTGTAGTGGAGGTGGTCGTTGTCGGGGTCGACGACGGTCACCCACTCGCGGTTGAGCACCGGGACCTCGGGGGCTGGTGGGCGGGTGGGCTGGGCAGATGCAGCGTGTTGCTGGCGGCCCAGCGTAACCACGGTCGCGGGGGCCGGTTGCCGGCGTTGCGGCGCCGCCACCTAACGTCGCCGGCGCCATCGAGGAGGCGCCCATGACCGAGCTCGTCAGCTACGCCGTCCGCGACAAGGTCGCGCTGATCACGATCGAGCGTCCGGATGTCCACAACGCCATGTCGCTGGACGTGTTTGACCAGCTCGGCGAGCAGGCGCGTCGCGCTGCGGACGACGAGGAGGCCGGTGCGGTCGTGGTCAGCGGGCGTGGCGGAACGTTCTCCAGCGGCCTGGATCTTGCAACGCTGGGCGGCGTGGAGGGCGGGATCGACGACGGGTTCATCGCGCGGCTGCAGGACTCCTTCACGGCCTTCGAGGACTGCCCCAAGCCCACGCTTGCCGCCATCGAGGGCTACTGCTTCGGCGGGGGGATCCAGTTGGCCGCCGCATGCCACTTGCGTGCGGTTGCCCCGACTGCGCAGCTGGCCGTCATGGAGCGGCGATGGGGGTTGGTTCCCGACCTGGGCGGAACCTGGCGGCTGCCTCGACTGATCGGGTTGGGCCGGGCGACGGAGCTGGTCCTCAGTGGCCGCAAGGTTGCTGCCGAGGAAGCCCTGGCGATGGGCCTGGCCGAGATCGGGCTCCCGGCCGACGACCCGCAGGCGGCGGCGTTTGCCTACGCGCGCGAGCTGGCCCACGGACCCGGGGCACTGCGACGCACGCCCGCACTGCTGCGCGACAACCTCGGCCGGTCGCGCCAGGCAGCGCTGGCCGCCGAGCGGGCCGCCCAGCTGCTGAGCCTGTCAGGACCCGACGTCGCCGAAGCGATCACGGCGTTCGTCGAGAAGCGCCCGGCCGCATTCGTCGGTCGCTGAGGCGCTGGTGTGCGCGTCGTCATCGCACCCGACTCGTTCGGTGGGACCCTCACCCCGGTGCAGGCAGCCGAGGCGATCCGTGACGGCTGGTTGGTCGCGCGGCCAAGTGATGAGGTCGTGCTGCGGCCGATGAGCGATGGGGGAGAGGGACTGCTCGACGTCATCGCGCACGCGGTGCCGCAGGCGCGCCGTGTCGAGGTCGAGGTCGTCGGGCCCCTGGGCCTTCCGGTGCATGCCGGCTTCCTGGTCCTGGCGGACGGCACGGCGGTCATCGAGTCCGCCCAGGCGTGCGGGCTCCATCTGGTGCCGGTCGATCGACGCAACCCCTTGCGCACGACCACCTGGGGTGTTGGGCAGCTGTTGGCTGCGGCCGCCGATGGCGGCGCCACGCGGGTTGTCGTCGGGCTTGGTGGCAGCGCCACCGTGGACGGCGGCGCGGGTGCGCTCTGTGGCCTCGGGGCGCGGCTCGTGGTCGACGACGGGTCCGGCCTGAAGGTCGGCGCCGAGGATCTGCCGCGGGTCGCTGGCGTCAGCGTCGGCTGGGCTGACCCTGCCGTCACCGAACTGTCCGAGGTGGTCCTGCTGGCCGACGTCGACACCACCATCCTGGATGCCCCGGCGCGGTTCGGCCCCCAGAAGGGCGCCGACGCCGAGGCGGTGCGCCACCTCGAAGCCGGGCTGCGGGCCTGGATCGACGTCGTGGCCCGTGACCTCCCGGGCGGCCCGGATCCCTCGGCACCGGGGACCGGGGCGGCCGGCGGACTTGGGTTCGGCCTGGCCGCGTGGACGGGCGGCGCGATCGTGGCGGGCGCAGCCCATGTGGCCCGCCAGATCGGCCTGCCGGACGCCGTCCGCGACGCCGACATCGTCGTGACCGGCGAGGGTCGTGTCGACGCCACCTCGCTGCAGGGCAAGGTCGTCGGCGAGGTGGTCGCGTTGGCAACCCGCGCGGGCGCGCGGTCGGTTGTCGTGGCCGGCCAACTGGTGGGCGACCTCGATGGCGTCGACCTGGTGCTCGCGCCCGCCGACGAGCGCGGGGCCGTCGCTCCCGTCGTCGCCGCCGTTGTGGCGCTTGCGCGCGGGCTCTGAAGCAGCGGAACAGCTCGGCGCTACCCTGCGTTGCCCGGATGGACTGCCATCATTCGGCTGCCGGCCCGGCCTGCATGCCCGGCCAGCCCCATCTCCACATCGAGGAGCAACCGTGAGCGCCGACATCGTCGAGACCCCCACCACCGACGCCCCCGCCGACGTCATCACCCTCACCGAGGCCGCGGCCGAGAAGGTGCGGACCTTCCTCGCCGACGAGCCGGACGCCGACAAGGTCGCACTGCGTGTGGCCGTTCAGGCGGGTGGCTGCGCTGGCTTCCGTTACGCCCTGTTCTTCGATGACCGCAACCTCGACGGTGACACCGACATCTCCCAGCACGGCATCACGGTGCGCATCGACAAGATGTCCCAGCCCTATCTCGGTGGCGTCACGATCGACTGGAAGGAGTCGCTGGAGGCCAGTGGCTTCTCGATCGACAACCCCAACGCCGGTGGCAGCTGCGCATGCGGGGAATCCGCCAGCTTCTGAGCCCGGCGCACTGATCAGACCGACCAAGGGACCGCCATCGGCGGTCCCTTCGTCAACTTGGCGGGCTTGGGAGGGGGTTGTGGCCGTTGTCGCTCATGGCGGGCAGCCGGACGACGAACCGCGCACCCCCCGATGACGCGTCCTCGACATGGGCCGTTCCGTTGCGCAGGCGGGCGAACTCGCGCACCAGGGCCAGGCCAACGCCGGAGCCGCTGGTGTGCGGTCCCGGCCCCTGGGTGAAGTCGGCGAAGATCCGCTCCTTGAAGTCGTCGGGTACGCCGTCGCCGTCGTCCTCGACGACCAACTCCAGTCCGCGTGGCGCCGTGGTGGCGCTGAGGACCACCCGGACCGGTGTGCCCTTCGGCGTGTGGTTCATCGCGTTGGCGACCAGGTTGTGCGCGATCCGTCGCAGGGTGATCGCGTCGACGGTCACCGTCGTCGGGGTCAGGTCCATCGACAGCGGGTGCTGGTCGTCCGTGGCGGCCTCCACGGCCTCGCGAATGACCTGGGCAGCGTCGGTGGTTATCCGGCGGTTGTCGTCGATGCCAACGCCCAGTCGGTTGAGGTCGTCGAGGTCATCGAGCAGGCGTCGGACTCGCCGGCCGTTGTGGGCGATGCGGCTGGCGAGGACCTTGATCTGCTCGGCATCGAACTGGTCGTGGCGCGTCGCCAGCAGGTCCGACAGGCCCAGCAACGGGGCCAGTGGCGTGCGAAGGTCGTGCGAGATCGCACGCACGAACGTGTCACGCAGGGTGTCGAGTTCGCGCAGGCGAGCGGTGGCGGCCTGTTCACGCCCAACCGCCGTTTGGAGCTCGCGGCTGGTGCGAGCGCGGGCAGTCACGTCAACCAACGACGCAAGCAGGGTGTGTGGCGCACGCTCGTCTGTCCGGACGGGCGCGATGGTCAGTGCCACGTCGCGGTCGCCGTCGACGCCCTCCCGCGGAAGACGGACATCGAGGTTTGTCGATCGCGGCGGGCCGTTCGATCCAGAACACGCCCGCAACGCGGCGGCCACCCCGGCGCGGTCGTCCGGTGCGACCATGGCTGCGAGGTCGCGGCCGGCGAGGTCGTTGGGCTCGCGGGCTCCGGCCAGGGCGGCCAGTCCGGTGTTGGCCCGCACGATCACGCCGTCCGGGGTCAGCATCGCCAGCGGGACGGGCGCGCCGTCGAAGGCGAGGTCCAGCAGGCCCAGCGCGCGGTCACGCGCTCCCTCGGTCCGGCGGCGGTCGATGGCCGTTGCGGTAGCTGCCAACGCCAGGGCAGCGAACGACCCGAACACCACGGCCAGCTGGACGACCCGTGCCGTCTCGGACTGCTGGGAGAGGGCCCCACTGCCAGCGCTGGTCACCGCGACCGCGGTGGTCGTCAGGGCAACCACCGCCAGCGACACGGCCTGCGGGCCGGCGCGGGTTGCGATGACGATGAGCATCGCCGGAGCCACGAAACCGAGCGCAGCGAGGTCGAACGGCTCGATCAGCAGGGCAAGGATCGCCAGGTGCAGGGCCGAGACGCCGAGGACCGCCCCGGCCACCACGGTTGGCGGGTCCAGCTGGCCGCCGTGCCGCCGCAGGGCCTCGAGCGCGGGCAGGGCCGTGAGCAGGCCGAGCATGTCGCCGCCCGCCCAGGCGACCCAGAACGGGATTGCCTCGGCGCCGTTGCGTGCAGCCGCCGTTGCCAGCGTCGCGCCGACCAGGCCAACGACACCACCCGCGATGATCACGTGGATGACGTGATCCCGACTGGTCCACCAGGGTTCGTCGCCGCTGAGGCGTCGCAGAATTTCGGCGCCGACCCAGGCCTGCCCGGGCGTCAGCAGGGCGAACACGGCCAGCTCGTCGACGTCGTACCCGGCGGCCAGGGCACCCGCCAGGGAGGCTGCCGTCAGCAGGCCCAGCAAGGTGCCGCGCTGGTCGCGGGCTGCCAGGCGCAGGCCACCGACGGCCACGCCGACCGCCGGCCACCAGGCTGCGACGTTGGAGTCCTGCAGGCGCAATGCCTCGCCGAGGTAGACCGCCACCAGCCACGTGGCGACGGTGGCCAAGGTGGCCCGTGTTGGGCGCGCGAACATCGAGCCTCCGTCGGACAGGGGCGATTCGGGCAGTCTGTCAGACCCACCGACCGCACCGACAGAACAGCGGACATGCTGAGCATGGGGACCGATCGGGCCCAACGCTCTCGTCGGCCGGGCCCCCGCCGACGTCAGCGTTCTCCGGCGGCGCGGGAAGCGCCTGTTTGGGGCGCCATCGTCGTCGCCCGACCGTCGCTGGGACCATCCCCGCTGGCTTCAGTCCTGTTGCTCGACCGGGATCGGCGGTGCGGAGCCACCAAGACGCAGTGGCCACCACCACTGGCCGATCCCGGGCTCCGGATAGACCGCGTAGGCCTGGTCGAGCAGTTCACGCACGGCCGCGGCCATCCGGGGCACGACGTCCCTGGGCTCACCGGATGCGTTGAATGGCTGGCCGTAGTGGATGTCGATGGGGGTGTTCGGACGCGGCCGGAACGGGCGACGGTGGCCGCCCCAGCGATGCGGTCCAAGAACTACTGCCGCAACGATGGGCACCCCGACCTCAACGGCCAGTCGCGCGGCACCGGGGCGATAGCGCTCCTCCTCGACCTCTTGGGAGGCCACGATCGTCCCTGCTGGCGCGACGAACAGCGTGTGTCCTCGTCGCAGGTGTTCCAGGCTGACCAGCATGGCCTGATCGCGGCCGCCGACGTCGTCCCTGATGACGGGCACCATCCCGGCGTTGCGCACGATCCAGCCCAGCCCGGGAGCCTTGAACAGGGAGTCCTTGACCAGCGCGATGGGGATGTGGCCGGCCTTGCGCGACGCCTGGCCAAGCGCGAACGCATCCACCGGTGCGTTGTGGTGGAACGCAACGACGCAGGGTGGAGGTGGCAGTTCGCCGAAGATCCGCACGGGCCCTTTGGACAACATCCGGAACCCGACCGACAGGGTCGTGAGGGTCGTGTTGCGGGCAAACCGGGCGGTCAGGCCGACGCCCGTTCCGGGCTTGAGGCGAGGGTCCGCCGTGGGCTCGGCCATGGGTTGGTCCAGGAGGTGGGGGGTGGGCGCCAGTCAACCAGCGCAGCAGCCGGCCGCGACCCCGGGAAGGGGGGAACAGAGGCGCACGTCCACGGATCAGACCACCTCGACGAGGTAGGCGGTCCCGCCGCCGTCGCCGGCCCACGGCCCGCGACCCAGCAGTCGCTGGCGGCGCATGCGGGCCCAGACTGGCACGTCGACCTCGGCTGTTGGGTCGTCTGCCAAGAGCCTGACGATCGTGCCTGGCGGCGAGTCCGCGCAGGCGTTCGCGACGTCGATCACGGGCCGCGGGCAGCGCAGTCCGCGGGCGTCGACCTCGACGTCGGCGGGCATGGCTGGATCGAAGGCCATCACCGGCCTGCGCGTCGCACGCCGGCTGTGGCGCGCAGGGCAGCCACGGCGTCCGAGTAGACATCGACGGCACGGTCGGCATCCGCCACGGTGATCGTGGCGTCGAACGAGAAGCGCACGTGCCCATGGGTCAGGGCGGCCATGGCGATCAGCACGTGGCTGGGTTCGCCCGACGTCGTTGCGCACGACGAGCCCGAGTGCGCGGCGATCCCGCGACGATCCAGTTCGGCCAACAGCGCCTCGCCGTTGACGAACAACGCGCTCGCCGCGACGATCCCGGGGTGGGCATCGGCCAGGGGGCCGTGCAGTTCGAGGTCGTCCACGGCCTGCGCCAGTCGCGTTCGCAGGTGACGGCGCACCAGTTCGCGCTGCGACCGTTCCGTGTCCATTTGCGCCCTGGCGACCGCCAGGGCGACGCCGGCGGATGCGATCGACGCGACGTCAAGCTGGCCGGCTCGCCGTCGGCGTTGGCGGTCGTCGCCTTCCAACAGGGCGCGGACGCGAGCGCGTGGTCCGATTGCCAGCACGCCCACGCCCGCCGGGCCGCCGAACTTGGCTGACGACGCGGACACCAGGTCGGCGCCCAGCTGGTCCAGCGTCACGCCCACCTGACCGACGGTCTGGCAGGCATCCACGTGCAGCACGGCTCCGACCGCCCGACAGGCAAGGGCGACGTCGTGCGTCGGTTGCATGGCACCGACCTCGTGGTTGGCATGCTGGAGGTGAACGGCCAGCGTGTCGGGGCGAAGGACCGCGCGGACCTGGTCGGGATCCACCAGCCCAGCCCGGTCGACGCCGACGGTTGTGACGTCGAACCCGTGCTCGGTCGCCAGCCGGTCCGCGGCCGCCAGGATCGACGAGTGCTCGACGGCGCTGACGACCACGTGGCGCCGCCGGCCACCGGACAACACCTCGGCCCGGGCGCATCCCAGGACGGCGAGGTGGCAGGATTCGGTCCCGCCTGACGTCCACACGATGGCGTCGTCGGTGGTCCCCAAGGTCTCAGCCACGCCTGCGCTTGCCCGATCGAGCAGATCGGCCGCCGTGCGTCCCTCGAGGTGGGATCGCAGGGGGTCGGCGCCGGCGAGCACCGCGGCCTCACGCCAGGCATCGGCGGCCTCGGGTCGCAGGGGCCAACGCGATGCACAGTCGAGGTGGAGTCGGTCCATTCGCGCAGCGTACGCACGGGTAATCGCCACGCGGTCGGCCCCTGCCGCTCGATCTGGCCGCCGTGGTGTCCGGTTGTGGACGGGGGCCCGCAATGGTCGCGTCAGCGATGGGCCAGCCGCGGTCCTCGCGTCACCATGCAACACCTGCAAGCAGGCAGGCCTTCGCTGCTGCCCCCTCGACGCCGCAAGGACTCGACGATGCATCGACCCACCCGCCTCGCCCGCGCCGCCAGTGCGTTCGCCGTTGCCACCTCGGTCCTGGTGGCCACGCCGGCCGCTGCCAGCGCAGCCACCCAGTCCAATCTGCGCAGCCAGCAATGGGGCCTGGACGCCATCGACGCGGATGCTGCGCACACGGTCGCGACTGGCGCCGGCGTGGTCGTCGCCGTCATCGACACGGGCCTGGATCTGGAGCACCCGCAGTTCGCAGGCAAGATTGTCGATGGCGCGTCCTGGATCTGCCCGGCGGGCGTTGCCGTGCCATGCTTCGGCAGCAACATCGACGACCGCAACGGTCACGGCACCCACGTCGCCGGGACGATCGTGGCACCGGACGACGGGATCGGCACCACCGGCGTGGCACCCGACGCGCTCATCATGCCGTTGCGCGTCCTCGACGCCGACGGCTCCGGATCCATGGATGCCGCCGCCGAGGCGATCGACTGGGCGATCGCACATGGCGCATCGGTCATCAACCTCTCCCTGGGTGCCAGTTACGGGCTGGGTGCGGTGATCTCCAACCCCGTGGTGCCCCTCGACGGCGGCTTCACGGCGGCGATCAACCGCGCCGCTGATGCTGGCGTCCTGGTCGCCGTCGCTGCCGGCAACGACTCGCTGCCCTACTGCGGCGGGGGTGAGTTGTACGCCGATGACGCGGTCTGCGTGGCATCGCACGGTCCGGATGGGCTGCCGTCGTACTTCTCCGACTGGGGTGCGGCCATTGATGTCGTGGCACCCGGAGGGGCAGGGATCGGCTGCGCCACCGACGTGCTCGCAACGTGGCCGCTGGACATCGCCACCTACTGCGGGCTTGACGGCTACGACGCCATTGCCGGGACGTCGATGGCATCGCCACACGTTGCCGGCGTCGGTGCCCTGCTCGCGGAGCTGGGCGTCCACGGCCGTGAGGCTCGGCAGGTGATCATCGACACGGCCGGCGGTCTGCCGGTCACCGCGCCGGGCGGCGTGACAGGCCCCTACCTCGACGCCCAGGCAGCCGTTGCGGCGGGTGCATCGTCGGTGAGCACCGCCGCGCCGAGCGCCACCTCGTCGTCTTGGTTGCCTGGTCTGGTGACCTTCGGCTGAGCCGAGTCGCTCAACCCCACGGCCCTCGTCATCGGCCCAGGCTGGTGGTGAGGGCCGGACGCTGTTCTGCGGCTCGCGGTACGGTGCCGACGCTGTGTCACCCGCCGGTCGGCGTGGTGGCGGTTGTCTGCGGCCGGCCCGGCGAAGGTGGCATCGTGCGCGTTCTGCTCGTTTCCGAGAGCCCGGCCGAACGCAGCCGCGCGAGCTCGGCCCTTGCGCTGTTGGACACGTTCGTCGACGGCATTGCGGATGCCGTCGTCGTGGTCGAGGAGGCGGCTGCCGCAGCGGTCCAGGCACGCATCGACCTCGATGGGTTCGATGTATTGGTGATCGACGGCGACCTGCGGCCCAAGGGCGGCTTCTCGTTGCTGTACGAGCTGCGCGCCATGGCCGACCTTGACAAGCGTGCGCAGTTGCCGGCCATCGTGCTGGTCGAGCGCGCAGGTGACGACTGGCTGGGTGAGTGGGCTGGGGCGGATGTGGTCCTGCGCAAACCGGTCGACCCGTTCGAGCTGGGTCGTGCTGTCGCTGCACTCGCCGCGACCGCGCCGGCCTGACCCACGGTTCAGCTGCTCGTGCCCAGGCCCAGCCGGCGTGCCTCGGTGGGGACGTCGTCGGGCAGCACGCCCAGCTTGCGGGCGATGCGCTTGCGCGTGGCATAGACGTTGCTGCGCGACACGCCCAACTCGTCTGCCAGGTCGCGGGCGCTGCGTCCCGAGGCCATCTGGTCGGCGACGTAGCGCTGCTTCTCAGTCAGCGCATAGAGCCGGGTGCGGTCCTCGCGGGACGCCTCGGGGGCGGGCGCCGCGCGGGCCACGGGTTCCAGTCGGGACACCTGGACGTGCGTCTGCTGTGACGTTCGACCGGAGTCCAGTTCCGCCAACCTGCGCAAGAGGCTCTTGACGCGCGCGCGGCGACGCTCGAGCTCCTCCTGGGACGGCTCGCCGATGCCGTCGCTGACCGCGGTCAGCAGGGCCTTCATCTCGAACGGCTTGGTGACGTAACGGATCGCACCCTGGAGGTGGCCCCGAATGAGGTCGCGCTCCTCGCTGAGCGCGGTCAACATCACCACGGGGATGTCGCGGGTCTCGTCCTCTTCCTTCAGCGCACGCAGCACCTGCCAACCGTCCAGGACGGGCATCATGACGTCGAGCAGGATGAGGTCCGGGCGCTCTCGGCGCGCCGCGGTCAGTCCCTCGGCGCCGTCGTGGGCCAGGATGACGCGGTAGCCGGCCAGGTCGAGGTTCACCTCGACCAGGCTGGCAAGGTCAACCTCGTCCTCGACGACGAGGATCGTCTCCTGGCGGTCTGCCACTGCGGGCCTCCGGGCTGGTGCCCACCTGCGGTGATGCTGACGAGAACCGTCGTTGCGCCCAGTGTTGCCAAGTGGGCGCTGGTCGTGCGGCGCGCCCGACACTAGCAACCACTCCTGCCTGTCAACGTTGACAGTGTCGGCCAACCGGCCAAGGCCCGGTGGGTAGCGTGACGGCGCGCCTCGGGTCCGGCCCAGGCGAGATGTGCGGGGCGTGTCGTGACCAGTGACGTGACGATCGAGCAGGCTGCAGCCAGTCCAACCGTTGGCGCGTCCATGGGTGTTGGCGGGTTGCAGGCCATTGACTGGGCGGCCATCCTGGAGCACCTCCTGGCTGGTCGTGACCTCGACGAGGACGCGGCCGCTGGCGTTCTGGGGCGGATGATCACCGGCGACGTCGATCCTGCCGTGGTGGCCGGAGTGCTCGTCGCGTTGCGTGCGAAGGGGGAGTCCGCCACCGAGATCGCGGGGTTCGTCCGCGCGATGACCGATGCGGCCACCCCCGTTGCGGTCGCCGGTCCGCTGCTGGACACGTGTGGCACGGGGGGCGACGGTTCGGGGACCTTCAACATCTCCACGGTCAGCGCCGTGGTGGCCGCGGCGGCCGGCGTGAGGGTCGCCAAGCACGGCAACCGCTCTGCCTCGGGCCAGTGCGGCTCGGCTGACCTGCTGGAGGCCTGGGGCGTCGTCATCGACCTCACCGCCGAGGGCGTGGCCACCACCATCGAGGAACTGGGCATCGGCTTCCTGTTCGCCCGGACCTTCCACCCGGCGATGCGCCACGTTGCGCCGGTGCGGGCGACGTTGGGGATCCGCACGGTGTTCAACGTGCTCGGCCCGTTGTGCAACCCGGCCGGGGCCACCCATCAGGTCGTCGGCGTGGCCGACCGCGCGTTGGCGCCCCGGATGGCGCAGGCGCTGTTCCACCTGGGTCGCGAGCGTGCCCTGGTCTTTCGCGGTGCCGACGGGCTGGACGAGTTGACGACGACGGGAACCAGTGAGGTGTGGGAGGTCGACGGCGATGGCGTGCGGACCTGGGTGCTGGACCCGGCGACGCTGGGTCTGGCTGCCGCGTCGCCCGCGGACCTCATCGGAGGGGGGGTCGACCGCAACCGTCGCATTGCCGACGAGGTATTGGCCGGCACGGCCGGTCCGCGACTTGACGTGGTCGCGCTCAACGCCGGCGCGGCGTTGTGGACCGCGGGGGCGGTGGACGACCTCGCCGCCGGCATCGAGCGCGCGCGGGGAGTGTTGGCCAGTGGCGCAGCGGCCGAGCTGCGCGACCGCTGGGTGGCCCGATCGCGCCAGCTCGCCCAGACATGACGGGTCGCGGCTGATGGCCCACGTCGTGGATCCGGACGGTCATCCCCATCACCCGCAGCGCCTGCCGCAGGCCGAGCAGGTCGACGCAGCGGCCTTCTTCTCGTTGGACATCCGGGTCGGCCGGGTCATCGAGGTGCGGCCGTTCCCGCAGGCCCGCAATCCCTCGTGGCAGTTGCGCGTGGACTTCGGACCAGTGGTGGGCGAACTCGAGACGTCGGCCCAGCTGACCAACTACGCAGCCGTGGAGCTGCTGGGGCGCAGCGTCATCGGCGTGGTCAACCTGCCCCCGCGACCCATCGCTGGCTTCACCAGCCAGTTCCTGATCCTGGCCGGGCTCGAAGCGTCGGGGGTGGCCCGACTGCTCGGCGTTGACGCCGATCTCCCGCCGGGGTCCAGGGTCGCCTGACCGACGATCAGGCACGCGCGTTCGCGCCGTACGCGCCCCTGTCACAGACGACGCCTACGATCAGAACACTCGTTCGATCGGAGGTGGCATGGGGAAGTCGACCGTTCCCGTCCCGTACACCACAGGTCCGTCCCGTGCAGTCCCGTCCGGTGCAGTCCCGTCCAGTCCAATCCTGGGCAGCGCAGTCCGCCCGGTCGCGTCCGGTCAGCAGTTGCGCCTTGACGATCGTGGGCAGCCACTGATCCAGACGACGTTCGTGGTGCTCGACCTGGAAACCACAGGGACCCGACCCGGACAGGACCGGATCACGGAGATCGGTGCCGTCAAGGTCCGTGGCGGACTGGTCCAAGGGACGTTCGCCACGCTGATCGATCCTGGATGTCCGATCCCAGCCGCAATCACGGCACTGACCGGGATCACCGACCGCGACGTGGCCGGGCATCCCCGGATCGACCAGACCTTGCCAAGCCTGCTGGCCTTCCTCGAAGGCGCCGTGCTGGTCGCGCACTCAGCCCGATTTGACGTCGGCTTCCTCAACGCCGAACTGCGCCATCACGGCCACCCACCGTTGGCCAACCAGGTCGTCGACACCGTTGCACTGGCACGGCGGTTGGTCGGGGAAGAGGTGCGCAACCTTCGGTTGGCCACCCTGGCGCGTCACCTCGGGGCGCGGACAACGCCGACCCACCGTGCTCTGGCGGACGCACGGGCCACCGTCGATGTGCTCCACGCGTTGTTGGAGCGGGCCGGCGCGATGGGGGCAACCACGTTGCCTGACCTGGTCGACCTGTGCGCCGCGACCTCGATGCCGGCGTTTCGCCGGATCGGGCTGGTGGCCGATGCACCGCGCGCACCCGGCGTCTACCGATTCGTCGCCGCCGACGGGAGGGTGCTCTACATCGGCAAGGCCACGGACCTGCGCGCCCGGCTGCGGACGTACTTCGGTCGCGACCCGCGGCGGCGGATCGCCGAAATGGTCCGACTGACCGACCATGTGCGCTGGGAGGTCACACCCACGGTCCTGGAGGCAGAGATCCGCGAGTTGCGGGCCATCGCACGCTGGCAGCCAGCCTACAACCGACGGTCTCGCCAGCCGGTCGCGCAGGCATGGCTCGCACTGAGCCGTGAGCCGTTCCCACGCGTGGTCGTCTCCAAGGCGCCAGACGAGCAGCGGCGGTTGTTGGGTCCGCTGTCACGGCGCCGAGCGGAGGCGCTCGCCGCCGCCCTCAACGACACGGGCCAACTGCGCGACTGCCGGACGCGCTTGCGGGCCCGCCAGGACCACGCGCCGTGCGTGCTCAAGGAGTTGGGTCGGTGCGCTGCTGTCTGCGACGGATCGGAGTCGCGCAGCGACTACCTCGAACGGGTTGAGCGGCTCCGGCAGGCAGTGCGTGACGACCCGTCGCCGCTCATGGATGTCCTGGGGGCCCGCATGGCGGACGCGGTCGCCCGGTGCCGGTACGAGCGCGCGGCCACCTGGCGCGACGCTGCCGACGCGCTGGCGGCCGAGTGGCAGCGCCAGCGTCGGTTGCAGGCGCTGGTCAGCGCGGGGCGCGTGGTAGCCGCCCGCGCGGTCGGGAGTGGCTGGGAAGTCGTGGTTCTCGATGGCGGTCTGCTGGTGCACAGCGAGCGACAGGACGACACGGCCGACGTCGCGTGGACCGGCGGACCGGAAGGCTCACCCGGCGCGCGATCCCGGGCCAGTGCTGGCCGGCCGGTGGTGCCGGCCGTCCTGCGCGCCGCGGACGGCGCTGCGCCCACGCCCGCCGGCGTCATCCGACCCGAGGAAGT
>Ga0326597_10004778_pt1 | contig 18938 bp, 13 predicted proteins | sample RVTome_12_FD_203789 | JGI IMG/M metagenome (GOLD analysis project Ga0326597, IMG submission 203789) | Soil microbial communities from uranium-contaminated site in the Upper Colorado River Basin, Wyoming, United States - RVT100D185 | ecosystem: Environmental > Terrestrial > Soil > Contaminated >... | reverse complement strand
TCTTTTTGTAGCCGCTGTCGACGAGCGTCCCGTAGGAGTTGTTGTTGTAGGGATCGCGATCACTCGCTTCATTCATCGACTTGTTGTCAGTAACGGTGGCCATATTTCGAGTCCTCGGTAGAGAGGGAATATTCTAGGGTAAATTGGAGAGGCGCAGGGTCGCTGTCACGAGGCCGATATTACGCTTCGATTATATCGCGTGGCACCTCTTGGGATTCCTTGTAGCCGCGACGGATGCAGGTCATGTTGTCTTGCACGACGCGTTCGCCCCGTTTGCCGAAGTACTTGCGAATCGCTTGCTCGACCCCCGCCATGACCTGCTCGTCCGAGATGCCGCTGTCTTTGGAGTAAGGAGTGAGCTTCAGGAACGCGCCGAGAGTCACGACGCCTTGCATCCGCATCTGCAAGTCGGCGACCGACGCGACTTCGCGAGCGATCTTTACCGTGTCGCAGAAGTAGAGACGAATGTTCTTATTGCGAATCGTCTTCTTGTGACGCTCGGGAATCCGTTGCCAAACGTCCTGCGGATTGTCGTAAGGCGATTGCATAAAGATCGCGCTGCCATCGACCATGCCATGCAGCGGATTGCCGAGGATGGCGTTGACGTCGTTCAAGATCACCAAGTCGACGAACTCCAGCTCGCTGTGCGTCTTGATGTGGGCGTCGCCGATCGTGAGGTAATACGTCGTCGGCAATCCTTTCTTCTCCGACCCGTACTTCGGATATGCCTGAACGTCTTTGCCGAAGACTTCGCCGGCGATGGTCGCGATGACCTTGTTCGTCGTCACGCTGCCGAAGCCGCCGACCGAATGGCCGCGCATCGAGAAACCGCCGCTTGGTCGAAGGTCCGGATCCTCCGTCCGCTTGAGCGCCAACGGATGATCGATGCCGACGCAGAAGTAATCCTGGCCGTCGTGCTTCATGTTGTCGAAGGCGGCGATAATGTCGGCCGGTCGCACGTCGCGGCTGCCGAGCCCTGCTGCTCCGTGGTAGATGCGCGGAACGCGATCGATCGGCTCGTGACCCATCTGGCCGGTCATGGCATCACAGAAGGCTGCCTTAATCTCACGCGTCAGGTGGTTGCCGGTCGTCGACAGCGGGTCGTCCATTCGCTCGAAGATCGTGATCGCCTTGGCATCCTTCAAGACGTTAACGATCTGGTGCATCGGGAACGGGCGGAAGCAGTAGATCGTCACGCAGCCGGCCTTGATTCCCTTTTCGCGCAGATAGTCGACCGTGACTTCCGTCGTTTCCATGTAACCGCCGAGTCCGACGAGGATGTACTCCGCGTCCTCGCATCGATACGGCATGACGAAGTCGTAGTGTCGGCCCGTCTTGTTGGCGAAGATCTCGAACGCTTCCTCCAGTGCCGGCGCGACGCGATCGTAGTACCAACGCTGGGCAATCTTGCCCTTCATATACGAGTCTTGATTCTGAACCACGCCCGACATCATCGGGTTCTCGGGGTCCATCAAATTGACCAGCTTCTCGTTCGGGTTGCCAACAAACTCCTTCATGAATTCCAGTTCTGGCAACCGTGCCGTTTCGACGGTGTGCGTCGTGAGAAAGCCGTCTTGGACATTGAAAAACGGCGTTTGCGAGGCCTCGGCCGCTCGACGCGCGATCAAGCATAGATCCGCCGCCTCTTGGGCATTCCGGCCGAACAGCATCCCCCAGCCACAATCCGCGACGCTCATCACGTCATCGTGACCGGCGTGGACGTTCAACGACTGGCTGGTCAATGCACGAGAGCCAATATTGAAAACGACCGGCAGACGCTTGCCGGAAATAGTGTAAAGAACTTCCTTCATGAGGACCAAGCCTTGCCCCGACGTGAAGTTGGTCACTCGTCCACCCGCCAACGCAAAACCTTCGCAAAACGAAGCAGACGAGTGTTCGCTCTCCGGTTCCATGAAGATCAGCAAATCCCCCCACAGGTTGGTATTGCCATTATGCACGGCGTTGTTGAAGCCCGATCCCATCGTTGTCGAACTGGTGATGGGATAAGCACCGCTCCCATGGCACACGGCAATCTCGACGTGGACGACGGCCTCTGCGCCATCGCAAGTGACTGGAATCCCCGGGTACTGGTATTTGAATTCTTTTTCCTTTTCCTCGGGGACATGAGTGATCTCTTCGTCACGAGAGTCTTTCACTTTCGGATCAACAACAGTACTCATAGAGGCTCTCTTTCGCTCAGGATTTTGCTGTTTATTTGTTTGGGTGAACCCTTGATGTCGCAGAAACTGTATTACGGAATCGGTCACGCCTCAGTATCAGTCAGAACTTGCGGTCCACGAGTCGCTGAAGTGTCGAACCTTCCCCGGTTCAAAGTCGACCGGCCCATCGCGAGTTGCCAACGGCATTCACACTCCGCCAGCTGTCGCTGTGACTATAGCTACAATAGATTAACTGTTTCGCCCGTCCCCTGCAAATGATAAATGCAGATCGTTCCCCTAGGTGGAGGGGAGCGGCGATGGCCGTCGATTGTACGTGATGGATTCAATGCCGCCCGGAATCGGCGTGGCTCGTCAGACAAGAATCGGCTGGACAACTCGCCCGTGAACGTCGGTCAGCCGGTAATATCGACCTTGGAATTTGAAAGTCAGTCGTTCGTGATCGATTCCCAGACAGTGTAACATCGTCGCGTGGAGGTCGTGAACGTGAACGGGATCGGCGACGATGTTGTAGCTATAGTCGTCCGTCTGGCCGTACGAGACGCCCGGTTTGATGCCTCCGCCCGCCATCCAGACCGTGAAGCAACGCGGATGATGGTCCCGGCCGTAATCGTCCGCCGTCAACTTGCCTTGGCAGTAGACCGTCCGGCCAAACTCGCCTCCCCATACGACGAGTGTGTCATTCAGAAGACCTCGCTGTTTCAAATCCAGGATGAGGGCGGCGGAGGCTTGATCCGTGTCCTCGCATTGAATCTTGATCGCGGACGGCAGGTTGGCGTGCTGATCCCAGCCGCGATGGAACAGTTGTACGAACCGCACGCCTCGTTCGATCAGCCGTCGCGAGAGCAGGCAGTTATAGGCGTAAGTGCCCGGTCTTTTGGCGTCCTCTCCATAGAGTTCAAATGTATGTTCCGGCTCGTCGGGGATGTCGGTTAACTCCGGGACCGAAGTTTGCATTCGATAAGCCAATTCGTATTGTGCGATCCGAGTCGAGATCTCCGGATCACCATACGCTTCGAGGTTTCGTTGGTTCAATTGCGCCAAGTCGTCGAGCATTCGCCGCCGAGTTTGCTGATTGAGTCCTGGTGGATCGGAGAGATACAGCACCGGATCGCCAACCGAGCGAAACTTGACGCCTTGGTATTTCGTGGGAAGAAATCCGCTTCCCCACAGCCGATCGTACAGCGGCTGTCCTGGCTTCCCCTTGCCAGCCGAAACCATGGCGACGAAGGCTGGCAGATCGTCGTTCATCGAGCCAAGACCGTAGGAGAGCCACGCGCCCATGCTCGGTCGTCCGGCTAGTTGCGCACCGGTTTGAAAGAAAGTGATCGCCGGATCATGGTTGATGGCTTGCGTATGAAGCGACTTCACAAAGCAAAGCTGATCCGCGATCTTCGCCGTATGCGGCAACAGCTCGCTGACCCAGGCTCCGCTCTCGCCGTGCTGTTTGAACTCGAACATACTCGGCGCGACGGGAAAGTTGTCTTGGCTGGCCGTCATCCCGGTCAGCCGTTGTCCTTGGCGAATCGACTCGGGCAGTTCTTCGCTGCGTCGGTCGGCTAGTCCCGGTTTGTAATCGAACAAGTCCATCTGCGAAGGCGCGCCGGACTGGAACAGGTAGATGACGCGTTTGGCCTTCGGCGCGAAGTGAGGAAGCTCCGGCAGGCCGCCGACGCGGCTCGGAGCCTCGGCTGCGTCCGCGTTCAGCATCGACGCAACTGCCGCGCCGCCTAAACCGAGTTTACGGAAGAAGTGCCGACGAGTGGTCGTGAGTTGAGATTCCAATAGTGGGTGCATCGTGGACCTCGTGCATCAGCGTGGCGAGTTACAGCAAGCCATTCTAAGTCCGCGCGGAGTGTCCCGCCAGTTCATCCTACTTGGACAGCGCACCTTGGTTCATCGGCGAAGGGGTCGGGAGTCTTTTTCGGCCAACCGCCTCTCCATTTGGTTACAAATTCGGCCGAAAAAGACTCCCGACCCCGTAAGGTGCGATCCTCCCTTGAAGAACGAAATCGTGTTGTCATAGGTACCCTCGCACCCGGAGCCGGGGGAGGAAACGGGGACAGGTCCAGTTATTGGAGTGATTAACTGGACCTGTCCCTGTTTCCGCTCCCCGAATGGCGAGTTAGCCAACGTCCGTCCACTGACCCGACTTGGCACTGGCAAGCACCGCGTCGCAGATCTTTTGCGTCTCCAACGCTTCCCGGAAAGTCGGGCTGACCGGCTTGCCGCTCGACAGACCTGCGAGGAAGTCGGCGACTTGATGCACGAAGGTGTGCTCGTAACCGATTTGCAAACCGGGCACCCACCACTTGTCCATGTACGGATGGTCGCCATCGGTGACGTGAATCGAACGCCAACCGCGCAGACGCCCTTCATCCCGGTGATCGAAGTAATCGAGCCGATGAAGATCGTGCAGATCCCATTTGATCGACGCATGCTCGCCATTGATTTCGAACGTATAAAGCGCTTTGTGGCCGCGGGCGTAACGAGTCGATTCGAACAAGCCGAGCGAACCGTTGCCGAAGTGGCACAGGAACGCACAGGCATCGTCGATCCCAACCGGCTGCACTTTGCCGGTCAAGTTATGCTTGCGCTGCTTGATAAATGTTTCGGTCATGGCGGTGACGTTGGTCACGTTGCCGTTCAGCCAGATCGCGGTATCGATGCAATGTGCCAGCAGGTCGCCCGTCACACCCGAACCAGCGGCGGCGGCGTCGAGTCGCCACAAGGCGGTTCCGCCCTGTGGCAGGTCTTCGGCGATGGTCCAGTCTTGGAGGAAATTGGCTCGATAGTGAAAAATGCGTCCGAGTTTGCCTTCGTCGATCAGTTGCTTGGCGAGCGTGACGGCCGGCACGCGACGATAGTTGTACCACACGGTATTCACGACGCCGGCCTTCTCGACCGCCGCGCACATCTCTTCGCCCTCGGCGACGTTCATGGCCAGCGGCTTCTCACACAAGATCATCTTGCCGGCTTCCGCACAGGCGATCGCCATCTCTTTGTGCAGGTTGTTCGGCACGCAGATGTCGACCGCGTCGATGTCTTTGCGCGCGATCAGCTTCCGCCAATCGGTTTCGATCGATTCGTAACCCCATTGATCAGCAAAGGCTTTCACGCTGTCGGCGCTCCGCGCACAGGCGGCTTTAAGCACCGGCTTGTATTCGGTCGTGAAAAAGTTACTGACCCGGTTGTATGCGTTTGAGTGGGTTCGGCCCATGAAGCCGCAACCGATCATGCCGATGTTCAAAGGTTTCGTCATGGAAAAGTATCCTATTAATGGAGGTGAAGCCTCGATGGCTTGTAACTGGTTGTAAATGTGTAGGCCGGAACAAGTCCGCGCAGTTCCGGCATGGATCGAACAGCGACGCCGGAACCGCGCGGACTTGTTCCGGCCTACACGCTATCCGCATTCCGCTTAGCTCAGTTCCACCCGTGCGCGTCTCGCACCCTGATCATTGCGTCCAGAATCGTGTTCCAGGTCTTCGGGTCTTCGAGTACCGCATTCGGGAACATGCAGCCGTCCCAGCAAATGTGTTTAATGCCGCGAGCCGGAGCGTTTTTCAGCCAGTAGCCAGCACACTTGACGATGTCGAGCTTCCCGTTTGGGTCGTCGGCCGGACAATGTTTTCCTGTTTTGTCGTGCGCGCCGGCACCGTGAACCTGGCCATCGTTTTGAGCAATGTGAAAGTCGATGGTCCAAGGCCGCAGCTTGTCGACCATCTTCTCGTAGGCCGCATAGAACTCGGCCTCCGTATAGCCTTCGTGCAGCAACGCATGCTCCGGTGCGTTGTAGCCCATGAGATAGAGATACGTGTGCGCCATGTCGGCTTGAAAGCCCAGTGTCTCGGGCATGCCAACTTCTTCGAGCAAGTCGAGCATGTCCTTCCAACTGTGCATGCCGGCCCAGCAGATCTCGCCTTCCGCGGCCAGCCGTTCGCCATGACCCGCGGCGATCTTGGCAGCTTCGCGAAACGTCTCCGCGATTCGGCTGGTGTTTGCCTTCGCATTGGCTCGCCACTTTTCGACGCCGAATTCGGCCGAGTCGATGCGGATGACGCCGTACTTGCGAACACCGTGTTCGTTGAAAATACCCGCGATGCGACAAGCCATCTTCACGGCCGACAGAAACTTCTCGCGAGAGGCATCGTCACCCATGGCTGAATCACCGACGGTGCCGGGCCAGACTGGTGCGACGAGCGACCCAACGTCAAAACCTTTGCTCGCGATCATGTCGGCAATGCCGCGAAGTTCGGCGTCGCTGGCTTCGGGATTCGTATGTGGCAAGAACAGAAAGTAGTCGATCCCGTCAAACTTCTGGCCGTTGACTTCCGCGGCAGCGGTCAGGTCGAGCATGTGCTCCAAGCTGATCGGCGGCTCTTGGCCTTCGTCAGTGCCTTTGCCCACCAGTCCGGGCCACATGGCGTTGTGAATTCTCGGCAGCATGTTACTCATCATCGTTCCTTTGGTTATTCGTTCGGTGGTTGATTGATTCGCGGGCGTAGTTCATCAATGAGTTGCCGCAGCACGGCGTGTTCCGAGAGTTTGTCGAGTTTGTCGAGGTGCTGATCGATATCGCCGGGAGTTAGAAAGAGAAAGGCGAGGCTCCGATCCAGTGTCTCGTATTGGCCGGCATCCGTGAGGCAGAAAAAGTGCATCTTCTCGCCGTCATGACGCCACACTTCACTAATCTTCAGCGAGGCAAATCCAGGCATGCGGTCTAGGCAACTGTTGGTCACATCCACTTCGATGAGGAGGTCCGGCGGCGGGTCGACATCTGGGACATACGACTTCTTGCCTCGGACGACCTTCTCGTTGGCAACATAATAAGCCTCATCTGGTTGAAAGCCTTTCTCGGCGCTTTCACCTGTCAATGTCGTCGAGCCTATGCATTGGATATGAATCTCGAAGCTCCAGGCAATGGTTTCGATCATTCGTCCGATAAAACTCTTGATCCAATCGTGATCCTTGCGTGGCGACATTAGCTCAAGCTCCCCTCCGTCGTACGTATGACGCAACGAGCGATCACCCAGCGCATCGAGGAACCGCATGTAATCCTGCCACGAAACGCCGTGCAATAAACTGGGCACTTCGAGGGCTCCGCAGTCGTACGTGTGACGAAGATGATACTCCCCCAACGCGTCGAGAATCCCTTCGTACATCTTCCACGAGATGCCGTACAGAACGACATACGAGTCGGTGGCGTGCTGTCTTGAGATCATCGCGCGATGCTTCCTACAACTGCTCTCGAACCCACTCTTCGAACTTAAGTTCCAACTTTGTGTCATCCAGCTCCTGGCGTAAATCAATAAACCGATTCAGGTCGTCCGACGTCAGAAATGAAAAGTGGCGGCTCCGCTTGATTTGACGATAGCGGCCGTCTTTGGTCAGCCCCAAGAACGTGACGACATAGTTGCGGCAACGCCAGACCTCCGACACGCCCAGGCGGCGGTACATCTCGATACGATGCTTCGAACTCGACGTTACATCGACCTCGATAACCAAGTCCGGCGGAGGATCTTTGTCGGCGTAGTATTGACTCTTGCCGCGCATCGCCGCGGCAGAATCCTTGCCAAGGAAGAAGCATTCGTCCGGCTCCAAACCGCGTTCGAAATCTTCTCGCTTCATCGTGGTGGAACCGGCACTTTGGCGAGGCAGCCGACAGACGCGGCACAGCGTCGCCACAAGATCGCCGATCAATGTCTTCGATGATTCATGCCCGTAAGAAGGAGTCACGACTTCTAAACTCCCTTCCACAAAGGTATGACGCAGCCGCCGCTCGCCGAGCGATGCGAGCAAGGTCTCGTACTGCTCCCAAGTCAGGCCGTCAAAGACGAACTGCTGAAGGGGCTTTAACGAGTCGACGATGGGTGCGGCAACAATCACAACGGGCCCTATCCCTTTCGGTAATCACCAACATTCGGCACGCTTGGGAACGTATCCGGCCCGAAGTATCGCAACCCTTCGAGCGGCTCGCTGCCCGTGTTCTCGATCTCGACGCCGTTGGTGGCGGCTTCGTGGCTGATCAAGACTTCGTCTTCGGTCTCGGCGCCAAAGCGGATCATGGCCGGAGTTTGCAACGCCAGTTTGCCCATGCGGCCATTGCCTTGCACGGTAATCCAGCCGCTGGCACCGGGATCTTTCAACACACACTTCGCGCCGGGCTGCAACGTCAGCCGTTTCGCGCTGAACAGCTGCGCGTCGTCCACACGGCCGTACACGATCCAATCATCGCGCCAGCCGTCTCCCTGATCCGCCGTGATCGGTTCAAGATAGTTGTTGTCCTTGAAGTTCGGATCAACGTTCTTTTCCCAATCCAACTCGCCGACGATGAAGTCGAGATCTTGATGCTTCTCCTTCGGCATGTCTTTCACCAGTAGCGACCAGGGAACGTAACGTCCTTCGACGATGTTCTGATACATGCCGAACACGTCGCTGCCCCATTGCGGCTCGTAGGTGCAAAGCGAGCCAGGCGCGTGCAACACTCCCGGCGGGATGAGCCACCCGGTTCCGCGTTTCAAGCGGTACGCCTTCGACAAATCGAGAATCCCGTTGTCGCCTTGGTCCCAATCTTCGAGGCACTTGCGAACATCCGCCTTCGTCGTTCCGGGCTCGAGTCCCATGAACGTATAAGGGAAATTGTTGTCACAGTTGTTGTATTGCGGCGCGAAGTAATAGCTTTCTGGCTTGCCTTCCCGGCCGACGAGTTTCGCGTCGGCGAAGCTTTGGTGCATGTGATGCGGGATCGGGCCCATGTTGTCGAAGAATTTTGAATAGATGGGCCAGCGCTCGTACTGGTCCCACATTGCTTTGCCGATCAACCGCGGACCTGCTTCGGCGACGGCGTCCTTCAGCAGGAAGTGTTGTCCTTCGAACAGCGCGAAGCTCTGTCCTTCGTGCCAGACGCGACCTTCGTTGGCGGCGTCGGTCGTGCTCGCGAACCACCGCTCGTCGATGCCGCCGCGCTCCGCGCCGTACTTGTAGTAATCCGACGGATGCAGCTTGATCCGTTTGCCGGGATGCAGAAAGCTGCGCGGGACCCAAGTCGGCGAAAGACGCAGCAAGCCGCCCCCTGCGTCAAGTGCTCGGTCGAGGATTTTTCCGACACTATCGCCCTTTGCGATGTTTTCCATCATGTTCCATTTCGCTCCGCTTTTGGTATTCATTGGTTCACGCCGCAGGGCTCGGCTGACGAGGATCGATCTGCGACAGAGCCCACATTCGATAGGCATTCAGAAGCCTATTCTGTAACACGTCAGCGGGCTGTTGGCAAGGCAACGGAAAGTTGTCGTTCGGCAGTGGAAATCTGCCGCGATGCACCTTATCCTCGTACATATTCAATGTTTGCTTCGACGAAGTTGGTATCAGTAGGCCAGTCGGGCGAGACGGCTCGGCCCGCCCATTTGCTACGCGGAGGATCGAATCGATGGCAGCGAAGACGTGGACCGTAATTCAGGCGGGAAGTGGTGGGGAGATCGTCGAGCCAAACGAGCGTCTGTCGGTGCCCGGTGCCGACGGCCTGAGTGTGACTCGCGAAGTGTTTCGCGGCGGCCTGTCCGACGGCGTCGAGATGTTGACGATCGCTAACGGCGACCTGCAAATTCACATTCTTCCCACGCGCGGGATGAGCATTTGGGACATGCCGTACGGCGAGCGGCGGGTCGGCTGGAAATCGCCGGTCCGTGGGCCAGTCCATCCGGCCTTCGTTGACCTGGGTGAACCGAGTGGTCTCGGCTGGTTGGACGGCTTTGATGAACTGCTGGTCCGTTGTGGCTTGGAGAGTAATGGCGCGCCAGAGTTTGCGGAGAATGGCACGCTGCTTTTTCCGCTGCACGGGCGCATCGGCAACAAACCGGCGCGGCAGGTCACTGTCACGATCGATCCCGGTTCGCAAGAGGTCGCCGTCGTGGGAGTCGTCGAGGAGACACGCTTTCACTTCCTCAAGCTTCGCATGACCACGACGATTAAGACGCGCGCCGGCGAGAAGGGCTTCCGGATGCATGATGAGATCGAAAACCTCTCACAAAGCCCGGCCGAGATGCAGATGTTATATCACGTCAACTTCGGCGACCCACTCTTGGATGCCGGCTCGAAGGTAGTCGCTCCGATTAAGACACTCGTTCCTCGCAATGCTCACGCGGCGGAAGGCATCGGCAATTGGTCGAGCTACGAAGCGCCGCAACCCGGCTTCGAGGAACAGGTTTATTTATTTGAATTGCTCGCCGGTGACGATGGCGCAACGCAGGCGATGCTCAAGAACGCGCACGGCACCGAAGGCGCGTTGTTGAAGTTCAACAAGAAGCAGCTGCCGTGCTTCACGGTCTGGAAGAACACGACGTCGCTCGCGGACGGCTATGTCACGGGCATCGAGCCCGGCACCAATTTCCCGAATCCGAGGACGTACGAAGGCGCGCAAGGTCGCATTGTCAAACTCGGCCCGGGAGGTTCATTCGGCTTCGATTTCGAACTGGCCTACTTGAGTCACACCGCCGAAGTCGAAGCTGCCGAAACCGATATCGCTCGCCTGCAAGGCGATACCGAGCCGCAAATCTATGAAGAACCGCAAGACGGTTGGTGCGCGCCGTGAGGCCTCTTGTTTGACCGCCGGTTCACGATGTCACCGCCACCCCACCACGTACGACGGGCCTCCGAGCCCGTCGAACTCCGGCGTTTTGCGAGATCCACGGGCCCGGTGGCCCGTCGTACGTAGATTTCGATCACGCCATCTATTTGACATGGCGTCTGGTTGAACTAAATAAGAAATATAGGCGGATCAGCCGTTGCTGGGCTCGGTGACTTCGGCAATTCTTAGCCGAAGATCGCGCGAGACCTAATCGCTAACACCTTTTCGCCGACGCGTTCAACTGACGAGGGTTTCATCAGATGCAACGATCAATCGCGTTAGCGCTCCTAGCTTTGCGACTAATTGTCTAATTCGTCGGCCGTAGGCGTCGCGCGTTCGCTTCGAAACGACGGATTATCCTCGACGGCTTCGTTTGGATTTTCACCGAGGAGCTACCCAGAAACATGCACTCACGGAAGTTGCAGATTCAACTGGAGAACTCCGAAACCGTTGTTTTTTAGATTAGCGAGCTGCGAGCGATCATTGATTGATGCCGCCGTGCAGGCAAGCGGCACAATCGCCTATGCGATTAATCAGCCGCCACGATCTTCAGCCCCAGTTCGTCCGCACGTCCCCCCATCGCGTCGATCACGAATTGGATATGTTCATTCAGCTCGACGCCGAGGTCTTCGGCCCCACGGGTGATGTCGTCGCGGTTGACGGCGGCGGCGAAGCTCTTTTGCTTCATCTTCTTGCGGACACTCTTGGCGGTCAGGCCGAGGATGCGTTCCGGACGAACGACCGCACAGGCCGTGATGAAGCCTGCCAGCTCGTCGCAAGCATAGAGAGCTTTGTCCATCAGCGAGACGCGTGGACAGTCTTTGAGATAGTCGGCGTGCGATTTGATCGCGTAGATGACGTCGTCGGGATAGCCTAGATTGCTGAGTATCATCGCGCCCCGCAGCGGATGATCGGGAGGATTCGGCCAACGCTCATAGTCGAAATCGTGCAGCAAGCCGACGATGCCCCACTTCTCTTCGTCCTCGTCGAACCTTCTCGCATAAGCCCGCATCGCAAACTCGACCGACAGCATGTGCCGACGGAGGCTCTCACTTTGCGTGTACTCACAGACCAGAGCAAGGGCGTCGTCGCGATTCATGAGTCTTGCCGGTAGGCCGGAACAAGGCTTGGCGCAGTTCCGGCAGCAGTTGGACGTTCGGCTCGTGCCGGAACTGCGAAGACTTGTTCCGGACTACTTTGGGCATCGCTTCGTTTGGCACGCTCTGGCCTGCCGCTGGTCTTACGTATCGAGAACACGCGCCGGCGGATCGAGCTTCTCTTTGACTTCCTGCAACTCGCGGAACGGCTTGCCTTCTTCGTAGTGCTTCAGCTCGTCGCGCAGTTGCTCGATCTGATCGGGAAGCTTCTCGGTTCCCAACTCGACACACTTCTTCGACCACTTGATCGCGTTTTCAAAGTCCCCGGTTTCGGCGTAGGCGGCCGCGAGCGTGCTGATGATATGCGGCATCTCGTAATTTGTCACTTCACAAGCCTTCGTCGCAAGTTCGATCGCCCGCTTGCCGTCGCGCAGTTCATCCTTGGGAGAAGTCGAAAGCACCCAAGCCAGATTGTTCAAAATGCCGTCGTCCTCCGGAGCCAACTTCAATGCGGCATTATAGTCCTCGATCGCCTCGGCATGTTTTCCGATAGTGAGCAACATGCCTCCTCGCGAACTCAACACTTCCCAATTGCCTTCGTCCGCGGCGAGGATTCCGGACAGGATGTGAATTGCCTTGCGAGGCCGTTCGTCAAGGCTATACATCGCCGCCAATTGTCTCTGTAGACCGACGTTGGTTGGATCTGCCCGCAGGATGCTCTGTAGATCCGCGATCGCTTTCTGGAAGTCACCGTCGGCCGCCTCGATCATGCTCCGCAATAACACTCCTTCACGCAAGCCAGGTCGCTCTTGCAGCAGCCGATTGACGTCGGCTCGCGCCTCTTCGAGGTTTTCCTGGAAGTAGTGCAGCCTCGCCCGCGCCAACAGCGCCGCCCCGCTGTTCGGCTGTATCTTGAGTGCTTGCGTCAGGTCGGCGAGCGCTTCGTCGTATTTTTCTTGAGCTTCGTAGACTTCGGCCCGCATCGCATAGTTGAGAGCATTCTCGGGCGCCAACTCGATCGCCTTACTCAAATGTTCCAGCGCCTTGTCGTAATTCTTCGTACTCGCGTAGGTCGTTGCCAAGGCTTGTTGAACGGCGATGTTTTCCGGGTTCTGTTCTAGTAGCTCCTCGAAGTCCGCAATCGCTTTGTCCACCTCGCCTTGCTCGATATGCACTGCCGCTCGCAACTGCAAGGCCTCGACACCCATTGGATCGGCCTTGATCGCCGCTTCGATATCCGCCATCCGCTCGTCTTTGTTCTCACGCAATTGAGCCCGCAGAATATAGGCCTTTGCTAACTCCGGCTGGTCTTTCTTCTTCTCGTACGACTCGATGGCGCTGCCGGCTGACTTCAGAGCCTTCTCGCGACTGCCGCCAGGCAAGGCTTGCAGCTTGGCGTTCAAGACATGCGCCTCGGCGTGGGACTCGTCGTATTTGAACAGCTTATCGATATCCTTGGTGACAAGTTCGCGAATGTTCTGCCACTGGGGATGCGGACGTGGCTGGCCAAAGATCGCGGAGGAGAGCTGAGAAGCGTGTTGCCAGAGCGACGAGACTAGCAGCTGTTTCGCGAACTCGGTATTGTCTTTGTCGAGCCCCTTTTCAAGGGCGTTTTCACATAGACTGACGACCTGATCGAGATCTTGCAGGTTCTGGACACGAAGTTGCAAGTCGGTCGCCTTATCAAGGTCTTCCAATCCTTTATTGTCTTCTGCCATGACGACCGACGCGTGGGACGCCAGTAATGACAAGACGAGAACAAACGACGGGGTCGCGACATGGGTGGAAATCATCGAATGGGCTCCTTCGCAGTGGCCGGCGAATATCGCTAGCAAGGCTGACACGTTTCACATTATGACGGAGTCCGCGTTCTGACGCTATCCGAGTGTTTGCTTTATGGATTGTCACGAAGGCGATCGCGACCGGCTGCCGCAAGCCTGTACTGCATGGTCGAGTCACCCAGCCTGGCGGAGGAGTCCGGCGCGGAGTGAGCTATCGCGGGCCGCGACGCTGAAGACCTTGTTGCGCCTGCCGAAGTGGAAACGCTTGGCCCTGCGGCTGGACAACTTGCTGTTGCGGCGCAGGCTCTTTCACGCGTTTCCAACCCCCTGGCGTGGCTGGGTTGAAGAACGCCCGATTCCAGACCGCAAGTTTCTCGAACGTTTCGTTCCAGTTGATTTCACGTTTCGTGAACTCAAATGTTGTCTGTGTACCGCCGCGATGGTGCAAGATGATAGCCTTGGGCAAGAACTCCTTGTCGTCCGGAATGACGATATCGATCCACTCGAAGTTTGCCGCGTCTTCGCGTTGTTTCGGAACCGCCTCGAGCCAAAACACATCTTTCTTCTCGGGATTGATCCGCACCCAGTAGCGAGCTTCAATTTGAGCCTTCTTGGCTCCGAATAGGAACGGCAGCGGCCCCTCGACGATTTGCTTCCCTTGCATTTCTGGTGGCAAGCCGCGTTCGATCAGTTGCTTGTTGCGGTGGTCGAACTCGAAGACTGTCGCACCGTCGCAGATCCACTTCTCGAATTCCGTGTCCTTTTGCTGGACGAAAGCGATTGTCCCATCCGCCTGTTTTTGGCCCTGCTGTAACGCCGTCACCTCGAACAGCCCTTTGTCGGGCTGGGCGTACATGATCTTGCCTGTTGCGTATGTTAGTGGCTGTACGGGATGAAAGTTCTGCCTGTCATACTCCCAGCGTTGGAAATCACTCCTGTATCGCTCGATTTTGCCGCTGTGAAACTCCCAAAACTTGAGGACACCATCCGTGTGCTGTTGCAACGCCGGTTGGAGTGGGAACCAGTTCGGTGCACCTTGAGGGCGTTGCTGTTCTTGCTGCTGGCGTGCATCCGCGACACGCGGCCCAAACTGCTGCTGGCCACTGGCTAGCGACGTGGCAACGAGAACTAAAGTGCATGACGTCGACGTGACACGCGATACCGAACGCAGTCCCATAGCGAACTCCCAAGAACGAAACGCTGACGCAAAGGGGCGGGGAGTCTAGCAGGATGGCTTCGATCGCCCTAGGTCGGTTCTGAGCATTTCGAGACCGGCAGCTATTCCGTTGCTGTGGGAACGATTTCGTACTTGCGAGCCACGGGCTGGGCGGCGGCGTAGATTTTTGTTTCGTACTCCGCCGCGAGTTGGTTCAACGCGGCAACGTCCTTATTGAATTCGACAAGATACTCCTTATGCTCCTCGGTGCCTGTCTTGCCGGGCCGCGTAAAGCGGTTGCGGAGCTGAGCCCACTTGTCGCGAAGCGGATGAATGGCCTTGTCGTTGCGCTCCTTGTTGAGATTCGCAACCGCGACAGCCTGCTGATACTGCGGCGTTTTGTCGTTGGCTTGCAGCTCGATCTTCGCTGCTAGCACCGCGTGTGCGTAAGTCCCAACGTGGACGCCATCGATCGACAAGTCATAACGACCGGGAGCAAGCCCCAAGACGCGAAGCCGCTCGTTGCTCAGCTTGTGTCCTGACTTGGTCATGTCGTAACCGAGCTGCGCTTCCGGTGGCAGGACCCACGGCAGCGCGCCAGCTTTGAACGTAAAGCGAAGCGATCCATCATCACCCTGCACGTCCGCGACTTCATCTTTGCCGCCGACCACGCGCCATTTGTCGTTCACTTTCGTCGCCGCGATCGCCGAGACTTGCCGGTTGGCCGACATCTGCTCCAACATCGCGAACGCCATGACCGCTTGCCCGTTCGCATCGGGGTGAACCGCGTCGGGAATCATGTTGAAGTCCGGATTCTCGACTCGCTGGATTCGCGTCAATTGTTCCATGATGTTTTGCATGTCGACGTACCCCAATCCGCGGTGCGTCGCCTGGTCCCGCACCCAAGCTCCATAGAAAGCCAAGACCGGTGCATAGTAGCCGGTGACTTCAGCCACTTGCGCTGGATTTCCAGCCACCCACCGGGGCGGCTTGCCGGCCGAGACTCGCGAGTCGTACATGCTGGGGCCCATCAAGATCCCCGTCGCCCTAATGCCCGCGATTTGCTCGATCGCCTTAGTCATATCGGTCGCGTAGCGGTCGAACGTCTCGCGATCGAAGTGCCGATAAGTCCCGTCGTTCATTAATCCTCAAGGTGCAGACGCATTTGAGCAGTAATCCTTGAGTGGCTCATTCTAGTCGCCGGCAGATCGATTTCACACAGGGCGGCTTTTGGTACAATCGCGGTATTAAGTGTGCGGCTCCTCGCTGAACGGAAACCAATACCATCAAAAACATGGAAGCAGGCATGATGATCGCTCAACGGACCACTTGGACTAGCTTACTCGCAATACTCTCACTTCTCGCCGCGACGCCGCTCATGGCTCAACCCCCCGCCGAGCGCCCTGGTCGGGAGCCCTCGGACCGCGAGCACAGGGCCAAGGCGGAAGTGAAATATGGATCGCAATCAGCGCTCGGCAAAGGCGTAACGCAGGCGCAATTGTCGAATGGGCTGACCGTGCTCGTCCAGGAAAATCACGCGGCCCCAGTCGCTACCGTCCGCTGCTTCGTAAGAAATACCGGCAGCGCGTTCGAAGGAAGATACCTGGGAGCCGGCATCAGCCACATGCTGGAGCATCTCGTGGCGCTCGGCTCGACGACCAAGCGGCCTGAACCCGAGATTCAGAAGTTGCTTGATTCGATGGGTGGCCAGACGAACGCCTTCACGTCGACCGATATGACGGCGTACTTCGTCGATTGCCCGTCGAGCCGGACGGACTTGGCGATCGAGTTGATCGCGGACAGCATGCAGTACTCGTTGATTCCCGAGAACGAATACCTTCGCGAAATGGAAGTCGTCCAGCGCGAGTTGGAAATGGGAGAAGCGAGCCGCGAACGGATGCAACACCAAGCGATGAAGTCGTTGATCTATACAGAACACCCGATCCGCCATCCGACGATCGGTTACTTGCCAGTCGTCCAAAGCGTCGATCGCTCGGACGTGATCGCTTTCTACAAGAATCGATACGTGCCACAGAACATGATCTTCTTGGTGGTGGGTGATGTCGACACCGATCACGTTTTGGAACAGATCTTGAAGAACTTCACGAGCTTTCAGCGAACGACCGAACGTGGTGCCGTGTTGCCCAGCGAACCGGATCAAGCCTCGGCCCGTTCGACCCGTTTGGAGATGGCGGGCGAGACGACCCACTACAGCGTTGGTTGGCCGACCGTCATGCTTCAGCATCCGGATTTGTATCCGTTGGATGTCGCCAGCTATCTGCTCGCGCACGGCGATAGCTCACGACTGGGGTATCGATTGAAGATCGAGCAACCGCTGGCCCTCTCGGTCGACAGCTCGTCTTACACACCCGGAATCGTCAACGGCTGGTTCGATGCCTCCGTTCAATGTCAGCCGGCAAACACGGAAGCCTGTCGCAAAGCGATTTACGAAGAGATCGAACGGCTGAAGACGGAGCTTGTCAGCGAACAGGAGTTGAACAAGGTGAAACGCCAGAAGGCGGCCGAGCACGTCTTCCAGCAACAGACAGTCCAGGAGCAATGCAACTCGCTGGCCTACAGCTTCATTTCGACAGGCGATCCGCTGTTCGACGATCAATACGTTACTGGTATTCAGGGCGTGACACCCGAGCAGATTCAAGCCGTGGCGCGCAAATACTTTTTGCCCCAGCGGACCAACACGGTCGTGATCGACCCGATTGGCAGCAAGCAAGAAGTCACCGAGCAAGCAGCGGAAGCGACCGAATCGCCCGTCGTCCGAAAACAACTGGCGAACGGCCTGACCGTCTTGTTGAAGCGGCACAGCGTGACACCGACGGTCAGCATTCAAGCGTTCGTTAACGGCGGCGCCTTGGCGGACACGGCGGAAACGAGCGGCCTGGCGGCACTGGCCACCGCCGTCATGGAACGCGGTACCGACAAGTACACGGGCCGCGAGATCGCGGAACACTTCGATTCGGTCGGCGGTTCGTTCGGCACCAGCAGCCAACGCAATACGAGTTTTTTGCGCTGTTCGGTGTTGTCGGATGACTTTGGCGAAGCACTCGACTATGCGTATCAAGTTTTGTTCCGGCCAACCTTTCCAGCAGAGGAGCTCGAGAAGGTCAAGCAGCAGCAGCTCGCCGGCATCGCCGCTCGTAAGGCCAATCCGCAAACGGAGATTCTCGACTTTTGGTCGACGTTGGTTCCCGCGAGTTCACCGTACGGACGCACCATTTCGGGGACCCACGAAACCGTCACGTCGCTGACCGTTGAACAATGTAAGCAGTTTCACCAAAAGTACTTTGCGCCTGACAATATGGTTCTCGCCATCTTCGGCGATATTAACGTCGACGAAACGTTGGCGAAACTTGAATCCGGCTTCGGCAAGCAGGCGAAAAGTGGCGGATTGGTACTGCCGGAGTTTCCGCGACGAAACGCCACGACCAAGCCGATGCGCGAGCACGTGACGACTGCACAGCCTGGTACGGCGATGGTGCTGCTTGGATATCCGACCGTCAATGCCTTGGATCAAGAGACGCGTGCCAAGCTCGACGTTTTCGACTCGATTCTGACCGGCGGTTCCGGTGCTGGCGGGCGATTGTTCAATGAACTGCGTGGCGAGGGGCTCGTTTATTACGTCTTTGGCATCGAGTTGTCGGGACAGGCGCCGGGGTACTTTCTGTTCATGGCGCAGACTCGACCGGAAACGGTCGACGAAGTCGTGAATCGCATCCAAGCAAATGTGACGCGTCTGGCGGATGAAGGTATCTCGCCCGAAGACTTTGAACTGGCCAAGCAGAAGCTGATCGCGGCTCACGCGCAACGCAACGTGACGCCTGCCTCGCAAGCATTCCAAGCCGCGGTCGACGAACTGTATGGGCTTGGCTACGACAACGACAAGTCCTACGAAGCACGCATCAACAAGATCACTGTCGCCGATTTGCAGGCCTTGGTCAGGGATTATTTTCAGAACGCCATTATCGCGACGTCGTCACCCGCCGAGGAGTGAGGCACGAGTGTGGAGTGTCGAGTGTGGCTGGGGTCGAGTCTTCGAGCCCCCCAGAAACGCCATCACGTTGGGGGCTCGAAGACTCGACCCCCGCC
>Ga0326597_10004777_pt1 | contig 18938 bp, 21 predicted proteins | sample RVTome_12_FD_203789 | JGI IMG/M metagenome (GOLD analysis project Ga0326597, IMG submission 203789) | Soil microbial communities from uranium-contaminated site in the Upper Colorado River Basin, Wyoming, United States - RVT100D185 | ecosystem: Environmental > Terrestrial > Soil > Contaminated >... | reverse complement strand
TATCGCCATGCGCGAGGCGCTGTCCTCCGGCGCGGGTGTGGCCACGAGCGCCAGCGCCTGTCCCTGGCCGACATCGGGGAGCGAACCGTCGTTCTGTGATGCAAACCAGATGGCGGCGACGAGGACGGTGAGAACGGCGAGGATCGGAAGTACCGGTGACATCGCGCGCGTACCGTCATTGCTGACGCCGCCGGTGGCACGGCGCGGCGACGGACGCTTACCGGAACGGCGGGGCGTGTACGAGTAACGAGGAGCCATACGGCAGCTATAAAGCCTTACAGGGCCGGAACATTTGCTAAAAGGCTAGCGCAGTTACCGCAACGTGGCAATGGCCACCGCGACGATAATGTTTGAATTGTGCCGCTACCGGCCCTTCCACTCCGGGTCGCGCTTCTCCGCGAACGCCCGCGGGCCCTCCTTAGCGTCCTCCGTCCCCTGCGCTACGTACATCGCCTGTCCCGCCAGGTCGAGAGCCGCATCCACGTCCACTCCGGCCGAGCGGTAGACCAGGCGCTTCGCCATCTGGATCGCCACTGCGGGGCCCTTCGCGAGCCTCAATGCGTACTCCCGGGTGTAGGTCATCAACTCGTCCGCCGGCACCACGGCGCTGACGTATCCCATCGCCAGCGCCTCGTCCGCGCCGAACAGCCGTCCGGACCAGATCAGGTCCAGCGCCCGCGCCGTCCCGACGATCCGCGGCAGGTAGTAGGCCCCGCCGTCGCCCGGGATGATGCCCATGCGCACGTACGTCATCCCGAAACGCGCGGAATCCGCCGCGAAGCGGATGTCACACATCGAGGCCATGTCCATACCGGCACCCGTCGCAGCACCGTTCACCGCCGCAAGGTATGGCTTCTCCATCAGCGACACCAGCCGCGGGATCCGCTGCACGCCGTCGCGGAGGAAATTCCGCGTCTCGACGCGAGCCCGCGTCTCGTCCTGCAGACGCCCGAGCAGGTTGCCGCCGCTAACATCAGCCCCGGTGCAGAACCCGCGGTTGCCGGAGCCCGTCACGATCACGACACGCGTATCCGGGTCAGTGTGCGCGTCCCACAGTGCGCCGTACCACTCGTCGATCATCTTCGGCGTGAACGCGTTCATGCGCTCAGGCCGGTTCAGCGTGATCGTGGCGATGCCGTCGCTTTTCTCGTACGTAATTTGTTCGAAGTCCATGCAGTGCCTCCGCGCACAACTATACGAGGGCCGGCCGGAATAAGCATGGCGGCGTCTGCTATCATCCCTGACGCTACGCATACTAGAAGACGGAGGCACTTCCAATGAAATACGGCGTCGTCATGTTCCCCACCGAATACTCCATCGACCCCGTCACGCTCGGCAAAGAGGTCGAGGCCCGCGGCTTCGACTCTCTCTGGTTCCCCGACCACACACACATCCCGGCCAGCCGGCGCACGCCGTGGCCCGGCGGAGCCGAACTCCCGCGCGAGTACTCCAGCACCTACGACGTCTTCGTCACCCTCGCTGCCGTCGCTGCCACCACCACGAAGATCCGTCTCGGCACCGGCGTCTGCCTCATCATGGAGCGCGACCCGATCACGACGGCTAACGTCATCGCCAGCCTCGACCAAGTATCCGGCGGGCGCTTCAACTTCGGCGTCGGCGGCGGCTGGAACGAGGAGGAGATGGAGAACCACGGCACCGACCCGAAGCGCCGCTTCAAGGTCATGCGCGAGCGCATCGAAGCGATGAAGGAGATCTGGACGAAGGACGACGCCGAATACCACGGCGAGTTCGTGAACTTCGACCCCATCTGGTCGTGGCCGAAGCCGGTTCAGAAGCCACACCCACCTGTCTTCGTCGGCGGCAACGGCGACAACACATTCCGCCGTGTCCTCGCCTACGGCGACGCCTGGATGCCGATCCCCGGCCGCGGCGCCGACATCTCGAACCGCGTGACGCAGCTCCAGGAGATGGCCGCAGAGGCTGGTCGGAGTCCGATCCCCGTCATCGTTTACGGGATGATGGGCCGTCCTGAGGTGGTGCAGCACTACATCGACAGCGGCATCGAAGGCGGCATCTTCTGGCTGCCGACCGGCCCCGCCGACGAAGTGCTTCCGATTCTCGACCGATACGCTGAGCTGATGCAGGAAGTGGCGACGGCCGGGGCGTGAGCACACAGGCCGACGCCAACCACGCCGTCGTCCGCGCCTATTGCGACGCCTGGCAGAAGGGCGACGCCGCCGCGATCTTCGCGCTCTACCACGACGACATTACGCTGCACTACTTCGGGCGGAGCCCCCTGGCCGGCGACCACGTCGGCAAACCTGCCGCTGTCTCAGTGCTGGCGAAGGTGCAGCAGATGACCAACCGCAAGCTACTCGCCATCCGCGGCACCATGGCCGGCGACGACTACGCTTCCGTCATCTCCGACGAGCGCTGGGAGCGCGACGGCCGCACGATGGACCTCACCCGCGTGCTCCTCTACAAGATCCGCGACGGCAAGCTCTTCGAGTGCTGGATCTACGACGAAGACCAGCGCGCCGTGGACGAGTTCTGGGCCTAGGGTCGTGTTGCGATTTCCCTTGCTCGCCTGCACCGCGATCGCCGCAATGGCGCTTGGCGCAGCGTGCGGCGGCGGTGACGACGACGGTGGCGACAACTCGGGTGCCTCGCCGCTGATGGCGCTCCTTGGCGCAATACCCGACACGCCAGAAGCCGCGAGCTATGTCGGCTACTCCGACCTCGGTGCCTACTACGATGCGCTCGGTGTGGATTCGCCTCCGCGCGGCGCTTCGAACGACGAGTTCGACGAATGGCTGGGCGAGCTGTCGGAGGCCGAGCGGGGCGATTTCGCGCCACTGCTGGGCGGCGCTGAATTCGCGCTCGACGCCCTCCGTGATGCCGAGGCGTTCCAGGCGGAGATCGGCCTCGACCCGGCCGACATCAGGCAGTCGATCGAAGCGGGGGCGCCACCCGAGATGTACACGATCCTGCGCGGCGGCTTCGACTCCGGCGACATCGGCGATGCAGTCGAGAACGACGAGAACTTCGCCGATCTGCTCGAGACGGAGACGCACTCCGATGTCAACTACTACACGTGGGGCGAGGACTTCGAGCAGGACTTCGCCCGCAACTCGCCGGTGCACTCGCTGGGTCGCGGTGGGCGCCTCGCGCTGCACGACGACCTCCTGATGTGGTGCTTCTGGACGGACGGGATGACAGGAATGATCGACGCCGCCATCGATGCCGCCGGCTCACTCGCCGATCGCCCGGATGTGGCTGCGATAGCCGACGCGTTGCAGCAGGCAGATGTATTCTCGGCCCAGGTATTCGGCGGGCTGCAAACGCCTGCGGAATTCGGCGCCCCGTCTGCATCGGCTACCGGCGCTGGGATGGACGCCGAGGGTCCCGCGCTAACGCTTGTTTTCGCCTACGAGGACGCCGCTCAGGCCGCCAGCAACGTAGCGACGGTCGAGGCCGGGCTCGACGGCATCGATGAGTTCGAAGGCAGGCCGTGGGCCGAGCGTGTGGATTCGATCGACGTGGCGGGCGAAGGACGGGTTGTCGTCGCCACACTCCATGGCCCAGACCTCCCATGGAACTTCCTGGCGCAAGGCGGAGGTTAGCAGTCTGCGATGACCGACTACCAGCACCTCTCGCTCGACCGCCGCGATGCCACGCTCGTCTGCACGATTACGAACCCGCCGCGCAACCTCCTCAACGCGCCGATCGTGGCGGAACTGTCGCGCCTGGCCGATGACATCGAGGCCGACGAAAGCCTCCGCGTGCTCGTCCTAATCGGTGGCGTCGAGGGCATCTTCATCACCCACTACGACGTCGGGGAGCTGACCGGCGCCTCCGACGTCGCCCGGCAGCGAGAGTCGTTCGGCTCCGGCGTCGAGTTGCACGGCATGCACCAGCTCCTCCTCAAGCTCCAGCGTCTGCGCGTGCCCGTCATCGCAGCCATCAATGGTACCGCGATGGGCGGCGGCTGCGAACTCGCCCTGGCCTGCGACTTCCGCTACATGGCACGCGGCGGCCAGATCGGCCTTCCCGAGGTCCGTGTCGGCATCCTCCCCGGCGCCGGCGGTACCCAGCGCATGACTCGCCTCCTTGGCACGGCGAAGGCGACGCAACTCATGCTCCTCGGCGCCACCCTCGACGCCGACACCGCCGAACGGGTCGGTCTCGTCCATTTCGCCGTGAACCCCGACTGCCTGATGGACGACGTTCTCGCGCTGGCAGCCGAACTCGCCTCTCGCCCGCCGCTCAGCGTCGCGCTGATCAAGCAATGCATCCTCCAGGGCAGCGAAATGCCACTGGAAGATGCCCTCCGCTTCGAACAGGAAGCCTTCTGGAAGACGATGCGCTCTGAAGACGCCGCCCGGCTGATGCGCGCCTACCTGCAGAGCGACCGCCCCCTCGATCAACAGTAGCCACGCCTTATGCCACACCCCGCGTAGCGGATGCCTTCAGGCTTCCACCAGCGTCGCAAGCGCGAGCGGCGTCGGCCATAATGACAGGGTGAAGCTATCTGACATCGGCGAATTCGGCCTCATCGAACGCCTTTCCGGCATCCTCGCACCACCGGCAGCGCCCGATCTCGTGCTTGGGATCGGTGACGACGCGGCGGTCTGGCGCTTCGCAGAAGAGTTCCTCATCGCTACCACCGACACGATGGTTGATGGCGTCCACTTCGAGAGCGGCCGCACGCCCTGGACGACCGTCGGCTGGAAGGCGCTCGCCACCAACGTCAGCGACATTGCTGCCATGGGCGGCATCCCGCTGTTCGCCCTCGTCACTTTGACGCTACCTTCCGAAACCGAAATCGATGCTGTCGAGCTGATCTACGTGGGCCTTGCCGACTGTGGCCGGGAGTACGGCGTGACGATCGTCGGCGGTGACACGGTCCGGTCGCCCACCCTTAGCATCACCGTTGCGCTCCTCGGCAAAGCTGAGAGCCGTGACGGCCGGCCGGCTATCCTCTGTCGGGACAGCGCTCGCCCCGGGGACTTGATCGTGGTCACCGGCACCCTGGGCGATTCCGCCGGGGGACTGCGACGGCTCTCGATGAGCGCGGCCAGCGATGACCCGCTCGTGCAGCGCCACCTCTCACCGCGCCCGCCGCTCGCCGTCGGCCGGGCAGCCGCAGAGGCGGGTATCGAGTGCGGCATCGACGTTTCGGACGGTCTTCTCCAGGACATCGGCCACATCTGCGAGCGCTCCCGGACCGGCGCCGTCATTCGCGCCGCGGACGTTCCAATCAGTGACAGTCTGCGGGCAGCCTATCCCGACGATGCTCTGGCGCTCGCCTGCACCGGCGGTGAAGATTACGAGTTGGTTCTCGTCGGCGATCGCGACCTGCTGGACGCCGTTGCTTCGATGATTGGCATTGTGCCACTCACGATCATCGGCGAGATCGTCGACGACCCCGAGCGGCGTGTCCGCGTTCTTGACGAGATCGGCGAGGAAGTTGACTTCGCGCGCCACGGCTGGGACGCCTTTCGCTGATGGCCGACGTCGCCCGCGAATCAGCCTCCCCGGACGACACCCGGGCGCTCGGCGAGGCAGTTGGGCGGTCTGCGCGGGCCTGTGACGTCGTTCTCCTTCAGGGCGAACTCGGCGCCGGCAAGACGCTCTTCGTCCAGGGCATGGCGCGCGGTCTCGGCTTCGATGGCCCCGTGTCGTCGAAGTCGTTCGTCATCATGGGTGAGTACGCCGGCCGCGTGAAGCTCTACCACGCCGACCTCTACCGCCTCGACGACCCGGAGCAGGTCGAGGACCTCGCGCTCGGCGAGATCACCGAAGACGGCGTCCTCGCCATCGAGTGGCCCGAACGCGGCGGCTGGGCGCTTCCAGAAGGGGACCTCACTGTCGAATTCGCGGTCACCGGCGAAACGACGCGCACGCTGCGCTTCCGCCCCTCCACCGTTCGCGGCGAAGCGCTCATCGCGGAGCTACCCTGATGCATCTATCGCTCGACACCGCCTCGGGCCTTGCCTCCATCGCCCTCTCACGCGACGGAGTCATCATCGCCGAACGTTCGTGGGAGTGTCGCCGCAACCACACGGTGGAACTGTTGCCCGCTATCGACCGCCTTCTCAGCGAGAGTGGCGCTACAACCCGTGACCTGACAGCGGTCTTCGTCTCGACGGGCCCTGGTATGTACACCGGCCTCCGCGTCGGTATTAGCATTGGCAAGGGCATCGCGTACACCCACGACCTTCCCATGGCCGGCGTCGGGCGTCTCGAACTCGACGCGTACCCGCACCGCGCTTTCGGCGGCGATGTGGTGGCCATCCACCGTGCCGGACGCGGCGATCTCGCGTGGGCGGCGTACCATGATGACCCGTGGCGAGAGGTGTTGGCCCCGCAACTCTCTCGCGCCGACGAACTCGCCGGCGCCATCGAGAGCCCCACACTATTCGCAGGCGAAATCGACGACGTTCTGGCGGCCACGCTGCGGGAGAAACTCGGCAGCCTGGCGGAGATTGCGCCGCCGTCCGGCATCGGCCGCGCCGCCGCGCTGGGCGACCTCGGCCACCAGCGCCTCGTCACGGGCGAGGCGGACGCCGCCGCGCTGCTGCGGCCGGTCTACTTGCGCCCTCCGGCGATCGGGCCTCAGGCTGTCACCGAATAAGGGCCCCAAATTATCGAATCGAGCCCCTTTTGAGACGACGTCATCGCTAATTCAGTGCGCCGCAGGCAATTCGTTGACAGTACTCGCGCTGCTACACTGTCCCCATGGCCGAGCCAAGACTCTCCCACCTCGATGACCAGGGCCGCCCGCGCATGGTCGACGTCTCAGCCAAGGCGGAAACCGCCCGCCAGGCGACGGCCAAGGGCAGCGTCTTGATGGCCCCCGAAACCCTGCGCCTGGCCACCTCCGGTACGGGCAAGAAGGGCGATGTCCTCACCACGGCGCGCCTCGCCGGGATCATGGCCGCCAAGCGCACCCACGACCTCATTCCCCTCTGCCACCCGCTGCCGCTGACCGGCATCGACGTGGACGTAGCGCCCGACGAGGCCAGCGGCACGATCGAAATAACGGCCACCGTGCGCACGACCGCCCAGACCGGAGTCGAAATGGAAGCCCTCACCGCCGTGAGTGTCGCCGCGCTGACCGTCTACGACATGCTCAAGGCGGCCCAGAAAGACATGCGGGTCACCGACATCCGCCTCGTCCGCAAGTCCGGCGGTTCCTCGGGCGACTACGAAGCGCCTTAGCCTCGCCTGACTCCCGCTGGTCCCGTCCGCCGTGGCCGGTTCCCTCGTGGAGCCTGCGCAACCAGGGCCTGCAGCGCCGCGACCTCCTCGTCCGCCAGCGGTCGTGCTTCGCCCACGGACAGGCGTCCCAACGAGATCCCCGCGAACTTCTCGCGCCGCAGTTCGATCACCGGGTGGCCCAGGTAGGCCATCACGCGGCGAATAAGCCGGTTGCGGCCTTCGTGCACAGTGACCTCGACCCACGACTGATCGCCGCGGACTTCCAGCACCCGCGCCTTCGCCGGGGCCGTCATCCCGTCCTCAAGCGGGATTCCCCGCTCGATCGCCAGCAGGTCGTCCTTCGGCGGCACGCCCTGCACCTTCGCGACGTACATCTTAGGCACCTCGCTCGAAGGGTGCGTGAGGAGGTGCGCCAGGTCACCGTCGTTCGTCAGCAGCAGCGCCCCCTCGGTGTCGTAGTCCAGGCGCCCAACAGTTTCTACCCGGACCGGTAGGTCTTTCACGAGTTCCAGCACCCCTGGCCGCCCCTGCGGGTCACGGCGGGAGGTGATGTAGCCCCGTGGCTTGTTCAGCAGGTAGTAGCCCCGCACCGGCGCCGTCGGCAGCCGTACGCCCCGCACCTCGACGACGTCGCTCTCGGGATCGGCTGGCGTGGTCACCACGGCTGTCTCGCCGTTCACGGTCACCAGCCCCTCGCGGATCAGTTCCTCCGCTTCCCGGCGCGAGGCGACGCCGCGGTGGGCGATCAGCTTGGCAAGGCGCATCGGTCTGGCGGGCGGCGTCAGCCGCGCTCCGCTCTCTCCATCATGATCTCGACCACTTTCGCGATCGCGTTGTAGGCGTAGATCACATACTCCTGCGGGTGCAGCTCAAGCGGCTTCAGCTCTTCCTTGCGCATGGCGACCGGGTCCGTGATGTCTAGCTCGAATCCGGGCAGCTCCGTGCCCATCTGCATCTCGTAGAACTCGCCGTCTTCGCCCAGCACCACGCAGCCGCGGTCCGGCGATTCCAGTCCCGGCACGTCGATCTCGATGCCGTACGAGAAGAACGCGCCCGGGAACGGCGGGAACGGGTCGAGGCCGGCCACGGCGCCCTGGAGCACCGCCCGGAGGCGGTCGGCGGCCCGTTCCAGCACGGCGTCGGCGTCGTATTTGAACTCCAGTGGGTCGTCGGCACGAGGGCTCATAGGGATTTACACAGTTCTTGCTTGGAAATCGTGGTAAAATGTCTTCATGGCAGGCGCCAATCTCCAGATGCAGTCCACCCGCCAGCAGATATTAGAGTACCTGCAACGGCACGGCAGGGGAACCGTCAAGGAATTGGGCGCGCTCCTCAGCCTTACTTCCACCGGCATTCGTCAGCACCTCACGGTCCTCGAGCGCGATGGCCTCGTCGCCGCTCACGAGGAGCGCGGCCGCGTTGGCCGCCCGACGCTGGTCTACGCGCTGACCGCCAGCGCCGACGCCCTCTTTCCAAAGACCTACGATGTCCTGGCCAGCGTCCTCCTCGAAGAGATCCGCTCTACCGAGGGGAACGAAAAGCTCCAGAAGACGCTCCAGCGCGTGGCGCGCCGCCTCGCCGGCCCCTACCTGGGACGCTTCGAGGGCCAGAGCCTCGCCGAACGAGTGAAAGAGGTCGCGGTCGTCTTCGAGGAGCAGGGCTGCATGGCCGACTGGCAGCAGGACGAGACCGGCGAATACTTCATCGACGAGTACACCTGCCCCTTCCCGAAAATCGCCCAGCGCGACCGCGCCGTCTGCGCCCTCCATGTCGAATTTGTCCGCACCCTCACCGGCGCCGACACCCGGCTCACCCGCAGTCTCATGCGCGGCGAGCGGGCCTGCACTTACCGCATCCGCCCGGGCACCGTCCGCGAAGAAGACCTCGTGCCGGTAGCCGACTAGCGCAACCGCTCTTAGCTGCGGGGCCTGCTGCCCGCTTTTCCTTGCTGCCTCCTCCATGCTCCTTGCGGCTGAAGATGCGATAATCCCCCCATGCTCTGGGTCGGCCAATTCGGCGTTGAAGGCGGGGAAGCGCGCGAGACGACTCCGTGGGTCGGCGTCTACCAGGACAGCGGCCGCTCGGAGGAGCCGTCGCACCTTTACGTCCTCGTCACCCCGGCGCTGCCCGGCAGCGAGGAGTTTTGCGGCGAGATGAAGGATGCCATCGGCGGCGCCTTCCACCGCGAGAAGGCCTCGCTCACGGGCGGGGTTCTGCGCGCGCTCCAGGAAGCCCACGAGAACCTGCGCGACTGGAACCGCCGCAGCCTCAAGGACCACCGCGTCGCTGCCGGCGTGAGTTGCCTTGCCCTGTCCGGAGACCGCGCTTTCCTCGCGCAGGCCGGCCCGGCCGCCGCCGCGTATTTCCACGCCGGCCGCGTGCAAACGGTGCGCCCGGTGGTCGCTGACGCCCTCGAACCGCTGGGCCTCTTCGATGACTTCTGGCCCGAGTTCACCCGCTTCGACCTCCAGGAAGGAGACAGCCTGCTGCTGCTGTCGCCGGTCTTCCTTGAGGCCCTCGACCCGGGAGACCTCGCCCGCGCCCTGGCCTTGCCATCCGATGACGCCCTTCCCGAACTCTACCGCCTGGCCCGCGGGATCGACGACTGTGCGGCGCTCCTGCTCTGCGCGTTGCCCGATCCGGTAACCGCGTAGCGCCGTCGAACGTGCTCATCCTCGGCATCGAAACCTCCTGCGACGAGACGGCCATCGGCGTCGTTGAAGACGGCCGCAGCATCCGCTCGAACGTCATCGCCTCGCAGGTCGACCTCCACGCCGCGTACGGCGGCGTGGTGCCGGAACTCGCTTCCCGCCAGCACGTAGAGGCCATCGTCCCGGTACTTGAGGAGGCGCTGATCCGCGCCGGTGTGACGTTAGGGCAACTCGACGCCGTGGCGGTAACCTACGGCCCCGGCCTCGCCGGCGCGCTCCTCGTTGGCCTCAACTTCGCCAAGGCGGTGGCCTACGCCGCAGGACTTCCGCTGGTGCCGGTGAACCACCTAGAAGGCCACATCTACGCCGCCTGGCTCGGCCGCGACGACGAACCGGACTTCCCCGCGCTCGTCCTCATCGTCTCCGGTGGCCACAGTGACATCGTGCTTATGGAGGGACACGGCCGCTACCGGCGTCTCGGCCAGACCGTCGACGACGCGGCCGGCGAGGCGTTCGACAAGGTTGCCCGGCTCCTCGGGCTCGGCTTTCCCGGCGGCCCGGCCATCGACCGGCTCGCCGCAACCGCGAGGCCCTCGGCCAGGTTGCCGCGTGCGCGGCCTGACGGCGAGTACGACTTCAGCTTCAGCGGCCTCAAGACGAGGGTGCAGCGGATCGTCCGCGGTGAAGAGGGTGAGACGCCCGATGTCGCGGAGCTGGCCGCCGCTTTCCAGGAGTCAGTCGTCGATTCGCTCGTGACGAAAGCGGTGCGCGCGGCCGAGGACCACGACGCCAACCAGATCGTCCTGTCGGGCGGTGTTGCCGCCAACACCGCCCTCCGCGCTGTATTGCGCGAGCGGTCGCGGATCCCGGTGCTCGTGCCGGAGCCGGTCCTCTGCACCGACAACGGTGCGATGATCGCCGCCTGCGGATACCACCGCTACGCAGCAGGCGACATCGCCCCGTTGGATCTCGACATCGACCCGTCGCTCAAGATCGGTTAGCCCGCCCCGTGTTCAAGGTTCCGAGTTCCCTGTCAGGAAAGCGGGCAGCGGCCGCACCCGCCCTGCGTGCAGTACTGGCCGAGCAGGTACAACATCCCCTGCTGGCGCGCCGCGCTGACCCTGACGCCTGATGCCGCCCCATGCAGATGGCGAACAGCCCCGTACCGCGCGGGCAAGGGCAGCGAAGCGAACAGGCTCTCGTACTTGAGGGAGGCGGGATGGCCGCACAACGCCGCCGCGAGCGGCAGGACAACGTTGCCGGCGATCTCAACCGCTCGGGCGCGCCCGATCAGCCTGGGGACCACCAGTAACGCCAGCAACGGGCCGGGTCCATCCGCGTCGTCCAGAGCACCCAGCAGGGAGGCGCCCAGGCCTTCCTCCGCCAAGCGCGCCGCCAGCGCCGCCGCGCCCGGAAGTCGCGACTCCAGGCTGTTGCCGGGCCGTATGGCAACGATTCGTCCCGGCCTGCTCGTGGCCGCGCCGCTGAGGGCGGCCTGCGCAATCGCGTTTCGCTCAGCCGGCGCCGTCGCCATCAGCGACGCCCGGAGTCCTGCCCAGGGCAACCGCATAGCGAGTTCCCCGAACGCCTCCCGCTCTCCCCCGTAGCCGAGCGCCTCGAGCAGCCCGGACCACAGGGCGTCCTCCGGCGCCTCTCCCGCCGCCAGCCGCTTCGCCCAGGCCGACGTTTTCTGCCGGAAACGCATTCGGCCCAGCCGCTCGAGTGCCTCACCCACGGCGCTCTCGCCCAACCGGGACACGCTGTCGCGGCAGGGTTCCGCGAACGGCTTCCGCGCCTGGCGTTGCGGGTGCAGCAGCAGCTCCCCCAGCGTGACGACCGGAACGCTCCGCCCGCAGGCGAGCCGCGTTTCCGGTTCGCCCTCGGAGAACAGGACAACGTGGAGCACCACGCGGTCGTATGCCGGGTCCGCCCCGTGGCCGTGCCGGTAGAAGTCGCCGGAGCGGACGTGAAGTTCAACATCGCCCTCGGCCAGCCGGCCGGGGAAGGAAACAATGGCGTCGCGAAAGTCCGGGCCCGCCCCGGCACCCGGCCGCCCCCGGTAGATGACCCGCACGGAGTCGCCGTCCAGGGTGACCAGCGCGCTCCGCGGGAACCGCTGCTCCGCCCAGAGCACGGAGAGGTCGCACTCGCGGAAATGGCGCGCCGCGCCGCCTGCCCGGTACCCGGGCGCCGTTTCCCGCAGCCAGAGAGCCGTCACCCGCGCGCACCCCGGCTGAATCCACGGCGGACCTCAGGTTTCATCGTCGGCGGTGGCGCCCGTCTCGCCGTACTTAAACCCCGCCCGCTCGGCCACGATCGAAAGCAGCGTCGAAGACGCCCCTCGCGGCCGGTAGCGGCCGGTCTCCCACTCGCTGACCGTCTGCTGGCGGGTTCCCAGCTCCTCGGCCAGCCCGTCCTGGCTCAGCCCGAGGTGTTCTCTAAGCGCCCGGATACGTTCGGCGTCCCAGCCCGTCCTGTACCGGCCTTTGCGTTCGGTCACCCGATAATCTTACACGGAAACGTGTAACGGAACAAGGAGCCTGGAACCCAGGACTTGGCTCGTGCGCGCGTACCCCCTTGCTCCTTGTTCCCATCTCGCCGCGCCAGCGCCGTCTTGCATCAACCTTTCCACATCGCGTACTATCCCTTTGTTAGCACTCGCCCCTTATGAGTGCTAACCCGATTCCGTTACTACATCCAAGAGGAGGACCAGATAGTGGCAGCCGCCAAAGCCAAGACACCCGCAAAGAAGAGCAACGGCGCGAAGGCCGAGCCCAACGTTGTGCCGCTGGGCGACCGCGTGGTCGTCAAGCAGACCCGTCAGGAAGAAGTCCGGGCCAGCGGCCTGGTCATTCCTGACACCGCCCGCGAGAAGCCCCAGCTCGGCGAAGTGATCGCCGTCGGCCCCGGCCGCCTCGACGACAACGGCAAGCGCATCGCCATCGACCTCAAGAAGGGCGACCGCGTGCTCTACGCCAAGTACAGCGGCCAGGACGTCCCCCGCGGCGTCTACGGCGACGAGGACGACTACATGATCCTCAAAGAGTCCGACGTCCTCGCCAAGCTGGCCTAAACAGGGAACAAGCGACCGGGAAACGGGAACAAGAGCCCGGGGCCCGGAGCCCTATGTTCCACGTTCCAGGTTCCTAGTTCCATAACCGGAGGTTATCTTGCCTGCAAAGCAACTACTGTTTGACGAAGAGGCACGCCGCGCGCTCAAGGCCGGCGTCGACGCCCTAGCCGACGCCGTTCGCGTAACCCTTGGGCCGCGCGGCCGCAACGTTATCCTCGAGAAGAAGTTCGGCCCGCCCAGCATCGTCGACGACGGCGTCTCGGTAGCCCGCGAGATCGAGCTCAAGGACCCCTTCCAGAACCTCGGCGCCCAGCTCGCCCGCGAAGTCGCGTCCAAGACCAACGACGTAGCCGGCGACGGCACAACGACCGCCACCGTCCTCGCCCAGGCCATCGTCCGCGAGGGAATGCGCATGGTCGCCGCCGGGGCTAACCCGATGGCCCTCAAGCGCGGCCTCGAACTCGCCGTCGAGAAGGTCAAGAGCGAGGTCCGCCGCATCTCCACCCCGGTCGCCGGCAAGGAGCAGATCGCCCAGGTGGCCACCATCTCCGGCCACGACCAGGAGATCGGCGACATCATCGCCGACGTCATGGAGAAGGTTGGCAAGGACGGCGTCATCACCGTCGAAGAGGGCAAGGGCATCCGCATGGAGACAGAGTTCGTCGAGGGCATGCAGCTCGACCGCGGCTTCGTCTCCCCCTACTTCGTCTCCAACCCCGACCGCATGGAGGCCGTCCTCGACGACCCCTACATCCTGATTACCGACAAGAAACTCTCCGCCATCCAGGACTTCCTGCCCGTGCTGGAGCGGATCCTCCAGGTCAGCAAGAACATCGTCATCATCGCCGACGACATCGACGGCGAAGCGCTCGCCACCCTCGTCGTCAACAAGCTCCGCGGCAACATCAACGTCCTCGCCGTGAAGGCTCCCTCGTTCGGCGACCGCCGCAAGGCGATCCTCGAAGACATCGCCATCCTCAGCGGCGGCCGCTTCATCACCGAGGACATGGGTGACAAGCTGGAGAACGCGCAGGTTACCGACTTTGGCCGGGCCCGCCGCGTCGTGTCCACCAAGGAGGACACCGTCATCATCGAGGGCCGCGGCTCCGATGAGGCGATCCAGCAGCGCATCAAGCAGATCAAGGCCCAGTCCGAAGACGCGGCCTCCGAGTTTGACCGCGAGAAGCTCCAGGAGCGCTTGGCCAAGCTCGCCGGCGGCGTCGCCGTCATCAAGGTCGGTGCCGCCACCGAGGTCGAGCTCAAGGAGCGCAAGCTCCGCGTCGAGGACGCACTTTCCGCCACCCGCGCGGCCGTCGAAGAGGGCATCGTGCCCGGCGGCGGCGTCGCCCTCATCCGCGCCCAGAAGGCGCTGGACAAGGTCGATGTCGGCCTCACCGAAGACGAGCAGATGGGCGTCCAGATCATCCGTAAGGCCCTCGAGTCGCCCCTCTTCATGATCTCGGAGAACGCCGGCAAGGAAGGCGCCGTCATCGTCAACGCCGTCCGCACCAACAAGGGCAACTACGGCTACGACGCCGGCAACGACACCTTTGGTGACATGATCGAGAAGGGCATCATCGATCCTGCCAAGGTCACCCGCACGGCACTCGAGAACGCCGCCTCAATCGCGGCCCTCGTGCTGACCACGGAATCGCTGGTCACGGAGATCCCCTCCGACGCGCCGGCGATGCCGATGGGCGGCGGCCCCCCGATGGACTACTAGGCGGATTCACGCTGAATTCAGAGGCCGTCCCGCAAGGGGCGGCCTCTTTCGTTGCGGCGGACAGCTGTTAAATGCCGAATGGAAAGACAGTGCTACTCACCACGGGACATTCCGGACCACCCGTTTCGAGTAGCGCGGCGTGACGTAGCAGCGGGATGATGTCGGCGACTAGCATCGCGCCGTTGCAGTCCCAGTCCCCCCAGTCCTGCACGCCCGCTGACGTATTCACGATACTTCCCGTCGCCAGACAGTCGGGCGGGTCAAGCAAGCCAGCCAGCGTTTCGAGGAAGATCAGCGCGTCGCCGGCGTCTTCGGCTCCATCGCAATCGAAATCCCCCCAGGCGAACCCCTCGCGCTCGGCGATGAACATCCCGCCGACCACGCCCTCAATCAGCTTGTCGGAGCCCGAGGAGAACATCACGTGCCTTCCCCCGGCCGCGATCACCGGGTCGAAGGAGCGCCGGTCCGAATGGGCACCGCCCAGCGATACGTTGGCCTTGAACGTCTCGCCCGTCGCCAGCTCTCTCACGAAGATGTCACGGCACTTGACCGGGTTGCAGTTGTCGGAAGCACCGGGGTCTAGGTCCGCCGAGTCCGAATCGAAAGCTACCCGCCGGCCGTCGTCGCTGATCGTCGGATTGTTTGACCCAAACCCGTCGGATGTCTCAGAGCCGTTCGCCCGCACGCTGATCCGCTCCGTCGAGCCGCTGACCATATCGCGCACAAAGATGTCGTTGTCCCCGTTCGTGTCGTTCGCCACGAGGTCCGAAGCGAGCGAAGAGAACGCCACGTACCGCCCGTCGGCGCTCACGGCTGGATTGATACTCGATGCGTTGCCCGGAATCCCCAATGTGTTTGCGCTGACGAGCACCGTTTCGCCGGTTGTGCGGTCGTGCCGGAAGACGTCCTCGCAGTCCGGAACGCCAAGGGGAGTGCATACCCTGTCCCCCTCCGCGAGGTCGGACGCCTGCGAGGCGAAGACCACGTACCGCCCGTCAGCGCTGATGTCCGGGTCCAGGCTGCGCTCGTTCGCCTGCGACCCGTCGCTGGCCACGCTCACCCGCTCCGTGGTGCCGGACTCCACATCGCGAACGAAGATGTCACTGCACGTGGGCGCGCTTGATGGGCAGTCGTTGTCGTCGCCGGCGACGAGGTTGCTCGCCAATGAGGCGAACGCCACGTACCTGCCGTCGGCGCTGAGGCTGGCGTCGCCGCCCCCGGCGTTTGAGTTCGTCCCGCCCGATGAAACACTCACGATCACCGACTGCCCGGTCTCGATCTCCGTGCGCACCAGTTGGCCCTCCATGCCGCGCATCAGGAACCGGCCGTCATCGCTGATCACCGGTACCGGCAGGATGATGCTGGGCACGTCGGCGTCCCAGGCGATGCCAACGACCGTGCTTTCATCAGTCGTCATGTCTGTCGCGTAGAACGTCCAGCAGGCGGTCGTCGTACAGTCCGGATAGTCTTCCGGCGCCGGGCCGACGTAGGCTACCACGTTTCCGTCGGCGCTGATCGCGTTACCGCCGCCGCCGATGAGGCCGGCGATCGTCTGGATGGGAGCGCCCTCCGGCGTGACCACCGACTGCGTGGTGTGCCACGGCCCCTCGTGCTCGGCGGTGGCGGGCGCTGACGCAACCGCGGCGACTGCGACCACGGCTGCAAGCGCGACGGCGCGCGCGATCTTCCGGCTATACATGCGTCGATTCTCAGATACGGCGGCGCCCGACGTCAAACGCTTCTGGCGGATGCTCCGATGTCCGCACGGTCCCCGATCAGGCGTCGACGTGGATAGAGCCGAAGTTCACCCCTGAGAGGCGCACTCCCGCCCGCGGGCTGCGGAACACAACCCGCCGTGTGCCCGGAGTTTCCTCCCGCACATCGCTCACGGGGTCGGCGCCTTCCCAGATCTCCCAGTTGAAGCCGAGCGTTCGGTTGTCGTCGATCGCCGCTACGATCTCCTGCCTCACGGTCTCCTTCTGCGGGTCCGGCCAGCGCTCGACGTGATCGATCTCTGGGGTGCTGAGCCCGGCGTCGCCCAGCATCTCTCGAAGCCAAGGGTCGAAGGCGCCGTCGAACACCCCCGCGTTGCGGACGCGCCAGGCGTGGCCCTGCCGCTTCTCGTCGTCGTTGATCAACCCTTCAAGGGAGCGGGTGATGTTGGTCTGCCCGGTCTTCAGGGCGGCGATAAAGGTGCGTAGCGTGCTGTAGGCAGGCATTTTCTCCTCCTCATTGGGCGATACGGGCGCTTCCTGCCGCGAATTCTACACCCAACGTCTCGCATCTCCGCCCAAGCACCCACCCGCGCAAGCTCTTCACCCTCCGCTATTCACCCTTCACAATTTCACTCCTACCATCGCGCCTCGTAAAGGTGCACCGCGTCCTCGAACCCGCGCGGCACCGTCTCGCCGTGATCGGCAAAGAGGTACTTCTTGCCCGCCACCAGGTCGCGGACGACGCCCGACACGAGGATCTGGCCGGGCTGGGCGAGGTCGCAGATCCGCGCCGCCAGCTGGACCGCGGTCCCGAAGTAGTCGCCGCTTTCCGCCACTGGCTCCCCGGCGTTGAGCCCCACGCGCACGCGCAGCTCGCTCTCGGGCTTCTCGGCCACGAACGCCGCCACTCCCTGCTGGATGGCGATCGCGCACTCCAGCGCGCTCGAGGCCGAGGTGAACGACACCATCAGTCCGTCGCCGGTATGCTTCACCTCTTTACCGCCCTGCGCGGCGAGGCTGCGGCGCACGATGTCGTTGTGCGCCCGTACGATCTCCTGCGCCGCCTCGTCCCCCAGCCGCTGCGTTAACGCCGTGGAGCCGGTCATGTCCGTGAACAGCAGCGTCACGGGCGCCTTGCCAGCGCTGGCGCTGGGTTCGCTTGGAGCGGCGGGGGGCGCATCGCCCAGGAACTCCCGGATCGAGGCCACGATCGAGTCCACATCGGCGAGGAACGGCAGGGGTGATGAGCCATCGCGCAGCAACAGGCGCGCTTCCGGGATTCCAGCGGCGATGTACTGCGCCACTTCGACTCCCACTGCTGGCAGCGAGCGCCGGTGCATGACCAGGGTCGGGCACTTCACGTTCGGCAGGTGCTCCGACGCGTCTGATTCGTACACCTCGTTCATCGCGCGCATGATCACCTTCGGGTCCGCCGCCTCGCGATAGAACGCCGCGAACCGCCGCGCCGCGTCGTCCTCGTTCCAGCCCAGCAGCACCCGCGCCGCGGTCTCCGTGTAGATCTCCCAGTCGCTTTCGACCAGCCGCTGCAGTGTCCGTGTGCGCAGGTCACCCGAGACGTCGGTCCGCCGCGCCCAGCCACACCAGATCACGAGGTGAGTCACCCTGTCGGGGCGCGTCGCGGCGTAGGCGATAGACGCCATCGCTGAGTCACCGGTGGCGTAGAGCGCGAACCGGTCGAGCCCGAGGGCGACGGCTACGGCGTCAAGGTCCGCACAGTGCGCCGCCAGCGTGAAGTCCGTCGCCGTGCGGTCCGACATTCCGAAACCGCGGGCGTCGTAGCGTACCAGCCGTCGCCCCGCCCCCAGCGCCTCCAGCCAGGACCGTGATTCGGGGATCTCCCACTCGAGTTGCACGTGCGTGAACGGCGTAGCAGGCGTGACGACGAGCGCCGGACCGTCTCCCATCGACCAGAAGGCGATGCTCGTCCCATCGCTCGACTTTGTGTAGCGAATGCTCGGTTCCATGTGATTCCTTCACCAACCAGCATATCGAGGGTATAGGCGCCGTCAATGCGGGGAAGCCAGCGTCTTTGGTTCACGAGCCGAATCAGACCCGGGCCGGACTGCTAGCGTGGGAGGACTGCGGAGAGTTGAGACGACACCGCGCGCAGGTCACCCTCCGCAAGCGAGCCTAGCTTCCTCATGACCAAACCTCGTTTGACCGTGCGCAGAATAGCGGTGACGACCGAGGGCTTTGGCAGACCAGCCTCCTGCCAGGCAGTCAGCAGGTGATCTCCGAACAGGAGATCGTCTCTCAATCGGCTCGTGATCGCTGCTACGATGACCTCTTGCCTGTTGGCGTGATACTTGTCCGAACTCAAGACCACGGCCGGTCGCCGTTTTGATGGCCGCCTTGTCCGTGAACTGAAACGGAAGGACGACCACATCCCCACGACTAAATGTCGTCGTAGACTGCATCGTCCTCGTTGTCCCACAACTCGGCTAGAACTGGATCGGCTTCGGCCGTGAGGTACTCCGCTGGTTCCTCCGCCAGCCGCAGCTCGATCGTTTCAGTCACATACGCCCGCATCGTCTTGCGACGGCGAGCGGAAATAACCTTCAAGCGTTCGT
>Ga0326597_10004775_pt1 | contig 18939 bp, 16 predicted proteins | sample RVTome_12_FD_203789 | JGI IMG/M metagenome (GOLD analysis project Ga0326597, IMG submission 203789) | Soil microbial communities from uranium-contaminated site in the Upper Colorado River Basin, Wyoming, United States - RVT100D185 | ecosystem: Environmental > Terrestrial > Soil > Contaminated >... | reverse complement strand
CCGCTGCTGGTCCGGACGCTCGACACCCTGCACTACGTCCTGCCCAAGACCGGCGACTCGGACGAGCTGACGGCCATGCTGCGCAAGGCCCTTTCGGGCGGTGGCCCGGTGATCGAGGACCGCGAGTCGGACCTCGTCGTGCGCGAGCACCCGGAAGGCTACGATCTCGTCGCCGCGACTCGCCGGCGCTTGCGGGACGGGGGCGTGCTGTGGGTCGCAGCGGACGGCGGAGAGGAGGCCGGCAGCGTGCGCCTCTTCTGCCGCGAGCGTCCGGTGGAGGAACCCGGCCCCGGCGACAGATGGCGGCGCCCGCGGCCGCTCCTCTCGCGCGTCGCCGCGACGCGCTTCCTGGGGGAGCTCGGGACGCGCGGCGAGCCGGGGCTGCAACCCGTCAAGGACGTCGTCCGCGTCAGCGGCCGCTCGGCCGACCTCGTGCGTTGGACGGAGTCCGCCGGCGGGACGCGGACCGAGCGGGAGCGCATCTTCGTCACGTTCGGCGACTGGTCCTACGAGATCGACATCGCCATGGCGGCCGGACGCGTGAGCGAGGGCGAGCGCGGCACCTGGCGCAGCCGCTTCCTCGACCGCATCGAGTTGGGTCACGAGGAGTTCATGGACCCGGAATCCTGGTACAGCCGGCGATTCGGCTGGCGCTCCGAGCTCAAGTTCAACGCCTTCTTCTCGGTCGGCTCGTCCCTGGCCTTCGCGGCGCTGATGCTGGGGCTGGCCTGGGTCAGGATCCGCACGGTCGACTTCTGATGGACGCGCGCCTGATCGCCGAGCTGCGTTCCGTCGTCGGCGCGGCGGGCCTGGTGCTCGACCACGTGCGGCGCAAGCCCTACGAGTACGACGGGCTGCCGTTCAAGAAGTGCGCTCCCGCGCTCGTCGTGCTGCCGGCCAGCACGGAGGAGGTCGCGCGCTGCATGGCGATCCTGCACCGCGCGGGCGTGCCGATCGTGCCGCGCGGCGCGGGAACGGGCCTGGCCGGCGGGGCGACGCCGGTCGAGGGCGGCGCGGTGGTCGGCACGGCGCGCATGCAGCGCGTGCTGGAGGTGAACGTCGAGGACCGCTTCGCGCGCGTCGAGGCGGGGCTCGTCAACCTCGACCTCTCGCGCGCCTGCGCCGCCGGCGGGCTGTTCTACGCGCCCGACCCGTCGAGCCAGATGGCCTGCACGATCGGCGGCAACGTGGCCAACAACTCGGGCGGGCCGCACTGCTTCAAGTACGGCACGACGGCGCGCCACGTGCTGGGCCTGAAGATCGTCACGCCCGAGGGCGACGTGCTCGACCTGACCGAGCCCGAGGTCGATCCGCTCGGCTACGACCTGGTCGGCCTGTTCGTGGGCTGCGAGGGCATGTTCGGGATCGCGACCGAGGTCAGCGCGCGGCTGATGCCGCTGCCGGAGGTGACCGAGACGCTGCTGGCGATCTTCGACAGCCTGGACGAGTGCTGCGAGTCGGTCAGCGAGATCATCGCCGCTCGGCTCGAGCCCTCGGCCATCGAGATCCTCGACAAGCTGACGATCCGCGCGGTCGAGGCCAGCGTCTACGCCGCTGGCTACCCGGCGCAGGCCGAGGCCGTGATGCTGCTCGAGTCGGAGGGCAGCGCGGTCGAGGTCGGCGCCAACGTGGCCGACATGGTCGCGATCCTGGAGCGCCGGGGGGTGCTGGAGATCCGCCGCGCGCGCGACGAGAAGCAGCGCAAGAAGCTGTGGGCCGCGCGCAAGAGCGCCTTCGGCGCGATGGGCCGCATCGCTCCGGACCTGTACGTGGCCGACGTCGTCGTGCCGCGCACGCGGCTGCGCGAGATCGTCATGAGCGCGACCGGGATCTGCGCCCGGCGCGGCCTGAAGCTCGCCAACGTGTTCCACGCCGGCGACGGCAACCTGCACCCGAACATCTCCTTCGACCGGCGCGACGCGGCCGAGGTCGAGAACGTGCTCGCGGCCGGGCGCGAGATCATGGAGCTGTGCATCGCGGCCGGCGGCTCGCTCTCGGGCGAGCACGGCATCGGCCTGGAGAAACGCGAGGAGATGCGGCTGGTGTTCGGCGACGAGGACCTCGCGACCATGCTGCGCGTGCGCGCCTCGTGGGACCGCGCCGAGCGCATGAACCCGGGCAAGCTGATCCCGGTGCGCACCTGCATGGAGATCCGCACGACGGCGCCGGCGGTCGCGCCGGCGGTCGCGCCGGGGGGCACGGCGTGAGAGCGGCGGCGGCGAGCGTCGAGCGATTGCTCGGCCCGGCGGGGGTCGGCCAGCTCGCGCTCGGTGCAGGCCGCGCGACGCTGCCGCTGGCCCTGCCGGCGAGCGAGGGAGAGCTGGTCGAGGTCGTGCGGCTGGCCGCGCGCGACGACCTCTGCCTGCTGCCGCTCGGGACCGGCGCCAAGCTCGGCTGGTGCCGCGCGCCGCGCGGCGTGGATCTCGCCGTGTCGACCCGTGCACTGCGCGGCGTCGTCGCCTACGAACCCGGCGACGGCACGCTGACCGCGCTCGCCGGCTCGCGCATGGACGAATTGGCCGCGGCGGTGCGCGCCGGCGGCCACCACCTGACGCCCGACGTCGCGCGCCCCGGCGGCGCGACCCTGGGCGGCGTCCTGGCGGCCGGCCAGAGCGGGATCGACCGCCTGCGCCACGGGCCGGCGCGCGGCCACGTGCTCGGCGCGCGCGTGGTCGAGGCCGACGGCACGGTGACCAAGAGCGGCGGGCGCCTGGTCAAGAACGTCACCGGCTACGACCTGCAGCGCCTGTACTGCGGCTCGCACGGGACGCTGTGCATCCTGCTCGAGGCCTCGCTGCGGCTGTTCCCCCTGCCCGAGCACACGGCGCTCGTCACGGCGCGCAGCGCGCGGCCCGAGCAGGCCCTGGCCGCGGCGCGCGCGCTGCGCGCGCTGCGCCTGCAGCCGCTCGCCGTGTGCGTCGAGAACCTGCGCGTCGAGCGGGCCGAGGCGCCCTGGGCCCTGCACGCGCTCCTGGCCGGTCGCGCGGCCCAGGTCGCGTGGGAGAGGGAGCAGGTGGCGCGGGCCCTGGGCGCGGCCGAGGTGCTCGAAGGCGAGCCGGCCGAGGCGCTGCGCGACGAGCTGCGCGATCTCGAGCCGGCGGCGGCCGAGACGACTTCCTTGCACGTCGCCTGCAGGCCGTCGGCGCTGGAGGAGGTGTGGCACCTGTGCCGCGACGCCCTCGGGCGGCGCGAGTGCGCGCCCGCCGCGCTCCTGCATCCGGGCCTCGCGACCCTCGACCTGCCCGTCGTGCTCTCCACGCAGGCGCTGGCGCAGCTCGTGCGCGAGCTGCGCGCGGCCCTCGCACCCCACCGCGCGCGGCTCTCCGTGCGCGGCGCTGGAGTCGAGCTGCCCGACGACCTGGACCCGTTCGGGGAGCCCGGGCCGGGCTTCGAGCTGATGCAGCGGCTGCGCGCGCGGCTCGACCCGCGCGGGCGCTTCGCCGCCGGGCGCTTCCACGGAGGCCTGTGAGGCGCATGGACGGGCGCGCGCTGGTCGACTACGCGAAGACCCTCGACTGCATCCACTGCGGTCTGTGCCTGCGCACGTGCCCGACCTACCAGCTCTCGGGCGTCGAGTCCGCGAGCCCGCGCGGCCGCGTGCACCTGATGCGCGCCGTTGCCGAGGGCGAGCTCGCGCCCGACGCGGCCTTCGCGGACGAGATGGACTTCTGCCTCCTGTGCCGCAACTGCGAGAGCGTCTGCCCGTCGGGGGTGCACTTCGGCCGGATGATGGAGTTCACCCGCGGAGCGCTCCAGGAGAGCGGCCTGCGGCCCTGGTGGAGCCGCGCCGCGCACCGTCTCGGCTTCCGGGTCGTGCTCGTGAGCCGGCCGGCCCTGGCGGTCGCGGCGACGCTCTTGCGGCTCGTCCAGCGCACCGGGCTGGCGCGCGCCTGCGGGCCGTGGTTCGGAGAGCGCGGGCGCTCCCTGGCCAGCCTGCCGCCGGTTCCGCCGGCGCGCGAGCGCGGGCCGCTGCCCGCGCGCACGCCGGCGCGCGGCGCGCGGCGCGGCGCGGTGGCGGTGCTGGAGGGCTGCGTCATGCCGGCGCTCTTCGGGCGCGTCAACCGCGCCACGGTGCGCGTGCTGGCGGCGGCCGGGCGCGACGTCTCGTGTCCGCCGCAGCCGGCCTGCTGCGGCTCGTTGCACGCCCACAACGGCGACCTGAAGGGCGCGCGCCGGCTGGCGCGGGAGACGATCGCGGCCTTCGAGGCGCTCGCGCCGCAGGACGGACGGCCGCTCGACGTGGTGCTGAACAGCGCCGGCTGCAGCGCGCACATGAAGGAGTACGGTGAGCTCCTGGCCGACGACTCCGCCTGGAGCGCGCGCGCCGCGGCCTTCGCCGAGCGCGTGTTCGACTTCAGCGAGTACCTGGTCGCCAACTGTTCGGACGCGCTGCCGGCTCGCCTCGACGGCGCCCGCGCGCTGGCCGGGCCGCTCACCTGGGACGACCCCTGCCACCTGTGCCACGGCCAGGGGGTGCGCGAAGAGCCGCGCGAGCTGCTGGCACGCCTCGACGGCGTCGAGCGCGTCGAGCTGGACGAGAGCGAGAGCTGTTGCGGCTCGGCCGGGATCTACTCGCTCCTGCGGCCGCGGGACAGCGCGGCCATCCTCGCGCCCCGGCTCGAGGCCCTGCGCCGCACGGGGGCGCGCACGCTCGTCACGGCCAATCCCGGCTGCCACCTCCAGTGGCAGTCCGGCATCCTGCGTGCGGGCCTCCCGGTCGAAGTGCTCCACATCGCCGAAGTCCTCGACCTCGCCCTCGCCGCCCGGGAGTGAGGCTCGGGCCCGACCGACCGCCGCCGTTCCGGGTCGCGAGCCGGTCCGGTATGCTGGCCAGCGACGACGAGGAGCAGGCTGTGGTGGAGCGAGAGGAGCACGATCTCGAGCGGGAGCCCGAGCGCGACGACTTGCCGCGCGCCGAGGAGGCCCGCCAGTGGCGGGCGGAGTTCGAGGCCGCGGCTCGGCGGCCGCTGGAGCAGCGCTTCCGCTACGCGTTCATCCGCACCTACAAGCCCGTGCTCGACGACGAGCCCTTCCGCTCGTTCGGCACGACCGCGGAGTACCGTGCCTGGTGCGAGGAGAACCTGCCGAGCTGGCTGGGCTATGGCCATGCGGTTTGAGTACGTCCAGGCCCTGGAGATCCGCGACGCGTTCGAGCGTCACGGGGTGCGCTACCTGTTCCTGGGCAAGTCGGGCGCGATCCTGCTGGGTTTCCCCGACACGACCCAGGACGCCGACCTGTTCCTCGAAAAGAGCGCGGCCAACGGGGAGGCGGCGCTCGCCGCGCTGAGGGAGCTCGGCTTCCCCTTGACGGAGGCCGAGGGCGGCGAGCTCCGCAGGGGGAAGGACTTCGTGCAGATCAGGAGCGGGCCGTTCGACCTCGACCTGGTGTTCGCGCCGGACGGCATCGAGTCCTTCGAGCAGGCCTGGGAGCGCCGCGTCGAGGTCGACGGCTTCCCGGTTTGTCACCCCGACGACATCATCGCCAGCAAGGCCGCGGCGAACCGCGTCAAGGACCGCGAGAGCCTGCCCCGCCTGCGGGCCTTTCGCGACTACTGGATGGAGCGGCGCGAGGGATAGGGCCCGCGCTGCCAGGGCCCGGAGCTCGAGCAGGCGAGAAACGTGCGAGGCACCGTATCTCGGCGCCGCATCTTGCAAGGTGACCGGGGCGGAGGGGCTACTGCGGGCGCAGGGCGGCGAGGAGACGCTCGACCGGCTGCTGGGAGCCGGGTAGGCGCTCGGGCCACACCGCGTAGGCCACCCAGCAGGTCCGCGGCAGGCTCAGGTTCACGCGCACGGAGTCGCGGAACGTGCCGGCGTGGTAGCGGCGCTCGAGCACGAAGCTCGGATCGTACTCGCCCCAGCGGATCGTGCCGCCGCCGCGCGGGATGCGGCCGCCCTCGCGCTCGAGCTCGCCGGCGTCCTTCCACTCGATCCGGCCGAACTGGCGCGCGAGCACGCCCTCGCGCGCCGCGGGCGGGTACCTCACCAGGTACAGCTTCGCGGGCGGCGTGCCCTTCTCGCCCTCGGGGATCGCCGACCAGTCGAAGCGCTCGACGGGACCGTCCTCTCCGGCGCTCTGCTGCGGGCGCTCGGCCGGCGCCGCGGGCGCCGCATCAGGCACGCCTGCGGGCGCCGCGCCGGACAGCTCGCCGGCCGGCGCGTCGCCGCCGGCGCCGCGGCCGAGCACGACCACCTTCTCGCCCGTCGGCAACGCCAGACACTCCTCGACTGCGAAGCCCAGGGGCCACTCGCCGAGCTCGAAGTCCGCGGCCAGGAGCTCCCCGGCGTCGATCCGGCGCAGGCTGCTCCAGGCCAGCGCCAGCGCGCAGGCGGCGATCAGCGCCAGCCCGAAGCCGACGCCCAGCACGCCGGAGACCTTTTCGCGCACGGGTTCCGTGCTCATCGGCGCGGGACGGTCAGCGCAGCTCCGGGATCCGGAAGGCCGACAGCAGCTCGCGCACCTCGTCCTCCGAGATGCGCGCGCCCTCGCTGACGCGCGTGACCTGCAGCATCAGCGGGCGCGGATCGCCCATGGGCGTGAGGTCGACCACGATGCTCTCGCCCTCCTTCACGTCCACGTCCGGCGGGCCGACCCCTTCGATGGCCGGCGCCTCCTCCGCCGCCCCACCCTGCTCGTCGTCCTCGACCTTCGCGAGGCCCTGGACCTGATAGAAGCGCAGCGCTCTCAGGGTGACGCCCTGGACCTCCAGGTCGAGCGCCTCGGTGTCGCGCCGTCCGCCGCGGCCCAGGATCGAGCCCTTGAACGCCGGATCGAGCATCCGCGCGCGCGCCTTGTCGCCGTCCTTGCCGGGCAGCCGCATCAGGACCACGGCGAAGTCGGGCGCGGCCTCGAAGACCCACATGTCCATCCCGATGGTCCAGCCGAACGCGAGGTTCCAGTCGGGCCGTTCCTCGTGCGGCAGCACCTTGGCGATGCGCGGCCATTGGACGTCCGGATCCGTGGCCTTCTTGAACTCCTTGAACACCAGCACGCCGACGACGAGCAGGCCGATCACCGCGAGCAGGCAGCCGCCCCCGCAGAACCACAGCCAGGCCGGGACGCCGCTCCTCTTCGGCGGCGCCTGCGGTTCCGCGATCCAACTTTCCTCGGGGCTGCCTTGCTCGGCCATGTCTTCTCCTGCGGGCCTTCTTCCGGGGGGGTCTCCGGCGCGGGGGGAGGCGGAGTCTACACGTCGTCGCTGATGCGATTCACGCGCGCGCTCATTTCCCGGCCGGGGCCGGCCAGTCGTGGAAGCCCTTGCCGCTCTTGCGGCCCAGCTCCCCGCGCGCCACCATTTCCCGCAGGATGACGGGTGGATCGTAGCGCGGCGCGACCTCAGCGCGGGCCGACGCCCGCAACCCAATGAGGAGGCTGCGCCGTGCTGAGTCGCTGTTGGCGGGGGAGGCAGACCCTCCCCCGCACCGGCCGCGACGCGCGGCCTCCCCCTCCTCGCCGCCCGACCGGCGGCGCGGCGCCATTGGCGCCGGATCTACTACTTCGGAATCTGCGCGCTACGCGCGCAAACTCCGGAGTAGTAGATCAGCTCCCCGGCGCCAGCACGATCTTGCCCAGCACGGCCCGCTCCTCCAGCAGCCGGTGGGCCTCGGCCGCCCGCGACAGCGGCAGCACGCGATCGACCACGGGGCGGAAGACCCCCGCGGCGACCTTGGCGAAGATCGCCGGGAAGCTCCCGGCCGGCCCCATGGTCGAGCCGAGGATCGAGACGTTCTTGATGAACAGGTGCGGCAGCACCAGCCCTACCTTCGCGCCGGTCGTGCCGCCGCACGTCACGAGCCGACCGTTGCGCGCCAGGCAGCGCACGGACCCGTCCCAGGTGGCCGGTCCGACGTGCTCGACCACGACGTCCACGCCGCGGCCGCCGCTCCAGGCCCTGACGGCCCGCGGCCACTCGGGATCGCCGTGGTCGACGACCTCGTCCGCGCCGAGCTCGCGCGCGAGGGCGCGCTTCTCCTGCGACCCGGCCGTGGCGATCACGCGCGCCCCGGCGTCGCGCGCGACCTGGATCGCGGCCGAGCCGACCCCGCTGGCGCCGCCGAGCACGAGCACGCGCTCGCCGGCGCGCACCTGCGCGCGCGAGACGACGAGCCCCCAGGCGGTCACGAAGACGAGCGGAACGGCGGCGACCGGGACGGGGTCGATCCCGTCCGGCAGCGGCAGCAGGAAGCGCGGCTCGAGCGCGACCAGCTCGCGCGCGAAGCCGTCGCAGTGCTCGCCGCGGATGCCGTAGTCGTCGGAGAGGTGGTCGTTCCCGGCGCGGTCGTGCTCGGACGTCCCCGACGAGAAGCCCGGCAGCAGCACGACCTTCTGCCCCGGCTCGAAGCCCGTCGCGCCCTCCCCCAGCGCGACGACCTCGCCGGTCCCGTCGCAGCCGGGCACGCGCGGGAGCGGGATCGTCACGCCCGGCATTCCGCGCCGCACCCACAGGTCCAGGTGGTTGACCGACGTCGCCAGCACGCGCACGAGCACCTCGCCCGCCGCCGGCTCGGGCGCGGGCAGGTCGACGACGCGCAGCACGGACGGATCGCCGTGCACGACGATGTGGATCGCCTGCATGCTCTCGGCTCCTGTCACTTCCTCGTCACAGCTCGATGGTCGTGCAGCGGCCGCCGGTGGCGGCGCACATCTCGCTCCAGTGCCGCGCCAGGCTGGTGGGACAGTCGAACAGGATGGCGTCGAGCACGACCTTGCGGAAGCGGTTCTGCTGCGGCAGGAGCGACTTCATCAGAGACAGGTTCCAGCGCCAGCCGCCCGACGGCGCTCCGTCGGTCAGCACCATGACCGTGTCGACCTCGGGGTCCTCGAGCGCGCGCACGAAGGCGCCCCAGAAGTCGCCCTGGCCGCGCGCGTTCTGCCGCTCGAAGTCGGCCCCGGCCTTGCGCACGTTGGCGGGCGTCGCCGGCACGAGCTCCTTGCGCCACGGCAGCGGGCGATCGGTGTACGGGATCACGTTGAAGCGCGTCCCTGCCGGCAGCGACGCGAAGAGCCGCCGCACCTCGACGTCGACCGCCTGCTTGCGCGTGCGGCCGCCTTCCCACTCCATCCACATCGAGCCGGACAGGTCGATCAGGAAGGAGACCCTGCCCGAGAGCACCGGCAGGCCGGCGAAGGCCGCGCTCGCGCCCTCGTACTCGTGCTCGCCCGAGCCGTCGCGCGGCGTCCAGTCCTCGGGAAGACTCCCGGCCCACTCGCGCCACGGGCGCGGGTCGCGGCCGTGCTTCAGGCCGGACAGGTCCTGCAGGCGCTCGACGATCGTCCAGGAAAGGCGCAGCTCCCGCTCGTCCGCGAGCATGGACGCCAGCGCGAGCGCGTCCTCGCGCTTGCCGGAGCGCGCCAGCTCGCCTGCGACCTGGGCGCGCACGGCGGCGGAAGGGTCGCCGGCGAGGGTGCTCAACGGTGACTCGCCCGTCGCGCTCGGGGGCAGCGCGCGCCACAGCGCGGCCGCGCAGCAACGCAGCTCGGGGGCGTCGCTCTCGACCGCCGCGCCGAGCGCCTCGGGCGCATCGGACGGTCTGACGGCGCACATCGCGGCCAGGGCCGTCGCGGCCACCGAGGCGTCCTTCGCCCGCGCGCGCAGGCGCTCGAGGGCCTTCCACAGACCGGCGTCGGCCGGGTCCTCCAGCCGCCCGGCGGCGGCCAGGCGCTCGACGCTCCAGGCCAGCGCGCCGCGCACGGCCGGGTCGCTCTGGTCCAGGTGCCGGGCGAGATCGCCCGCGGCGATCCGCACCTGCAGCCGTCCGAGCGCCTCGGCTGCGCGCTCGGCGACGTGCGCGCGCCGCGAGCCGATGCCGTCGTCGCCGAGGAGCAGCGGCACGAGCCGCGCGTCGCGCAGCTCGCCCAGGCGGATCTGGGCCTCGTCGGCGACGCGCGGCTCGGGATCGGCCAGCGCGCCGAGCACGAGCTCCCAGGCTTGCGGCGCGGCCAGCGCCGCCAGCGCCTCGACCGCCTGCTGGCGCTCGCGCGCGTCCGGGCTGCGCAGGCGCTCGCGCGCCGCCTCGAGCTCGCCGCCCTGGGCCGCCGCGGCGAGCGCGCCGAGGGCGAGCGCGACGGTGCGGAGGAGCGCGCGCTTCATCGCTCGAGCACCCGGTAGCGCTCCTCGACCGGGGGCGTGACCTCTCCGGCGCGGCGGAAGTGCTGCTCGAGCATCTCGCGCAGGAGCTGCGGCTTCTCGTCGCGCTCCTCGATCCCCGCCAGCGCCAGGTAGCCGTCCCCTCCATCCGCGAGGAAGTCGTTCGTCACGAGCCGGTACTCGCGTTCCGGCTCGAGCGGCTCGCCGTGCACCAGGATGCGCGCCAGGGTCCCGCGCCCCTCGCCGTCGACGCGCACCTCGACCACCATGCCGCTGAACTCCAGGCCCGTGTGGGCCGTGCCCTCGACGGCGGCGCGCACGACCGCGCGCAGCACCTCCCCGCTGACGGTCAGGCGAGCGAGGTGATTGCCGAAGGGCAGGAGCTCGAACAGCTCGCGCCGCGTCACCGGCCCGGCGTCGAGGTCGGCGCGGATGCCGCCGCGGTTCTGGATCGCCACGTCGCCCTCCATCGCCGCCAGCAGGGCGTCGGTGATCAGGTTGCCGGCCGGCGACGAAGAAAAGCGCCCGCGACTGCGCGGCAGCGGCCCGCTCAAGGTACCGACGACCGTGCCCATCTCGCGCTCGCTGAACTCGACCAGATGGGCGCAGATCTCGTCCACCTCGGCGTTGCGCCACTCGGCGGCCGGCTCGCGCTCGAGCTCGACGACCTGGTACTCGAGCCGGAGCAGCCGCAGGGTGCCGCGCTCGAACCACAGGTCGGCGCGCCCGACCGCGCTGGCCTTGGAGCCGACCTGCGCCACGAGCGTCGTCCCCACGCGCTCGCCCTCCGCCAGGAAGGTGTGCGAGTGCCCGCCGACGATCAGCGGCAGGTCGGAGTGCGCGCGCGCCAGCTCGCGGTCGCCCTCGATGCCCAGGTGGGTGACGGGCAGGACCCAGTCGACGTCTCCCGCCAGCGCGTCGCGCGCGCGGTGCAGCGCCCGGGCCGGGTTCTCGAACCAGAGCGTCTTCGCGTCGGGATGGCTGATGCTCGGCGTGACGGGCGTCAGCAACCCGACCACGCCGACGCGCACGCCGGCCACGTCGAAGACGCGCCAGGGCGCGACCCAGTCGGCGCGCTGGCCGCGCCCGCCGTCCTCGACCACGTACACGTTGGCGCACACCGCCGGCAGGCGGTAGTCGGACAGCATGCGCTTGAGCGGCTCGAGCCCGTGATCGAGCTCGTGGTTGCCGACGCACAACGCGTCGTAGCCCACGGCCGCCACGGCGCGCGCGAACCCGCGCCCGGACTCGATCAGCCCCTCGGGCGTGCCCTGGAACCAGTCGCCGGCGTCGACCACCAGCAGGCCCGCGCCGCTGGCCTCGGTCTCGGCCCGCACGGCGCGCACGTAGGCGGCCACACGCGGCAGCCCGCCGGCGAGCGGCGGGTCCTCGCCGCCCTTCCAGAAGGCCCGCCGCGGCTGGGCCTGGCCGTGCACGTCGTTCGTGTGCAGCAGCACGACGCGGATCGACTCGTCGGCCGCCGCCGACGCGCCCAGACAGACGAGTGCCGCCGCGAAGAGCCCCTTCATGGTCCCCGATCCGTCGATGATCCTACCCGCCAGGCTCTGCGACGGATTCGCCCGGTATCATCGGAAGACGAGCTCCTTGCCCTTGGGGAACCTGATCTCGACCTCCCAGGTCAGGTCGGCGCGCCCGTCGCGCGGGACGCGCACGAGCCAGGTGCGAATGCCCTTCTCGGCCAGGTCGCGCTGCCAGCGGGGGTCGTCGGAGAGAGCCGGCGAGCTCTTCGACAGCTCGACCTCCACGCGGTCGTCGGTCGAGCGCGGCAGCGCCTCGCGCACCACGATCGTGACGCTGCCGTCCGGCCCGCGCACCGGCGCGCCGTGGTTCTCGAAGCGCACGCGCCAGGCGCGCGCCTGGGTGCTGCGCGAGCTCAGGAAGCCGGGCTTTTCGAGCTCGTCCTTCGTCTGCACGCGCTCGACCGCGATCGCCGCCACGGCGCCCAGGTGCAGGTCGAACTCCTCGCCGGGCTGCACGGCCGCGAGCCGGGCGTGGCCGAGGTAGTCGTCGCCGAAGAACACCGCCGCGCGCCCGGGCAGGATCGTCCACGGGCTGGTGTTGGTCGCGACCCCGCGCAGCCACACGGTCGTGTCGAGCGCCGGCACGCAGTAGTGCTCGGGCGCGACCGTCAGGCGCGCCTCGCCGACGAGCACCGTCGTCGGCTGCTCGCGCGACTCGAGCGTCTCGCGCTGCGCGACGCGGAAGCGCACCGACAGGCCCTCGGACTGCACGCTGGCGAAGGGCGCCGGGCGCGCGGCGCGCGGTTCGCCGGCGGCCTTGTTGAAGACCACCCCGAGGTAGGCCGTGTCGGCCTCGGCCTCCTCGAGCGCCCGCCCGGCCTCGGCACCGTCGTAGCGCCGCGCGGAGGCCTGCGGCCGCGGGTCGTAGAGGTCGGCCCAGCGCGCGACCGGGTCCGGCCCCTGCGCCCCGCGCTGCGGCTGCGCGCTCGAGAGCAGGAGTGCGACGTCGCGCCAGTCCTCGCCGCTGGTCTGGACGACCTTGGCGCGGTAGGTGAGGGCCACGCTGCGCGCGTCACCGGCGGTGCGCAGGTCGTACTCCGGCGTCCAGCCGCAGCCGCCGACGAAGTACTCGAGCTCGAGCCGCCCTTCTCCCGGCCGGGCGACCTGGGCGTCGACCACGACGTCGTAGAGCCGCACGGCGCCGCCCGGGCCGGCGCGACCGAGCTCGGCCTCGAGGTCGGCCAGGAGCGAGCGCGTTTCCGCGACGCGCTGCTCGAGCGCGCGCCGGGCGCGCACGTTCTCGACCAGCGCCGCCGCGAGGAACCCGCTGTTGGCCCCCCAGGCCTCCGGGTTGGGCCGGCCCTGGCCCTCGCGCGCGCCGGAGGGCGCCCTGGCCCGCAACTCCGCGAGGTAGCCCTTCATCCGCTCCAGGGCGCTCAGGTCGTCGGTCCGAGCCTGGAGCTCGCGCCCTACCGTCTCGATCCGGCCGCGCAGCTCGCGCACGCGCTCGTCGGGCGCATCGCGGCGGACGCGCTCGCGCACCTCGACGCCGGCGACGTGGCCGCCGGCGCAACGCACTCGCACGTGGTCGCGGTCGAGGCCGCCGGTCAGGCCCTCGATGACGTAGAGGCCGCCGCCCGCGAGCGGCGCGCTCGTGCGGTGCACGAGCGCCTGGTCTGCGTACAGCGTGACCTCGTCGATCACGGCCGCGAGGGGGGTGGCGTCCTGCGCCGTCGCGCCGGAGGCCGCGATCGACAGGACGGCGATCGCCCCCGCGCCCGGTCTCATCGTCGTTCTCATCGCGTCCCCTCCTGGCGGATGCGCACCGCCATGCCCTTCGGGAAGCGGATCTCCACGCGCCACGAGAGGTCGGCCTCTCCGTCGCGCGGGACGCGCACGAGCCAGGTGTGGATGCCCTGCTCCAGGCGATCCGCCTTCCAGCGCTCGGCGTCGGACGAGGGTTGCGACATCTCCTTCAGGTCGACCTCGACGCGCTCGTCGGTCGAGCGCGGGACGGCCTCGCGCACGACGACCGTCACGCTCCCGTCCGGATCGCAGACCATCGCGCCGTGGTTCTCGAAGTGATTGCGCCAGGACTCGACCTGCGAGCGGTCCGAGCCGAGGAAGCCGGGCCCCTTGCGCATGTCCTCGGTCTGCACGCGCTCGACCGAGATGGCGGGCGCGGCGCCGAGGTGCAGGGTGAGCTCGGCGCCCGGCGGCACGGCCTCGATCCGCGCGCGGCCGAGGTAGTCCTGGCCGAAAAAGACCGAGCCGCTGCCTGGCAGAAGCGTCCAGTCGCTGGTGTTGGTCGCGATCCCGCGCAGCCAGACGGTCTGGTCGAGCGCCGGGACGCAGGCGTACTCGGGCCGCACGTCGAAGGCGGCCTCCCCCACCAGCACGGTCGCGGGCGCCTCGCGCGACTCGACCGTATCGAGGCCGGCGACCTCGAAGCGCGCGCTCAGGCCCTCGTCGTGCACCTCGGCGAAGGGCGGCGGCGCGGCGGGCGCGTCCTTCTCGGCGCGGCCGAGCGACTCGATCTCGTCCCGGTCCTCGGCCGGCGCGGCCTCGGCCGCCAGGCCGGCCGACACCCTGGCGTAGAGCGCGCGCGGTTCGTGCAGCCCGACCGCGATCGGCCGCGGGTCGGGCCCCTGGGCGCCCTTCTTCGGCTCGGCGGTCGAGAGCAGCAGGCGCACGTCCTTCCAGTCCTCGCCGGTCTGCTGCTGCACGCGCGCGCGGTACGTCAGGGCCACGCGCCGCGCGTCGCGCGCCGCGCGCAGGTCGTAGTCCGGCGTCCAGCCGGCGCCGCTCACGAAGTACTCGAGCTCCAGGTGCGCGGCCGGGTCGTCCACGGCCACCTTGACGTGCACGTCGTGGAGCAGCACTCCGCCCGCGCCCTGGAGCCGGCCCAGCTCGGCCTGCAGGTCGTCGCGCGCGCGCCGCAGCTCCGCGACCTCCCAGCCCAGCTCGCGCCGTGCGCGCAGGTTGTCGCCCAGGCGCGCCAGCAGGAAGGAGGCGCTCGCGCGCCAGATCTCCGGCGCCGCGCGGCCCTGCTCGACCTCGCGCGCGTGGGCCTGCGCCTCCTGGGCCATGAGGCCCTCGATGTCCGCGGCCAGCTCGACCTGGACCTCGAGCTCGTCGGTCTTCGCCTGCAGCTCGCGCGCGGCGGCCGCGACCCGCGCGCGCAGCGCCTGGACGCGCTCCTCGGGCACCTCGCGCACGTGCCGCTCGCGCACCTCGACGTCGATCGCGTGCCCGCCGCTGCAGCGCACGCGCACGTTGTCGCGGTCGAGCGCGCCCGTCAGGCCCTCGACGACGTACGTCCCGTCGGCCGGCAGCACCGCGCTCGTGCGGTGCACGCGCGCCGAGCCGCGGTAGACGGTGACCTCGTCGATGCGCGTCGCCAGCGGGCGCGGCTGCCGGGGCGCCGTCTGCGGCAAGAAGGACGGGAGCAGGAGCGGGAAGCAGATGGCGGGTGTCCACATGGCGCGACCTCGCGGCCAGGGTTCGTACGGACGGGGCCGGAACGGTACCACAGACCGGCGCGTGCGCCTCCAACGCCGCGGATGCCGCCGACGTTGGAGGACGCGAGCGCCAGGGTCGTCCCCGAGCGGCCGGAAGCGGCGGTGGGAGTCCGCCCCCGCGCCACCAGACCGCGCGTCAGGCGCGCCGCGCCGCGTAGAATCCTCGCGCGAGGGCACACCCGTCGGCCAGCAGCTCGTCGAGCTTGGCGCGAATGCCGCGGTTGCGGTCGTGGGGCGGGTGATCGCGCAGGGCGGCCTCGTACTCCGGCAGGCGGTAGAGGAAGTCCCCCAGCGTCTCCGCGCCCGCCGCGCGGCCGTTGCGGCCGCAGCCGGTCTCCTCCAGCATCAGCGCGTTCAGCTCCTGCTCGAACTGGCCGCGCATCGGCAGCGCGAGGTAGGGCTTGCGGAGGAACAGCGCCTCGGTCATGAGCGTGAAGCCGGCCGTGGCCACGACCGCCTTGCAGCCGGCGAGATCCTCCAGGAAGCCGGCGCGACTCGGCGCGCGGAACTCCAGGTTGCCCTCCCGCCCGGCACGCCCGGCGCCGTACACGATGAAGCGCTCGCCGCCGCAGGCGCGCAGGTGCTCGAAGAACGACTCGAAGGCCTGCGTGAAGTACACCAGCACGTGCTCCCCGCGGCCCGGCTCGAGCGCGAGCACCTCGCGCCGCAGGATGGGCGGGAACAGGAACGTGCGCTCGTTCGTCACCTCCCCGAACCAGAAGGTCGTCACGAGCGAGACGTCGGGGCGCGGGACCATCGCGCGGATGACCGTCTCGGTGACGAGCGCGTCCTTCTTCCGGTGCTCGGCGCGCGGGAAGGCCATGTAGCGCATGCGGTGCTGGTTGTCGATCGTCACCAGCGGCAGGCCGTAGTGCGTCGCGAGGTAGGCGGTCATCGGCTCGAAGTCCGTGATCACGACGTCGGGAGCGAAGTCCTTGAAGCAGGCGTGGCGCAGCTCGCGCAGCTTGCGCACGCCGTTCGAGAGCCGCGCCAGGTTGTCCGTGAAGGTCTTCACGAGCGACACGCGATTCTCGACGCTCTCGATGTGCAGGCCCTCGGTCTCGAAGACGTCGAAGTCGTCGCGCAGGTTGCGGTGGCCCTGGTCGTAGCTGACGACCTTCACCGAGTGCCCGGCCTCCTGGAGGTGGGTCATCATCTCGCGCGCCCGGGACGAGTGCCCCGAGCCCTCGCCGCTGACTCCGTACACGATGCGCGCCATGGGTCCACCACGAGGGTACAGCGCTCGCGGTGGTGCGTGCTTCGGGATCCGATCTCTCGGGCGCTGCATCCGATCGGGCGGGGGTGGATGGCGTGCGCGCCGGGTACGCGCTCCGGGACCCGCCCCGCGGTCCACCACGCGCAGACGCGCTCCTCTCCGCGCTCCGGGGCCGTTCCGCGCTGCTCGCCATCGCCCCGGTCGTGGAGTACCCTCGCGCCGATGCCGGGACGGGACCCGTGGGCGATCGCGCCGTGGCTGGCTCTGCCACTCCTCGTCCTTGCGCCCGTGCTCTGCGTGGGGTGCGCCGCTCGCACGGCAGTGGCGCCCGCGGCCCTCGCGGGCGACGGGCCGGACGTGCTCTTCGCCGACAGCGGCGGATTCGACCCGCCCGACAGTGAGGAGCTCTGGCGCGTGAACGACCGCGCACTCTTCCACGTCACCTTGCCCGAGGGCGGCGAGCTGCGCGAGTGGCGCACAGGTGCGGCGGGTGACGGTTGAGCGGCAGACGCAGGGATGGGGCGGACTGCTCACCGCGGCGGCGCTCGCGTGCCTGGTGCTGTTCTCCACGGGCGTGCGCGTCGCGAAGGCGCTTGGCGACTCGAACTTCGACGTGCGCGATCCGGTCGGGATGCTCAAGAGTGACCCGGCGCTGCTCTACTACTTCACCGAGCGCATCGTCGAGTCGGGCGGATTGCCGCCGGACGACTTCCGCGCCGACCCCCTCATCGAGCAGCCCGAGCTGGTCGACGTGCCGGCCACCTTCACCGTCGGCCAGGAGTTCCTCGTCGCCTGGTGCTACCTCGCGATCGGCGGCCGCGCGCCGCTGCACGTCGTGTGCGTGTGCGTCATGGGGCTCGTCGCCTCGCTGGCGCTGGTGGGCGCCTGGGGCCTGACGCGCGAGCTCACGGGCTCGCGCGCCTGGGGCCTGTTCGCGGCCGCGCTGTGGGCGCTGCTCCCTCCGAGCTACCGCACGATCGGCTTCGTGCTCGTGCGCGAGGACCTCTCCTTCCCGCTGTTCGCGCTCTTCTTGTGGCTCGCCGCGCGCGCGTCACGGGTCGGCACCCGGCGCGCGTACGCGCTGGCGGGGCTGGCCCTGGCGGCGGCGCTGGCGACGTGGCACGCGATGGGCTTCTTCCTCGCGCTCGGCGCCCTGTGCCTCTTCGCGCACTTCCTCGTCACCGGCCGCAACGCCTTCCAGGCGAGGCACGCGGGCTGGGCCGGTGTCGCGCTCCCGGTCGCGGCGATCGTCCCGGCCACGAGCAAGGCGAGCGTGCTCCTGGGCCCGGCCTTCGCCGCCGGCGCGGCCCTGTGGCTGGCGGGCGTCCTCGCGCGCCGCGCGCCGCGCGCGCCGGCGCGCTCCCGGCGCCTGTGGGCCGCGCTCGCCCTGGGGATCGCGGGCGGCTGCTCGTGGCTCCTGCGCGGCGGATCGGGCGACTACGCGCACGTGTGGGACCTGATCGCGGCCAAGCTCTCCCGCCTCGGCCGGCTGCCTGTGGACCCGGAGACGCTGTCCTTCGACACGCGCCTCTTGTGGCAGGGGCCGTTCGAGACGCTCGAGCCGGGCTGGATGGCCGCGCAGCTCGGCGCGGCGCTCCTGGCGTTGCCCTTCGCCTTCCGCACGCTGCCGCGGGAGCGCGCGGGCGGCGCCTTCGGGCCGCGCGACCTGCGCCAGGTGGTCGGCCTGCTCGCGCTGGCTGCGCTGCCGGCGGCCTGGCTCGTCGGTCGCACGCTGATCCTGCCGGCGCTGCTGCTCCCGGCGCTCGTCGCGGCCTGGCTGGCGGGACCGGGCGCTCCGCGCCGCGCCGCACTCACGGCCGTGGTCCTGCTCGGCGCGCAACTCGCGCTCTTCGCCTGGTACGTCGGGCGCTCCGAGATCCGCTGGTACAAGCCCCCCGGCCGCCAGACCGAGATCGCGCGCATGGTTCGGGCCGTCGACGCGCTCGTGCCCCCGGGCGCGCCGGTGATGGCCGACTTCATGAGCTCGACCGCGATCCTGGCCTGCGCGCGGCGGCCGATCCACCTGCAGCCGAAGTACGAGACCGAGCGCAGCCGCCGGCGCGCCGAGCGCTTCCTGCTCGGCTTCTTCCACGACGACCCCGAGACCTTCCGGCGCAAGGTGCGGGAGAGCGGCTGCGACCACCTGGTGGTGGACCGCTTCACGCTGTGGTTCCTGTCGCGCTACGCCGCGGGGCTGCCGCTCGCGGCGCGCGAGCCCGCGCCCGGGAGCGCGGCGGCCGCGCTCCTGAGCCAGGACCAGGCGACGCTCGAGAGCATCCCCGGCTACGAGCTGCTCTACCGCAGCCCGCCCGACGTGCGGCAGTCGAACGGCGAGCCGTACGACTTCTACCGCCTCTACCGCCTGGCGCCGTGACGATGAGGCGTCGGACACCGCATCGTCAGCACCACGAGTTGTTGAGCACCTCGCCCATTCCACCGGCGCCGGGGACGATGTAGCTCCTCGCGTCGAGGCCCCTCTCGCGCTCCCACGCGGTCCCGGGCGGCAGGGCCAGCACGTCGGGCGGCGAGAGGCCGCGGTCGATGCGCGCCGTGTAGACGACCAGGTCCGCGAACCGGTCGAGCACGTTGCGCAGGTACTCGGGCGTGGCGATCATCGGCAGCGCGACGACCTT
>Ga0326597_10004773_pt1 | contig 18945 bp, 14 predicted proteins | sample RVTome_12_FD_203789 | JGI IMG/M metagenome (GOLD analysis project Ga0326597, IMG submission 203789) | Soil microbial communities from uranium-contaminated site in the Upper Colorado River Basin, Wyoming, United States - RVT100D185 | ecosystem: Environmental > Terrestrial > Soil > Contaminated >... | reverse complement strand
TTGGATATGCCTATATGAACAATACTGCTTACGGTCAACCGTTGTTTGTAAACATGCGCTATTGTGTGCGCTGTTGCATGCCAGAGTCGAACGAGGGCATTCAATTTGATGAAATGGGAATCTGCCAAGCTTGCCAGTCTGCAGAACAAAAAATCCGGATCAATTGGGTCGAGCGCGAAAAGGAACTTCGTGAAATGCTCGATCGCTACAAGGCGCTGAATAACGAATACGACTGCATCATCCCCATTAGTGGCGGCAAGGACAGCACTTTTCAGCTTCATGTGCTTACAAAGGTCTACGGCATGCGCGCCCTGGCGGTCACCTTCAGTCACACATGGTTCTCTGAAACCGGGAAATACAATCTGCAGAATTGCCTTGAGAAATTTGATGTCGATCATATTATGTTTTCTCCAAGCCGTTCGCTGGTAAACAGGCTTGCGCGGCAATCGCTCTACAAAATTGGAGATGCCTGTTGGCATTGCCATGCAGGAGTTGGTGCTTTCCCGCTTCAAATCGCTATCAAATACAAAATACCTCTGCTGATCTGGGGAGAGTCAATCGCCGAAACCTCCGGTCGTGCAACACATCGCAATCCAGTTCGTAAATTTGATCGTGATTATTTTACCAAGGTTTCAGCGAAACGTTATCCTGAAGAAATGGTTTGCGAAAGTATTACTCTGCGCGAAATGTCCCCATTCCAACTGCCTTTGGTCGATGAAATCGAAAAGATAGGCGTTGTCGGCATTCATCTCGGTGATTTCATCTTCTGGGACGACGAACGTCAGATGGAGTTTGTGCGAGATGTATATGGTTGGCGCGAGGACAAGGTTGAAGGAACATACAAGCGTTACAAGAGCGTCGAGTGCAAGATGGCGGGGGTTCATGACTACACGAAATTCCTCAAGCGAGGGTTTGGACGTGGAACGGATCATGCCAGTGTCGATGTGCGGGCTGGCCTGCTCTCGCGCGAGGAAGCCTTTGAACTCGCCAAGAAAAGCGACACCGAGCGTCCCCCAGCGCTAGATTGGTATCTCGAAATCACTGGCTTTACCGACGAAGAATTCAACGAAGTTATGGCACAGCATCGCCGTGACCTGGGCATTGAATCGTTGACTGATAAAAAATTTACCGCAGCGGTTGAAGTGTATCGTCGTAGTCAGAGGAGAACTTGAGTGGGGCGACCGGTAGCTTGAACCTTTCTCAGCTTACGGCGACGGACATCATCGCCCACCTTAGAGCACGTGATTTTAGTGCAACCGAGGTCACCCGCGCCTGTCTCGAAACCATTGAACGCCTGGACCCAGCGGTCCATGCTTGGGTTCACGTGGTTCCGGAAACCGCCCTGAAACAAGCCGATGCGGCAGACCGCAAACTGGCGTCCGGTCAGGCGGGAAAGCTTTGTGGTGTGCCGATAGGCATTAAGGATATCTTCAATACGGCTGACATGCCGACCCAGATGGGTAGTCCAATCTGGAAAGACTTCACGCCCGGCAACGATGCGCGCGTTGTTCATTACCTGCGCATGGCCGACGCGGTGCTGCTGGGTAAAACCGTCACGGCCGAATTTGCCGTGCATGCGCCCGGACCGACCCGCAATCCGCACAACCTCGAACACACACCCGGGACCTCGTCGAGCGGTTCCGCCGCGAGCACGGCCGCTTATATGGTGCCACTTGCGCTTGGGACGCAGACCGCAGGTTCTATCATTCGTCCGGCGAGTTATTGTGGGGTTTACGGTTTCAAGCCTTCATTTGGTTTGGTACCGCGCACCGGAATGCTGAAGACCACCGATTCCTTAGATACCGTTGGGGTATTTGCCCGCAACGTGGAAGATCTCGCGCTCGCGTTCGACATCATTAGGGTGCGTGGAGCGGATTATCCCATTGGTTATGCACATTTGAACGATCCTGCGCGGCAAGCCAAGGGCCGAAAATCTTGGCGCATCGGCCTGTTGCAAGGGCCAAAGTGGAAGCATGCCGAAGCCTATGCACAACAGGCCTTTCAGGAGTTCGGCCGGAGTTTGGCCAATGTCCCGGAGATCGAGGTTGAGGCCGTGATTCTGCCGGAATCGTTTCAAAGCGCCCATGAGATTCATACGACGATCTACGACAGAGCGCTCGCCTACTACTTCAAGGAGGAGTTTGTTGCGCAGACGCTGGTCAGCGCGATTATGTATGAAATCGTCCAGAGAGGAAACCGGCTGACGCTCGATCAGTACAAGACAGCGCTCGAAGCCCAGAGCTTACTCGCTCGCCAACTTGACCAATTCTTCGCTGACCGCTTTGATGTCATTCTCGACCTCTCGACCGGCGGTGAAAGCCTCAAGGGGCTCGACTCGATTGACCGTCTTGACAACTGCCTCATCTGGACCCTTTGCGGCGTGCCGACCATTAACTTACCGGTGTTCACCGGCCCGAACCGACTGCCATTTGGCGCGCAGATTTTAGCCCGTCGCTATAACGATTACTTACTACTGGACTTCGCGCGACACCTATATGCACATGGTGTGATTGGTAACGGTCCCCATCCGGTGCCGAGCGACCTGCCGGCGGGGTAAACCGCGTAGTTTTGCAAGGTGAATCTCCAGCTTTGTCGGGCCTCAAGGTTTGACTCAGGACTTAACTTTGGCTCGTCTCCGTAAAATAATAAATTATGAAAGGTAAGAAATGATTCGGGTGCTTTTGATAGACCGTTCATGGCCGTTGGTGGCGCAGGTTGCCCGGAAATTTGCTGATTCTGTTCGAGGAAGCGAAATTCACGTATTGTTTTTGTCGGACAAGGAGCCATCCGGAATCAACGGGAATCTTGAGACGATTAATATTTTTGACGTACCGCAACGGCGATCTTTGGAAGAAATGCAGGCGGTCTATCCATTTTCATTGCATAAAACGCTTGTTACAGAACGCGCATACTATGACTACTCAAGTTTCCGCCGCAGCCAGTGTTATTCAAGACTCAGTGAGGAACAGATTGCCGAGCGGATTACTCCTTTCGCCAATGCATTCGATTATGTCATACGGGAGAAGGCGGACATCATTTTAGAGTGGTTTCCAGACTGTTTTATCCCTTCGCTCGCTGGGAAAATTGCCGGCTATTATGGAAAGCCATTTAGAATGTTTTTGCAGCATTACTGGTGGAGTGATGGAGCCTTTTTCGTTGATCGGTTGGATACGACATCTACCATGGTCGATCGCAACTATCGGTATTATTACGATAACCCTGCGCTATGTGATCGTGAAAAACTGGATAATATCTTTAAGGCAAAGAAGACACTTTATGCATTCTCAAGTAGTGAAATGTACACGTTATCAATGCGTATACGCCAGGTACTGATTAGGCAAAAATCATACGAACCGCTGTCGCTTCGGAACTGGATTGTGCGAAAGATCAGTAAAGCATGGTCCGCAACGCTAATTCGAACACTTATTCCAAGATGTCTTGAACCACGGGATGAAGCTTTCGTGGTTTACCCCCTACATATTCAACCAGAAGCATCATTGCTAGGTACTTATCCCGAATTGGCAGACCAGTTTTGCCTAATTAAAAATATTTCAATGAACCTGCCCTACGGTGTCAAGCTTTATGTTAAAGAGCATCCCTACGCAGACTTTGGTCTTGGTCTGGATTACGATTTCTACCGTCGCCTTACGGCCCTCCCGAACGTGCGGGTTTTTTATGGCAAGGCACGTCTCGACAAACTAATCGAGCACCCGCGTTTCCTCGCTGTCGCAGCGCTAAGTGGAACGGTCTGCCTTGATGCAGCAATTAAGCGCAAGCCTGTCTTCATTTTCGGTCGGGCAATCTTTGCAGCGGCGGATTGCTTCCTAAAGCCCGCGAATTTCGAGGATTTTTACGCACAACTAATGTCCATTCGTTGCGGTGAGTTTCGGTTCAACGAACGCGCATTCTATGCGATGCTTAAAGCACTAGATGTGAGCATTGTCCGCGCCGATGTTGATTTTCTGGAACACACTAATGCAAATTCATTGTTTATGAGTTTTACAGGCATCATGCATCGCTACGTCGAATCCCGCGCTTGGGAGAAAAGAACCGAGCAAGTATAAAAGTCGTACCATGGTTACTGTTACTCGGGCTGCACCCTTGTGAAAAATAAATGTATGAGTAAGGACCGCATAAGGTCATCGGATGGGACAAATCGATTCCGGTGCTACATTTGATACAGGCTCAATGCTATATATCCCCACATTAAATGCGGGTTATATGTTGAAAAAATATCTTTAGTAAATAAAGTTGGGATAATGAATCAATTGAATGTGTCTGGATGGATTAAAAAATTCGCCTTACTTTGCGAATTTTAAGATGAAACATGAGGGCGATTAGTTATGAAGATTAAAAGAGATATGTCTAGTATGTCTATAAGACCGTCAACGATTATTATCGATATCAGCGGAAGATGTAATTTACAGTGCCCTCTTTGTCCGCAAGGAGTGGGTTTGTCCGGGCATGAACAGCCTGTCAAATATATGTCTTTTAAAGATTTTGTAACAATCTTTGAAAAAATAAAATCCTACGCAAAGATCATAACGTTACATAATTGGGCGGAGCCGTTTTTGCATCCAGAAATATCTCAAATAATCAAATTTATCAATAAAGAAGCACCAGATGTCTTTTTACATATATCAAGCAACGGCGTTATTCTTTATGAAGAGAGAATAAAAAAATTATCAGGTGCTAAAATAGATTTTCTTGAAATATCGATAAGCGGACTGACGCAGGACGTCTATGAAAAATACCATAAAAGCGGCCAAATAAAAAAAGTATTAAACAATGTCGGCCTATTATTAAGAAACAAGGATTTGGAAATTAAAAAATTATCAATCAAATATCTGCAATTTGATTACAACATATCTTCATATTTTTCAATCAAGAATGAAATATTAAAACGTTTGGGTATTGAAAAATTTCCCCCATTTGTCGAACTTAATATAATTCCTGGGTATATAACCGCCGCTGTTTCGGGATACGAAAACAAATATCCTGTAGAATTAGAAAAACATAAAGTAAAGAAAATCCCCATGGCGGACACATGCAATTACCCTTTTGAACAGTTGGTGATACGTTCCGACGGAGAAGTGTTTCCTTGCTGCGTGGTACCTTATGATCAGAATTATTCTGTGGGCAATTTGCTGACTACAGAATATGATGAAATATTTACCGGTGAAAAATATGTAGATTTTAGAAAATCATTCATAAATGGCACAAATCCAACTTGTAATAGTTGTTATTTGATCACCAAATGGTATCCTGATCTGCCGTTAGATAGGCAGTTTGTAAAAGTTGCAAATCGCCTGACTAATAAATTTCTGGGTTTAAAGCGCAGGTTAAGTTAGATACGCATCTTGCATTGATTAATCGTGCATAAACTAAACGACGTTTGTATTTTCTGGTTTTGAGTCCGCTCTCGGTGCCAATGCCGAAAAACGTCGGCACCGCCCTGTCCAAATAGCACAATTTTGCTCAATACAAATATCGCGCGTTGGCTTTATTGCCAAGTCTGGTTAAGCGCAGTTTTTTGGTGCCAATATTTTATTTGGTATTTCTGGCTTAATTCCTCTCGAATCTGCAACCGGAACCGATCCAGTTCTACAGGACTGGATCAGAACTCAGCATAGGCAGAATCTGTCGTGAGAAGCCCATTGTTTAAATTAAGGTAATCTAAACTCATGATACTTTCAAAAGAGGATTATCTAAGTTATTTGGAAGCAGACAGAATAGCCTTGGGCAGAAACAAAACAAAATTTATAAATAAATTAATTCGCTTGATTTCACCTGATTACATTTGGAATTTTCAACGTCTGTTACGAAAACTAGAATACTATAAAAATGTTAAAAACAGTGGATTTATTAATAAACTTACTTACTTATATTTGCGACTTAAGTATAAAAAATTATCCGTAAGATTGAGCTTTACTATTCCTGAAAATGTGTTCGGGCCAGGTCTTGCCATCGTCCATTACGGTACAATTGTGGTCAATGAAAATGCAAAAGTGGGCGCCAACTGTCGAATTCATGTTGGCACTAATATAGGTGCTTCTGGCGGAACAAACAGAGCTCCACAGATAGGCGACAATGTATATTTGGCGCCTGGCGTAAAAATTCTGGGAGATATTAAGATTCCAAATAATACCGCTGTTGGGGCAAATTCAGTTGTGACTAAATCATTTGAGGAAGAGAATATGATGATTGCAGGCATTCCAGCAAAAATCATAAAACCGATAGAAATAAAACAAATTATTAAACATATTTAGTCCAATCCTATTATCACAGTATTACCATTTTCGAGACCACTGTTAGCCTCGCACAGCTTATCGAGCAAAAGGGGGAAAATACATGGATAAGGCTGGGAAAAAATATTGGAACGATTCGTGGGCTTCCAGCGAGATTCCAGAGGCAGTGAATCCTTTTGATACGCGGCTTAAAAATTATATAAATCGGCGTTTCCATCAGTTGTTTCTGAGGTTGTTCGATAAATCTGAAACCCCCTCGATGCGGTTGCTCGAAATCGGTTGTGCGAAATCGGTGTGGCTTCCCTATTTTGCAAAGGAATTTGGTCTCAGCGTCCATGGGATTGATTATTCCCCCGTTGGTTGTCAGATGGCGCAAAAGGTTTTGCAAGTGAATGGGGTCGAAGCTGAGGTCGTTTGTGCCGATTTCTTTTCGCCGCCAGAAAATATGCTTGGAGCATTTGATGTGGTAGTGTCATTCGGCGTTGTTGAACATTTCGATGACACCGCCTCGTGTCTCAGGGCGGTTTCTTCGTTTCTCAAACCCGGTGGGATGTTAATAACAAACATCCCCAACATGGTAGGTTGGATCGGATCTATCCAAAAGTTGGTTAATAGACCTGTTTATGACATTCATCAATTAATAGACCCGGCTAGGCTAAGAGAGGCACATGAATTGGCAGGGCTTGAGGTACGTGAGTGTGATTATTTTGTATGCACCAGTTTTGGCGTAAATAATCTCGTCGGTATTTCAACGAAAACGGCAACGGGTTTTTTGAAGAAAATTTTTCTGGGCATTTTATCCAGGGCATCGATGCTGGTGTGGCTAATTGAAAATAAGACTGGTGGTTTCCCTCCCTATAGATTCTCCTCTCCTTACATTAACTGTATCGCACGCAGGCGTTAATCTTACAAACCTACGTGGGACTCCGTATCACGTTATGACAAAAATACCACGCGATATGGCAGTTGAACTTAGAATTGAATGAGCAATCACGCAATGGAAGTCCAGCAAGGCAATCGCTTTAGTTTTGGCGCTAACTGGACGCGTTTTCTATCGGTATTGAATGATGAACGCATTGAAGAAGCAAAATCCTCGTTAAAACGCATGTTGAATGTCGAGTCGCTGGACGGAAAAACTTTCCTTGATGTGGGTTCGGGTAGCGGGCTGTTTTCACTGGCGGCGCGATTATTGGGCGCGAAAGTTCATTCTTTCGATTACGATCCGCAATCGGTAGCCTGCACGGCGGAACTGAAGCGGCGTTATTTTCCTGACGACGACTGGGTGGTGGAATCGGGCTCGGTGCTGGACAGGGATTATCTGTCGCGCCTGGGACAATTTGATGTGGTGTACAGTTGGGGCGTGTTACACCACACGGGAAGGATGTGGGAGGCGCTTGGAAATGTTGCACCTTTAGTGAAGCATCAGGGTCAGCTTTTTATTGCCATTTATAATGACCAAGGCAGGACAAGCATGATGTGGCTTGCCGTTAAGAAGATTTATAACGTGCTGCCATCATGGTTGCGCGTACTGGTGCTTGTCTCCTCGTTTATGCGTCTGTGGCTACCAACGATAATCAGGGATCTTGTAGGTGGCAGACCGTTTCATACGTGGAACACCTATCTGAAAGAGCGCGGAATGAGTCCATGGCGGGATGTGGTGGACTGGGTGGGTGGGTATCCTTTCGAAGTGGCAAAACCGGAGGAAATTTTTGATATCTACGGTGCAAAGGGTTTTAGCCTGGAAAAGTTAAAAACCTGTGCGGGTGGCTTGGGTTGCAATGAGTTTGTTTTTCGAAAAATTGAATGAGCAATCACGCAATGGAAGTCCAGCAAGGCAATCGCTTTAGTTTTGGCGCTAACTGGACGCGTTTTCTATCGGTATTGAATGATGAACGCATTGAAGAAGCAAAATCCTCGTTAAAACGCATGTTGAATGTCGAGTCGCTGGACGGAAAAACTTTCCTTGATGTGGGTTCGGGTAGCGGGCTGTTTTCACTGGCGGCGCGATTATTGGGCGCGAAAGTTCATTCTTTCGATTACGATCCGCAATCGGTAGCCTGCACGGCGGAACTGAAGCGGCGTTATTTTCCTGACGACGACTGGGTGGTGGAATCGGGCTCGGTGCTGGACAGGGATTATCTGTCGCGCCTGGGACAATTTGATGTGGTGTACAGTTGGGGCGTGTTACACCACACGGGAAGGATGTGGGAGGCGCTTGGAAATGTTGCACCTTTAGTGAAGCATCAGGGTCAGCTTTTTATTGCCATTTATAACAAGCAACAATTCTTTTCCGCTTATTGGACATTTGTGAAAAGATTGTATAACCGATCATGGCCAATCGTGCGGCGCATGCTCAGTTATGGTTATTTCTTGTTTTTTGCAGTCGAGTTTTTGGCCGCAGATGTATTGCGTGGCAGGAACCCGATATTGAGATATAAGGGGGTTGGGAGCCGAGGGATGAGCGTGTATCACGATGTGGTGGACTGGATAGGGGGATGGCCTTTCGAGGTGGCAACGCCGGAAGAAATTTTTCATTTTTTCAGGAAACGAAATTTTGCATTAACCGAATTGGTAACGTGCGGTGGAAAGCATGGATGCAATGAGCTCGTGTTTAACGTCAATACTAGCGCGAAGTGAGAATCCTTCTTGTGTGCCGGTCATTGGGCGTAGGCGGAACGGAGCGCCAACTCGTCACCCTTGCCAGGGGTCTCCACCGGCAAGGGCATGATGTCACGGTGGTGGTTTTTTACACCAAAGGGTCGCTGGAGATAGAGCTTCATGAAAGCGGCATTCCTGTTTTGGATTTGCGCAAGTCCAATCGCTGGGATGTATTGCCTTTCTTCATACGATTGGTGCGCGTGGTTTGGAAAATAAAACCGCGGGTGATTTATGGATTTCTGGGCACGCCGAACATATTAACCGCATTTCTGAAACCTTTTTTTCCGACCATCAGGATGGTGTGGGGGGTGCGTGCGTCCAACGTGGACCTAAATCACTATGATTGGCTGACTCGCCTAAGTTACAGCATTGAATGCAGGCTTTCACGGTTTGCTGACCTGATTATCTGTAATTCTCGTGCGGGGCTGGAATATGCCGCCGCCCATGGCTTTCCCCGGGAAAAGATGACGGTAATCCCGAATGGGGTCGATACCGAACGTTTCAAGCCGATCGCAGTGGCGCGTGAGCGTATCCGAGCAGAGTGGGGCATCCGCGAAAAAGAAATACTGATCGGGTTAGTCGCCCGGATAGACCCCATGAAAGATCATCCCACCTTCCTCCGTGCGGCGGCGATGCTGGCGCAAGAAAGGCCGGATGTTCGTTTCGTGTGCGTGGGGGATGGCTCGGAACCTTACAAGAGTGAGTTACGCCAACTGGCGAATGAATTGGGGTTGGATGGACGGTTGATCTGGGCGGGCGCGCGTCACGATATGCCGGCCGTTTACAATGCGCTGGACATTGCCGCGTCTTCTTCTTCTTTTGGAGAGGGCTTTTCCAACACCATCACCGAGGCGATGGCATGCGGTGTGCCGTGCGTGGTAACGGATGTGGGCGATTCGGCGCTGATAGTGGATGAGACAGGAGTAGTTGTTCCACCGGCCAGCCCTGACGAACTGTGCGAAGGATTTCGTCTGATGCTCAAACGATTGGGCCCGGATCTTCATCTTCGGGAGGCAACACGCGCGTCGATCGTTAACCGGTTTACAAATACCGTGCTGGTAACTGACGTTGTGGGCACTTTATGTCATATGAGTTGACGGCAGCTTTGAAGATTGTCACAGCGGCCTTTTTTTGGATTGGCCGTATGCTGATGTGCTTTTTATGCGCCTCTATCCATGACGATTGCCGGACAAATATTGTTTTTTTCTCGATGTATTAGCCGATTACGACGGATCTTGGATTCGTTTATCAAATGGAATATCGCCAAGACTGTCAGGTGTGACTAGATATATTGGAGCATATTATTTCAGTGAATTTTTCTGAAGTTATACATGCTGTGACACCACCGCTGCGATTGTCTCGAAAGACCCTGGTCGCGGTTCTTTTTTCGATTGGGTACGCTCTCTTCGTTGTATTTTTTCCATGGGAGGAAATCTCAAAGACCAATTTTAGCGATTTTGGTAACTACGTCGATTTCTTTAATTCTGCTGCTACTCAAGAGTTGTCAGCAATTGAGTTTCACCAGCTTTCTACCCCAACGGAATATTTTACCCATGAGGTGCTATGGTTTGAGTTGGTTCGTTGGTTAACCAGCATCTGTGGCGAATCGGCGATAGCGCTTCGTATAATTTCATTTTTTATCCTCTTCGTTTGGGGTCTGTTTCTATTAAAACGCGCCAGTTATGGCGTGGCATTTCTTTTCCTTTTCAATCCGAATGCAATCGATATTGCGATGTCGGGAATCCGAAATGGGCTGGCGTGGTCTTTGGTCATTGTTGGATTAAGTGCACAATCGAAAGCCGTGAGGACAGCACTTTTTTTGGCTGGACTGTTTATCCACTCGTCAACGTTGGTGCTCTTGGCCATTTATTACTTCACTGAATTGGCAATTCGGGTCATAAAGGGTAAGAAGGCTCTTCTTGTCGGTGGGCTCGGCGTCGGTATGTGTATGGGGCTCGTGCTCACGGTTGGTAGCGAGCTTGTGCTTGGTGCTATCGGAGATCGGCGACTAGGTGAAAATTATGTGGTGGGCGGCGGTTCCTTTTTGCAGGCATCGTTGTGGGCCATTCTTCTCTATTTGCAGAGCACGAGTGGGCGCGATTATGTTAGACAAAATATTTTCATCATTGCGGTGCTTGCTTGGTACCAAACCATGAATCCCTTTGTTCCGTGGTCTTACAGAATATGGGGTTCTTTTCTGCCGATGATTGCTATCTCTGCGATGAATCTTCCCGTGCGGAAACGCCAAATGTTCCTTTATCTCTATTCAGCATATCTCGTGGTGCAATATCTTTACTGGACCAAACTTTTTGATTACTGGTATCCGGCCTTAACAGCCGTTCCACTATAGTGGCAGGAGGGCCACCTGCCCCTGCTGCCTGCTTGGTCGGCAGCCCGATACGGTGTGCGAGGGGTTTCGTCAGACTGCCCTTGGCGATGGATATCAACTCTATTCAGCGTGTTGATGTCCGTCGCAGATGTGTTGATGCAAGAGATATTATTAAACTGGATACTAATACTTTTCCCCGACGGGTGATTTTCATAATCACTGGGCTCGCCACTGGAGGAGCCGAGACGATGCTGTTCAAGCTGTGTTCTCGGTTGGATCGTCGTCGCTTTGTGCCAAGTGTGGTTTCTCTCTCGGACAAGGGGGTAATCGGGCCGCGCATCGAGGCGCTGGGGATACCGGTGTATACCTTGGGTATGCGCCCTAATCGCCTCTCGCTGGCTGGTTTGTTGCGGTTGCGCAAGCTGGTTTCGACCTTGCGTCCAAATTTGATTCAGGGCTGGATGTACCACGGAAATCTGGCCGCCAGCCTGGCGGCAGGAAGTAAGCCTGTAGTTTGGGGAATACGGCAGTCCTTATATGGCCTGGATAAGGAACGCGTGCTCACCCGATGGGTGATCAGGCTGGGGGCAGTTGTGTCTCGTTACTCCCGCGCCATCGTCTACAACAGTCACACCAGCGCACGCCAGCATGAGGCGTTCGGGTTCGACGCGTCCCGAAGTCGCACTATTCCCAATGGCTTCGATACCGAAGTATTTCATCCCGATGAGAGTGCCCGTGCAGGCATTCGGCAAGAGCTGGAACTAAGCGACAATGCGATTCTGATCGGCCTGGTTGGACGTCATCATCCGATGAAGGATCACTGGAATTTTCTGAATGCGGCGGCGTTATTGGGCAAGGAATCTCCCGATGTGTATTTTCTCCTCGCCGGGCGAGAAGTGGATGCGGGTAATTCTATTTTGACTGCGATGATTATGGAATTTGGGCTAGGTGAGCGGGTGTTTTTGCTCGGTGAACGAAAGGATATTCCGCAGTTGAATGCGGCGCTAGATATTGCTTCGTCTGCTTCTGCCTGGGGAGAGGGGTTTGCAAATGTCATTGGGGAAGCCATGAGTTGTGGTGTGCCGTGTGTGGTAACGGATGTGGGTGATTCGGCCTGGATTGTCGGTGATACGGGAAGGGTAGTGCCGCCGCGCGCGCCCGAAACATTGGCCGTGGCGTGGAAGAGCCTGATTGCGCTCGGCCGGAACGGGCGACAGGCGTTGGGTATGCGGGCGCGGCTGCGGGTGATCGAGAATTTCTCCTTGGGGGCAGTGGTGAAGCATTACGAAGAATTGTATGAGAGCGTGATCGCTAGGGCGGAAGTGTAACAGTGTGTGGATTGGTTGGTTTTTTTCAGGCAACCGACCGAAGCGCTAGTGCTCTAACGGCGTTGCTGTCGTGCATGACCGACTCGATCGCTCATCGTGGTCCCGATGACAGCGGGGCTTGGGTAGACGCGAAATCGGGTGTCGCCTTGGGCCACCGGCGCCTTTCGATCCTGGATTTGTCGCCGCAAGGGCATCAGCCGATGACTTCCGCCAGTGGGCGTTATGTGATCGTGTTCAACGGCGAAATATATAATCACCGTGCTTTGCGAGAAGAATTGGAACTTTCCCCTTCAACCGAGTCGTCTCCCGTCGGCGACGTTGGAGTAATCTGTTGGCGTGGGCATTCCGATACCGAGGTAATGTTGGCCGCCTTTGAGCGATGGGGGACAGATGCGGCGCTTACCCGTTTCAACGGCATGTTTGCCTTTGCACTGTGGGACAGGCGTGAGCGCATGTTGCATCTGGCGCGCGATCGCTTTGGCGAAAAGCCACTTTATTACGGTTGGATGGGCGATACATTCCTGTTCGGCTCCGAGCTAAAGGCGTTGAAGGCGCATCCCGCGTGGCGCGGCGAAATCGATCGCGGCGCGGTGGCGCTTTACATGCGACACACCTATATTCCAGCGCCGTATTCGATCTACCGGGAGATCCGGAAACTGTTGCCCGCACATGTACTCAGCATTTCCCTTGTGAACGGAAAGCGCAAAACGCCGCAATCCCGCGCCTACTGGTCTGCCAAAGCGGTTGCTGAAGCTGGTGTTCGGCATCTGTTTGCCGGCAATGAGGCAGAGGCGGTTGAATCGCTCGATGGCTTGTTGCGCGATGCGGTAGCTCTGCGCATGGAGGCGGATGTGCCCTTGGGGGCCTTCCTTTCCGGTGGGGTAGATTCGTCCACGGTGGTGGCGCTGATGCAGGCGCAATCCATCCGTCCGGTGAAAACTTTTACCATTGGTTTTCATGAGGAGAACTATAACGAAGCGAAGCATGCGAAGACCGTAGCCAAGCATCTCGGCACGGAGCATACCGAGCTTTATGTTACGGCGGCGGAGGCCATGGCCGTGATTCCGCAGTTGCCTGAGATTTACGACGAACCATTTTCCGATTCGTCCCAGATTCCGACCTTTCTGGTGTCGAAAATGACGCGCCAGCATGTGACGGTGGCGCTGTCCGGCGATGGGGGAGACGAACTGTTCGGCGGGTACAATCGTTATTTCTGGGGGCGGGATATTTGGCGCAAGGTAGGATGGATGCCGAAGTCAGCGAGGGTGGCAATGGCGCGTGGGCTGATGGCATTGCCCCCGCAGGCGTGGGATAAGATTTTTGCGGCCATGGGATCGGTTTTGCCGCACAGGTTGCGGGCGAGCGTGCCAGGCGACAAGTTACACAAGCTTGCCGGGATATTGGCGTGCACATCGCCCGAGGCAATGTATCGCGGGTTGGTTTCGTTCTGGGATCCGGAATCAGTGGTATTGGGAGCATCGGAACCACCGACGGCCCTGACGGATCCTGGACAATGGGCGGATGTACCAGACTTTACCCAACGCATGATGTTTCTGGACCTAGTAAGTTATTTGCCAGATGACATTCTGGCGAAAGTGGATCGAGCGAGTATGGCGGTGAGCCTAGAGGCGCGAGTGCCGTTGCTGGATCACCGTGTGGCGGAGTTTGCGTGGACGTTACCGTTGGCCATGAAAATCCGGGACGGCCAGGGTAAGTGGCCGTTGCGGCAGGTACTTTATAAATATGTTCCTAGGGAACCGATCGAACGGCCTAAGATGGGCTTCGGGGTGCCGATTGACGCGTGGTTACGCGGCCCGTTGCGGGTATGGGCGGAGAATTTGCTGGATGAGTCACGTTCGAAGAAGGAAGGGTTTTTCAATCCCTGCGCGGTTCGCGAGAAGTGGAATGAACACCTTGCTGGAAGCAGAAATTGGGCTTACCAATTGTGGAATGTATTGATGTTTCAGGCATGGCTGGAATCTCAGAATTCTTGATAAATGGGAAAGTGTATATATGTGTAAACGAAAAGTTTTGGTAGATGACTCATGACTCCCTGCCAGGCCCTACATGTCTGCCTTACCAAAGCTCGCACACCTGGCTGATCACCGGCGTGGCCGGTTTCATCGGACGTTCACCATAGGAAAATGATGACAAGCCGAAGGAGTTGGATTCCCTGGTACGCCAAGATTGCTGCTAAATTGGTGCTTTCTCGTCTGCCTGTGAGTTACAGGATATGGAGCAAGCTAAACCTGTTTGCTCATGGCGCCATGCACAAGCCAGATTATGCCTATGGCGTTTTTCGGCAACACTTCGAGCGAAGTCATTTTTCACGAAAAGAAGGTGGGTTTGTCGCGCTGGAGTTCGGGCCGGGGGATTCCTTGCTCTCGGCTATTGTGTCTGCGGCACACGGTGCAAGAGGGTGTTATCTGGTTGATGCCGGCTTTTTTGCGACGGAAGATTTGACCGCATACCGCGACATGGTGGGGTACCTTCGCTTGCGGAATCTCCCGGCGCCTGTCATGGATAAGGTTTCCAACCTTGCGGGGGTGTTGGAGTCGTGCAATGCAGTCTATGGCACGCAAGGTTTACGTTCGCTCCGCGATATACCATCAGAAAGCGTGGATTTCGTTTGGTCTCAGGCTGTTCTTGAGCATATTCGCCGGCATGAGTTTCTGGACACAATGCGGGAGTTGCGCCGGGTATTACGCTCTGATGGGATTTGTTCTCATCGGATCGATCTGAAGGATCATTTAGGGGGCGCGCTGAACAATATGCGTTTCGCTACTCATATGTGGGAGTCGGATTGGATGGCGCGGTCAGGATTCTATACCAATCGTTTGCGTTATTCCGAGATGATTGAACTATTTCGGCAGGCTGGGTTTGCGGTAGAAGTGGTTGCCACCAGCCGCTGGTATGCTGTGCCCACACCGCGCATTTCCATGGCCAAAGAATTCAGTGGATTAAGCTATGAGGATCTATTGGTGAAAGAGTTCGATGCATTGCTGAGACCTGCTTGAGCGAATGAGTACGCGTTTTCTTTTTATCGTTAACGATGTCGGTTTTTTCCTTTGTGGGCATATTAATGTTCCAGATATGGCTGGAGGCCAATGAATCCACCTAAGCTACTCTTCTTAGTGACGGAGGACTGGTATTTCGTATCCCACCGTCTGCCTTTGGCAGTGGCTGCGCGTCAGGCTGGTTACGAGGTAACGGTGGTGACCCACGTGGGCGAGCACGGCAACACTATACGCGATGCAGGCCTGCGGCTGATTCCCATCGAGTTGTCCCGCCGTGGCAAGAATCCTTTTTCAGAAATGATGCTGATTGTCCGACTCATTGCGATCTATCGCCGTGAGCGGCCTGACATTGTGCATCATGTTGCGATGAAGCCCGTGCTGTATGGTAGTCTGGTGGCTAGGTTTGCAGGCGTACGGCATGTGGTGAATGCTCTGGCTGGACTCGGCTGGTTGTTCACGTCTGAAAGCAGGCTGGCAGTTGCTCTGGGTCGAGGGGTGCTCTTCGCTTTCAGAATGTTGCTTAACCGTGGCGCTGTCATCGTGCAAAATCCGGACGATATGAGATGGCTTGTAGTCCTCGGCATTGAACCCAGCCGTATTCATTTGATCCGCGGTTCCGGCGTAGATGTGAACCGATTTTCCCTGACGCTGGAACCCAATGGTGAGCCGGTGGTGGTGCTGGCTTCCCGGATGCTTTGGGACAAGGGAGTGGGTGAGTTCGTTGCGGCAGCGAAAAATCTGAAGCAACGGGGTGTTGCCGCACGCTTCGTGCTGGTGGGCGATCCGGATCCTGCCAACCCCGCGAGCATACCCCCCGGTCTTCTTGAGTCTTGGCATGCAGAGGGTGTGATCGAGTGGTGGGGACACCGGAATGATATGGTGCAGGTCATTGCGCAGTCCCATCTGGTTTGCCTGCCATCGTACTACCGGGAAGGTTTGCCTAAGGTACTGCTGGAGGCGGCGGCCTGTGGTCGCGCAATCGTCACTACCGATATGCCGGGTTGTCGGGAAATTGTTTCTCACGGGGATAATGGTTTGCTGGTGCCGCCCCGCGACGAGGCGGCCCTTACGGATGCTTTGCAAGCGTTGCTGCAGGATCCGGACCGACGCATTCATATGGGGGCCCGCGGCCGGGAACGGGCGATTCAGGAGTTTTCAGTGGATAAGGTGGTGGCCGAGACCTTAGCGCTCTATCGGGACCCTTTGACCCAATAAAAGTTCTGATCACCGGTGCGGACGGTTTTGTCGGACGGGCCTTGGCGATATACATGTTCACGCAGGAACATCAAGTAACTGCTGCCGTGCGCAAGCCGCGCCCGGAATTCGCCAGCCTAGCGCCACAAAATAAATGGGGGTCTTCGGGAATTCGTGTGGGTAATTTAAGGGGTAAACATGGCTGGAAGCCGCATGTAAATTGGCTTTCAGGCGTTTCGCAAGTCGCTTGAACTTGGCATCATGTCTGTGGGACGCGTACGCGTTTCCTGGTTTTTGGCTGTAACCCACGGTGAGCAGAGTCTTCGGTGACCCGAAGGCGCGTATCATCACCGTTGACCGTAATAGTGCAGCGACTATTGAGGAAACCATACGTTCCGTCGTTTCCCAGAATTATCCGCACATCGAACACATCGTCATGGATGGTGCATCGACTAATGTTTCAGTGGATATCGTCCGCCGCGACAGCGAGAAAATCGCCATTTTCAGCTCAGAGCAAGACCGTGGCATATATGACGCTATGAACAAGAGGTTGGCAATGGCGACAGGCGATATTATTGGTTTTCTGAATGCAGATGATGTTTACGCGGATTCCCGATTGTTTCAGTAGATCGCCGATACCTTTCTGACTCAAGTGGTGGATGCCTGTTATGGTGTTCTCGTTTATGTGGGCAGAGTGGATACCAGCAAGGTCGCGCGCTACTGGAAATCGCAACCCTACCGCGACGGACTTTTTGAAAACGGCTGGATGCCGGCGCACCCGACGTTTTGTGCCAAGCGGTAGACATACAATAAGTACGGCGGTTATGGTCTGTCATACCGACGCCAGTCAGATTTTGAACTCACCATGCGGTTTCTGGCCGTGTACCATGTAAGGTCCGTCTTTATCCCGCGAGTGTTGGTACGGATGCGTAGCGGCGGGGCCTCGCGCGGTTTGTGGCATATTCTCGCGGGCAATATCGAGGCCTATCGTGCGTGCCGGAAGCACCAACTGCCTGTTACTCCTCTTTTTATCGCTAAAAATATTTTATCCCGCGTGCCCCAATTCTTTTCACGGCCACATGGTGTGGCACACGCATCAAAAGAGTGAGACCATGAAAGGAAACAATATCAATCATATCTTGCTGCATGTTTTGAAAGGTAGGGCGCTGCGTATAGCACTGCGTAGCATGGGGCTGAGCCTATGAACGCCACGGATGCAATTCTCGTCACCGGTGGCGCGGGTTTTATTGGCTCGAATTTCGTGCATGCCTGGCTTGGGGAGGTCGGGGGGCGCATTATCAACCTCGACAAGCTTACTTATGCAGGAAATCTCGCGAATCTTGTGGGCGTTCGCGGTGATTCACGATATGTTTTCGTACAAGGCGATATCGGTGACGGCGCGCTGGTTCGTGGATTGCTTCGTGAGCATCGGCCGAGGGCGATTATCAACTTCGCGGCGGAGAGTCATGTGGACCGTTCCATCCTTGGCCCGGAGGATTTCATCACCACGAACGTAAATGGCACTTTCCGTCTACTCGAGGCGACGCGTGCTTATTGGGAGTCGCTCGCGGTGGATAAGCAAGGAAGCTTCCGTTTCTTGCATGTTTCCACCGACGAGGTTTATGGGTCTTTGGGTGCTGAGGACCCGCCGTTTACGGAGTCCACACCCTATGCGCCAAACAGTCCGTATGCGGCGTCGAAAGCATCTGCGGATCATCTGGTGCGAGCTTATCATCACACCTACGGTTTACCCACCATAACAACTAATTGCTCGAATAATTTCGGACCATACCAGTTTCCGGAGAAGCTGATCCCGCTGGTAATCGTCAATGCCATTAAGGGGGAGTCACTACCCATTTACGGTGACGGTCTTAATGTTCGAGACTGGCTGTATGTTGCGGATCACTGCAGTGCCATCCGAACTGTTCTTGCGCGTGGCCGCGTCGGCGAGACGTATAATATTGGTGGGAATAGCGAAAAAAACAACCTGGATGTCGTCCACACCGTTTGTGCGGTGCTCGATGAACTACATCCTGACTCGCCTGTGATCCCTCATGCCAAGCTTATTAAATTCGTCAAGGACCGCTCTGGCCATGATCGACGCTACGCAATCGACGCTTCAAAAGTTAAACGAGATTTGGGCTGGGTACCGCAGCAAAGCTTTGCGGATG
>Ga0326597_10004772_pt1 | contig 18952 bp, 13 predicted proteins | sample RVTome_12_FD_203789 | JGI IMG/M metagenome (GOLD analysis project Ga0326597, IMG submission 203789) | Soil microbial communities from uranium-contaminated site in the Upper Colorado River Basin, Wyoming, United States - RVT100D185 | ecosystem: Environmental > Terrestrial > Soil > Contaminated >... | reverse complement strand
ATCCTGCTCATCCGGCGCCCGCGCGCCGCGGCCGCCTCCAGCCCGGTGCTGGAGATCGCACCGGGCGCCGAAACGGTCATCCACCGCGGCGATCACCTCGTGGTGATGGGCAAGAAGAAGGCCCTCCTCGCCCTGCGCTCCCTCTAGTGGTGTGAGTCAGAAGTACGCGTGCATAGTTCGAGCTCATCGTGGTCAGGGGCAAGGCGCGACGACGACCGCGTATTGGGGGATACGTCGAGGAGGAGCAACACTGCACCTGGCCTCGAGGGGCCGAAATACGTGCGCGTACTTCTGATTCACACCACTAGCATGCAGCCACGTACCGCTTTCGTCCCAAGGAGTCCTCAGCATGTCGAGCCTGTCGTCCTGGATCCTCGCGTCGTTCCTGTTCGCTCCGGTTGTCCAGGAGGATCCGGCCGAGCCGGAATCGGAGGCCTCGAAATGGGATGTGCAGGCGCCGCCCGGACCGTCCCGGATCGTTCCGATCGACACCGACGAAGGCACCTGGATGAACGTCGACGTCAGCCCGGACGGTCGGACGATCCTGTTCGATCTGCTGGGTGACATCTACTCGCTGCCGATCGAGGGCGGCGACGCGCACAATCTGGCGCCAGGCATCGCCTGGGAGATGCAGCCGCGCTTCAGCCCGGACGGACGCGAGATCGCGTTCACCAGCGACGCCGGCGGCGGCGACAATCTGTGGATCATGGACCGGGACGGCTCGAACCGGCGGCAGGTCACCGAGGAGTCGTTCCGGCTGTTCTCCAGCCCGGCCTGGACGCCGGACGGCCAATACCTGGTGGCGCGCAAGCACTTCACCTCCCATCGCTCGCTCGGCGCCGGGGAGATCTGGCTGGTGCACAAGAGCGGCGGCGAGGGACAGGCGATGACCACCCGCCCCACCGAGCAGAAGGACGTGGGCGAGCCGGCCTGCTCCCCGGACGGGCGCTTCCTCTACTATTCGCTGGACGCCACTCCCGGCCGGTCCTTCGAGTACAACAAGGATCCCAATCGTCAGATCTACCGCATCGATCGGCTCGATCGCGAGACCGGCGAGACGATTCCGTTCGTGACCGGCCCGGGCGGCGCGATCCGCCCGACGCCCGCTCCCGGCGGGAACCGGTTGGCCTTCATCCGCAGGGTGCGCGGCCGTTCGACGCTGTTCGTCCTGGAGCTGGCCTCGGGAATCGCCCGGCCGATCTTCGATCGGCTGGAACGGGACATGCAGGAAACCTGGGCGATCCACGGCGTCTATCCGACGATGGCCTGGATGCCGGACGGCGCCTCGCTCGTGCTCTGGGCCGGCGGCAAGCTCCTGAGGGTCGACGCGGAGAGCGGGGCCGCGCGCGAGATCCCGTTCCGGGTCCGCGACCAGCGCGCCTGCCAGCCCGCGCTGCGGTTTCAGCAGGACGTCGCGCCCGATGAGTTCGACGTCAAGGCGCTGCGCTGGGTGCGGGTCGCCCCCACCGGCGACCGCGTCGCGTACCAGGCGCTGGGACACATCTACGTGCGCGACCTGCCGGACGGCCGGCCGCAGCGGCTGACCGAACAGAGCGACCACTTCGAGTTCTTCCCGTCGTTCAGCCGCGACGGACAGTGGATCGTCTACACCACCTGGAACGACGAACAGCTCGGCAGCGTGCGCGTCGCGCCGGCCGGCGGCGGAGCGGGCCGCGTGATCAGCGACCACCAGGGACAGTTCGCCGAACCGGTCTTCTCGCCCGACGGCCGGACGATCGTCTACCGCAAGGTCGCGGGCGGCTTCCTGACCTCGCCGTTCTGGTCGTACGACCCGGGGCTCTACCGCGTGCCGGCGGCCGGCGGAGAGCCGGAGCTGATCACCAAGCAGGGCACCCATCCGCAATTCGGCAAGAGCAGCGAACGGGTCTTCTTGACCAGCCGCTCCCAGGGAGACGGGGGCGATCAGAAGGATGAGACCACCCTGTTCAGCATCGACCTGCACGGCGCCGATCGGCGCACGCACCTCTCCGCGGAAAACGCCACCGAGTTCGCGGTCTCGCCGGACGAGCGTTTCGTGGTGTACTCCGAACGCTTCAACGCCTACGTCACGCCGCTGACCTGGATCGGCCGGAAGCAGGCGGTCGGGCCGAAGAGCCAGGCGATCCCGCAGACCCGGATCAGCCGCGACGCGGGCGAGAACCTGCAGTGGTCGGAGGACGGGCGCACGGTCTACTGGTCGCTCGGCCCCGAGCTCTATTCGGCGCCGGTCGAGAGCCTGTTCGAACACCTCGATACAGCGGACGCGGAGCCGCCCGAACCGCCCGCGAGCGGCTTGAACATCTCCTTCCGGGCCGAGCAAGCCCGGCCGTCCGGCGGCCTGGCGCTCCTGGGCGCCGACGTCATCACCATGCGCGGCGACGAGGTCGTGCGAGACGGCGTGGTCCTGGTCGAAGGCAACCGCATCCGCGCGGTCGGTTCGCGCGCTGAAGTCGAAGTGCCCGGCGATGCGCGGCGGATCGACGTGAGCGGGTCGTTCATCGTGCCCGGCTTCATCGATGTCCACGCCCACGGCGGCCAGGCCCAGAACGGCGTGACGCCGCAGCAAAACTGGCAGCACCACGCCAATCTGGCCTTCGGCGTGACGACCATTCACGATCCGTCGCACGACACCAACTCGATCTTCGCGGTCAGCGAAATGGCCCGGGCCGGGAGCATCCTCTCGCCCCGGACGTTCTCGACCGGCACGATCCTGTATGGAGCCGCCGGGACCGCCAAGGCCGAGGTCGACTCGCTCGACGACGCCCGCGGACATCTGCGGCGCATGCGCGCGGTCGGCGCCTTCTCGGTGAAGAGCTACAACCAGCCCCGGCGGGATCAGCGCCAGCAGATCATCCAGGCCGCCCGCGAGCTCGAGATGATGGTCGTTCCGGAGGGCGGTTCGACGCTGCAGCACAACCTGACCATGATCGTCGACGGACACACCGGCATCGAACACTCGCTGCCGGTCGCGCGGATCTACCGGGACGTGGTCCAGCTCTGGGGCAAAAGCGGCGTGGGATACACGCCGACCCTGGTGGTGGGCTACGGCGGGATCTGGGGCGAGAACTACTGGTACGACACCACCAACGTCTGGGAGGACGAGCGCCTGATGAGCTTCGTGCCGCGCTTCGTGGTCGATCCCAGATCGCGCCGGCGCGTCAAGAGCCCGCTCGAGGAATACAACACGCTGGCCAGCGCGGGCATCTGCAAGACCCTGCTCGACGCCGGCGGCAAGGTGCAGCTCGGAGCGCACGGCCAGCTGGCCGGACTCGGCGCCCACTGGGAACTCTGGATGATCGGCCAGGGCGGCTCGAGCCAGCTGGACGCGCTGCGGGCCGCCACCCTGGACGGCGCCTTCTACCTGGGCCTCGACGGCGACCTGGGCTCGATCGAACCGGGCAAGCTGGCCGACCTGCTGGTGCTGGAGGCGAACCCGCTCGAGGATCTGTTCAACTCCCGGCGGATCCGCTTCACGATGCAAAACGGCCGGCTGTACGACGCCCGCACGCTGGAGCCGAAGGACGGCCGCGAGGGCTCGCGACCGACCTACTTCTGGCAGGACATGCAGACGGCGCTTCCCAGCCAGGCGAGAATCGGCGGTTGCGCCGGCTGCACCGACCCATAACGGCCCGTTCGGGGCAGCGACGGCGCGATTGAAACACGGGCGCCGGAGCGCGCGGAGAACCCAGAATCCAGGTCTGGAATCGTGGGTCCAATTGCTTTGTAATGCAGCGAGTTTTGGTTCGTTTCTGAAGGAGATCGCCCATGCTCCCGGACCCCGTCGTTGCCGATCTCGAGCGAGTCATGGAGATCCGGGTTCACGGGCGGGGAGGACAGGGGGGCGTGACCTGCGCCAAGATCCTGGCTTCGGTCTACGCCCAGCTGGGCAAGGACGTCCAGACCTTCGGCGACTACGCCGGCGAGCGTTCCGGTTCGCCGGTGCGCGCCTACACCCGGGTCGGGGACAGCGTGGTCACGAGTCGCAACAAGGTCTACGAGCCCGACCATCTGGTGGTGCTCGACCCCTCGCTGCTCAAGGGCGACGTGGTGATGGGTCTTCGGCCGGGAGGCAGCCTGCTCTTGAACACGCCCAAGGAACTCGAGTCCTTCGGCGACGCGTTCGGACCGTTCACGCTGGCCACCGTGGACGCCACCGAGATCGCGCGCAGGCACAAGATCGGTTCGCGCTCGCTGGTGATCGTCAACACGGCGATCGCCGGCGCCTTCATCAAGCTGGCGGGCCTCTCGCTCGACCTGCTGGAGGAGACCTACGCGAGGCTCGGTCTCCAGAACGACTTCACGGCCGCGCAGGAAGCCTACCTGGCGGTCCGGATCCGCGCGCCGATCCCAGTAGCGAAGGATGCGAAGCCGCCCGAGCCGGCCGCCGCGCCCGCCCGCGCGGAGGTGACGCCGCTGACCGAGCACGTGGAGAGCGCGCCCACCGGTCTCAAGACCGGCTCCTGGAGCAGCCAGCGGCCGATGTATACCGAGAAGCTCGCGCCGTGTTCCGCGCGCTGCCCGGCCGGCAACGACGTCGTCGGTTTCGTGAGAAAGCTCCACACCGACGGGGAGCAGGCCGCGGCCCTGGTGCTCTCTGCCACCAACCCGTTGCCCGGGGTGTGCGGCCGGATCTGCCCCGCGCCCTGCATGGGCGGCTGCAACCGCGGCGGTTACGACGGAGCGGTCAACATCCGGGGACTCGAGCGCTGGATCGCAGACCACGCCGGAGTCGCGGCGCCCTCGATCGAGCCCGCCGGGACACCACGGCGGGTGGCGATCATCGGCGCGGGACCGACCGGATTGAGCGCCGCCTACACGGTGGCCCTGGCCGGTCACCTTGCCACGCTGTTCGACGGCGCGCCGCTCTTGGGCGGAAGCCTGCGCACGATCATCCCCGAGTACCGCCTGCCGCGCGACGTGCTGGATCGCGAGATCGACGCGATCCTGGCGCTCGGAGTGGAAGCCCGCACGGGCGAGTCGCTCGAACAGGACCGCATCGCCGCGCTGGCCGGCGAGTTCGACGCCGTGATCCTGGCCACCGGCCTCGGCGCCGCCAACGGACGGGACGTCCCGGAGGTCGAAGGTCTCGGTCTCGACGGCGTCGCACAGGGCGGCCGGTTCCTGGCGCGGCACGTTCAGGGCCTTTCCGAGGGCGTCGGCCGGGAGGTGCTGGTGGTGGGCAGTGGTTACACCGCGCTCGACTGCGCCCGCGTCGCGCTGCGCGAGGGCGCGCGGCACGTCACGCTGGCCTTCGAAAGTCCGGAAGAGATGCTGCGCGCGACGCCCGGCGAACTGGAAGAGGCCCGGGACGAAGGCGTCCGGATCCTTTCGAACAAGCGCCTGATCGGGCTCTCCGGCGACCGGCGGGTGGAGGCGGCCGAGTTGATCGGCCTCGACGAAAAGGGCGAACCTACGCGGCTCGAAGTCGATCAGGTGGTGCTGGCGCTCGGGCGCACCGCCGCCCGTGAGCCGCTGCCCGACGGTTGGATCCAGACGGGCGAGCGGATCACGCTGCCGGGCGGCCGGACGTTGTTCATCGCGGGCGATCTCAGGCGCCAGGCCGGTTCGGTGGCGCACGCCATCTTCGAGGGCCGGCGGACGGCCGCGATTGTCCTGGCCGCGCTGGGTGAGGACGTCGATCCGATCGAACGGCCCGATCCGGCGCTGGCGGTGCCGCTGTGGGAGATTTCCCTGGAGAGTTTCGAAACCTCCGAACCGAACCGGGATCGGCTCCGCCCGGCCGCCCTGCGGGTCGGCGATCGCGCCGAGGTGAATCTCGGTCTCGAGACCGCCGGCGAGGCCGGGCGCTGCTTTTCCTGCGGGCACTGCACCCACTGCGAGAACTGCCTGGTCTACTGTCCCGAGGGGATCATCCGGCGCACGCCGAAAGGATACGCGGTCAATTTCGGTTATTGCAAGGGCTGCGGGCTGTGCGTGGAGGAGTGTCCGCGCGGCGGCATGGAGATGAAGGAACTATGAGTCTCGAACTGCTCAGCGCCAACCATGCCGCGGCCCTCGCCGCGACCCTCGCCGGAAAAGCCAACGTCAAGGGCCGCGGCTTCGGCGGGGGCGTCTACCCGATCACCCCGCAGAGCGAGTGCGTGGAACTGCTCTGCCGTCAGGAGTTCGAAAAGGGCGCGCTGGTGCGGGTCGAGAGCGAGCATTCCGCCATGGGAGTCTGCATCGGCATGGCCCAGGCCGGTGCCCGCTCGTTCACCGCGTCGTCGAGCAACGGCCTGGCCTACATGACCGAGAACGTCTTCGCGGCCTCCTTCCTGCGGCTGCCGATCGTGATGATGGCGGTCAACCGCACGCTCGGCCCGCCCTGGAACATCTGGGTCGACCACGGCGACACGTTGATGCTGCGCGACTCGGGCTGGATCCAGTTCTATTGCGAGGACAACCAGGAGGTCTTCGACTCGATCCTGATGGCCTACCGGGTTGCGGAAGATCATCGGGTGCTGGTTCCGGCCATGGTCTGCCAGGACGCGTTCGTGCTGTCGCACACGATGATGCAGATCGACCTGCCGGAGCAGGCGGCGGTCGATCGCTTCCTGCCGGTTCTCGATCTGCCGCATCGGCTGGCCGAGCGTCCGGTGACGATCGGAGGGCTCGATCACGCCCATGAAACCGAGGTGCACCGGCGGCAGCACGCCGAGGCGCTCGAGCAGGTGCCCTTGGTGTATGCCGAAGCGCAGGACGCGTTCGCCGAGATCTTCGGCCGGAGGCCGGCCGATCCGGTGGTGCCGTACCGGATGGAGGACGCGGAGATCGCGCTGGTCTCGATGGGCACGACGGCCAGCACGGTCAAGGCCGTGGTGGATGACGCCCGCCGGCGCGGTCTTCCGGTCGGGGGGTTGCGCGTGCGCATGTTCCGCCCGTTCCCCGAGCCGGTCTTGCGAGCGGAGCTCTCGAACTGCGCCCGCATCGGGATTCTCGATCGCGACATCTCGCTCGGCCACGGCGGCGTGCTCTGGTCGGAGGTCCGGGGGGCCGCGCCGAGGGACGCGATCGTTCAGAACTACATCCTCGGCCTGGGCGGCGGCGACGTCCGGCCGTCGCATGTGTCCGACCTGTTGGACGATCTGCTTCGACGCCGCGAGTCCGGCGTTCCCGACCTGGTGGAGGTGGCCTGATGGACCACAAGCTGCTCGACGGCATGGTGGGGACCGAACAGGATCGCCGGGAGCCGCTGCTGCGGCCCGGCAACAGCAACTGCGGCGGCTGCGGGATGTCGCTCTCGTTGAACATGCTCTCGCGCGCGGTCCGGGAACTTCCGATCCAGATGGCCATTCCGGCCTGCTGCGGCATCGTCACGCCGGGGCAGTATCCGTTTTCGGCGTTCGGCGCGCCGGTGGTGGCGTCGACCTTCGCGGCGTCGGCCGCGGTGGCCACCGGGCTGTCCCGGGTGGCCGAATGGAACGGCGAGTCCACGCGCGTGATCGCTTTCGCGGGGGACGGCGGCACCTATGACATCGGCCTGGCCACGCTGTCGGCGGCGGCCGAGCGCAACGAGGACCTGCTCTACATCTGTTACGACAACGAGATCTACGGCAACACGGGCGGCCAGCGGTCCTCGGCGACGCCGCTCGGCGCGACGACCACCACGACGCCTTCCGGCAAGCTCAGGCTCAAGAAGGACATCATGGGGATCATGGCGGCGCACCGGATCCCGTACGCGGCCTCGCTGTCGGTGGGCCACGCCGAGGACATGGTCGCGAAGATCCGCTTCGCGCTGGAACTGACCGGGTTCCGCTTCCTGCACATCCTGTCGCCCTGCCCGGTCGGCTGGAAGTCGGAGGCCGCCGAGGGCGTCGAGCTGGTCCGGCTGGCGATCCGCTCGGGGCTGTTCCCGGTCTACGAGGTGTTCGACGGCGAACGCACTCTCATCCGGATCGAGCCGGAGCCCTCGCGGGAAGGCCGGCGCGAGGCGCTCGAGGCGTACTTCGGCAAGCAGGGCCGCTTCCGCAAGAACGAAGTCAACGTCGATGAGGTGGAGCGGGCGATCGAGGACCAGTGGGCCCGGCTGCGCCGGCAGGTGGCGGCGTCATGAATCGCTGACGGCGATCCGGAAGGCGCGCGGCAGGATGTCGATATCGAGCCGGTCCGCGCGACCCATCGGATCGCCGTCGAGCTGGAAGTGGAAGGGCCGCGCGGAACGGATCACCAGGCGCTCGCCCTGGGTGCAGGCGCCGAACGCGGGATCGACCTGCCGGCCCCGGCGGGCCGAGAGCAGGGGCCGGAGCGCGAACGGAAACCCGGCGTGCTTCCAGGCGCAGGCATCCAGCTTTCCGTCGGCGATGCGCGCGCCGGGGTTCACCGACCAGCCCTTGGCGTAGGTCCGGGTGTTGCTCACGATCACCGAGCCCGCATTCTTGATGAAGTCCGCGCGGTCCACCTCGAGATCGAAGCGTTGCGGCCGGAAGCGGAGCAAGGCCAGCACGCCGCAGGGGACGAACAGGAGGTCGGGAGAGAACCGATACGACCAGGCGCCGAGCGCGCTTCGCCGGACAGAATCGACCCAGTGAACGACGAGCGCGTCGAAGCCGACGCCCACCATGGCCAGGAACAGTCGTCCGTTGGCCCGGCCCGCGTCGATCGCAAGGGTGTTCTTGCCGGCGGCGACGTCGGCCGCGCGCAGGCCGTCCTGAAACGGCAGGCCGAGTTCGCGGGCGATCACGTTGCCGTTGCCGCGCGGCACGAGGCCGATCGTCGTGCGGGCGGACCCGGCTCCGAGGCCCTCGGCCGCTTCGCGCAGCGTTCCGTCCCCGCCGATCACGACCAGCCGATCGACGCCGGGGCCGATCTTGCCCGAGAGCTCCCGGGCTTCTCCGGCCGTCGTGGTGGCGTGGACGCCGCTGACCGCGAAGCCGGCTGCCTCGAGCGCGCGGCAGGCCCGCTCCGCGAGCCGTTCGGGGCCGGGCCGGCGGCCCGGGCCGGCCTTTGGATTGTAGATCAGGGCGGCGTGTTTCATGCTGGTCCGCGGGCATGGTAGGAGTTCGCGTTCCGGAAAGATCCCCGCGAAACGGCCCGTCATCCCGTATCTTGTCCGCGGTTCCGCCGCGCCTGAACCTCGATCCAACCTGCGATTCGAAGAAACGCTTCCGCCGCATGAGACCGATCCACATCGCCCGCGTCGTCGTCGCGCTGTATCTCTGCGCCTGCCGTCCGGCGGATTCTGCCGAGGAATATGTCATGCCTGTCGATCCGCATTCGTTCGCCAATACAGAAGTCTGCCGCGTCCGCCACCTCGATCTCGAACTCACGGCCGACTTCGAGGCCAGGATCTTGAGCGGCGCCGTGACGCTCGACCTGGAGCGCGAGCCGCGAACCACGCAGTTGGTGCTCGACACCGACGGGCTGGACATCCTGGCGGTGGAGGGGGTCAAGACCGAGCGAACCGGCGAGACGGCGGCGTTGCCGTTCACGCTGGGCGAGCATGATCCGGTGCGCGGGCGGGCGCTCTCGATCGAGCTCGGCGCGCACGACCGGCGGGTGCGGGTGCGCTACGCCACGCGGCCGGAGTCGGCGGCGGTGCAGTGGCTGACCCCGGAGCAGACCAGCGGCGATCAGCCGTTCCTGTTCACCCAGGGGCAGGCGATCCTGACGCGGACATGGATTCCGTGTCAGGACACGCCGGGCGTCCGGCAGACCTACTCGGCGCGGATTCGGTGTCCCGCGCCGCTGACCGCGGTGATGTCGGCGGAGCGGGTGGAGTCGGACGCGCCGGGGACCTTCGCGTTCCGGATGCGTCATGCGATTCCCTCCTATCTGATCGCGCTCGGGATCGGCCAGCTCGAGTTTCGCGCGCTCGGGCCGCGCAGCGGCGTGTTCGCCGAGCCGGCCGTGATCGAGGCGGCGGCCTATGAGTTCGCCGACACCGAGAAGATGATGGAGACCGCCGAGGCGCTCTACGGTGAGTATCGCTGGGGGCGCTACGACCTGCTCGTACTCCCGCCGTCGTTCCCGTTCGGCGGCATGGAGAATCCGTGCTTGACGTTCGCCACGCCGACGGTGATCGCGGGCGATCGTTCGCTGGTCGGGCTGGTGGCTCATGAACTGGCCCACTCCTGGTCGGGGAATCTGGTCACGAACGCGGAGTGGGCCGACCTGTGGCTCAACGAGGGCTTCACGGTCTACTTCGAGAATCGGATCATGGAGGTCCTCTACGGCCGGGAGCATGCCGCCATGCTGCGCGCGCTCGGCTGGCAGGATCTGCAGCGCGGTCTCGAGGAACTGGGTGGCGACGGTCCGGACACGCGCCTGCATGTCGACGTCGCGGGCCGCAATCCGGATGACGCCTTCTCCGAGGTTCCCTACGAGAAGGGCGCGCTGTTCCTGCGCGCGGTGGAGGCGGCCGTCGGCCGGCCGGAGATGGATCGGTTCCTGTCCGATTACTTCGACCGGTTCGCGTTCCAGCCGATGACCGCAAGGCGCTTCCTGGACCACCTGAAGGCGGACCTGTTCGCGGAGCGCGCGGACCTCTACGACTCGCTCGAGATCGAGGAGTGGGTCTACGGGACGGGCTTGCCAAAAAGCGCTCGCGCGCCGGCCGAGACCGCCGCCTTCGAGCGGACGCGGCACGAGCGCGAGCGCTTCCTCGAGGGCGCCGCCGCGGGGGAGCTCGACGTCACCGGCTGGGTCACGCAGCAGTGGATCGACTTCCTGCGCGGCCTCCCCTCCACGCTCACTCCGCACCAGCTGGACGATCTGGACCGGACCTTCGGCCTGACCGCGACGGGCAACAGCGAGATCCTCTTCACCTGGCTCAAGATCGCCATCGCTCACAACCACCAGCCCGCCTTCCCCGCCCTCGAGAACTTCCTCATCCGCCAGGGCCGCCGCAAATTCCTGAAGCCGCTCTACCAGGACCTGGTCAAGACCGACTGGGGCCAATCCCTGGCCAACGAGATCTACACCCGCGCCCGCCCCGGCTACCACGCCGTCTCCCGCGAAACCATCGACGACATCATCAACCCAAAACCCTCGACCAACCCCCCAGACTGACCCGACACCAGCACGTCCCGCCGGCGCTGGTGCTTCAGGTGCAGTCCTACTCCCAGACCACCGCGCCCTCCGGCAGCCAGTAGAGGATCAGCATGCGGCCCTGCTTGACTTCCGGGACGTGGCGGGAGCCCTTGGGCAGGACCACCCAGGTGTCGGTGCGGTCCTCGAAGGTGGCGCCCTCGGTGAGCGGCAGGCAGAGGCAGAACTCGCCCAGGGTGTGGGTGTGCGGCGGGCCGGCGGAGTTCTCCATCAGGACCGCGTCGATCGAGGAGCCGCCCGGAGTGTTTTCCGGCTTGGAGAGCCGGGAGAACTGCATGCCCGGTTCGCCCCGGTGACAGAGCGTGCCGTCTTCCAGCGCCTGGAGCGCCGCTTCACGGATCTGCCGGATCTGTTCCGAGTCGCCGGGGAACTCCCGGTTCAGACGCGCTTCCGCCTCCCGCGGGTCGCTCGCGTCGAGTTCCGCCACGATCCGGGAAACCGGTTCCAGTCGTTCGATCAAGAGGCTCGAACCCATGCGCTCACTCTCCGCCCTTCTGCTGCTCGGGATAGACCTGTCGCCAGGCTTCGAATCCGCCCGCCAGGCTGTAGACCTCTTCGAATCCCTGCTCCAGCAGGAAGGCGGTCCCCGACAGGCTGGAGTTGCCATGATAGCAATAGACGATCGTGGCCGCTTCCCTGGGAGCGCTGGCGATGAACTGATGGATGTTCTCGTCGCTGAGATGCGTCGCGCCGGGGATGTGCGCCTGCTGGAAAGACTCCGGATCACGAATGTCCACGAAGCTGGCGGTCGCTGCCTCGAGGTGCTTCCGCGCGGTTTCCAGATCGATTTCGGGAGGTGGGTTCATGAGCTGATTCCATTTCTGCGGGAGTGAACCAGGTGAGTAGCATGCAAGATCTCAGGCGCCACCCCGTATCGTGAACTGCCATGGCCGAACCAGCACCGCCAACCGGACCGCCGCCGCCGCGCGAGCGCGCCGCTCCCCCACCCGGCCCACCCTGGCCGGTCGTGCTGTTCATGACCTTCCTGTTCGGCGCCCTGGCCGGCGGCGTGGCCGTCTACGCGCTCGGCTGGAGGTTCCAACCCGGTCCGCGCAGGCTCGCGACAGACGCCCAGATGGAACCAACCGTTCCGGCCGCACTGCCCGAGACGCCGCCCGACCCGCCCTCCGAACCTGGCGAACCTGGCAAACCCGGCGATCCCCGCGATCCCCCCGCCGAATCCGCGGCGGTCCGCATCGACCTGACTCCCAAGCCGGCGAACGCAGCGGTCTCCGAACCCTCCAGCGCCCCCCCCGACTCCTCGCCCGCCGCACTGCGCGACCAGTTCGGGACCGCCGTGCTGGCGCTGACCGCCTTCGACCCGGACGGCGACCGCCGCCCGCCCGCGCCCGCGGCGGTGGTCTCCTCGACCCGCGTCCTGGCCCCGTTCTCCGCGGTCGAAGGAACTACGCGGGCCGAACTCCAGGGCCCCGACCGGCGCCCGCTCCCGATCCTCGGAATCCTGGCGCACGACGCCCCGTTCGATCTCGTGCTGCTCGAAGTCGCCGCCGAATTCGCCGAACCCTACCTGACTCCGCGCGGCCGCCCGCCCGGCCGGCGCGAGGAGTGCGTGCTGCTGGGGCCGGTCACGGATGCCGCCTGGCGCGAGGCGGCCAGCGCGGCCTCGACCGGCGACATCGATCCCTACACCGGCGCCCCGAGACTGCGCGTCGAACCCGCCGCCTCCACCTGGGGAGCCCTGATCAACTCGCTCGGCGAACTGATCGGACTGGTGCCCGAGTCGAATGGACAGGCGCTCCCCGTCTATCCCGCCGCCGGCTGGACTTCCCTCGGCACGCAGCCCATCCCGCTCGAGACGTTCCTGCGCACCGCCGGTCCCGGGTCGCCCACCAGCCGGGTGCGCCTGGCCCGCAAGCTGCTCTCCCAGCGGCGCTACGACGAGGCCGCCCGCTTGCTCCTGCAGATCACCGCCGCGGACGCCCGCCTGATCCCGGAGGTCGCCGCCGATCTCAGCCAGGCCACGCTCGAAGCGGCCCGCAAGAACGTCACCGTCGGCAACGGCCCGGGCGCGCTGGCGCTGATCACCGAGGCGCTCGAGCGGCTGCCCGAGGACGCCGAACTCTGGGCCGCGCGAGGCCGCGCTCACGGCCTGAGCGGCGAAGTGCGCGCGGCCATCGACGCCTTCCTGCGCGCGATTCAGCTCGACCCGGCCCGGCAAACCGCCTGGAACGAGGAAGCCCGCGGCATCCTCCTCGACGAGGTCAACGCGCTGGCCGCGGCCGGACGCGAACGCGAAGCGCTCCGGCTCCTGTTCGACGAGCGCGCCTCCTTCCCGGGCGACGGCCGCCTGCGCATGACCGGCGGCCACCTGCTGCTCGCGAGCCGGCGCTTCCAGGAGGCCGCCGAACTGTTCACCGAAGCGGCGAAGCTCGACGCACAGGTGGCCGGCGAGGCCCGCCGTCTGGCCGAGCAGGCCGCCGACCTGGCGGGCGGGCCGGGAGCGGTGATCATCGACTTCCCTCCCGGATCCCGCGAGATCGTGGTCTCCGCCGCCCTGGACGGCAGCACCCTGCTGAACGTGCTGATCGACCCGGATGAAGAACGGACCGTGATCCCCGGCTGGGCGGCCCGGACCGCCGGCTACGACCTGGCCTCGGCCCGGAGGGTCCGCTTCTTCTCCGATCCTTGGGCCGATGAGGTGCCGGCGATCCAGATCGGCGCGATCTCGGTCTCCGGCGTGGCCGCGGCCCGGATCCAGGCCGTGGTCGTCGACGGTTACGCGGCGCCCGCCGCCGACGGCGTGCTCGGCGCCACCTACCTGAGTCTCTTCCGCACGGTCCTCGACCGGCACCTGGGCCGGATGGTGCTCTACCCGAGGTAGTCCAAGCCGCCCGAATCATGTATGACGTACCGGCAGAGGTGCGGCACCCCTCGGCATCTTCAGAAGGAACTCATGACCTACGCACTCGCCCTCGAAGGGGTCACCAAGCGCTTCGGCTCGGTGACCGCCGTCGACAACATCTCATTCGCGATTCCGCCCGGCCACATCTACGGCTTCCTCGGCCCGAACGGCGCCGGCAAGACCACCACCATCCGGATGATCATGAGCATCATCTATCCGGACGAGGGCCGGATCGACATCCTCGGCCAGAGCAACGCCGAGGCGGTCAAGGACCGGCTCGGCTACCTTCCGGAGGAGAAGGGGCTCTACAAGAAGATGAAGGCCGGCGAGCTGCTCACCTACTTCGGCCGGTTGAAGGGCATGGACGGCGCGCTCGCGAAGGAGCGGGCCCGGGAGCTGCTCGAGCGCTACGGGCTCGGCGAGTGGCAGGACAAACGCTGCGAGGCGCTGTCGAAGGGCATGGGCCAGAAGGTGCAGATCCTCGGCACGCTGATCCACGACCCGGAGCTGGTCATCCTGGACGAACCGTTCTCGGGCCTCGACCCGGTCAACATCGAACTCATGCGCGACCTGATCACCGACATGAAGAAGGAGGGACGCACGGTGATCTTCTCGACCCACATCATGGCCCAGGCCGAGCAGATCTGCGACTCGATCCTGCTGGTCCACAAGGGCCGGAAGATCATCGATGGCACGCTTTCGGAGGTCAAGGCCACGGCCGGCTCGGGCGTGCTGGTCGACTACGACGGCGACGGCTCGCTGCTCAAGCACCTGCCGGGCGTCCGCCGGGTCAACGACTCGGGCAAACAGGCCGAGTTGCTGCTGGAGGACGACGGCGACCCCCAGCGGATCCTGGCCGCGCTGGTCGGCAAGCTGACCATCCGGCGCTTCGACATCCGCGACGCGTCGCTGCATGAGATCTTCGTCAAGGCGGTGGGAGGCCAGTCCGATGCGTAACAAGTCACTGCTCGTCGCCCAGCGCGAGTACATGGAGAACCTGCGCACCAAGACCTTCTGGATCGGGATCTTCTTCATGCCGGTCATCATCGTGCTGGCGATCGCCGTGCCGATCTGGCTGGAGCGCACCAAGGACGCGCGCAAGTACGCGGTGATCGATCACACGGACTGGCTGGCGCAGGCGGTCGAGGAGCGAGCCACGCTTCCGGACGTGAAGAAGGTCCTGCGCATGGCGATCGAGAACACCGTCCATCAAGAGGAATCCGCGGCCGACCTCCCGAAGGTGCTGCGAGAGTTCGCGGCGGGCGCCGCGGCCTTCCTGGAAGCCCAGGCCGGCGAGGACACGCCCGAAGCGACGCTGGCCGTGCTCGACGAGGACCTCGGCCGAAAGTTCATGGAGGCGTCAGCAGAGCTCATCTCGGGTTTGTCCGACCCCGAAAACAAGGCGTTCGATCTTTCGAAACTGCCCGGAGGCGATCAGGCGCTCAAGGAGATCATCGTCCTGCGGGAGGCACTGCGCGACTGGTGGCGTTCGCTCCCGCCCGAGGAAGCGAAGCAATACGGCGAGCAGCTCAACAAATCGCGCTACGTCCGCGTCGACGTCGACACGTCGGGATCCGACGTCTCCGACGTCCGGGACCGGCTGAACAAGCTGGTCGCCGAAGAAAAACTCTTCGCCTACTTCGAGATCGGCCCCGATCCCCTCGCGGGGAACGAGGGCTTCAGGTACGTCTCGAACAACCTGACCGACGATGAGCTGCGCGAGTGGTTCGAGCGCCACGCGACCGAGGAAGTGCGTGAGCGGCGCCTGGCCGAGGAGAACATCCCCGAGGAGGTGGCCGAACACATCCAGGCCCCGATCCGGTTCGACAAGAAGAAGCTCAGCGAAACCGGCGAGGAAGAGGAGGTCGCCACGGAGGACACCCTCCGGCAGTGGGCGCCGGTGGTGCTGGTCTACATTCTCTGGATCGCGATCTTCAGCATCACCCAGATGTTGCTGACGAACACGATCGAGGAGAAGTCGAATCGGATCCTGGAGGTCCTGCTGTCGTCGGTCTCACCGCTCCAGTTGATGACCGGCAAGATCGCCGGCATCGCGCTGACCGGCCTGACCATGGTGGTCTCCTGGGTGATCTCGTTCCTGCTGCTGGTCAACTTCGTGCCGAAACTGATGAACGAGAAAATGCCCTTCGACCTGAATGTCATTGCTCGCGACCCGGGCCTCCTGACCTCGTTCATCGTCTACTTCCTGCTGGGCTACCTGTTCTTCGCCGCCCTGCTGGTGGGCATCGGCTCGGTCTGCAACAGCATCAAGGAAGCGAACAACCTGATGATGCCGGTCACGGTCGTGCTGATGCTGCCCTTGCTCTCGATGATCCCGATCGCCAAGGATCCCAACGGGGAGCTGGCGGTGTTCCTCTCCTACGTCCCGCCGTTCACGCCGTTCGTGATGATGAACCGCGCCGCCGGCCCGCCGACCACGACCGAGTACGTGGTCACCACGATCCTGCTCCTGGTCTCGATCAGCGTGGTCTTCTGGGCCGCGGCCAAGGTCTTCCGGATCGGCATCCTGATGACCGGCAAGCCGCCCACGCCGATGGAGATCCTGCGCTGGATCCGGGCCCCGGTCGGGCTCGTGCCGACCCGCAAGGAACCCTGAGGATCGGCCGGGATCACCCCTCGCGGGCCACGTCGAATCCGGCGAACAGCCGGCCCAGCACAGAGAGCATTGCCAGATCGACCAGGTACTGGGTTGCGATCGCGGCGCCGATCGTGGTCCAGAGCGGCTGCTCCAACACCGCGTGCAAGAGCAACGCGACCGCGGTTGCCGGCACGAGGCAGGCCACCAGGACCAGCATGTTGATCAGCGCGCTGAGCGTCGCGCCGCTGGCGTTGGGCCTCCCCGAGGCGGTCACCGCCTTGACCGGATACAACAGGAAGCCGATGTTCGTCACGGTGCAGATCGCGAGCGTCACCGGCGGATAGAAGACGATCGGCGCGGCGTACACCAGCGCGGGCAATTTCACGAAGCAACCCGCGCCCAGCACCAGGAAGGTCTGGTAGCAGAACGCGATCAGCGCTGGCACGGCCACCTCGGCGGCCGCCACCGAAAACCCGGAGACCGGCAGCAGCTTGAGCTCCGCCAGGCAGTCGATGTCCCGGCGGAAGTCGAACGCGACGTGCTGCTGGAGCATGAACGGCAGGAACGCCCCGAAGATCCAGAGCTGCTTGTGCGAACCAAGCTCCCCGATCACGCCGACCAGCACCGAAGTCAGCACGGCCGTCATGATCAGCCCGAAGAAGACCACCCGCAGCGAGCGCAGCGCGTTCAACAGGTTCTTCCAGAAGATCGCCCCGCCGCCCCGGAACACGGGCAGCGCGGGCAGGCGCAGCGAACGGACTCGCTCGCCCGAATGCCGGGAGCGGATCGGCACGCCGCTGCGCACGCGCGACATCACCCGCGCGAACTGCTGGCTCGATTCCAGCGACGCCTCGAAGAAGTTGACCTGCAGGCCGAGCACGATCCAGAGCGTCACCAGGAAGGCGGCCCCGAGTCCGAACAGCGGACCGATCGCATCGGCGAATCCCGCGGCCTGGCCGAGTGCCCCCGCGGCGGTGGCCGGATAGAACAGGATCGCGAACGTCCGGGTCGCGAACAGCGCGCGGACGTCCGCACCCATCCCGCCGCCGCCTCCAAACGCCATGATCGTGGCGAACAACCCGCCGCCCACCATGATCAACAGCACGAACTGCACCCGCGTCCGCAAACGCCCGAACGTCTTCTCGCTGATCGAGGCGGCCAGGATCGAGGAGATCGTCTGCAGATGCAGGGCGATCAACTGGCAGATCGCCAGGCCGGCCAGCCCCCACCAGGGACTCTCGAGCCTGGGCCCCAGGAAGATCATCAGGAACAGCGTCGAGAGCAGGCTGATCGGATAGAGCGAGAGCAACCGGTAGAGCACCAGCGTGCGCCGCTCGAACGGTCCCGGAAACAGGAAGTCGAGGTCCGCCGCCCGGAACGTCATTCCGCGCTGCATCAGTCCTCCGAACAACGCCGCCACCAGGAGAAAGGACAGCAGCACGGTCAGCGGGGAGGCGCCCGATCGTTCGAATCGTCCCTCTCCGCGGACCAGCATCTGGCTCAGGACCAGGCCGGCCACGATGGCCGCCCAGAAGAGCGCGCCGATGAACCGCTTCGGATGCCTGAGCCCGAGCACGAACTCCCGGACCGAGTTCTTCTTCTGGGTCCAGAGCAGAAAGAGAACGGCGCGGTTCAAGTCCGGTCCTGCTCCGTTTCGGTCAACGCGAAGAACACCTCCTCCAGGGTGGCGTGCTCGGGCGTGCGCGAGGCGGCCCGGATCTCGCCCAGCGTCCCCTGGGCCAGCTCGCGGCCCCGGCCCAGGATCAGCACCCGGTCGCAGAGCCGCTCGACCAGTTCGAGCTGATGCGAGGAGACCACCACCGCGGCGCCGGCGTCGGCCCGCTCGCGGATCGAGGCGCGCATCCCGCGAATCCCGCGGGGATCGAGCCCGGTCAGCGGCTCGTCGAGCAGAATCGCGCGGGGGTCGTGCAGGAAGGCGCAGGCGATCGCCAGCTTCTGCTGCATGCCCCGCGACAGCGTGGTGGCTAGCTGGTCGCGCTTCTCCTCGAGTTCCATGGCCCGCAGCCAGTATTCGTAGAGCGGCTCCGGATTCTCGACCTGGTACGCCAGTGCGGTGAACCGCAGATGCTCGAAAACGGTCAGCAGATCGAACGAATGGGGCGTGTCCGGAACGTAGGCCAGAAGCCGCTTGGCGTCGACCGGCCGGGCCGCCACGTCGATGTCGCCCACCAGGATGCGCCCGCCGTCCGGCTTCAGGATGCCGGTGATCGAACGCAAGGTCGTGGTCTTGCCGGCGCCGTTGGGACCGACCAGTCCCAGGATCTCGCCGGGATGCACCCGGAAGCTGAGTTCCGAGACGGCGGTCAGGCCGTCAAAGCGTTTGGTGAGGTTCTCGACGCTGATCATGCTTTCCTCTGGGACCCGGGCATTTTACGAAAGCCGACCCGGGGGCGAAGCTATCATCCGGCACTGATGCCAGAGTT
>Ga0326597_10004771_pt1 | contig 18952 bp, 14 predicted proteins | sample RVTome_12_FD_203789 | JGI IMG/M metagenome (GOLD analysis project Ga0326597, IMG submission 203789) | Soil microbial communities from uranium-contaminated site in the Upper Colorado River Basin, Wyoming, United States - RVT100D185 | ecosystem: Environmental > Terrestrial > Soil > Contaminated >... | reverse complement strand
CGTACGCGCCGTACTCGTTAATCATATAACCGAAGTCGACGGAGACGAAGCCGCCGTCCCACGGGCTTGCGCGCAGCTCGAGCTCGACCCCCGAAATGTCCACGGAAGACACGTTCTGCACGATACCCAGCGGGTCGTCGATGCCGTAAACGCCATCGGGATTGGGAATGTTGATGGAGTCCTGCTTGTCGGTGTAGTCCATGACGAAGATATCGGCCATGATCCGCACGCGGCCGTCCGCCAGCGTTCCCTTGAAGCCGAGCTCGTAGTTCTTCACGTGCTCGGGCCCGTAGCTCAAGAGCTCCGCCACGGTCGGAACGTTGGCGTTGACTTCCGGATTGAAGCCGCCCGTCAAGAAGCCTTCCGAGTACAGGACGTACCACATGCCGCTGTCGAGCGTGTCGCCGCCCGCGAGGTTACGTGTCAGGCTGATCATCGGCGTGATCTCATCGAACGTATCCGAGGCCGTGTTGAAGAAGCCTTCGTTGATGACGTTGTTCCAGCTCATGAACCACGTCTCCACGTCGCAGATGGTCGTGCGGCCGGTCGTCGAGGGATCGCCGAGCACGCGCTCTGACTGCGGACCCGTGCCGTCAGGACCCGATTCGGCGACACAACCGCCGGTCGGCGTTTCCATGTTCCAGAAGGCGCGGTCGTCCTCGGTCCAGCGTGCGCCGACGTCGAGATCCCAGTTGTCGTTCAATGCATAGCTCAGATGACCGAACACGCCGATCGACTCGTTCTCGACCCACTCGGAGTTCAAGAACGGGCCCGGGCCACCCCCGTTCACGCGCGGCTGCGGAAGGAGCTCGAAGTACAGCCCCGAAGGCGCATCGCAAGCGAAGCCCTCGTCACCCGTGCCGAAGGCCGGCGCAATTGCCAAAGGCGGCTCACCCCGGGTGGCGGGATCCATTGCTTGCCAAGCCGTGAATGCCGGGTTCGTAACGCTGTCCGAGAATACGCTGTTCTTGAACAGCTCCCGACAGCGGCCGTCACCGTTCTGGGCCTCCTCGTAGAAGTAGTTGATACCGGCCGTGAACTCGAGCCGGTCGCTGACCGTGCCCTCGACCAAGAACTCCGCGCCGCGCGTCCAGTTGTCCTGACCCACCGCGCCGAACTCGCCGATCACGTCGACATCATAGACCTGGTAATCGCGATCCTGCAGATAGTAGTAATCGTTATAGCGGTACGAGCCGCTGAACTTGACGCTGAGGTCCTCGAGACCGCCGACGGGGCCGCCCGAGTCCCATTGCGCCGACGCCATGACGACCTCCTGGTCGATGTCCGCGAACGTGAGCTTGTCCGAGGAGTTCACGAACAGGCCTTGCGCCGGATCGCTGTTCGGGTTCGCGGGATCGCAGGTCGAAAAGAAGTCGTCCTTGAACCCGACGTAGACGCGCTCCAGGTGACCGCTACCGCCGCCCCACTGGTTCTCGTCGGTGGCTCCGGGAGGACCGATGTTGCACTGGCCGCCCTTGTTGTCGTCACGCATCTTGATCAAGAACGTGTTGACGTCGATCGTCCAGTTGCCCGGCGTCCACCGAATCGCGCCGTTGATCGAGGTATGGTCCTCGCCGCCGGTCATGGTGTTGAGATGCCGGTTGTAGTAGTAGCCGTCGAACACTTCCTTGGAGAAAGCCACGCGCGCGAACACGTTCTCGCTGATTGGGAAATTCACCATGCCGCGAAAGTCGTTGTCGCCGTCCTCGGCCGCCCTCAAGGTCACGCTGGAGTCGAACTCGGGCCCCGGCTTCGCCGAAATGATGTTCACCGCGCCGCCCGTCACGTTCTTGCCGAACAACGTGCCCTGCGGGCCGCGCAACAGCTCCACGCGCTCGATATCCATCGTGCTCATGTAACCGCCGAGCGAGTTCGGAATGTAGTGACCGTCGATGTACATGCCGGCGCCGAACACGAACGCAGGGTCCGGATGACCGCCGCCGATGCCGCGAATGATCACGCGCGTATTAGCGGCGCGATCCGACGTCGTCAGCGTGACGTTCGGCACGAAGTCGCTGACGTCCTCGATGCTATAGATGCCCTGCGCTTGCATGGCATCGGCACTGATCGCCGCGATCGACAGCGGTAAGTCCTGCAGGTTCTCCTCTCGCCGGCGGGCCGTCACGACGACCTCCTCCAGCATCGCTTGCGCGGACGCACTACGCTGTTGAGCAGCTGCCTCCTGTGCCGTCAGCAGCATCGCACCGCTCAAGACGGCCGATGTGCCTAACAGACCCCTAGCTATATTCATAATGAATTTCCTCCCAATGCACTACTAGTACTAGTTATCACGCGATTGCGGCTCTCGCTCCTCCGGTACGGAGAGCGAGAGCCGGTCGACTTCATTAGGCCCACGGGATATCGCAAGCCAATTGCAAACTGTGTTATTTGGGGAAACCGCTGCTCCTAACTGTGGCCCGAAAGGACCAATAAACGCTCGGTCTTGTGGATAGACGCGGACCCAAGACTCGGAGCGTAATCAAGCTGGGCCGTCTCCTGCGGAAGGCGCTGGGCGTGTCACCGCTGCTTGCGCGCCTTTACTCGTGATGCGGCAAAAAAACAACAGATGATGCGCGCAGTTCCGCCGTCTAGGTTTGTAACACCTAAGCCCGGGGGAGTCAATTGTCCTGGAGAGGACCAATAGCGCAGATCTGCACCAACTACGCGGCAAATGCCGGTCTGTCGCAGATCTCCTCACCGCTGCGGGCCGGTGATTACTAGGCGATCGTCAAGAAGCTTTCGTCCGGTCAGGGCATCCGTCATGCGTTTTCCACAACAAAAGAAAAGGCCCGGTACCTCGCCGAGGCGCCGGGCCAAGCTAGCACGTAAGTACTAGTAGTGCTTCGCTGCGAACTGGACCAGCCCGGTCTAGTTCGCTAAAAGCCGCAGATTAGTTAGCGCCTGCACCCCAGCGTGCCTGGAACTCCAGGCCCCAATAGGCCGGGCGCTCATGGCGGTAGGTGTAGACGCCCCTCGTGTCACCGCAGCGCTCGAAGATCTTCTCGTCGGTAATGTTCTGACCGAAGAGCGAAGCCTGCCAGTTACCCTGCGGCGGAACGTAGGTCACCCGAGCGCCCACCTTCGTGTACGAGTCCTGATAGCAGAACCCGGGACTCTCGCTCTTCAACAGGCCCTCTTGGTACTCGATGCCGTCGGACGCGTACACGTTGAACCGCGGCGTCAGCGTCGCGCCGTTACCGAGCTGGAACTCATGCTCGATCCCGAGGTTTAGCGTCCAGTCGGCGCTCAGATCGTTGATCAGCGTGTCGGTCAGGTCGACGATCCCGTCGCCCGTCGGATTGGGATAGGTGTACGCGCCGTACTCATTGTCGAGGTAGCCGAAATCGACCGAGACGAAACCGCCGTCCCATGGGCTCGCCCGCAGCTCAATCTCGATACCCGAGATATCGACGGACGACACATTCTGCACGACGCCCAGCGGATCGTCGATGCCGAACGCTCCATCCGGGTTCGCGATGTCGATCTGGTCCTGCCGGTTCGTGTAGTCCATGAAGAAGATGTCGGCCATGATCCGCACACGGCCGTCGGCCAGCGTGCCCTTGAAGCCCACCTCGTAGTTCTTCACGGTCTCCGGCTCATAGGCCAGCAGCGTCTCGATACCGGGCACGTTCGCGTTGATCTCCGGATTGAAGCCGCCCGTCAGAAACCCCTCCGAGTACAGGAAGTAGATCATGCCGTCATCGAGCAGGTCACCGCCGGCGAGCTGCCGCGTCAGACTGATCATCGGCGTGAACTCACTGAACGTCGCCGCCGCCTGGTTGTTGTAACCGTCGAGATTGACGTTGTTCCAGCTCAGGAACCACTCTAGCGAGCAGATGTCCGTGCTGCCCGTCGTCGACGGATCGCCGAGCACCCGCGCGCTCTGCGGATCGTCACCGTCACCCGAGATCATCACGCAACCCTCGACCGGCGCCTCCATATTCCAGAAGTTTCGGTCGTCCTCCGTGTAGCGCCCACCCACGTCCAGGCTCCAGTTGTCGCTGAGGTCATACGTCAAGTGGCCGAACACGCCAATCGACTCGTTCTCGACGTACTCCGAGTTCAGGAATGGCCCCGGACCGCCGAGGTTCACGCGCGGCGGCGCCAGCAGCTCGAAGTGCAGGCCGGACGGCGCATCGCAGTAAAAACCCTGTGAGCCGTCGCCGAAGGCCGGCGCAATCGCCAGCGGCGGGTCGCCGACCTGGCCACCGTCGAGCCAGGCTTGGTAGGCCGGGTTCGGCATGCTGTCTGAATAGACGCTGTTCTTGAACATCTCCCGGCAACGGCCGTCGCCGTTCTGCGCTTCCTCGTAGAAATAGTTGATGCCGGCCGTGAACTCGAGCCGGTCGCTGACCGTGCCTTCGACGAGGAACTCGGCGCCGCGCGTCCAGTTGTCCTGGCCCACCGCGCCGAACTCGCCGATCACATCGACCGCGTAGAACTGGTAGTCGCGATCCTGCAGGTAGTAATAGTCGTTGTACCGGTAGGAGCCGCTGAACTTGACGGTCAAGTCCTCCAAGCCGCCCACGGGACCGTCGGAGTTCCATTGCGCGCTCGCGAGCACGGACTCCTGGTCGATGTCCGCATAAGTGAGCTTGTCCGAAGAGTTCACGAACAGACCCTGCGCCGTGTCGCTGTTCGGGTTCGAGGGATCGCAAGTCGACATGAAGTCATCCGAGAAGCCCGGGTAGACGCGCTCCAGATGGCCGGCACCACCGCCCCACTGCGGCGAGTTGCCGTCGCCGGTGCTGCACTGGCCGCCCTTGTTGTCGTCGCGGCTTCTGATCAGAAACGTGTTGACGTCGATCGTCCAATTGCCCGGCTGCCAGCGCAACGCAGCATTGAACGACGTATGGTCCTCACCGCCGGTCGACACGCCCAGGTGCCGGTTCTCGTAGTAGCCGTCGAACACTTCCTTCGAGATCCCAACGCGCGCAAACACATTCTCGCTGATCGGGAAGTTCACCATGCCGCGGAAATCGTTGTCGCCGTCCTCGGCCGCCCGCAATGTCAGGCTCGAGTCGAAGTCCGGCCCCGGTTTCGCCGAGATGATGTTCACCGCGCCGCCCGTCACGTTCTTGCCGAACAGCGTGCCCTGCGGACCCCGCAGCACCTCCACGCGCTCGATGTCCATCGTGCTCATGTAACCGCCGAGTGAGTTCGGAATATAGTGGCCGTCGATGTACATGCCGCTGCCGAACACGAACGCAGGATCCGGATGACCGCCACCGATACCGCGAATTACAACTCGTGTGTTGTTGGCACGATCCGACGTCGTCAACGTCACGTTCGGCACAAAGTCGCTGACGTCCTCGATGCTATAGATGCCCTGCGCTTGCATGGCATCGGCACTAATGGCCGCAATCGACAGCGGTAAGTCCTGCAGGTTCTCTTCACGCCGGCGGGCGGTCACGACGACCTCCTCCAGCATCGCCTGCGCGGATGCACTACGCTGTTGCGCTGCCGCCTCCTGTACCGTCAGCAACATCGCACAGCTCAATACGGCCGACGGGCCTATCAGGCTCTTAGTAACGTTCATGGTACTTTTTCCTCATTAAACAGAAACTCGAAGATGCTCCGCCTTTAGGTTCAGCAACGGGGTCGCGATCGGAGAGCCTTCTTGTTGCTTTAGATACAATACCGCGTTCCACTGTTGCATATGGCGCACACTTTAGGCCCCGTGCGGTCTGTAGTCAAGCCGAAAAAAATTTCTAACCTGCTTTTTAATATACTGTTTTATAAAGTAGTTCTTTTACAACAACACTATCTAAAACTGCGTTAAATAAAGAACACAGTTAGCGATGGAGTTCAATTTGGCGCATAAGACATGGCCGCACGGGGCACCGCAGATGAGTCAACCCATCAGGCTATACTCGCAAGCGCCTGAACCTGCCCGTCTCAAAAGGGAGTCTCTGCACAGATGCATTCGAAGCGATTCACCAAATTCATGCGCCGACACGCTGCGCTGACGCTCGCCGTCCTGCTCATTCTCGGCCCGGCGCTCAGCGCCGCACAAACGACCGAGCGCTGCACATTGGCGGGCTGGGCGCCCGATCTGATCGCCGCATGGAAGGAACGCCGCATGATCCCCGATGCGGCCTGCTACGCGGAGATCATCACGAACATGGATACCGGCCGCAGCCTGCGCGATGCCGTTTGGGTGGAATTCGACGCGATGTTCCCACGCGCCGCCTACAAGGTCGTAGGCCTCGACCCGGTCAACGCCGCCCTTCCCGGGGTCGACCGGCCGATGGTGGGCGCGATGTACGTCGGCATGTTCATGGCAGACGGCGCGATTCTGCCGCTCGACTCCGCCGAACTGATTATCACGGAGCCCGATTTTCTTGTCAGCGTGGCCGACGTGCGTATCAATGACGCGACGACAATTGAAGAAGTCGCCCGCTACCTCGACCGCATCTACGCATTTATCGAGACGCTAGCACCGACCTTCATTAATAGCCCACCAAACCCATACATGATGCAGGCGTCAAACCTCATGGCTCGGTGGGGCGTCATCGGGGACAGTATTGCGGTTTCTGCCGATCCGGCGTTTATTCGCAGCCTCGAAACAATGACCGTCACGTTTCGCAATAGCGACGGCACAGTGCTCGCCGAGCAGCCGGGATCCTACTTGGGCGGCAACCCGCTACGCGGCGTGCTCGTCGTCATCGAAGAACTCCGCCGCCGCGGCGAACGGCTCGAGCCCGGCGATTTAGTCAGCTCGGGCTCCTATATGCCGCCGATCCCGGTCCGCGCACCGCTCGGCTACGAGACCATCTATGCCGGCATCGGCGGGCGCACGCTGCGCGTATCGACGAGTTTTCGCTAGAGGCTAGCGCGCCAGGCTCTGGTACGACAGCCGCACGAAGTTCTCCGGATTCATGAAGCCACCGCCCCATTTGGCGTTGTGATCTGCCATCGGGTCGGCGGCCACGGCTTGGTCCTCCGACAGGCCGCGGTCGATCAAGGCCGAAATCCGCTCCCGGGCCGTCTGCATCATCGTGAGATAGCTACGCAGATCCGCCGGTGTGGCCAACGGGCCGTGCCCGGGAATGATCTTGGTCTGGTTGTTCACGAACGGCAGCGCCAGCACGCGTTCGACCGCCGCGATGTAACCGTCCAGGGAACCGTCGCTGGAGACGTCCACGAACGGGTAGGCGCCATTGAAGAACACGTCGCCCATGTGCAGCACATTCTTCTGCGGATACGCGATGATCGAATCACCGTCCGTATGGGCGTTCGCGACGTGAAACGCCACGATCTCGGTGCCGTTCCAATGAAAATTGATTTGATCCGGGAAGGTCACGACCGGCAAGGCCGCGGCAGGTGATGCGGGAATCGGCTGATTGAAGATCGCCCGGAATTGGTCCGTGCTCATCCGCGCGCGAACGTTCTCATGCGCAACGATGACGGCGCCGGTGCGGCCAATGTTTTCATTGCCGCCCGTATGGTCGCCATGAAAATGCGTGTTGACGAGAAACTTCACGTCATCGTCGGTCACCGCCGCGATCGCCGCCAAGATCTTGTCGCTCATCGGCGCGAATTGATCGTCCACGAGAAAGGCGCCGTCGGCGCCGACGGATAAGGACAGGTTACCCCCCGCACCCACGAGCATGTACAGCCCATCGGCGACCTGCGTCGTCTGGATCTGCACGTCCGAGAAATCCTGCTGCGCAAACGCGGCGCCGGTTGCCAGCGTCAGCATTGTCATCGTTGAAATTCTTGTTGCTCGATTCACGGATTGGCTCCTTAGATACTTTATCTACTGACTGGGCGTGGCGATCGATTTTAGCAAGTTCCCGACAGGCTGCTAGATGTTGACGATCGGCCCGAACTCAGTTCGCGCCCGTATGGCGTAGCACCCAGATACCCTGATTCTTGTGGCTCACGAAGATATTGCCTCTAATATCGACGAGCACGTCCTCGCTTTGCGCAACGAGTGCGCTGCGTGGCAGCGGCCCGCGCCGTTCGGTCGGGTCGGGGGGTAAAAACCAAGCGGCCTCCTGAGGATTACGCGGCGTCGTAATATCGTAAATCCGCAAGCCGCCGTTGAACCACGTCAGATAGACGAGATCGTCCTGCGCCTTGACCAGCGGGTTGTGCTGCAACTCGTTCTGGTTGTGCGGCCCAAACCGCCCGCCACGCGCGCAAAAATAATCGGCCGGCTCGCCTTGGGGCGGCTGCGGCAGCGGGAAATTTGCGATCAGACGCGGCGCCGACAGGTCCGAAATATCAACGAGCCCGGCAAAATTGAGCGCCTCATCGCATTGCTCGGCGATGGCTTCGCTGTTGACGATGGCGAGATTGCGCTCGAGATACGGCACGGATGAGTGCACGGAGAGATGCTCCGGGCCAAACAGCGGCCCGAAATCGAGCCGGCCAATCTCTTTGATGTTGGCCGGATCGGCGATATCCGCGATGATGAATCCAGCACCCCCGTACGGCAGAAAAGCAAGGTTGCCGCGAATCTGCGCGGGCCCGTGCAACCTGGCGTTGTCATACGGCTCACTATCGGTCTCCTTGAGCCCCGCAGGCGCGAACCGCCCAGCCTCGACGGGACGTGCCGGATCGCTGATGTCCACGATCTGATACACGTCACCGTGATAGCCCGGCAGCCCGGATGCCAAGTGCATATAGCGCCCGCCCTGATAGCCGTTACGGTGCGTGCCGCCGCCCGTCGTGAAGTTGCCGATCCGGACTGGATTCAGCGGCTCCTCGAGACTCCAGATCAGCACCGCTTCCGGCGCGTGCGGTTGGCTCGGATCCCCGCCCCAGCCACGGGACAGCGCATCGAGTGCCGTGATCATGCGTCCATCGGCGATATCGACTTGCCAGGCGGACGTATTCGCGGGCCCATCGATGAACTCGAGCATCTGTATATCCGTCGGGTCGGTCACATCGAAAATGCTCCAACCGCGATGAAAGAAATTCGACGTATACATGAGCCAGCGATCGCCGTCTTGCAGCAGCGCCATCTTGAACGGCGAAGCGCCTGGCGCATCGGCGTAGCCGATGACTTCGAGGTTATGGCTGCGGGCGCCGGGCGGAATCGGATCGGCAGCGGCCAGCACCGTCACGGCAGCGAGAACGATACCGGCGGCGGAACAAGTGAGCTTCTGCGAAATCATGAACCCTTCCCCCTCGGGTAATTGCGTCGAATCGGCGTATGAGACCTCAATCGCTTACCGAAGTAAATTGGCGGCGCGCGCGCCCGCGGCTGAGCGCGATGTCGGCCGGCAGTAGCTATCGAGCCGTTGAATTCACCCCGGCACGGGCCGCGCCCACGCCTTATTTAACATAAGTTTGAGCCAGCAGACATGTGCTGGCCCGAATTGTGAGACGGATCGAGCGGGGATTCCGGCGATGGGCAGGCTAGCTGGCGCGCCGCGCCGAGGCGTCAGGCGAGAAATACAGCCGCGACGTAAGCCACGAACAGCGCCAGGGCGGCAATACTCAAGGTGTCGAGTTGGGGTAGACGGCGAAACATTGGTCTCTCCTCACAGGCTCGTAAGTATGCCCACACCGCTTATGTTGAGAAGGAATGTTTATGCCTATTGATATAACTCCGAGGCTAAACGCCCAGAAGTTGCGCCGGTTCTGCGGCTAACCCGTATCCGCCACCGATTCGCGGGTAAGATCGGTCAGGCCATTGTTCGCCCAACGGATTTTCGGAGGGAGCGGAATACCCGGTGTATTGCCGACCGAGGAAAATTCGTTGGGCGAACAATGGACTAGCGAGAGCCCGCGCAATCGGTGACGGATGCGGGCTAAGCGACGTTCAGGGCCACCAGCAGGGTCAGGGGCACAACCACGCTCCAGAGCAGGACCGCCAGCCAGACGACCCGACCGCGTAACTGCCGCACGCTGGTCCGGGTGCATTCCAGGCCAATGAAAAATAAGGCGACGACGATCAAAGCCTTCGATGCCAGTTGTGCGGCCGCGAAGACCGCGGGCGGGACGCCGAGTTGCACACGGGCGAGCGAGCCCGCGATCGAGGCGAGAATAAACAGCAAGATGAACGCCGGAATCCTGATCTTCGTACCCTTGGCGCCGACGGCGATACTGAACGCGAGCACGAACGGGATCAGCCAAAGCGTGCGCCCGAGCTTCAGCGTCGCAGCCACGGCAGCGGCCTCCTCGCCGTACACTGCGGCGGTTGCTACCACTGAACTCGTGTCGTGTACGGCCAGCGCGGACCAGACACCGAATTGGACCTGGGTCATGTCGAGCGCCGTCCCGATCAGCGGAAAGACCACCAACGCCACCATATTGAGCGTAAATACGATCGCCAGTGCCATGGCCATCTGGTCGCCCCGGGCCTTGAGAATCGGGCTCAAGGTTGCGATGGCCGTGCCGCCGCAGATTGCGGTCCCGGCGGAAATCAGGCGGGCGAGGACGTGATCGACTTTGAACAGACGCCCGAGCCCAATGCCGACCGCGAGGGTTCCGAGCACGTACACAGCGATCAGAGCCGCATAGTCGCGGCTGACCTGCCACATCGTCTGCGCATCGAGGTTGAAGCCGAGCAACACGATGGCCGACTGCAACCCGAGTTTGCCGTAGAGGCTACTGCGCTTAAGTGCCGGCCGGTCGATCGTCAGCGATAGGACAGCGCCGGTAAGGATCGCCGCCAGAGGGTTGTTGAGCCAGATGAGGCCGACGAGTAGCGCTGGGATCGCCCAAGGCACCCAATCGCTGCCACCCGCCGGCCCGACCGTCGCCGCAGCGCCGCTGCGCTCGGTGGCGCGCGGTGCTGACGGTTCGGAGCTCAACGACGATCCAGCGGGCGGTGATGGCTGCTACGCGCTGCGGTAAAGCTTGGTCATGACGAACTCGCGATGCCCGAGCGCTTCGGCCGCCGTCAAGCGGCCGTTCGCCGTTTGCACGATGGCATCCATGAGTGCATCGCCCGCGTCGCTGATCGTCATCTCGCGACGCACGACACCGGAGACGTCGACATCGATATGCTCGCCCATCGTGCGCACGGTGCGCGGATTACCGGTGAGCTTGATCACCGGCATGATCGGGTTGCCGATGATGTTGCCCTGCCCGGTCGGAAAGCAATGCACGACGTAGCCGGCCGCGGCCTGCAAGGTGTTGCACTCTGCCGCCGCCGAGGACGTGTCCATGAAGTACAGACCGGGGCCCTGCGCGGGGGCCTCTGCCGGCTTTAAGACATCGATGTAGCTGACTTTCTTGCCGATCTTCTCGAGATTGCCCAGAGCCTTCTCCTCGATCGTCGTCAGACCGCCCAGAATGTTGCCTTTAGTCGGCTGGCTATCGGACAGATCGGAAGTTTTATGTGGCTCGACGACTTCGTCCTGATAAGCCTGCCACGCGCGCATGAATTTCTCGCCGACTTCCGGTGTCGCAGCGCGTGCTTTGCAGAGATGTTCGGCGCCGGTAATTTCGGTGGTCTCGCCGAAGCAGCCGTAGATGCCCTCGGGAATCCATTTGTCGTACATATTGCCGACCGCCGGACACGATGCGAGCCCCGTCGTAGTATCCGACTCACCGCATTTTGCGGCGACCCAGAGTTCACCGATCCCGAACTCCTCGCGCAACTGGCCGGAGGTGGCGTGCACGAACTCCTTGGCTTTATGCGATGCGGCGGCGATCGTCGCAATGTCGCCATGCTGCTCGATCGAAAATCCCGCGGCCGGCTTGCCGGTAGCGGCGATGCCATCGACCACGCGCTGCGTCCACTCGGGCTCAATGCCGATCACTACGCAGGCAGCCACGTTGGGGTTGCAGCCCGTGCCGATGATCGTGCGGAAATGTAACTCGAGGTCTTCGCCGAACTGTAAGCGCCCGTAGGCATGGGGCAGCGCGATCGTGCCCTGAATGTTCTTCGCGACCGCCTCGCAGGCCGCATTGGAGATATCGTCAATTGGCAAGATCGCGACGTAGTTACGCACGCCGACCCGGCCGTTTTCGCGTCGATAGCCCCAGAATGTTGGTGTCTTCGCCATTGCTGCGCTCCTTAAGGTTACCAGCGCTTCGTCTTGAGATTGTGCGTGTGCACGTGTTCGCCTTTACGGGCGGCGGCCACCATCCGGCCGACATCCTCACCGTACTTGATGACCGTGTCGCCTTCGGCTAAATCGGTGAGGGCGATCTTGTGGCCGATCGGCACATCGTGTTTGGTGACGATCTTGAAGTCGCTATCGTCTTCGGTCACGACGCAAAGTAACTCGTCACCAGCGGCTACGCCTTCGACGACGACCACGCCGACGTTGTCGCGTTTGTTGTGGACCAATAACTGGGGAATGCTCACGGGCTTTCCTCTCCTTCGCTCTGTCTGTGGTGTGTATTCGTCATCTGGCGGTCGGCTCCCCGCGGCCAGACGCGTGCCTGCCCGAAGAAACCCCCACCATAGAGCCCGGCCTTGACTCCGTAGCCCCACCGAGAAACGGGGGCTGCGCGGCCCCAGCGTGGCGCAGGGCACCGCCGGACCATCGCAGCGAGCGCTCGTATTGTAGTCGAATCGGCGCTGGGAGTAACCCCGGCCGGGACGAAATTGACAGGCGTGGAAGCCCCTCTCTAGACTCATCGCTTCGTCCAAGCAGCATAAAATCGAGGGGATAATGAAATGCGTAGCACAGCGCTAGTAACGATCGCCGCAGGGTCACTGCTCGCGGCGTGGGGCCCGGGCACTCCGGCGCAGCCGGTCTACGAGTTCGATCCCACTTGGCCGAAGTTGCCGCTGCCGAACAAGTGGTGGATGCAGGGCGTTACCGGCCTTTATGTTGACCATAACGACAATATCTGGGTCCTAAACCGACCCAGTAATCTCGACAATACGGAAAATTATGCCGCGGTAGACCCGCCGTTGGCGGAATGCTGTGTGGCACCCCCGGCGATTATCGCCTTCGACCAGGAAGGCAATGTCATCAATTCCTGGGACACCGAAGAAGGCCACGGGATGATGGTCGATCGCGACGGTTTCGTTTGGATCGGCTCGCGTACGGTCCGCAAGTACACGAGCGACGGCGATCTCGTCGCCGAGATCGGGCGCGTTCCCGAAGACCGCGCGCCCCAAGGCAAATACCCGCCCGACACCGAGATTATCGTCGGCGGGCTCGAAGAAATCCGGGCCGACGAAGACGCGCGCGAACTCTATATCGTGGATAACTATCTGAACGGACGTGTGATGGTCTACGGCATGGACACACTTGAGTTCAAACGCGGCTGGGGCGCATACGGCAAGCCGCTCAGCGAGATCAGCATGGACACCTCCGTCGAGTACGATCCGAAATCACCGGCCGGCGAGGACTTCTTCGGTCATGTCACGCTCGAGCTCTCGAACGACGGCTTAGTGTACGTCGCCGACCGCCGCGGCAACCGCATTCAAGTGCTCACGCAACAGGGCGAATACATCAAGGAGTTCTTTCTCGCGACCGAGACACTGCAGCGCGGTTCCGCCGGTGGTCTTGCGTTCTCTGCCGATGCCGCCCAGACGTATCTGATCGTGCCCGACATTCAAAACAATACGATTCGGATCCTCAACCGCCAATCCGGCGAGCAAGTCACACGCGTAGGCAGCGCCGGCAATAACGGCGGCCAGTTTCACGGCCTGCACATGGCCGACGTCGACTCACGCGGCAATATCTATACCGGGGAAGTTCAGGCCGGCGAGCGCGTGCAGCGGTTCCGTCTCGTGCAATGACCTAGCGCCGAGCGCTAGCGCCCTTCTCAAGCCGTGCTGAAGGCAGGCCAGTAGAGCGCTAGAGCGTAGCCGACGACGACGACGGTCACGAGCGCGATCAGGCAAGCCCAGAAGCCTTTGACGGCCATGGTCCGGAGATTGATACCGTAACCGGCGGCGACCGCCGGACCCCCGGCTGACGTCGGCAGCATGAACCCGCAATTGCCGATCGTCGTCACGATGTATACGAAAGGCAGCGGGTTGAGATCGAGGCTCTGAAAGGTGCTGATCGTAATCGGCACGGTGATTGCGATCGCAGCCGTGTTGTTCGTGATTTGCGTCATCAGCAACGTCAGGCCGGCGAAAACGGCCACGGCGACAAAGCCGCCGCCGCTCGCGTACGGCAGTAACACATCGGCGATGTAAGCCGCCGTTCCCGTCTCACTCAAAATACGCCCGAGTGCCGTGCCGCCGGCGAATAAATAGAACAACCCCCACATCATCTTGCCCTGCGCGTACTCCCAGGTCATGAGATGCTCGCCTTGCGGGCGGATCAAAAAAGAGATGAGCGCGCAACTCAGAAAGGCATAGGCCGGGCTAAACGCCGGCACAAAATCCGAATACAGCGGGCGGCTGAACGCGAGCAGCGAGGCAACCGTGAACAGCGCAAATCCCCATTTCTCCTGCACGCTCATGGGCCCAAGCGCTTTGAGCTCACCAACGAAGAACTCGCGTGTGCCTTCGATTTTTTTGATCTCGGGCTTAAAGGCAAACCGCACGTACAGGAACGTAACGACCATGACGGCGATGCTCAACGGCAGAAAGCGCACAACCCAGGTCGTGAATAAGAATTCCTCGCCCGTGACCATCTGTTGGATGTATTCGACCGTAAGCAAATTCGGCGCGCCGCCGAGTGGTGTCGTAGCGCCGCCCGCGCTGGTCCCCCATGCGACGGCGATCACGAGCGCCGTGCCGAGGTTGCTCTCCCAAAGATCCTCGATGCCGATGAATTTGAGCATCGCGACAACGATCGGGATCATCGTTGCAGCCACGATGGTATTAGGTAGGAACGCGCTCAAAACCATACCGATCAAAAACCACGCCAAAATCTGGCGTGTCGTATCGGTACCGACGCCGATCAGCGAGGCAAGCGCGATCCGGCGATCGAGGCCCCAGCGCGTCCAGCATGTCGTCAGGACATTCGCCGCGAGTAGCAATATCACGAGCTCGGCCGCATACGCCGGCAATACCTGGCCTAAAGGCGCAAAGTCGAACAGCGCGACGGTGGCCAACGGCAGGAAACCCGTGACGGCGAGGTGCACGGGACGGGTAATCCACCACCAAGCCATCCAGATGAGCAGACCGAGGCTGCAGCGGATCTCATAGCTCATGGACTCGATCGGCAGCACGAGCATGAGCAAGAAAACCGCAGGTGCCGCAAGAGTATGGAAGGTCTTGCGATGATCCCGGGCAGGCAGAGCGGTCGTGTTCATTGCTGTCGCCTTAGGCTACTGCGTGGATGGAGTGACGCCGGGCGGTACGACAGCCGGGCGAACGTGCCGCGGCTATTCCTGACCTGGACGCATTTCCGGCAGCTCTGACAACATGAGCTCCTGGCAGATGAATTCCGCGAGCTCAAAATCGCGCTTACGGTAAGTCATGACGCCGGTCCAAGGACGCTCGTACGCCATGGGGTCGTTCACCGTGATTCGATTCTCGAGCGTATCGGCATCGATGCGGCGGATACGCTCGGTTATTATCGCGTCGTCACTGAACGGATGGCCGAGCCGATCGAGCCAACGCTGGACGTTCTCGGACTGCCAGCCGAGCATATGCCGCGTTTCGACGACGAGAGTATCGCCCTCATAGTGACCGATCGAATACCCGTTCCACGTATGTAGCGGCACGTCCGGAAATTCACGGCCATCCATATAGATGATCCGCCAGAAGTTACCGACTTCGAACAACATGATTGCCCGGTCCGGCAGCTGGACGATCTCGAATGGCCGTGGCCGAAAATAACTAGCGGGTATCCCCATCGGGAGGCAGGTCAATTCGGCCGCATTCGACGCGGTCGCCGACACGGTTCGCGGGCCGTGAATTGGTTTGGCAAGTTCGAAACGCTCACGACCCCACGCCGTCATCGGCGGGGCATCCTCGCTCAGTCCTTGTCCAGGACTCGAGGGTTCATCTTCGATGCCGAACAGTCCTTGTCCGCGATTCGACTTTTGCCAAACACCCGTGAGGTCGGGCATGGAGGTAGCGCTCATCTGGGCAGTGGCAGGCCCTCCGTTTGCAGCAACGAACAGGCCGATAAGAGTTACAAACATTGGGATCAGACGCACGATATTTTCCTCGCAAGTGCGACCGAATCGCTACGCGATTCGTGATTCATGAATTCAGATGAATTGGTTACTCCGGCGTATTCCTAACGTCGACCTCGGTACCGTCCGGCATCACAACCAGGCTCGTCCACATCGCATGATGGCCCGGGCGCCGGTCGGGATTTCCAACAATCGTCACCTGATCGCCAGGCTTGAAGGTGTTCTTATTCCAGCTGTAAAACCGATAGAGGTCCTGCACGCTTTGAAATTCTCCGGACCACTCGACGACCTCGCCATCTTCACCGGTGACGTTCAACCAGATACCGGAATGCGGGTTGATGAACTGCCAGCGTGTCACGATCCCCGTCACGCTGATCGTTTGGCTACGATCATATGCGGAATTGGCGTGATGGGCTGCCACCGGTGCAAGGCCGGCCGCGAATACAGCCATGACAATCAAGGCAGGAAATGTCTTTGTTACAGTCATTCTCACGATACCAAACTCCGATTTGCGAGCGGACTCAATACCAGGCAAGTGGAATTTAGCCGCTAAATTCATCGCTCCTAACTGGGCTGTAGTGTAACATTTTCCGTCCCGAGCGAGCTCAAAGGCAACTCACTCGGCAGCGACTTGGGCCGGCGTTCTGACCGCTTCGCATAGACTTGAAAATAAACTGGCCGGTGTTCGACACTAACGTGAAGCACGAACCCTTAGAGGTGCAACAATTATGAATCGCAATTTGGCCGCATCGGCGGTGACGCTCGTTGGCATGCTGACGGCTGCCGTCTCGATGGATGTGCCGGCGCAGGAAGCGGCCGCCGGAACGCCCGTGAGCACGATCCCGATGTTCTCAACCGAACATATCGGGCGCCAGGGCTTCGTCCACGTCGGTGGCCAGTATGTGGAAAAAGACGGCGAGCATTACCTGCAAGGCTCGATGTACATCGACATCTGGGAACCGAAAGCTATTCGCCAGCCGTATCCGATCGTGTTTTTGCACGGGGCCGGCCAGACCGGCATGTATTGGCAACAAACGCCGGACGGACGGCCCGGATGGGCTTACTACTTAGTTGAGCAAGGCTATGTCGTCTACATGCCGGACTTTCCGGCTCGCGGCCGTTCTATCTACGTACCTGACGTGGACGGCCCGCTGAATATCCGCTCCGCGGAGCGTATCTGTTGTAGCAACACGGCGGCGTATACCAACGGCGCTGAATTCGGGGAATGGCCAAGACACGAGCGCGTCTCGCAATGGCCTGGATCAGGGATGATGGGCGACCCCATCTTCGATGCTTTCTATAAAACGCAGGTCGAATTTACCGGCGGCAGCTCCGAGATCATTCGCGACGCGTATATCGCTCTGCTTGATCGCATTGGCGCTCCCGTCATCCTAGTCGCACATTCACAAGGCGGTGGCATCGTGTGGGCGATCGCCGACGCGCGCCCGGACTCTGTCAAGGGCATCGTCGGACTCGAGCCCGACGGTCCACCGATGCAGAACGTCAACCGAATCAACCTCACGAGTCGTGAGCAGCGCGACTGGGGCCCGAGCAGTCTGCCGCTGACTTACGACCCGCCGGTTGGCGATCCGTCCGAATTTCAGCTCGTGCTCGAAGCAACGCCTGATGCACCGGACGTCATCAGATGCTACCTGCAGCAAGAACCTGCGCGGCAGCTCGTCAATCTGCGGGGAATTCCGGCGATGATCACGGTCGGCGACGCCAGCTATCACTATATTTACGACGGCTGCACGGCTAAATGGCTCAATCAGGCGGGGGTCGATACCGATTACTTGCCGCTGGGTAGCGTGGGCATCACCGGCAATGCCCACGAGATGATGATTGAAAAGAATAGCGACGAAATAATTCGATTCATCGACGGCTGGCTGCGCGAAAACGTACGCTGAGCCAACTCCGTCGTCTGACGCCCCGCGCTAGTCTTCTTGGCCGGGATGCATCTCCGGTAACTCCGAGAGCATCAGCTCCTGGCAGATGAACTCAGCGAGCTCGAAGTTCCGGAGGCGGAACGTCAACGTTCCCGTGAACGGTCTTTCGTAGGCGATGGGATCATCGATCGTAACTTCGTTGATCAGCGTCTCGTGATCGGCGCGGCGGATTCGTTCTATGACGCGAACCTCGTCGCTGAACGGATGCCCGAGACGATCGATCCAGCGCTGGACGTTCTCGGCCTGCCAACCGAGCATGTGCCGGGTCTCGATGACCAGCGTATCGCCCTCGTAGTGGCCGATCGAGTAGCCGTTCCAGGTATGCAGCGGAACCTCTGGAAACTCTCGGCCATCCATGTAGATCGTGCGCCAAAAATGATCCACCTCGAAGAGCATGATTGCACGATCCGGTAGTTGCACGATTTCGAACGGCCGAGGGCGATAATAGGTGCCTGGTATCCCCATGGGCAGGCACTGGAGTTCTGCCGAATTCGCCTCCGTCGCCGAAGCCGTGCGTGGACCGTGGATCGGTTTCGCAAGAGCGAACCGCTCCTGCCCCCAGGCGCTCAGCGGCGGCTCAGGGACAAGGGATGAATCGCCAGGAAACGAACGCTGCCAAACGCCGGAGAGGTCAGGTTGTGCCACGACGGTTGCCGCTAACACGCTCGAAAGAAAAAGCCCGAACACAAGCCGTGGAATGTTCTGTATCACTTGGAGTTGCTCCGATAGCACGCTAAACGTGCTTGCGAATTGGGGTGTTGCGCGACGTACCTGCGCCTTAGCAGCAGCACGCGGGGCTTAGTCGGGTGCGCTGCGAACGTCAACTTCACTGCCGTCGGAGAATTGCACGATCCGCGCGCTGAGATTCGGCGTTCCGTCACGGGACGGAAATCCCGTCAGCGTAATTTGATCCCCGGGCTTGAACGTGTCCTTGTTCCAGTTGAAGTGGCGGTAAAGATCGAGTGTGCCTTGAAACTCGCCGGACCACTCTTGCGTATCGCCGTTCTCGCTCGTGACGGTCAGCCATAGGCCCG
>Ga0326597_10004770_pt1 | contig 18955 bp, 18 predicted proteins | sample RVTome_12_FD_203789 | JGI IMG/M metagenome (GOLD analysis project Ga0326597, IMG submission 203789) | Soil microbial communities from uranium-contaminated site in the Upper Colorado River Basin, Wyoming, United States - RVT100D185 | ecosystem: Environmental > Terrestrial > Soil > Contaminated >... | reverse complement strand
TCAGCAATTCAATTTCTTTCCTGAGCTTTATTCCCCGCTTCTGCAGGTGTTTCCTGGTTCGGGGGTGGGTTGAGACGATTATCCGCTTTCCATAAATCTCAGAGATCCTGTTCAAGGCCGTAATTAGTTTCTCCAGGTTTACGACCGAATCGATATTCTCTTCACGATGCGCGCTGACAACAAAATAGTCTCGCTCCTTAAGTTCTAGTCTTTCCAAAACATTGGATCTATCAATCAAGTCTGCATAAAACCCTAGCACCTCGTACATCGGACTCCCTGTCTTGATGATCCGATCTGGCGCGATCCCTTCGCGCAACAGATACTCCCGCGCAAGATCGCTATATGGAAGGTTTATATCTGCGATATGGTCGATTATTTTACGGTTTGTCTCTTCCGGAACACGCTGGTCGAAGCACCGGTTCCCCGCCTCCATGTGGAATAGCGGAACCTTTCGCTTCTTCGCCACTATGGCGGCAAGAGAGCTGTTTGTGTCCCCTAAAACCAGAAATGCATCTGGTTTCTCTTTTTCCAGTATTGGATCAATCTTGATGAGAATGGTGCCGATGGTTTCAGCGACCGATCGCCCTGCAGCATCCAGAAGATAATTCGGTTTCCGTATACCAAGCTCTTTATAGAAAATTTCATTCAACTCATAATCATAGTTCTGACCGGTATGCACCGTGGTATGGTTCACGTGCTCGTCGAGATGAGCCATGACTCGAGATAGACGGATTATCTCCGGACGCGTTCCTACCGCCGTCATAACTTTTATCTTCTTTATTTTTTTCATCGGTCGACCCCTTATACTTGTTCCCTATATGTGTCCGGGCGTGCGGCATCGAATAATTCATGGGCCCAGAACAGGGTAGTCAGTGTCGTATCGCCCGTGTTGATTATGTTGTGCGTATGCAACGTGGGCATATCGACATACTGTGGCAAGTCGCCGCATACCACGAATTCCGATACTTCGTTTGAAAACAACTTCCGAATTCGGATCGTTGCTTTCCCTTCCAACACGAAGAATCTCTCCACCTTGCGCCGGTGGTAGTGATTACCCCGGGTAATGTCGGGTTTGGACGTTGAAATAAAACACTGCCCGCCGTTAAGGCTTCTGACCGCCTCAAACAGTGATCCGCGTTCATCCGTTTTTCTCTCTACGGCGACAGGATAATACGCGGGATAAAGATAGGAGCGATACGTGTTGAATAAAGCCAAGTCAATTTCCGTTCCGAGGGGCGGGACAATCTGGTTACGGTATAACTGCGCGAAATGCTCGAGCTTTTTCAATACATCACTGACGGTGATCGGGAAGCCATTGATGACGATTTCTCCCGTGCGTCCATTCATGATCACATCAAACACGTGTTCCGCAACACTTTGCGCGTGAACCAGTTCAAGGGTACTGTCCTGCACGATCCGCGGCGTCTGTGCCCCGGCCAACTGATAACAGAACGTAGAAACCACGGAATTGTAGAATGGCTTGCCGCACTCGCCAAATACGTGGGGCATGACAAGAGTCGTAAACCTTGCGCCCCGACGCTTTGCCCACTCGTCTATCAGCTGCGCACATAAGCGTTTGGACCTGGCATATGCAGTGTCGCGAGTCACATGAATGGACGACGCGAATACGATATGCGGTCTTCGTCTTGCGCGTTCGCACGCTCCGATTAACGTCTCCGTCAGCGCAATATTCGTGGTTTCGATTTCATGCTCATTGCCCCGGTTCATGCCGGCCAGGTGCACAATGGCGTCGGCTCCTGCCACAAATTCATCCAGCCGATCATTCGCGGCAAATGTTGCGCGGTTGCCAGACAATACCTGGATGTTGGGGCATCCGTTCAAGAAGCATCGGATATGCCAACCGATCAAACCGTCTATGCCGGTTATTCCTATCCTTTTCACTGTCCTGGCATCCTTGCGCCCACTCAGAGCTCTGAGACAACCTCAGGCAGGGTCAGTAACAGCTTTTCGACCTCTTTGACATTCAGTCGGACCGTGTTATGCGAAGTATAATCCTCAATATCGGCCTGTTTAGAATCGCCTTCTGTAAAATATTTGTTGTAATTAAGATCGCGACTGTCGATCTGCACCCGATAATAGTCGCCCAGATCCTCCGCCCGCCGCAACTCCTCGCGTGTCGCAAGCGTTTCGTAGACCTTTTCGCCATGGCGCATACCGATACATTGCACCGGTACGTCAGACTTGAATATATTTATGAGCGCGGCCGCGAGGTTGCCAATCGTGCAAGCCGGCGCTTTGCGAATGAACACGTCGCCTTGACGTGCGTTGTGAAATGCGAAATTTACCAGATCGATCGCGTCCCTCAGAACCAGAAGAAAGCGCGTCATACTTGAATTGGTTATCGTAATCGGCTGTTTTTCCTTGATTTGCTTGATGAACAACGGGATGACCGAACCTCTCGAGCACATCACGTTGCCGTAGCGCACGGAAGAAACGATTGTGTCACGATCGCGCAGCTCGCGTGACGCGGCCTGGGCGACTTTTTCCATCAGTGCCTTCGTCATTCCCATGGCATTGATTGGGTAAACCGCCTTGTCGGTCCCCAGGCAGACGACGCTCTTTACCCCATGACTGATGGCTGACTCAATGACATTATGGCTGCCAATAACGTTGGTAAATACCGCCTGCATGGGAAAGAAATCACATGAAGGTACCTGCTTTAGCGCCGCGGCGTGAAACACCAAGTCAACGTTCCACATCGCCGCATCGACGCTATCCTTGTCCCTGACATCGCCTATATGAAATTTCACCTTTGGGCTGTTGATTTCGATCCGCATCATTTCCTGCTTCAACTCGTCCCGGCTGAAAATCCGGATCTCCTTGAACTGCTGTTTCAGAATAAAATTGACAATCTCGTGTCCAAATGACCCGGTCCCCCCGGTGATGAGAATAATTTTGTCTTTGAGAGACATCAGGTAATGGCCTTTTATAAGGTTATTGATGCAAGTTAACGATATGCCCTGTCAGCCGCCAAACGATGGGCCGAATTCAGTTCTTCCATCCACCGAACTAGACGAGTGATCAGCATCCCACGTTCAAAATTCGCTGCATAATATTCTTTTCCACGCTTGCCCATGGCTGCACGTTCGTGCCGTGGCTTTTTGTACATTGCCAGTACCGCGTTGACAAGCCCCACGACATTCTCGGGCGGGCATGTTAGCCCGGCTCCGGCCTCATCGACAATGCGCGCTCCTTCCCCCTCCAACGCGGCGATAATCGGCTTTCCGTACGCAAGGTAAGATTGAATTTTTCCGGGGATAGTCTGCGAGAAAATCAGGGCACGCCTCAGGGAGGCCAGCATCGCATCGGCTTGCGAAAAGAAATACGGCATGGCTTCGAGCGGATGCCGTCCCAGCATGTGCACGGTCTTGGACAGGTCTCTCCGTTCTACCTCTTGTTTCACCCAACTATACATACGTCCGTCACCCACGATCACCCAGTGGACGTCCGTATAATCCTTGAGTTTTTCCGCGGCGGAAAGGATCGTCCCGAAATCCTGGGCCGCACCAATATTGCCCGCAAACATCACCCGGAAACCATCGGGGATGGGTACAGGACTCGCCTGATATGAAGTTTCACCATTGGCCTGAAACAGTTCTTCCGCCCAGTTTGGAAAATAAAGGATTTTGCCAGGGTCAACGTCCATGGCGCCGATCCGCGCCGTGAAAGCGCGTGACGGAGCCAGGATACGGTCACACCGCCGATATATGAAACGTACCAGCCTCGCCACCCAACTCAACAGCCATTTCGTTTTGATTGCTCCGGTCGCCGCCAAACTTTCCGGCCAGAGATCCAGCACCCAAAACATGACTGGGGCGCGTTTGATCTTTTTGAGAACAATCGCAGGCAACCCAACGGTAATGGGTGACGGTTCGTAGACAAAAATAAGATCGAATTTCCCGCGACACAAGAAAGGCCCCATTAAGCTCGCAAAAAAAGCAAATGAAAAATAGTTCAGCATCAGACGTAAACTGCCACCCTTTCCTCGCGGCACCAGCGGAACACGGATAACATCGATGCCTTCATAATTCTGGCGTATGTTTCTAAACCAGTTGTAGCCGGAAAAGAATTTTCCGGAAGGGTAATTGGGCACCCCTGTCAGCACCGTGATCGTGTGACCGCGCTCGTGTAAGCCCTTAACCAGGTCGTTGATACGGAAATTTTCCGGCCAGAAATATTGTGTAACGACGAGGATGTTCACGTGTTTGCAGCAGCCCTTATGCCATCAGCAATAAAATCGAATGTGTCTTTGGCGCACCGCGTCCATGAGTATTGGCGAGCCTTGTCATAGGCACGGTGAGCCAGCGTGCTGCGCAATTCCGACTGCTCGAATAATGATTGAAGCGCCGCCGCAATTTGAGCCACTGATTCGGGATCAAAATAAATTCCGGCATTACCCAGTATTTCCGGCATAGGGCCCTTATTCGACGACGCAATAGGCAGTCCGGCCGCCATTGCCTCAAGCAAAATATTGGGTAAATTCTCACAACTCGAGGCAAATACAAATGCATCCGCTTTCTGATAGGTTATGTGCAACTCCGCGAATGCCACAGGCCCCTTATAACGCAGGTATTCACCAGCTGGATCGAGTTCCTGCATTGTCTTTTGCAAGCGTCGTAATGCGGGAGGATAGGCCGGGCCAATGAAATCAATCGCAACAGGCAGCCCCTTCTTTCGAAGCAGGCTTATCGCCTCGGCCACATGCCACTGATGTTTGTACATATCCACGATAGAGACATATAGAAATCGGAACGGGTTCTGGAACGAAAATTCAGATATCGGTGATCCAATCCTTGGTTGCAGAAAGAATCTCTTTTCAATGCCATGCGGAATAATCGCGATGCGACTGGTATGATTAACGACCGTCTTAAGTACCTGGTCTTTCGCATAGTTCGTCAAAAATATCAGCCCATATGCCATGCTCATGGAACGCGACTGAAACAAGCGCAGCAGTCTCAGCTTTAGACGCATCATGCTCCATGGAGAGAATCGGGATGCCTCGCTCTGCTCGAACGGCAGGAGATTCTGCGACAAAACAATGCTGGGAACATAAAGCCGGTATGGCAATGTACCGCCCGGGCAGAAAAGCGCATCGTAACCATTTCTCCTGACATATCGCGGCAATATCAGTTGCTGCCAAAAAAGCCGGAATGACAGGTCTTTATCAAGCAGGGGTACGTGAATTTTCTGCAGCCAATCACGCTGCGGCAGATTCTCCAAACTTGACCGCCCACCCAAAACCACCACCCGCTTAAAACCGCTTTCTCCAGGATTAGCGGCGGCCAGAAGTTGACGAAGGTGGGTGACTCCACCACCGGCGCGGATGTTGGAGGCATCAATGGCCAGAATAAATTCATTGCTTCTGGTCGGGCGGATCGCTGGAATCTGCATTAACGCTTATTTTCGCGCTTCAACGTATAGCGTATCTTCTGGCCGGTTATCCAGCACATCCAGATCTGGCGTATTGCCTTGTCGATAAGAGAAACGTTTGATGTCCTTGAACCCCACGCTTTCCAGTAACTGGCCTAGTAACTCGAAGTCATACATGTACTTGTGTCGGGCATAATAACTGTCCTTGTCTTCCACGAAGAAATAATCACTCAGCATCTTTTCCTTCTTTCCGGTGGTGTACATCTTGATGGCGTAAGCCAGGTCGGGCACGCCCACTCTGGTCAATCCACCGGGTTTTAATACTCGGAACGACTCTTGCAAGAGATGCAGCGCGGCCTGCCTATGCATGTGCTCGAGAAAATGAGATGAATAGACAAAATCCACAGACTCATCCGCGAAGGGAATTCCGTAAGACAGATCATGATGAATAAACTGATGGTTTTCCAATATGGAACAGTATTGCTCGCAGGTGTAATAACGGTTTGCCCCGGTTGCGCGGTATGACATCTTGTGTATGGCTCTTGGCCAGGACGCCACCAGAGCGTTTAGACTGCCGTCAACGTTGATCCAGCCCTTGGCGACCGCGAGGCCGCAACCCAGGTTTACTTTCACCAGGCCGCTTGCATCCTGGGGAATTGGCTGTATGCGCCGGCCGCTCTTGACGTAGCCCAGAATTGCGGTGCAGGTTTCAATGAGCCGACGGGTCAGTCGCATTTCCGAGAGAGATTGCCTTCAGGGTACATGACAGGGATACCGTGTGAACATGAATAAACTGCGGAGCACTTCCGACAGGATATAGAATCGCCCTCATGCACCACCACGTCTGACTCACAGGAGGGACACCTCAAAAGACTGAGTAAATCAATTATTCGGTTACGCCTGTTTTGAGAGAAGAGCAATCTAAGAAATCTTACGAGCGTCCTGCGCGCCGTTTGCTTAGTATCTCCTGTGTTTCCGGAGTTTGTATAAATGTCAGTTGGAATTGACCAAGATATATCTACTTCCGGATTTACAATTTCAAACGCTATTTTCCCCTCCCAATAGAAACGCATATAAAATGGCATCGGGTGTCTCTTCATGTAATTGATAAATTGCCTGTCTTTCAATTTGCGTTCATACAGATCAACCAGCTCTTCATTAGGTCGCCAAGAAGGCTTCTTGTAGATCAATATCTTCCTATCTCGATCAGTCACCTCCAACCGATGGAAGCGGAATGGATTAATCCTCTCGATAAAGGCGTCAGGCGTCTCAATGTAACCAGCCTTACCAACTCGCATCAATTCAGACAGAAAGGCAGCAGGGTCGGTGGAATGCTCAAGCACATGGGATGCGATTACAAAATCAAAGGCTTGATCTCGAAATGGCATCCTTTCCGCCATGCCATATACGATCGGACGGTCTTTGATAAGGGGAGCATGGTAGCGTTCGACCGTGTCTTCGTAAGCGTCCAAGAGGACATTTGCGCGCGGATAAGGGTTTCCGCCCGAGCCCACGTCCAGCACCAAGGCGTCCTTCAGCACTGAACAATGCAGCCGCCGCAGCGACCAACCAATGCCCTCCATGCCGATGGAACGAAAAAACCGCATTGCGCCTGATTCGGGCGGAAAGGTCATACAGCCTCCGCCACGCCACCTTCGGCTGCCCACTCCAACACCTGCCGCATGCGCGAAACCACGTCATGCCCATCGGTTCTGACTCGCTGGTAACCAGCTTCCGCCACCGATTTCCGTCGGGCATCGTCGCTCAGGTACACGCGAAGCTTTTCGATGAGTTCCTGTTTGGATCGAAAGAAATCGGCTTCTACACCTTCTTGGTAAAGGCCCGACAGATTTTCCGAATATTCCGACAGCATGAAAGTCCGGGTTGCCGGGATTTCAAAACAACGACGGGTATAAGTATCCCGGTTGAGTTTGGAGAAAAAGCACAGGGCTACTTTGGCGCCACATAGGGCGCGATTGTAGTCCTCTCCCCATACCAGTCTGACCGGCATGAGATGCCTCAAGACTGGGGATTTGGCGATCACAGGATCCCAATCGTAGCCCGGACCGAACAGGCGCAGCTTGAAACCGTGGCGGACGATTTCTTCCAGAAATTCCAGCCGGTTATCGGACTCGTAATGCCCAGCAAATACGACGTCACAGTTGAAGCGTTCTACTTCATCCGTGGATAGGTCCACTGGATGATTACGCTCTTCCGTAAACCAGGCCCGCAATAGCTGCACCTTCTTTGCTCCGGCGCGCACGAAATCCACCACATTGCTGTGCCGGTAGGCAAGCATCAAATCATATACCGGAATTGCGCCCATAAAGTGGCGCCACAGCCAGAGCGGATGACCCGGCGCAAACGGGTCGTCGTTGTTGTACCCGACCAAGGTTACGGAAGGAAAACGCGCTTTGACCGCACGCAGACTGGCCGGGGTGATATGGGTGCCGCGATAGATGAACACCAGGTTCGGCTGGAGCGCCGTGACGGTGGCGAGGAAATCCCGATTGATCCTGGCAACAATAGGGCCAGTCATGAACTTGTTCTGAATCTTTTTCAGGACATGATTCACGATCCACAAGGCTCGGCTGGGCTGAAAATATTCATGCCACGAGAATCGATGTACTTCGTGCCCGAGCTTTTTGAAGGCCTGATATACCGTTTCTTCGTGGAGTTCGGAATGCCAGTCACCGACGACCAGTATCCTCACAACGAACCACCACGATACACTTTTCCAAGACTCGGGGTATGCCCAAGGCGCGCCTTGATGTAGCCAATCATCTTATCCACCCGCCTTGCGCCCAATACCAAAAGCAGGAAAAAATACACATAAAACATTTTATTCCTCCAAAACCCCATTCTTGCCAGGCGGCAAGAATAACTCATAAAGACCGAAACGGGTTGACCCGATTGGATGGAAAGAATCGGATAGGAATAATTTCCGATATCCCGGACGATGTTTTTGTAAATCGGCACTTTGCGTGTCGTTTCAACAAACCTGGCGATCTCCAGCATTCCTTTGATGAACGTTAGCGACGATTCCGGCGTCTGCACTTTAGGCACGAATTTTCCCTTTTCTTTCTCGCTGTTTCCAAAGTCAGGAACACCACCATTACGATACAGGACCAGAATATCCGGCAACGATACACCGTTCATCTTCGTCAGGAGATTAGCCACCAGATAAAGCTGGTAAAGCAATGTGCCATCAAATCGATCGGTACTGTATTTCAGTGCCTCCTGCCGGTGAATGACCATGCCGGAAATCACCACGGAGCGGCGATAGAAAGTTACAACGGTCTGGGGTCCGGCAGGGAAAAAGAGTTCCTTATCAAAGTACCGGAAGGTTTGCACGATATCTTCAGGCGTGCCCTCAAAGGAAGCATAGCTCCGCAAAACTACACCGACGTTATTATACCGCTCCACCGCAGACGCGACTTTTGCCAGCGCGCCGGGGCACATCAGGTCATCATTGCCCATGAAAAGGCAGTACTCACCCTTGGCTAACGTAATCAGATTTCTCAGGTTTCCGTCGTAACCAAGGTTCGTTTCATTCTCAAGGTAGCGGACAAGGCCTGGAAATTTTTCCGCGTATTTTCTTGCAATCGCCGCAATCTCTGCGCGCCGCAGAGAATTGTCTTCACAGATTATGATTTCAAAATGCGTGAAGTCTTGCGACAGGATCGAGTTAAGGAGCGGAGACAACACCTCTGGACGGTTATAAGCCGGTATACAAACTGATATTTTCGGGTTTACTGTCGGCATGTGTTATTTCTGATGGCCATCCCGAGCATAAGCAAAGCATACAGACGTGAACCGTTGGCGCGGCCGCGCATCTGGCCATCGATCAGGCGCTCCACTTCATCCCTGCATATCACGTCCGGCAAAGAAGATATGCAATCTCTCACCCTGGCGCATTTATCCGCCCGCAGCCACTCATCCATCGGGATGGAAAATCCCTGTTTTCTGTTTACATCCAAGTCGCGCGGTAGCATGCGGTTTGCCAGTATCTTCTGAATCTGACGTGTTTCCTGGCCCAGTACTTTCCAGTGGCTTGGGATGCGGTTGAAGGCAAACTCCATTAACCGATAATCAAGAAAAGGCGTGCGCATTTCCAGGCTATTCGCCATGCTGGCCCGATCGACTTTAACCAGGAAATCATCCGGCAGAATACTGCCGAAGTGGGTTCTGGTCATGCTGTCTACCGGGTCGCGTCCAGTTTTGAATAAGCTCAGCAACCATTGCTCCGGCTCATCCAACTCTGATTCGCAGCTGGCCAAATAATCCGGGGTAAATAAGCGCTTTCTTAAAGTTACGTCGAAATACGGTGAACCCCAGATCATTTGCTGCAACGGTCCGCCGCGCCAAGAGGCTACGCGGTTGCGTCCTTTAATACCCGCCGGCAGCCTCGCGGCGACTCGCGCGAGGTTGCTTAACAACGGTCGTGGGACCCAGCCAAATCGGTGCTGGTCCGAAAGAGAAGTTGGATAATCCGAATAGCCCCCGAATAACTCATCGCCACCGTCGCCGCCGAGCGCAACGGTAACGTGCTTGCGCGTCAGCCTGGAAACAATAAAAGAAGGTATCAGTGAGGAATCAGCAATCGGTTCGTCAACAAACGGGGCAAGCTCTTCCAAGGTCGCGAGTCCGGAATCCGCGATCGGCAGCTCATGGTGTTGGGTACCAAAATGGCGCGCGACAATCCGAGCATAAGCTGATTCGTCGAGGCCTGATCCCGGCAGCGTAATCGTGAATGTTTGTACTGGTGAAGCCGAAACACGCGCTGCAGCTGCCACAATGAGACTCGAGTCGAGCCCACCAGACAGCAGAACACCGACCGGCACATCGGCCACCAGCCGCAATCGGGTTGCATCTTCAATTAATGTGCCTACCTCGTCGGCAAGTGCCTCGCCGTCAGCATCCAAAACCGGGCAATTCTCTGGGAGTACCCAATAACGCCACACACGCATCTTGCCTGTTGCGAGATCAATCCTCGCGGCATGCGCCGGAGGTAACTTCGCAACCCCCGCTGCGATGCAGAGATCGTGCGGCACGTAACCTAACAACAGGTAATAGTTTACAGCGTTGAAATCCAACCCCGAGTGTGTCGAAATCGCCTTGAGCTCGGAAGCGAACTCGAAACGCTTGACTTGGTGAGCGTAATACAGCGGCTTCTTGCCTGCCCGATCACGCGCGAGAAAAAGCGAAGACGGCGTGGTGGCGTCTCCCGCATTATAGATCGCAAAGGCGAACATCCCATTCAGTCGCGCAAGACATGCCTCGCCCCATGCGCGATATGCCGAGAGCAATACTTCAGTGTCGGTCTCGGTGTGGAACGTAAATCCCAACCTTTCCAGCTCTACCCGTAGAGCCCGGAAGTTGTAGATTTCGCCGTTGAACACGATGACGTAGCGGCCATCAGCACTTACCATGGGCTGGCGGCCAGCGGATGACAGATCGAGAATCGAAAGCCTGCGGTGCGCCAACCCGATACGATGGTCCGGCGAAACCCACACACCGGTATCATCGGGACCGCGGTGTATCATCGTGTCGCGTTGATGGGTGAGAAACCCCGTATCCACCGGAGCTGAAAAATCAACCAACCCGCTGATTCCGCACATTAGGCTGACGTTTCGCGAAGCGTCACGAACAACGAGCGAAACCTCTTATCCCATGTGTGATCACACTCTGCACGTATGCGGCCGGCACGCCCGATGCTTTTGCACTCCCGTTCATGTGCAAGCAAATAGTGCACTTTCTTCACACATTCTTCGACATTTTGGTATGTGACGATCTCCTGCCCAACCTTGTACAAGTCATAAAGATCGGGATTGTTTTGAGTAAGGTAGCAGGAACCAGACATAGGACCATCGAAGTCTCGCATCTTTAAAGCGACGAAATTCTCACAGTGACCAATGGCCGACACACCGAGCACGATACGTGCTTGGGCAAACAGCTGTGGTACCTTCTCATTTGGGATGCGTCCACTTTCCCATCCGCTGCCGTAGGCCATAACATGGATACCCGCTTTCAGCAACGCGGTCACTATACGTTCGCGGATTCCATAGCGAGCTCCTACAAAAACAACATCGTGGATCTTGGGCAGCTCTGGTATCGGGTGGAATATTTCCGGGTCACTGGCCTCTGGGAAAAACATCGCCGGGCAGCCTTCCTTCAGATACCACTCGACGCATTCCGGGGCAGCCGTGAGCGCGAGATCGAGATAAGGGATTAAGCCGTAAGTACCGCCCCATTCGCCGTCTACCTTATGTCCCCTATACTGATGCCTGTCGTCCATCGCGATGTTTACAATGAGAGTACCGTACCGCTCTCGTATCTCTCCAAAGATCTTTGAATCGATGAAACTGGCCCATGTTTGTGCAATGAGGATATCGGGTGTAGTTCCCTGCGTGTAAAGATCTGCAAAAATAGCGCGCAGCCGCTCCGTGTTAGCCCTACGGCGTACTACTTCTGATCCCGGGTGGTTATGTCCATAACATCCGTCTGAACGCGTGAAGTAAGTTAACACTCCGATGCGATCTAATGCTTGCAGGATACCGCTTCGGTCTTGGGCTTCGTCTGTCCCAAGAAAGAAAATACGTGGCCGATACTGTTCGGTTAATATTTCGCGCCGCCCATCCGGTCGCGCAACCAGCAGTTCATTCCGTCTTACACGTATCGCCTTACGGCCATACTGCAAGGCAGTGGCGGCATACTCCCTCTTTGTGGCTGCCGCCTTCCAGCGCGCATTAAGGTCATAAAACCAACTGACACGCCTAAGTTGTTGCTTCAAAGCTAACAGCACATCAGGTTTTACGCGCGCGTACAAAGTACCCAGCCGTAAACTCGGGGTTCTGATCCAACTTATCCAGCAGATGACAACTAAAAGGAACGATCAACCGGAACCACAGTGCAAGAATCAACTTTAGCGGCAAAAATAGCGCTCGTGAAAAAATAGCGCGAGGAGTAATCAAAGTGAGAAAGCGCTGTGATTCCTGGCCGTACAGCTTGAAGAAGCCCCCGTTAGGCTTTATGTATTCAATTTCGAGACCGAATTGAGCCAGAAAATGTTGGTACCAGTATGGTGTAAAACCCCCGTAATAATGATACGGCGCCATGTGAATACCGGATCCCAGGGGCGCTGTGATGGCCAATTGCCCACCTTTGCGCAGGAGACGCGCAAACTCCTGAACCGCCAGATCCGGGCGCAGCAGGTGCTCAAACACTTCAGTACAGAGGATCAGATCGAATTCCCCATCCGCAGCCGGGATGGAGGTAATGTCACTGACATAGTTGAGATTCCCGTAACGGTGGTCTGTGCCCTCATAGCGCCCAAAGTCTTGCGCCTTGTATTCGCAATGAGCGAATAGCGGTTTATAACGACATGGCCCTGCACCCGCATCCAGTACGCGCGTGCCTGGCAGGGTGGATCGTGCCACATCGGCAACGAAACGGTCACGATTGTGGTCATTGTAATGGAAGATCGACCGCAAAAATCCAGACACCCTCATGGCAGGAAAAGAATGTCCTTAAAGCGGCTGTTGGCCTCGGCCAGCGTGCCTATCCACGGCTCGACCGCGCCCGGACACTGGGCCACGTACAGCCGGTAGCCAAGCGCCGAAAGTGTCTCAGCGGCCTCCAAGGAACTGGACGAGCCGGCTTCCAACAGCACGCGCGGGCGGGTGATCTTAAGGGTTCTGTTCAACCCGGAAATTACATCAGCTTCGAAGTTTTCGGTGTCGATTTTGACGAAGGAAGGCACGATACCTCGTGCCTGGAGAAAATCGTCCAGTTTGACAATCGTGACTTCTGTCTTCCGGATCTTCGTGCCATTTACAAGCCCTGGCATCCGCGGCTCTGGCGCGAGAGTGTTCCAGGCGCAATATTGAAGGCCGTGGTCCAGAATTTTCTGTCTTGTGTTTTCCCTCCCTGCCGCGAGATTGAATGCCTTGGTGTTTGCATAGCGCGCCGTGTTCTCCTCCAGGACCGCGAACGTCGATGGCGTCGGTTCAAAAGCATAAACTTGTCCCTCCGGACCCACGAGATGCGAACAAAGTAAGCTGAGGTAACCGAAATGAGCACCGATATCAAGGACGGTATCCCCAGGCTTCACGTAGCGGATCACTAGATCCGTCACAACTTCATCGAACAACCCATACGTATAAAGGGCCTCAGAAACCACTTCCGGCAACACCACACGCATTTTCGGCCCAAAGAAAAGTCGGGTCGTTATGGGAAGCCCAGGACGCGTACACCGCGCCCACCAACGCACCAGAAACTTGTGAGCACCAGGGCGCAAAAGCTTGACCCACGGCGAGGCATGCAGGCGCTGCGTACTGTGCTGGAATTGGGCAAGCGTATCGCTCACAATCTCTGCTCAGCTTTGAGCGAAGACTCATCCCGCAAAGCGGCACATGCGCCGGTCAACAGAAAGAACCCCGCGTTAGCCAAGTAATGGCCGTTTACCTGATCAAACAGAACATAGAAGCACCACAAACTAGCCAGTAACGATGCAATAGCCCTCATGCCGACACTTGTAGAGCGCAATGCTGTCCAGAGATAATGGGTGGTCCAAACAATGATTGCCAAAAACGCCGCCCCGCCGAGTAGACCCAATTCGACGAACGCCTGCAGTAGGGTGCTATGCGGCGACAATCCCGAATCGCCGCACACTCGCTCGCCAAATCCACCGACCCCTACTCCACGGCCGTGCGACGATATGAATTGCTCTAACGCCTCCCGGTAGAGCCAGACTCTCGCCCCCCATGAGCCTACAGCCGCCCCTTTGTTTGCCAAGGTGATACAACCTTGGAGGGGTCCTTTGTATTCGGTCCATACATCCTGGTCCTGAATATGCCGGCGGTCTTTGTGCAGATACAGCGCGAAGAAGTACGCTTCATCACTTTTTACCTCCTTCACTGCACCGCTCATACCTTGCACGAAAAACCCCGCATATCTGGGTGGCAGTGCCACTATCGCAAGTACAACACACGCCGCGAGCCAGCCTGCCATGAGCGCGCGCTGTCGTGGCCGCGCCCATGACGCCGTGGCAAGCGCGATCGCAATAGTTGCGAGCGCCGTCATCAACGGTCCGCGAGCGGTAAGAATGATCAAACTAGTAACCAGGAGAAACATCAGTCCGGCCATGGCCCACCTTAAGACCCCCCAATTGCGCTGTAACAGCAAATATGAAACTAGCAATGTCAGGACCCCCCCAACCAGCTGTCCAGCATATATTGATGTCTGCCCCACCCCGAAGATATAGGGCCTAAGCTCGGGCGGTACGCTGTCGTTCAGCCGTTCCAAAAGCCAGGGTGCAATTAATATCAGAGCACCCCAGGTTATCCAGACATAACCAAAGATAAACTGCTTAATGGTCTCGCTGCTACATAGTCTTCCAGCCAGATAAGGGAATACGACGAAGAACGGTAGAAACTGGAGATACCGTTCCTGCCCGCGATTCTCATGTATCATCAATGATAACAACAGCAGGATAACAAAGCATGCGAACAACAAGTCCACTGTCTGCACACGCAGACAACGCCAATGGCGCCAAGAACTGATAAACACGTAGAGATATAACAACCCAAAAAAAGCGCCTGTTCTTAGCGTGGAACCGCCCTGAATATTCGCAAAATAGAGGAATCCCAGATAGAAAAAATGACCGCCCATCAAGATCACCAACGGAACCGCTGGCGATTTGATGTAATCGCCCACCCTAGCAACTTTTTTCATTCTCAGAAATCTCCTGCCGAGTAAGTGCGTTTGCAGTTTGAAAAGGGGGCATACTAGACGTAAAGCGGCAACCGGATATCGTTCACTGGCTCCGCTCAGCCGAAAACACGAACATTCCGAGACCGTAATCAAGTCCCGCTTCTTCACAAATCCTGATCGTATCCGGATTAACTTTTTCCATATAGGTGCCATCAGTGTTAACGACGGATAACTCAAGAAGCTCCAAATCAGAGAACATGGCTATAACATCTGTAACGTTAAAAACACGCTGTCCATTAAACTGGACTCTCGTCTTGCCGATCGGCACAGAAAGGTACAGTTTTCCACCAGGCGCAAGGACTCGCATAAGCTCCCTGCAGGCCTTTATCGAGCCGTCAGGGTCAATAGGGTCGCCATACCGTCCCAGGCCAATGTGCTCGATGACATGCAGGCTCGATAATGACGATATGCCCTTATCATGAAAGGGCAACGCCAGTATGGATCCCTTCTTGCCGATATAATTAGACAACGTCAATTCTAATGGGCGAATATCCACGAAAGTGACCTCGGTGACACAGGTCAACATACCTACAAATTGCACATCAGAACCGATATCCACATGCTGGCTAACTCCGCTTGCCAATATCTTTTTAAATGCCCAGATCGCCTGATAAAAATAGTGACTATCGATAGCGGTGCTCGTGGTTTTATCAAATAGACAGGGATAGAAACTTAGGAGCGACGCCTCCCCGCCAGCGCAGCGAAATTTGCGCCAGTCCAGGAGAAAACCCATATATCGAGGAATTGCAGTCAGATTGATTGCTTGAAAAATGGGCGCCGATACCCTGCTGGCGAACAGAGCCAGTCGTTTTATCTGAGGATGTGCTTTAATCCATGTGCGTAATTTCTTACTCACACAATTGATACCCTGATACGCCGGTTAACAAATAGCACCATCACCAGATAAAGGAAGGAAGACGCACATAGGGCGATGGCCACCCCCAAGATACCCACGCCTCGTGCAAGAAGATAGGTCGCCGTTAGAAATACGACGGCCTGAGCAGCTTTTGGCCAGGTATAAATACCTGGCTCGTGGTTATTCAATCCCTTCATAACCAGGAGCTGTCCGATATTAAATATTGCGAGACCTAGGGTCAGCACCCAGAGCAATTGGTGATATTCAGCGAAGGATGGCGTTGTCAGTACACGCACTATCGGTTCACTAAATAAATATGCCACAGCGATAATAAACAACATCACGGCGCTCAAAACAGCAACCGCTTGATTGAGAAGGCGTGAGCTTTTTCTGAATTGTTCCTCCGAGGTCATAGTACCTGCACGCTCAAAAATAATCGGCACCATAAGCTGGCCAACCATTCCGCTAACAATTGCAACTGGCGCATTGGCTATTTGATAGATAGCGGCATACACCCCAACGCTCTGTTCGCCAAACAGGCCTTGCAAAACCCAACGGTCGGCATACATGCTCACCGCCGCGAATCCGGAGAAATAAAAAAAAGGGGTCGCGTATGCATAAAACTCATGCAGAGCTTTCTTTTGTATCGCCTGGCTTTGAACGTCTCCTTCCCAATGAATACGAATATTCTTGTTTTTCAGCGTGTACCAGTATTGAGAAAGGGTAATAACCAACGTTCCAATCAAAAACCCCAACAACGCAAAGTATCCGCTGTTACGAAACAGATAGATTGCTACGACCGCTAGCGCTGGCCTTAGCCAGGCATCCACCCCTTGATGCAAGGCGACAATCTTGCGCTGCCGGATCGCGCTCTGGAGCGATGACAGCGAACCATTGACGCCACTCACGGTACCAAACAGCGACGCCACGATAACGAGTAATGCCCATTCTCGATCTACTTGAAGATAAACCAGCGCGCCGGTGACTCCAGCGATAAACAGCAATATCAAAACCGATGCGAGATGAATCTTTTTCAAAAGATTGAAATAGGTGGTTAGTGTCTTACGCTCCTGGTATACCGAAAAAAAACGTAGGACCACCTGCCCAAGAGGGCCATACACAAACATATTCAGAAAACCGGCGATAGTAAGACCCAGTGCCAGCTCGCCATAACCCTCTGGGCCAAGACTACTGGTCAGGATTTTGATGGCCGCAAAGCCACCGAGAAAAGTCAGAACTTGGCCGACCATTACCCACGCAAGTTCTGTACGCTTGCGGGCCACCCGGTCGATGAATGCTCTCAGCCGAGAAACGAAAACTTTTTTCAACTGTTCCGATGCAACGAGTACTACTGAAGGATTAATTCTTGGAGATGTCGAGATAATTCTGATACGCCATTTTGATACCGTCCTTGATGCTGGTTTTCGCCTGCCAACCCAGCGCGTAAAGGCGCGTTACATCGAGGAGTTTCCTCGGAGTACCGTCAGGCTTTGAGCGGTCGAATACAAGCTCGCCGCGGAAATCAACCACATCCGCGATCAGTTCAGCCAGTTCAAGGATGGTGAGCTCCTTGCCGACACCGATATTCACGAATTCACCGATGTCGGAGGCATCGTATCGTTCCATCAGAAACACGCAGGCATCCGCCACGTCATCGCTGTAAAGAAACTCGCGTTTCGGTGTACCGCTCCCCCAGACAACCACTTCTTTGGCGTCTTTGATTTTAGCTTCGTGCATTCTTCGAATAAGGGCCGGCAGTACATGCGAATTCTCCAGATCGTAGTTATCTCCTGGCCCGTATAGATTGGTTGGCATGACACTCATGAAATTGGAGCCATGTTGCCGGTTGTAAGCGGCACACATTTTAATACCGGTAATCTTGGCAATGGCATAGGGTTCGTTGGTCGGCTCCAAAGTTCCGGTAAGAAGATGCTCTTCTTTCATTGGTTGAGGGGCATACTTGGGGTAGATACAGCTTGAGCTCAGGAACATCAGCTTCTTTACACCATGGCGATAGGAAGCATGGATAACGTTGGTTTCAATCATCAGATTCTGGTAGATGAACTCGGCGGGATAAGTATTATTGGCATAAATTCCTCCGACTTTCGCCGCTGCTAAAAAGACATATTCTGGTTTTTCGCGAGAAAAAAAATCATCGACTTCCTTTTGATCCGTAAGATCCAACTCGGCATGCGTGCGGTGGATTAATTTATTATATCCGCCTGCTACCAAGCGGCGTTCAATTGCGGAACCAGCAAGTCCTCGATGACCGGCAACGTAAATTCGAGAATCATGATTCATAGTGCTAAGGACTGAGGGCTAAGAACTGAGATAAAAATAAGCGATACATCATTCGCCCGCTGTTTAGAGACCGAGGCTCGAAGTCCACCGATGATTTTCGTGACCTCTTCAGCCATACTGAAGACATGTTCAAATTCGCTCTGTGATATATATCCAACATCGAAGGCGACATAGAGTTGAGACCTCACTTCTGCGGAGGAGCCCTTGGCGATGACCAGGAACTGATGAAATTCTGCTCTGCCGCCCCTATCAAAGCCCTCGGCAAGGTTTGACATCACCGATACCGCGGCCCGTCGAATCTGATCTCAGCCCATGGTCCCGTTCGAAATTCCCTTGCCGGGTCAGTGAATAAATCCGCTTTGTCAACACTCGCGCTTTCTGCCAGGCAATCAGATCCTCAAATCGCCGAATCTTCTTGACGGGGGGATCCATGCTTTCATTCCCTGCCTCAGTCCTTAGTCCTGATTCCTCATCACTCATGATAATCGTAAGCGGAATAGCCATGTCGCTTGACCAGTTCATCGCGCTCGGCTGATTTAAGATCTTCACGAACCATCTCGGCAACGAGCTCCTTGAATCTGATCTTAGGTTTCCACCCGAGTTTCCTTCTTGCTTTGGTTGCATCGCCTAGCA
>Ga0326597_10004769_pt1 | contig 18956 bp, 18 predicted proteins | sample RVTome_12_FD_203789 | JGI IMG/M metagenome (GOLD analysis project Ga0326597, IMG submission 203789) | Soil microbial communities from uranium-contaminated site in the Upper Colorado River Basin, Wyoming, United States - RVT100D185 | ecosystem: Environmental > Terrestrial > Soil > Contaminated >... | reverse complement strand
GGTCGTGGAGCGCGAGTCGCACAAGCGCATCGAGCGTGAAGTAACGCCGCTGAAGGAAGCGGCTTAGACCTTCCAGCGTTGCCAGAGCAGGCCCGGCCGTTTCGGGCGTGCTATATGGGCTGATTGTAAATTCAATTGACAATTAGCCGGTCACCGAATAGGACCCCGACCAGCGCGAATTCGCCACCAGCGATCCTCGGGGATAATGGGCGCACGAGGGAAACACGCTCGGCAAATACGCGAACCGAAAAATTGATCTGGCCGACGCCGCGCTTGTCTGATTAGAGCGCGCGCCCGGTGACCTGGCCCGGCCCGATGCCGACCTTTTCCATCCTCCTCCCGACCTGGAACAACCTGCCCTTCCTTCGGCTGTGCGTCGAGAGCCTGCGCCGGCACTCGGCGCGCGAGCACCAGCTCGTCGTGCACGCGAACGACGGCAGCGACGGCACGCGCGAGTGGCTGCGCGCCGAGGGCATCGAGCACACGGCGAGCGACGCGAACATCGGCATCTGCCACGCGGTCAACCTCGCCGGGGGAAAAGCGCGCGGCGAGTACGTGCTCTACCTGAACGACGACATGGTGCTCGCGCCCGGCTGGGACACGGCGCTCGAGCGCGCGCTCGAGCGCGTCAGGCGCCATGCCGCGTTCATGCTCTCGGGCACGATGATCGAGCCGGCGGCGAGCGGCAACGCCTGCGTGGTGGTCCGCGACTTCGGCCGCGACCCGGCGAAGTTCGACCTCGAGCGCTTCGCGCGCGAGGCGCCGGCACTCGCGCGCGCCGACTGGCTCGGCGCCACCTGGCCGCCGACGCTCGTGCCGCGCGCGCTCTGGCACCAGGTCGGCGGCTACTCGATCGAGCTCTCGCCCGGCATGGGCAGCGACAACGACTTCTCCATGAAGCTCTGGCAGGCGGGCTGCCGCGCCTTCCTCGGCGTGGGCGCGAGCCTCGTCTACCACTTCTCCGAGACCTCCACGCGCCGCATCCGCAAGAACGACGGCCGGCGCCAGTTCCTCATGAAGTGGGGGCTCACGCAGTCGGGGTTCGACCGGTATTACTTGCGCCGCAGCAGGCCCGTGCCCGCGGGCGAAGACGGGTTCGTCCTGCCCGAGCCGCCGCCCTCCTGGGGCCTGCGCTGGCAGCGGCTCAAGAGCGCGCTGCGGCGGCGCTTCTTCTGAGCGCGGCGCGCGCCGCGTCGATGACGCGCGGCGCGCCCATCCGATCCAGGCATTCGCTCGCGCTTTCGCGGTGATTCTCGCAGCCTTCCTCCTGGCAGGGGACGCAGGCGAGCGTCGGCTCCTGCAGCAGCGCGACGTTGTCTCGCCGCTGCAGCGCCGCCTCCTTCTCGTAGGGACGCTCGAGGCCCGCTCGCGGAATCGGCCCCCACAGGCGCGGATCGGTGGGCCCGAAGATCGCCACCGTCGGCGTGGCGCAGGCCGCGGCGAGGTGCGTCGTCGCCGTGTCGGGCCCGATGAAGAGCGCCGCGCGGCGCAAAAGGTCCGCCGTCTGCGCAAAGCGCAGCCGCCCGCTCACGTCGACCACCGGCAGCTTCGCCCCCGCCAGCACCTCGCGCACGTAGGCGCGCTCGTCTTCCCCGGGTCCGCCGGTGATGACGACCCGCAGGCCTTCGCCGTGCAGCCACGCCATCAGCGCGTGCCAGCCGGGCGTGTTCCAGCGCTTGTAGCGAAAGCGTGGCGCGAGGTGCAGCACCGCGAAGCGCTCGCGCTCCGGGTCGAACCCCAGCACGTCGCGCCAGGCGATCGCCGGCATCTGCGCCGTCGGCGCGACGATCTCCGGCTTCCAGGCGATGCCCATGGCTTCGGCGAGCCGCCGGTAGCCGACCGGCCGCGGCAGATCGCGCGGCGAGACCACGCCGTGCGCGACCGAGAGCTTCTTCCACCAGTTCTTGTCCCATTCCGGGGGCAACAGGCCCGCGCGTCGCCTGCCCGCGAGCCAGCCGACCAGATGCGGCCGGTCGGCGGTCTCCGCCACCACCGCCATGTCGTACTTGCGCCACAGGCGCCGCGCCAGCGCGAGCTCCTCGCCGCGCTCGGTCGTCATCGCCCGGCGCAAGTCGTCGTTGCCCTCGAGGACGCCTTCGGCGCCTTCGAACACCAGCGCGTCGATGGCCGCGAGCGGGTAAGCCGCGCGCAGCGAGCGGATGAGCGGCGTGGTGAGCAGCACGTCGCCCATGAACCGGAGCGAGATGACGAGGATCGAGCGGGGATCGGGCACGCTAAGGCCCGAGCACCCGCAAGTACGCGCGGATGCGCCTGGCGTTCGCGCCCACGTCGCTGACACCGACGCGCGAGACCGAGCGCACGTCGACGCGGCTGCCGGCGCCGTCCGCTTCCACCCGGATCACCACGTCGTCCTTGAAGCCGAACCAGAACGTCGTGTCGGTGGCTTCGATGCGGCCGGCCGCGGCATCCGCCGCCGCGATCTCCCAGCCCGTGTCGCGCGCCGTCTGCAGCGCACGCTTGAACGCTTCCGCGGGCGCGGCGTCCATGCGGTGCGTGCGCAGCTCGGGATAGGCGCCGATCTGCGCCCGCGCCACGTCCGGGCCGCCATACGTCGCAGGGTTCGGGGCAGCGGCGCGCAGCGGCAGGATGGCGACGAATTGCGGCGGCCGCCCGGTGTCGGTGGTGATGTCGTGGATCGGCGGCAGCGCGCGCGCCTGCCGCAGGGCGTTCCACGGCACGAAGGCCGTGCCCAGTCCGAGCGCGAGCGCCGCGAGCAGCGCCGCGAGCCCCCCGCGGCGCGTGCGCGGCAGCAACAGCATCACCGCCGCCAAGGCCGCCGCGCCCAGCCCGGCGAACGCGGCCCAGCGCATGAGCTGAAAGCCGGTGCGAAAGTCCCACACATCCAGGCGCGTGCCCGGCCCCGCCGCGAGCAGCAGCAGGGCCGCGATGACGCCGAGCAGAAGGGCGAAGTGCGCGGGTTTCACGGCCATTATCCGCGTATACCCGTCCCGGCTAACGCGCCGGCCGCTTGCGGGCGCTCGCCGTTGAGCCGCTGGTAAGACCTCGCTCCTTGACACGCTTGAGCGCGTCGTTGATGCGAGATTGATAGCCCGTGCCCTGCGCTCGGAAGAACGCGATGACGTCGGCGTCGAGACGAATGGTCGTGAGAACCTTGGTCGGAGCTTTCTGCGGGCCACGGCCGCGGCGCATGACCGGCGGACCAAGCGTCTCCTCGGACCACGGAGGATTGTCCCGGTCAACGATTCTTGCGGAAGTATTCTTCGGCGGTTTCAAGGTAGTAGCGCGCTTCATATGACGGTGAATAGCAACAATATGTGGCGAGCGCAACAGGAGATCTGACGGCAACGCTATGCGAGGTCTAACGGCCAGGCGATCAGCGCCTTGCCCATCCGGTGCGCGCCGCAAGCGCCATGCCTGCCTCCACGGCCATTGCGGCCGCCACGTAGGCCACGGTGCTCGCCAGGTAGGGCGGGAAATACCGGGCGACCCGCGCAGCGTACGCGGCCAGCGAGAGCTCGTCGAAATACCCGGACAGGCCGTAGAAGCTGGCATTGGATATCAGAAACGCGAACACCGTCGCGACCAGCAGCGCCCCTGCGAGCCGCGCGTAGCCCCGCCAGCCGTGCCGCTCGTGTCTGGAGCACCAGACGCCGGCCCACCAGAGACAGGCATACGTCGGCAACAAGAACGCGTAAGCCGGCGTCGCGCACCAGTCACCGCCGCCGTACGCGATCGCCAGGTAGTCGAGCAGCGCGGCCAGCCCGATGTAGCCGCCGAAGGCAACCGTTCGGCGCAGGTAGAGCCCGCCGAGGAAGAACACCGCAAGCGAGGCGTCGGGCAGGTGAAAGGCCGAGCCGAAGTGATGAAACCGCGTTGCTGCCATAAGCGCGGCGAGCGCGCAGGCAATCGCCAGTTCCGAACGGGACAATCGCTTCGCGTGCATGATCGACTCCTCAGGCAACTACAGGTTCACGGGTCAGGTAGGGCGCGAGCGGGGCGAGATCGAGATTCGCCTCGAGGCAGTCGGCGAGGCGCTCGAAACTCGCCTCGCGCCGGGCATCCAGGTCCACGCCGCGTGCTTCGCCGAATCCGGCCCAGGCGAGCAGCGCCGCGCAGGCCTCGGGACGGTCGAAGATGCCGTGCACGTACGTTCCCAGGACCAGGTCATCCGTCGAAACCGCGCCGTCGGGCGCCCCGGTCACCAAGGCCGCGGGCCGCTCCAGCGCGGGCCCGCGCGTCGTGCCCATGTGGATTTCATACCCTTCGAACTTCGCAGCACGCTCGCGGCCCGGGAAGACGACGCCCGACACGTTCCTCAGTATTTTCTCCGGTGCCAGCGTGGTCTCGAGATCGAGCAATCCCAGGCCCGGACTCCCGCCCGGCTCGCCCTCGACGCCCAGCGGATCGCGAATCTGCACGCCGAGCATCTGCAGGCCGCCGCACAGGCCGATCGCCTTTCCGCCATAGCGCACGTGGCGCAGGATCGCCCGGTCCCAGCCCTGCTGCCGCAGGAACTCCAGATCGGCGCGCACGTTCTTGCTCCCGGCGAGCACCACCAGGTCGGCGGCGGGAAAGGGCTCGCCGGGCCCGACGAAGCGCACGTCCACGCCGGGATGCATGCGCAGGGCGTCCAGGTCGGTGTGATTGCTGATGCGCGGAAAGACGGGCACGGCGACGCGAAATCCCGGGTCCTCGGGCGCGGCGGCCCGCTCGGGCAGCGCGTCCTCGGCTTCGAGCGCCAGCCCCTGCAGGAACGGGAGCACGCCCAGCACCGGCTTTCCGGTGCGCTCTTCGAGCCACGCGATCCCCGGCTCGAGGAGCGAGCGCTCGCCGCGGAACCGGTTGATGACGAAACCGACGATCCTCGCGCGCTCGGCGCCGGCGAGGCACTCGAGCGTGCCGAGCAGATGCGCGAACACGCCGCCGCGGTCGATGTCGGCGATGAGCACGACGGGGCAGTCCACCGCTTGCGCGAATCCCATGTTGGCGATGTCGTGCTGCCGGAGATTGATCTCCGCCGGGCTGCCCGCGCCCTCGACGATCACGGCGTCGAATTCGGCATGCAGACGACCATAGGCCTCCAGCACCGGCTGCATGAGCCGCGGCTTCCAGGCCTGGTAGTCGCCAGCCTCGATCCCGGCGACGGGTTTGCCCGCCACCACCAGCTGCGCGCGCGTATCGCTCACGGGCTTGAGGAGCACCGGGTTCATGTCGGTGCGCGGCGCGACGCGGGCAGCCCTCGCCTGCAGCGCCTGCGCTCGCGCGATCTCACCGCCGTCCTGCGCCACGGCGCTGTTCAGCGCCATGTTCTGCGGCTTGAAGGGCGCCACGCGCAGCCCGCGGCGCGCGAGCAGGCGGCACAGCCCGGCGACGAGCGTGGTCTTGCCCGCGCCCGAGGTGGTCCCCTGCACCATCAACACCCCTTGCGCCCGGAATCGCATCGCCGCCGCCTCAGGGCTGCCAGCCGACCGAAACGAAGAGCCCGCGCCCGGCGGTGTTGAAGCCATTCACCAGACGGTACTCCTCATCGAACGCGTTCTCCAGCTTGACGGCGGCGTAGACGTGCCGGTCGTATTGATAGCGCGCCGTGAGGTTCACCACCGCGTAACCGGCTTCCTGCACCCGGGCGAACGTCTGGATGTCGTTGTCCGGCCGCGGGCCGCTGGAAAGCACCTCGCCGCCGACGCGCCACCGGCCGAGCGGGCGGTGCGCCGACAGCGCGCTATGGGTCTTCGCCCTGCGGATGGCCGGCAGGGGCTGCGCGCCCGGCTCCTGCTCGATCGCCTTCTGCGAAGTCAGCGAAGCGCGCACGTCGAACCCCGAGATCTGCCCGCTGTAGCTCAGCTCGGCGCCTTCGACGCTCGCCTCGCGCACGTTTCGCACGGTGAACGTCGCGAGGTCGAAGGTGATCGCGTCCCGGTACTCGGTGTCGAAAGCGACGAGGCGCACCCGGTGCGGGCCGCTCGCCCACTGCACGCCGAGCTCCTCGGTGCGCGCGCGCTCGGGCCGGAGCGCCGGGTTGCCGCCGAAGCCGAAAAGATCCTGGAACGTCGGCGCGCGGAAAGCGGAGCCCGCGCTTGCGGTCAGCCGCCACGTCTCGGTCAAGTCGAACCCGTAGCCCGCGAAGTACGTATCCGCCTTGCCGAAGTCGGAATAGTCCTCGCTGCGAGCGTTGAGCTGCAGCGAATGCCGTTCCAGGCGTGCCACGTAGCCGGCGCGAAGAACGTCGACGTCGCGGTCCAGCCGCTGCGTGAACGCCGAGTTGGCCAGCTCCTGGCGCAGGATTTCCAGGCCGAGCGAAATCCTGTGCTCGGGCGTGACGCGCACCTCGTTGTCCCAGGATGCCTGGCGGTTCCTCGTATTGGAGACGCTGTCGATGGCGCCGTTGCGAAAATCGGTGCGGAAGTCCGTGCCCTGGCCGAGCACGACGCGGCTTTTCCAGCGTTCGAGGGGCCTGGCTTCCCACCAGGCGGACACCGCCTCCAGATCCTGCTTCGAAACATGCGCGTCGGTGGGGGCATCGAACGCGCTGTCGAATTCGACCCGGCCCCGTGTGGCGTACAGGCTGAGCCCGGCCCCGTGGCGCGCCGAGAGGCGGTGCGAAAGGCTGCCGGCGAAGCTCGTGTTCTCGTAGCCGTCGCGGTCCGGGTTGGCGCCCGGCGCGAGCCGCGGGTCGATGGCCGAAAAACCGTCCGTATCGAACCTGGAAGCGGAAAAGCTGAACCGCGTGTCGCCGACCTCGCCGCCGTAACCGGCGCTCAGCTTCGAGGTTCCGCGCGCGCCCGCCATCGCCTCGGCAACGGGTGCGGGCGCGCCCTCGCCGCGCCGCGTGAAGATCTGGATGACGCCGCCGATGGCCCCCGAGCCGTAGAGGCTCGAAACGTTCCCGCGGACGATCTCGACGCGCTCCACCTCGTCCAGCAGGACGTGCTGTATCGCCGTCGCGCCGAACCCGGCGTCCTCGATGCGCACGCCGTCGACCAGCACCAGCGTCTGCGCGCTGCGCCCGCCTCTCATGAAAACTCCGGTGACCGCGCCCACGCCGCCGTTCTGGGCGAACTCGAACCCGCCTTCGCGCTGCAACAACGCCGGCAGGTCGGTCGCCTGCGAGTCGCGAATCTCGCGGCGCGTCAGCACGGTGGTATGGGGAATCGCGTCGCGCAGCCTTTGCTCGGTGCGCGACGCGGTGATCACCACGGCGTCGGCTTCGGATGTCGATTGGGCAAGAACGAAGGATGGAAATACGTTGGCGGCGGCGAGCGCCGCGACGGCTGCAATGCGCATGGCGAGACCTCCCGGCGTCATCCCCGACGCCCATAAGCGGTTGCGTAAAAACCGCAAGGCCGGTCTCCGGACTCGCGAGTGGCGCCGGAACTTCGCGCCGGGCATGCCGCCTTCCCATGGGATGCTCTCCACAGTGGCCGGGTGGCACGCCCCCTCGCTTACCGTTGCGGGGGCAGTACAGGGATCGCGGGGCGCGCAAGCGCCCCGCTCACCTGTTTCCCGTTTCATCCCCGCGGAGCGAATCTCCGCGAGGACACCTTGCAGCTGACTACGCGAGCGATTATACAAATCCGCATGACGCGCGCAATGCTTCTCGCCGCCATGCTCGTTGCCGGCGCCGCCCGGGCCGAGGTGCGCGTGACGGACGACTACGGCAGGGAGGTGGTGCTCGCCGCCCCCGCCCGCCGCGTGGTGAGCCTCGCCCCGCACCTCACCGAGCTGATGTATGCCGCGGGCGCCGGAGAGCGCCTCGTGGGCGCGCTGCAATACAGCGATTTCCCGCCCGCGGCCAGGCGCCTGCCGCGCGTGGGCAGCGAGGCGCAGATCGATCTCGAGGCGGTGGTGACGCTCAAGCCCGATCTGGTCATCGCCTGGCCGCAATCCGGCAGCACCCGCGCCGTGGAGCGCATCGCGGCGCTCGGCATCCCGGTTTTCCGCTCCGAGCCGCGCGAGCTCGAGGACATCGCGCGCACGCTGGAGACCCTCGGCCGGCTGGCCGGCACGGAAAGCGCGGCCGCGGCCGCGGCGAACGCCTTCCGCGCACGCGCCGCCGCCATCGCGCGCCGCTACGCCGGCCGCTCGCGCGTGCGCGTGTTCTACCAGGTCTGGGACCGGCCGCTCATCACCGTGAACGGCGAGCACGTCATCAGCAAGGCGATGCGCCTGTGCGGCGGCGAGAACGTCATGGCGGACCTGCCGGCGCTCGCCCCGGAGATCGACCGCGAGCGCGTGCTGCGCGCCGATCCCGAAGCGATCCTGGCGAGCGGCGCGCACGGCGAGCGCCCGCCCTGGCTGGACGACTGGCGGGCGTTCCCGGGGCTGGCCGCGGTACGCGGGGGCAACCTCTACGCCATCCGCCCCGAGCTGCTGCAGCGGCACACCCCCCGGCTGCTCGACGGCGCTGACGAGCTTTGTCGAATTCTGGAGGCGGTCCGGTCGCGCCGGGCGCGCTAAGACCTTCTCAGGAAACACATTCAGAACCGCCCCTTATTTCTTGACGCAGTAGCGGTTTTCGAACATAGTGTGCCGCGTGGAGGCGGAGCTCAACTCGCTCGAGCAGAAGGTCGCGCAGTTCGTCGGCGCGTGCGAGCGCCTGCGCGCCGAGAACATCGTGCTGCGCCAGGAGCTGGCGAGCGCCCGCAACGACGCCAAGCGCCTGAACGAGAAGATCGAGGGCGCGCGCGCCAAGGTCGAGCAGCTGCTCACGCGCCTGCCCGAGTGAGCGCCAACGAGAAGCGCGCCGCCAACGGCGCAAAGACCCTCGAAGTCACGCTGCTCGGGCGCCCCTACCGCGTCGCCTGCAGCGACGAGGAGCGCGAGGCGCTGCTGCAGGCGGTGGCCTACCTCGAAGGCAAGATGAACGAGATCAAAGCCTCCGGCAAGGTCGCCGGCACCGAGCGCATCGCGGTGATGGCGGCGCTCAACGTCGCGCACGAGCTTCTCAGCATGCGCCTCGGCGAAGGCTTTGACATGGGGGAGGCCAAGCGTAGAATCTCCTCGATCGAGGCGAGGCTGGAAGCGGCGCTCGCCAAGCAGGAAAAGCTGTTCTAGCGTTCCAGTGTCCCCTGCTGTGTTCGACCGGGCTCATATTTCCGAACCGATAGCTTCCCAAGGTTGCAGACCCTAGCGTCACTGTTGTGATCGTCCCGCCTTCGGGTGCCGGACGAACCTGAGGTGACCGGCAAGCGACCACCCTGATCAAGCACAGGGTTCGGGAGCGAGCCCACCGGCACAAGCGGGGGGCCACCCCATAAGAACACCAATGCCTTTCTGGTTGATGAAGTCCGAGCCCGACGAGTGCTCGATCGATGACGCGCTCGCCGCGCCGGGGCGCCTCACCCCGTGGAGCGGCGTGCGCAACTACCAGGCGCGCAACTTCATGCGCGACGCCATGCGCGTCGGCGACGGCGTGCTGTTCTACCATTCGAGCTGTCCCGAGCCCGGCATCGCCGGCCTCGCCGAGGTCGCATCGCCGCCCTGCCTGGACCCGACGCAGTTCGACCGGCGCAGCGACTACTACGACGCGAAATCGAAGCGCGCGGCGCCTCGCTGGGTCATGGTGGACGTGCGTGCGCTGAAAAAGACGCGCCTCGTGCCGCTCGCCGAGCTGCGCCGGCACAAGGCGCTGGCGAAGATGTGGCTGCTGCGCCCCGGCTCGCGCCTCTCGATCACCCCGGTGAGCGCCGCCGAGTGGCGCACCATCACCGGCAAGCTCCTTTGAGCAACGACACGCTGCTGCGCGCGCTGGCGCGCGAGCCCACGGCGTACACGCCGGTGTGGCTGATGCGCCAGGCGGGGCGCTACCTGCCCGAATACCGCGCCACGCGCGAGCGCGCCGGCAGCTTCCTCGCGCTGGCGCAATCGCCCGCGCTCGCCACCGAGGTGACGCTGCAGCCGCTGGAGCGCTTCCCGCTCGATGCGGCGATCCTGTTCTCCGACATCCTCACCGTGCCGGACGCGATGGGCCTCGGGCTGCATTTCGCCGAGGGCGAGGGCCCGCGCTTCGCGCGGCCGCTGCGCGAGGAGGCCGCGATCCGCGCGCTGGCCGCACCGGATCCCGCCGACAAGCTGCGCTACGTGATCGATGCGGTGCGCGAGATCCGCAAGGCGCTCGCGGGCCGCGTGCCGCTCATCGGCTTCGCCGGCAGCCCGTTCACCCTCGCCTGCTACATGGTGGAAGGCTCGGGCAGCGACGACTGGCGCGTGCTGAAGACGATGCTCTACGCGCGGCCCGACCTGCTGCATCGCATCCTCGAGGTGAACACGCGCGCGGTCACCGACTACCTGAACGCGCAGATCGAAGCCGGCGCGCAGGCCGTGATGCTCTTCGACACCTGGGGCGGCCAGCTGAGCCATTCCGGCTACGAGGAATTCTCGCTCGCCTACGCGCGGCGCGTCTTTTCCGGCCTGGAGCGCGAAAGCGGCGCACGCAAGGTGCCCGCGATTCTTTTCACCAAGGGCGGCGGCGCGTGGCTCGAGGCCATGGCGGCGAGCGGCTGCGAGGCGCTCGGGCTGGACTGGACGGTCGATCCCGCGGCAGCGCGCGCGCGCGTCGGAGCGCGCGTCGCGTTGCAGGGCAACCTCGACCCCGCCGCGCTTTTCGCGCCGCCCGATGCGGTGCGCAAGGAGGTGCGGCGCGTGCTCGACGCGTTCGGCGCGGCGCCCGGCCACGTCTTCAATCTCGGTCATGGCATCGCTCAGCACACGCCGATAGAAAGCGTCGCCGCGCTCGTGGACGAAGTGCGCACTTACAGCAGGAAGTTGCGCGGCGCCGCGAAATGAAACGCTTGACTTATGCACAAAGGCGCGATCTCCCTCTATGGAGACAGCGGTTTTCGAGATTCTCCCAGTAGAGTATCGCAACACCTTGAATTTACGGTAAAAAACACACAGTTTTGGCCGAGGTGCCACGGCGCTCTCCGTGCGGGCGGGCCGCATGACGGAGACATGACCGGTTTATTCACATTCTTATCCACACCCTTGGCGCGCAAGGAAAAATGCCTTTTCGCAGCAGGGCTTACGCGTGCATTCGCGATGCGCCGGATCAACTCGAAGCAATGTCAATGACGGTACTGCGCGTCGCGCTCGACGTGCCACTCGCGACGCTTTTCGACTACGCGCACGCCGAAGACATCGGGGCACGCGTCGGCGACCGCGTGATCGTGCCTTTTGGCACGCGCTCGCGCGTCGGCGTGGTGGTCGAGGAAGGCCATGGCAGCAAGATCGGCGCTGGAAAGCTGAAGAGCGTGACGCGGGTGCTCGACGACGCGCCGCGCCTGCCCGTGCAATGGCTGGAGCTGATGCGCTTTCTGGCCGCCTACTACCAGCGCCCGCTCGGCGAGACCGTGATCGGCGCCCTGCCGCCGCGCCTGCGCTCGCTCAAGCCGCTGCCGAAGAAAGCGCGCGAGCCGGACGCCGCCCGGCCCGTGTCGGCGCGTTTCGTCTCGCAACACGAGCCGACCGCGGCTCAAGCGCACGCGATCGAGCGCATCGGCGGCGCGCTCGGCGCGTTCAAGGCCTTCCTGCTGCACGGCGTGACCGGCAGCGGCAAGACCGAGGTCTACCTGCGCCTCATCTCGCGCGTGCTGGAGCGCGGCGGGCAGGCGCTGGTGATGGTGCCCGAGATCAGCCTGACGCCGCAGCTCGAGGCGCGCTTTCAGCTGGCCTTCCCGGAGGCGCGCGTCGCCCTGCTGCACAGCGCGCTGCAGGATGTCCCGCGCACGGCGGCGTGGCTCTCGGCGGCGCGCGGCGAGGCCGGCCTGGTCCTCGGCACGCGCCTCGCGGTGCTCACGCCGCTGCCCAGGCTCGCGCTCGTCGTGGTGGACGAGGAGCACGACACTTCCTTCAAGCAGCAGGAGGGCTTGCGCTACTCGGGCCGCGACGCCGCCGTCGTGCGCGCGAAGCTCGCCGCGTGCCCGGTGGTGCTCGGCACGGCGACGCCGTCGCTCGAAACCTGGCAGAACGCGCTCGAGGGCCGCTACGAGCGCCTGACGCTCCCCGATCGCGCCGTGCCGGGTGCGCGCCTGCCCGCGGTGCGCACGGTCGACCTGCGCCGCGAAAGCGTGGAGCACGGCTTCGCGCCAAGCCTGCTCGCGGCGATCGGCGAGCGCCTGCCGCGCGGCGAGCAAAGCCTCGTCTTCATCAACCGGCGCGGCTACGCGCCCGTGCTCGCCTGCCACGCCTGCGACTGGACCGCCGGCTGCACGCGCTGCACGGCGCGCATGGTGCTGCACCGCGTCGGCCATTGCCTGCGCTGCCACCACTGCGGCGACGAAGCGCCGGTGCCGCGCGCTTGCCCCGTCTGCGGCAACCCCGACCTGAAGGCGATGGGCCGCGGCACGCAGCGCGTCGAGGACACGCTCGGCGCGCGCTTTCCGCAGGCGCGCATCGTGCGCATCGACCGCGACAGCGCGCGCCGGCGCAGCGAGCTCGCGCGCACCCTGGAAGGCATCGCGCGCGGCGAGGCCGACATCCTGGTCGGCACGCAGCTCCTCGCCAAGGGCCACGATTTTCCGCTGCTCACCCTGGTGGGCGTGCTGGACGCCGACAACGCGCTCGTGTCCACCGACTACCGCGCCGCCGAGCGCCTGTACTCGACCCTCGCGCAGGTCGCGGGGCGCGCGGGGCGCGCGCGGCGCGCGGGCGAGGTGCTGGTGCAGACCCGCTACCCGCAGCATTCGCTCTACGCTGCGCTCGCCAGCCATGATTTCGCGGCGTTCGCGGCCGCGCAGCTCGCCGAGCGCGAGAGCGCCGGGTTTCCGCCCTTCGTGCACGAGGCGGCGCTGCGCGCCGAGGCGCCGAAGCTGGCTCAGGCCCTGCAGTTTCTCGAAGACGCGGCGCGGCTCGTGCCGGTGCCCGAGGAGGTGCGCGTCTACGATCCGGTGCCGCACGTCATCACGCGGCGCGCCGACCTCGAGCGCGCGCAGCTGCTCGTGCAATCGGCGTCACGCCCGGCGCTGCAGGGTTTCCTTGCCGCCTGGAGCGAGCGGCTGTTCGCCGCCGCGCCGCGCGGCGTGCGCTGGCACCTCGACGTCGACCCGATCGAGTTCAGTTAAATGGGGACAGTCCCCATTTTCCCCGTTTTCGGGCCGGCGGCGGGAAGGCGCCGGTGCCTGCGTAGCAGTTCCATGGTCTCGGCTTTTCTGGCGGGAAGGGTCACCCCGCCAGAAAAGCCGAGATCGTTTTGAACTGCAACTGCACCCGAGACGACGTGCGCACCGTCGCCTGACTCCCGCCAAATGAGAAAAATGGGGACTGTCCCCATTTATAATTCGCGCCCTTTCATGGACATCAAAGCCCACCTCGCAACGCTTCTGAGCACAGCACTTGCCCGCGTGGCCCCCGATGCGGCGGACGCGGAAGTGCTGATCGAGCGCCCGCGCGATGCGGCGCACGGCGATTTCGCCTGCAACCTGGCGCTGCAGCTCGCCAAGCGCCTGAAGCGCAATCCGCGCCAGCTCGCCGAGCAGCTGGTCGCCGCCGTCGCCGCCGATCCGTACGTCGCCAAGCTCGAAGTCGCGGGGGCGGGCTTCATCAACATCCGCCTTGCGCCGCGCGCGGGCCAGGAAGCCGTATCGCGCGTCCTCGCCCAGGGCGCGGCGTACGGTCAAGCGCGCTCGGCGCAGGCGCCCAAGACCATGGTCGAGTTCGTGTCGGCGAACCCCACCGGCCCCCTGCACGTGGGCCACGGCCGGCAGGCCGCGCTCGGCGACGCGCTCGCCGCGCTCCTCGCCTCCCAGGGCCACGCGGTGACGCGCGAGTTCTACTACAACGACGCCGGCGCGCAGATCCACAATCTCGCGCTTTCGGTGCAGGCGCGCGCGCGCGGCAGCAAACCCGAGGACCCGGGCTGGCCCGCCGACGGCTATCGCGGCGAGTACGTCGAGGAGATCGCGCGCGATTTCACGGCGGCAGGCGGCGATGCCGGCGATCTGGAGGCGGCGCGCAGGTTCGCGGTGGCGGCGCTGCGCCGCGAGCAGGACGCCGACCTGCAGGCCTTCGGCGTCAAGTTCGACGTTTACTACCTCGAATCGAGCCTGTACGGCGACGGCCGCGTCGAGGCGGCGGTCGAGGCGCTCGTGGCCAGCGGCCACACTTACGAGCAGGAAGGCGCCCTGTGGCTGCGCACCACCGACTATGGCGACGACAAGGACCGCGTGGTGCGCAAGTCCGACGGCAGCTACACCTATTTCGTGCCCGATGTCGCCTACCACGTCACGAAGTGGGAACGCGGCTACGCCAAAGTGATCAACGTACAAGGCACCGACCACCACAGTACCGTGACCCGCGTGCGCGCCGGCCTGCAGGCCCTCAACCTCGGCATTCCGTCGGGCTACCCCGACTACGTGCTGCACAACCTCGTCAAGGTAGTGCGCGGCGGCGAAGAGGTGAAGATCTCCAAGCGCGCCGGCAGCTACGTGACGCTGCGCGACCTCGTCGACTGGGTGGGCCGCGATGCCGTGCGGTTCTTTCTGGTTTCGCGCCGCGCCGACTCGGACTTCGTCTTCGACGTCGACCTGGCGCGCTCGCAGTCGGAGGAGAACCCCGTGTACTACGTGCAGTACGCGCACGCCCGCGTCTGCAGCGTGTTCTCGCAGTGGGGCGGCGACCCCGCGCCGCTTGCCGCGGCGCCGCTTGGCGCCCTGACCGGCGAGCGCGAGCGCGCGCTGATGCGCCGCCTGGCGGAGTTTCCCGAGATGCTGACGGATGCCGCGCGCGAGCTTGCGCCGCACGCGATCGCCTTCCACCTGCGCGAACTCGCGGGCGAGTTCCACAGCTACTATAATGCCGAGCGCATTCTGGTCGAGGACGAGGCCACGCGCACGGCGCGCCTCGCGCTGTGCGCCGCAGTCCGCCAGGTGCTCGCCAACGGGCTCGCGCTGCTCGGCGTAGGCGCCCCGGAAAGGATGTGATGGCGGCAATACCACACGCGACGGCACGCAAGGGATCGGGCGGCGGCTTCCTGGTCGGCATGTTCGTCGGCCTGCTGATCGGGCTCGCCATTGCGCTGGGCATCGCGCTCTACCTCAACAAGACGCCGATCCCGTTCATGAGCCGTGCCAAGCCGGCGGCCGAGGGCGGCACGGGCGAGGCCGGCAAGCCGCCCGCGCTCGCCGGCCTGCCGCAGGGCGGCACGGCGCAAAAGCCCGCCGCGCCCGTGCCTGCGGTGACGAAGCCAGAGAAGCCGCGCTTCGACTTCTACAAGATCCTGGCGGGCGGCGAGGAGCCTCTGAGCGACCGCGAGCTGCGTGAGCGCCTGCGCGCGGCGCAAACGCCGGCGCCCGAGCAGACCGCGGCAGCGGCGCCCGCGGCGAGCAAGGACATCTACTTCATCCAGGCCGGCGCGTTCCAGAACCCGGCCGACGCGGACAACCAGAAGGCGCGCCTGGCGATGCTCGGCTTCGAGTCGAACGTCGAGCCCACCAACCTGCCCGACAAGGGCACCTTCTACCGCGTGCGCCTAGGGCCCTACGCCAGGGTCGAGGAGCTGAACCGGGTGCGCCAGTCGCTGGCGCAGAACGGAATCGACGCCAACCTGGTCAAACTGAAAGACCCCGCAACCCGGAAAGTGAATTGAGATGAACCCGCTTCGACGTACCCTGGTCGCCGCGCTGGGGCTTGCCCCGCTCGCCGGCTTCGCCCAGGCCCGCCGCCCCGCCCCCGGTGTCGACTACTCCGTGCTCAGGCCCACGCAGCCCGTGGAAGCCGAAGGCAAGGTCGAAGTGCTGGAATTCTTCTGGTACGGCTGCCCGCACTGCTACTCGCTCCAGCCGATGATCGAGAAGTGGATCCCGCGGCTGCCGGCCGACGTGCATTTCCGGCGCGTGCCCGCGGTGCTCAACGAAGGCTGGGCGCGGGAGGCGGCGGTGTACTACTCCCTCGAGGCGCTCGGCGTGCTCGAGAAGCTGCACCGGCCGTTCTACGACGCCATCCATCGCGAGCGCCTGAACACGCGCGACCCGGCGACGCTCGCCGAGTGGCTGCGCAAGCACGAGGTCGATCCGAAGCGCTACGAAGAAGCGTTCAAGTCCTTCGGCGTGCAAAGCAAGGTGCGCCGCGCGGCGCAGCTCGCCTCGGCCTACCGCGTCGAGGGCACCCCCACGCTCGCGGTGCATGGCCGCTACACGGTCAGCGCCGAGCAGGGGCGCACCCAGGACGGCATGCTGGGTGTCGTGGACTACCTGATCGGCGTCGCGCGCAAGGGCGGTTGACGCGCATCGTCATTACGGGCGCATCCGGCGGGCTGGGCGCGGCGCTCGCGCGCCACTACGCCGCGCCCGATGCGGTCATCGGCCTGATCGCGCGCCGCCGGGAACCGATGCAGGCGCTCGCCTCCGGCCTGCCCGGGCGCTTCGAGATCCACGCGCTCGACGTATCCGACCACGCCGCGCTCGAGCGCGCGGCGCGGGATTTCTGCGCGCGCCACGGCGCGCCCGACCTCGTGATCGCCAACGCCGGGCTGTCGGTGGGAACGCGCGGCGAGGAGGGCGCCGACCTCGTGAAGCTCCAGCGCCTGCTGGAAGTCAACGTCACCGGGCTCGCCGCGACGCTCGCCGCCTTCGCGCCGGCGATGCGCGCCGCGCGGCGCGGCACGCTGTGCGGCATCGCCAGCGTCGCGGCGTTCCGCGGCCTGCCGGGCGCCGGCGCTTACAGCGCCTCCAAGTCGGCGGCCGTCCAGTGGCTCGAGGCGCTGCGCGTCGAGATGGCGGGCAGCGGCGTCTCCGTGGTCACCCTCTGCCCGGGCTACATCGACACGCCGATGACGCAGGTGAATCGCTACCGCATGCCCTTCCTCCTTGCCCCGGACGAGGCCGCGCGGCGCGTTGCGCGGGCGATCCGCGCCCGGCGGCGGCTCGCGGTGATCCCGTGGCAGATGGCGCTGGTGTCGTTGGTCCTGCGCGCGCTGCCCGCCTGGCTCTACGACCGCTTCGCCGCGCGCGCGCCGCGCAAGCCGCGCGACCTGCCGCTTTGACGCGCATCGTCTCGCTCGTGCCGTCGCTCACCGAGCTCTTGTGCGCGCTCGGGCTCGACGGGCAGCTCGTGGGCCGCACCGGCTTTTGCGTGCACCCGCGAGAGATAGTCCGGCGCATCCCCAAGGTGGGCGGCACCAAGACCGTCGATCTGGAGAAAATTCGCGCGCTCGAGCCGACGCACATCGTGCTCAACGTGGACGAAAACCGCAGGGAAACGGCCGAGGAGCTGGCAAAGTTCGTGCCGAACCTCCTCGTCACCCATCCCCTCGCGCCGCTCGACAACCTCGCCCTGTACCGCAAGTTCGGCAGCGCCTTCGGCCGCGAGCGCGAGGCCGAGGCGCTCTGCACGCGCTTCCGGGCGGCCTACGATGAGGCGCTCGCGGCAACGCGGCCGGTGCGTCGCGTCCTGTACCTCATCTGGAAGGACCCGTGGATGACGGTGTCGCGCGACACCTACATCTCGCGCACGCTCGCGCTGTTCGGTCTGCTGACGCTGCCGGCAAGCGCCGCGGACCGCTATCCGAAGCTCGCTGATCTGCGCACCGAGGCGGCAGAGCTGATCCTGCTTTCCTCGGAGCCCTATCGCTTTCGCGAGCGGCACGTGGCCGAGGTTGCAGGGCTTACGGGAAAGCCGGCGCTGCTCGTGGACGGCGAGATGACCTCCTGGTACGGGCCGCGCGCCATCGCCGGCCTGGCCTACCTGCGTGAATTCGCGGCGCGCATTCCAACGCCCGGCTCGCCGGGCAACCCGATCGCGATCTACTGAGCGAGGCTCGAGATCACGGCGCGAGCATCGCGCGCCGGATCTCCTCCTGCTCCGGAAAGTCGCGCTCGTCGCGCGGCACCCGCCCCGAGTGCGCGCGCACGCGGTAGCAGTCCGGATCGTAGGGCGTCTGCGGCTCGATGCCCTCGGCGAGCCGGCGCGCGGCGCCGAGCAGGCGCTGGCGAAAGGCGATCACCGCCTTGTCGCTCGTGCCGAGGTGCTCACGCGTGCGGTCGGCGATCGGGCCCGCCGACTCCGCCAGCTCGCGGTGCGCCGCTTCAGTGCCCTTCCAGAGCTCCCGTTGGCGCTCGCTCGCGGGTCCATCGGTGCGCCAGGCCACGCACAGCGTCGACGTGTGCTCGTCGTCCTGCGGCACCCAGGCGCGAAACAGCCGCGAATTCGGGTCGTCGGTCGGCGCGATGAGCGTGAAGCACGGCATGAGGAACAGATTGATGCGCCAGAGATACTGCTCGCCCTGCGCGGAACGGCGCGCGCCGCAGGCAAGCCCGTAGGGCGTCTCGTGCACCGTGTAGCGGGGCGCCGGATCGTCGGCCGGCGCGAGGCCGGCGCGCGACTCGTCGATCTCGCCCTCGAGCGCCTGCGCGTAGTTGCACTCGTGCACCCGGCGCGCAGCGTAGCGTTGCGCCGCGGGCAGGCCGAGCCATTCGAGCTCGGGCAGCTCGGCGCGCTTTTCCGCCGGCCCCAGGTAGGCCCAGAGCAGTCCCGCGCGCTCGGTCACGCGATAGGCTTCGGCCCGAACCCTTTCGCGAAAGCCCGAGCCCGCCGGCTCCGAGGGCATGTCGAGGCAGCGGCCCGCCACGTCGAACTTCCAGCCGTGGTACGCGCAGCGCAAGCCCCCTGCTTCGTTGCGGCCCAGACACAGGCTCGCGCGCCGGTGCGGGCAATGCTCGCCGAGGAGCCCGGCGCGGCCGCGGCTGTCGCGAAACGCCACCAGGGGCTCGCCGAGGAGCCGCACGCGCTGCGGCGGTGCTTCCGTGACCAGCTCGTCGGCGAGCATGAACGGCAGCCAGTGACGGCGCAACAGCGCGCCCATCGCCGTGCCCGGCCCCACCCGCGTGAGCAGCGCGTTGTCCTCGCGGCTCAACACTTAATTGGGGACAGTCCCTATTTTTCTCAAATGAGAAAAATGGGGACTGTCCCTATTTACGGGTGACATACGAGCCGGGCGCGTCTTCGATGGCTTTCGACGGGATGCGGGCCGGGACCTTGTCGGC
>Ga0326597_10004768_pt1 | contig 18959 bp, 18 predicted proteins | sample RVTome_12_FD_203789 | JGI IMG/M metagenome (GOLD analysis project Ga0326597, IMG submission 203789) | Soil microbial communities from uranium-contaminated site in the Upper Colorado River Basin, Wyoming, United States - RVT100D185 | ecosystem: Environmental > Terrestrial > Soil > Contaminated >... | reverse complement strand
GTACGCGGGCATCCAGTTTCGGCACGAGTTCGCGAAGGACGCCCACGCACCCGGCTTCTACCTTCATCTGGAGCCGAAGGCGGTGTTCGTCGGCGCCGGGATCTGGCATCCGGACGCGCCCACCCTCGGACGGATCCGCGAGGCGATTGCAGAGGATCCGCAGGCCTGGCTCGCCGGGAAGCGCGTCGGAGGGCGTTTCCATCTCGGCGGTGACAGTCTCAAGCGCGCTCCCGCCGGCTACGACCCGGATCACCCGCTCATCGACGACCTGAAGCGCAAGGACTTCATCTGCTTCGCGCCTCTCTCCGAGAGGGATGTCTGCTCCAAGGGGTTCGTCGACGAGTTCGCGCGCATGTGCGGCGAGACGTCGCCGCTCGTGCGCTTCCTGTGCGCCGCCGTCGATGCGCCGTACTGAATAGGGTCAGACCCCGGGTCTGACCCCGGCTTCTTCCGATAGAAGTGCATGAGCTCCCCCGCGGCTATGCCTCGGCTCACTCGACGCGTGCCCTCCATTGTTGACCGGAGGTTGCAGAGCGTGGGTCGGGCGAAGCTGCGGTTGCGAGACTGTTAGCGGTCGGTTCTGGCGCCCCTGGACCGTGACCTGAGCTGGTTGACTGGCGCCGCGCTCGATGACGGGTGCGCGGCATCGCGCCCCGAGCCTGGAGAGCGCTCACTAGAGACCAGAAGAGAGAAGGAGCAATCAGCATGCCTCAATTCGAGGATGGATACAGAACGGGTGGCAAAAAGGATGAGCCGGATCAGGAGGCGCCGATCGTGGGAGCTGGCGCGTCCGACGTGGGTGTAGATACACCCGAGGAGGGAGAGGAGGACGCCGTAATGTGGCTCATTCAGGCGACACGAGCGGCTACTTTCCGCACCAATCCTGACGGGGCACTGGAAGAGGACTTGCGCGCGGACGTCGCCTCGGGCCTGACCCCGCGCGAGCACATGCTCGACCTGATCAAGCTCGCGCGAGCGGGGTTGCTCCCGGAGTTGGACTCCGATCTCTGTCACGTCGTGTCACTGATGCTCGCGGAGATCTCGGCGTGGGTCGCGGAGTACGACTCGGAGTAGAAGCCGTCGCACGCCGTTCCGTCGGCATCAGAACGACACGGCTGAGCTCACTCCACAGGACACCGCCCTGGGCGCGAATATCCGTGCCTCGGGATCGACGTACATGCCCTTCATCTCGGCGAGGTCCTTGACGGGCCGCCCAGTCTAGAACGCTCTCCAACTCGTATGCTTGCACCCGTTGGCGATCCGAGTCGTGTTGGCGGAGGACAATTACCTTGTCCGCGAGGGCGTGAGTCGGCTCCTCGAGGCCGAGCCAGACGTCGACCTGGTCACTGCGTGCGAGGACTACGACTCGCTCCTCAGGGTGATCGAGTCGGACCGACCCGATGTCGTGCTTACCGACATTCGGATGCCACCGACCGGGTCGGACGAAGGGATTCGTGTCGCAAACGAGCTCCGCGAGACTCACCCGGAGATCGGTGTCGTCGTGCTCAGCCAGTTCCTCGACCCACAGTATGCGCTCGCCCTCCTCGACGGCGGCGCTGACGGGCGCGCGTACTTGCTGAAGGAGCGCGTGCGCGACCTCTCCCAGCTCGTGGGTGCGATTCGCGAAGTCGCAGCAGGCGGGTCGGTCATCGACTCGAAGGTCGTCGAGGCGCTCGTGGCCGCGAAGTCGCGCATCGAAGAGTCCCCGCTCGCGGAGCTGACGCCTCGCGAACGTCAGATCCTCGAGGAGATGGCGCAGGGGAAGTCGAACGCCGCGATCGCCGCCGCGCTCGTGATCACCGAGCGGTCGGTCGAGAAGGTGATCCACTCGATCTTCCTGAAGCTCGGCCTGACCTGGCAGCCGGACATCAACCGCCGGGTGAAGGCTGTGCTCGTGTACCTGTCGGAGTCCGGGACGCCGCCCGAGCCGACCACAGCTCGCTGAGCTTGCGAGCGCCGAACTGTTCCTTCGGGAGGAATGCCAGAGCTCCCGATTCGACCGCGGCTGCGGCCATGTCTTCGGCGCTGTAGCTCGAGACGAGGATGACGGTCGTCGCCGGTCGTTCGCCAACGATCCGACGGGTCGCCTCGATCCCGCCGATGCCGGGCATGTGGACGTCCATGAGGATCAGGTCCGGCCCGAGCGTCGCTGCCGCCGAGACGGCCTCCTCTCCCGACGCGACCTCGCCCACGAGCTCGAAGTCGGCCATCGCGACGAGCACGGCCCGCGCCGCCTTCCTGAACGGGAGCTGGTCGTCGGCGACGAGCACGCTGATCGGGTCGTCCACGTCAGCGCTCCAGGGGAATGAGCCCCGAGATCGTTGTTCCTTGGCCGAGAGCGGACTCGACCCGCAACGACCCCCCGATCGCCCCGACCCGGTCGCGCATGTTCGTCATTCCGGCGCCGGTGCGCCCGTCTCTCATATCGAAGCCCGCTCCATCGTCGGCGACCTCGAAGAGGAGGCCGCCAACTTCCTCGCGGACCCGGACAGTCGCTGTAGCTCCGTCTCCCGCGTACTTGGCCGTGTTCTGGAGTGCCTCCAGGCAGCAAAAGTACACGGCAGCCTCGACGTTGGGCTCGTAGCGGCCAATCCCGCTCACCTCGACACTGGCCCTCGCGGCGGCACGCCCGGCGGCGGCAGCGAGGGCCTCCGCGAGGCCCCGATCTTGCAGGAGCGGCGGATAGATCCCGTGCGCGAGGTCGCGCAGCTGCTCGAGCGTGTCCTGGACGTCGTCTCCGAGCGCGTCGAGCATCTCCTTCGCCTTGCCCGGCTCTGAGTCCGCGAGGTCGCGGGCGAGCCGGAGGTGGATGGCGAGCCCGATCAAGTGCTGCTGCGCCCCATCATGGAGGTCGCGCTCGATCCGCCGCCGCTCAGCATCTGCTGCCGAGACGACACGAGTCCTGGATGCGCGGAGCTCCTCGACCTGTGCGTCAACCCGCGCCTCTAGGGTTCGGTTCCACTCGGCAAGCTCGGCCGCCTGCAACTCGATGGTGTCGTGGTACTGCTTGATCCGCACCAGCGACCTGACGCGAGCCAGCAATTCTTGCTGATCGAAAGGCTTCGTGACGAAGTCGTCCGCTCCGGCTTCGAGGGCGTTAACCCGAACCTCGGTGTCGCTGGAGGTGATCATGACCACGGGCAGAAACTGAGTTGCCGGGTCCGCCCGAAGCCGTCGACACACCTCGTAGCCGTCGATCTCGGGCATCTGGATGTCGAGGAGGATCAGGTCCGGCACCCCGGCTGTCACCTTCTCCAACGCCTCCCGCCCCGACGAAGCCGAGGTCACCGCATAGCCGTTGGAGCTCAGGACGGCGTCGAGGAGGCGAACGTTCTGAGGCACATCGTCCACCACGAGGATCTTGGGCTGAACGTCCACCTCGGTTACCTCGTTACATCACAGTAGCTTCGCACCTGCTCACCGAGCTCCCGCACGCTGATCGGCTTCTCGAGGTACCCGTCGAAGCCCTCGGCCAGGAACTGCTCGCGATCTCCCTTCATGGCGAACGAGGTCACCGCCACCACGGGGATCCGGGCGGTCCGCTCTTGTTCCTTGAGCTGCCGGAGCGCCGCCGTCCCGTCCATGTCTGGAAGCCTGATGTCCATCAGGATCACGTCGGGAAGGTGCTCGGCGGCCAGGGACACGCCCTCTCCGCCACTTCGGGCCTCGAGCGTTCGAAACCCGGCGAACCGAAGCACGTCTCGAGCGAGCTTCACGTTCTTCTCGTTGTCGTCGACGATGAGGACGAGCTCGTCTGGCATGGCCGTCAACCCTGCTGCTCGACGGGCAACGTGAAGCGGAAGGTGCTCCCGGCTCCCGCGCTGCTCTCGACCCACAGTCGCCCTCCGTGGAGCTCGATGAACTTCCGCGAGAGCGGCAGTCCCAGCCCCGTACCCTCCTGCCGACTGCCGGGATCTCCTCGCACCTGCTGGAACTCCTCGAAGATCAGCTCCTGGTCCTCCGGGGCGATCCCGGTCCCGGTGTCGGCGACCGCCACCTCCACGGTGCCGTCGCTCATGTGGGCTGACACGTCGATGTGCCCACCCGCCGGAGTGAACTTGACGGCGTTCGACAGCAGGTTGAACACAACCTGGCGTAGCTTCCGCTCGTCCGCCCGGATCACGATCTCTGCCGGCTCGACGTGTAGCTCGATCGAGATCCCGCCTCGGGTCGCGCGCTCTCCGTGCATGGTCAGCCCGCTCTTGAGCGCCTGGGGGAGGGAGACATCGGTCAGGTCCAGCTCCATCCTTCCCGCCTCGACCTTCGACAGATCCAGGATGTCGTTGATGAGAGAGAGCAGGTGGCGTCCGGACTCGAGGACATCGTCCACGTAGCCGAGCTGCTGCTCGTTCAGCTCTCCGAACATCTGCTGTTGCAACACCTCGGAGAACCCGATGATTGCGTTCAACGGGGTCCGCAGCTCGTGCGACATGTTGGCCAGGAAGTCCGACTTGTGCCGGCTGACGGTTTCCAGCTCCTCGTACAGTCGTCCAAGGTCGTCGTTCATCCGGTTGACGTTCGCGGCCAGGACGCCCAGCTCGTCGCGATTGACGACGTCGACGTGTCGCGTGAAATCGCCGGCGGCGATCTCCACGAGGCGGGTCTCCGTCCGCTGGATGGGGACGATGAGAGACCAGGAGAGGACGAAGCCCAGGAGCAGAGCCAGGAAGACGCTCCCCGCTCCGACTGCGATGAAGAGGCGTTGCGAGTTCGAGAACGAGCTCCGGTTCTGAGCGATGAGGGCGCTCGTCTCCGCCTGAGTGGTGCTCGAGAGCTTGTCGGCCAGAGCTCCGAGCTCGTTGGCGAGCGGCTCGGCTCGGGCATGCTGGAGTCGCTGACCCTTCTTCGGAGCCCCTGCCAGGTCGAACGCGATGATCTTCGACATGACGTCCGAGACCTGCAGGTAGTCCCGCCTGACCTGGTCGAGCGCGCGTTCGTCGTCGGGCGTGGGCAAGAAATCGAGCTTGGACGCGTCGGTGGCCGGACCGAGCTGCTGGAGAGTGGTCGCGATCGTGCGGTCGAGGAACGTCAGGCTGTCGCCGCTCGGCACCGTCGAGGCGCTGCCTCCGACGTACGTGTTGACGTCACTGCCCCCGGCGCGTAGCGCCAGGAGTTGCCGCAGCTGCGCCGCTCCAGTCCGGATCTCACGGTAGGCTGCCGCGCGCAGTTGCAGCGTCCCGAGGCTCTCGACCCTGCCATTCGACTGGCTGAGAGCCCGGATGCCGAGCACACCGACGACGACGAAGAGCACCACGATGCCGACGAAGGCGACGAGCAGCTTCGTCCGGACCCTCCACGGCATGCGGGCAACCGCCCGCACGAGCGGGTTGTCGGCTCGGCTGCGCAGTCCCCGCCGCTCGGCGATCGCTGGTCCGCCGAGATCATCCGACCTCGCCATCACCGACTCGAGCTCCGGAGATCCCGCCGGGGATTCAGGGGCTCAGGATGGGCGTTGCGGCTGCGAGGTTCGTAATCAGCCATTTGCCGTTTATCTTCTCCACGTTCTGATCGGCGCTCACTACCGCCACCACTTTCCCTGTCTTGACGTCGACGTAATGGCACTCGAAGTAGAGGGTCCCCTTGTCGCCGTCCACCGTTGTTCGGATTTTGTAGGCGGGCGTTTCCGAGACCCAATGGTTCTCGGGCTGGAACGGAGCGGCCTTGCTGACGAAGAAGTCGCGAATCTGATCCGTCCCGGTAAGCGTCTCCGGGCCGATCGTGAACGTTGCGTCAGGTGCCCACAGTGACATCATCAGGTCGACGTCCTTGGTCGAGGAGGCTCTGTGCCAGTCCACCTCGATCTGGTCGATCGCGTACTTGTCTGCCTGCTCCTGCTGAGCCTGCTGCGTAGCGCTGTCTCCGCTCGAGCCTCCGCAGCCTGCGATCGGCACGGTCAGCGCCAGCCCTACGAGGCCGGTGATCAGGATCTTTCTCATGCTCTGCAAGCCCTCCTTGTCACGCTCCGCGCTCGCTGCGCGAAGCCGGTCGACGTGGGTATCCATCGGCGTCTTAGCCCCTTTCCACTATCTATCGGAGTCACCTAAGATTCGGTATGCCGTGACGGGCGCCCTGCGGCCCTTGACGACCTCCGGCGCGAGCCGGATTGCGGCGACGGGTCCGGCGAGCTGCCGCATCGTGGGCTCGCTGGCGACGACCTCGCCGCGCGCCGCCTTTGCCTGGAGCCGGTGCGCGAGGTTGACGGTGTCCCCGACGATGCTGTACTCGAGCCGCTCGTCGGAGCCGAGGAGCGCGGCCGCGACCTCCCCTGTCGAGAGCCCGATCCCGAGCCCGAACTCAGGCAGGCCGCGGTCTCGCCAGCGATCGTTGAGCGCCGCCTGGCGCTCGTGCATCGCCCGTGCGCTTTCGAGCGCCAGAGCGGCGTGATCCGACTGCGGCTCCGGTGCGCCGAAGACGGCGAGAACGGCGTCGCCCGCGAACTGCATGACGGTTCCGTGACGGGCGAGGATCACGTGACTCATCTCCGACCTGTGCTCGTTGAGCTGTCCGGCCAGTTGGGAAGGGTCAGCTCGCTCGGCGATCTCGCAATAGCCGCGGATGTCGGACATGAGAACGGTCACCTCGAGCGTCTCCGTCTCTCCGATTCGACGACCCTCGTCGCGGAGCATGTCCGCCACGCCGCCGGGGAGGAAGCGGCTGAGCGCCTCGCCGTGCTGCTCGCGCTCGACGATCGCCTGGTGGAACAGTCGAAGAAGCCGGAGCGATTCCTCTGCGCCTTCGCCCGCACTCTTGGCGATCTTCAGGAACAGCCCCTCGACCTCGTCGGCGACCGCGGCCGGCGTCGTTCCGTTCGCGGCCGCGATCGCCTTGATCGGCCGTCCCTGAGCGACGAGGTGGAGGAGGTCACGCTCGCGCTCGTCGAGTCCGGTTCCATCTTCCGCGACGGGTGCCTCGAGCGCCGAGACGATGGCGGGGTCGAGCATCGAGCCACCCATGGCGACCGTTCTGATCGCCCTCGCGAGATGGTCGCCGTCGGCAACGCGGTCCTTGAGCACATAGGCCCAACCGGAGCCGTCGGCACCGAGTACCGAGATCGCGTACGTCGGCTCCGTGTACTGCGACAGGATCACGACGCCGGTGCCCGGTCGGCGCATGCGGACCTCGCGTGCGGCGTCGATTCCCTCGCGCTGGAGCGCGGGCGGCATGCGAATGTCCGTGACGAGCACCTGTGGCTGCAGTCGCTCTGCGCCGGAGATCACCTCGTCGTACTCCGCCGCCTCACCAACGACCTCCAGGTCGGGCTCGCGCGCCAGCATCGCCTTCACTCCCTCGCGGACGATGATGCTGTCGTCCGCGAGCAGGACGGTGATGCGGTCGCCGCTCACACGGGCAGCCTGATCCAGCGCACCCGACGCGTCAAGGAACCCTCCTTGTGTCTTCGGATGGGTGCTAGCCCCCTGTCGCATTCACTGGCTCGCTCCGTTGTCCGACTCAGGCCTCGCCCCTACGGTCGGGTGGCCTGTTCGGGCGCTATCTCGAAGCAAGAAAGGAGGAACGATGAAGGTACTCAGATCGAAGAGGGCGATCTTGACGATCGCCTTGACAGGGCTCGTAGCACTGGCTACCACGAGCATCGCGCTCGGGTTCACAACCAGCCTAGGCGTGCTGGCGGACTCGAATACCGTCAACGAAGTCAACTTCAACCTCGATCCGATCAAGCTCAGGACGAAGGACTCAGTGAGGGTCCGGGTCGTACACACGGTTCGGCCGGGTGCAACGGTCTTCGGCTGGCACACCCATCCGGGTCCGGCGATCGTGACCGTCGTTCGGGGCGGCTTCTTCATCACCCAGGGGAGCTGCACGCCGACGTGGGTCCCAGCCGGCAGCGCGTACATCGAGGAGCCGGGCGTTCCCGTCACCGCGCTGAGCGTCGGGGAAACCGAGTGGATCACGACGCTGATCCTCCCGATCGGCGCGGAGCCGGCACCATCCGCGGATCCCGCTTGTTGAGGCGAAAAGTGAACTACCTCGTTTGCCTGATGGATCGGCTCATGAAGGAGATCGCCACGTACCTCGCGTTCGTGGACATCACCCGCAAGCCGGTCACACCCACACCCAAGTTCTCACCTAATGAAATAAGGAGTTGAAGACACGATGAGATCGATCAACTTGAAGACGGGGCTCGCGCTCGTGATGTCGGCGCTCGCAGTGGCAGCGTCCAGCGTCGGCGTGGCGCTCGCATCCCATGGCCCCAACCAGAAGGTGCTGGTCGACACCTACGGGAATCTCCGGATGAGAATCGTCGAGGGCGAGTTCGTTCCGAAAGCAGAGGAGCCCCGCTTCGACTCGGGCTGGCACACGCATCCGGGGCCGGCCATCGTGCAGGTCAAGTCGGGCACGTTCGAGATCACCCAGAATGGCTGCGCCGCGACCAACGTCGGACCTGGCCAGACGTACATCGAGATCCCGAACACGCCCATCCGCGCGGTCTCCCAGGGGGCAGTGAAGTGGACGACGACGCTGCTCCTCTGGAATACCGGTGGGTCGGCTGCCCCTTCGCCGCCGCCGGCGACGAACGTGTCGAGCCCGTGCCCGTAGCGGTCAGGGATACGGAGTAGACGAGACGCACCCGGTGCTCGGCTTCGGCGAGCATCGGGTGCAGCCTCAGGCGTCGAGCCGGAGGCGAACGGTCTCGCCGACCTCGACGATGGCGTAGTGGCCGGCCGCGACCGGGCCGGGGTTGGCGATCCGACTCGCGCCGATCAGATCCTCGCCTCGCGACTCGTGGATGTGGCCGCAGAGGACGAGGTCAGGCTGCTCCCTTTCGACGAGTGCGCGCAGCGACGGGCTACCGACGTGCTCGCCCGAGCGCAGTCGATCGCATGCTGTCCCGTGGGGCGGTGCGTGCGGACACAGGATTCGGATCCGACATGCCTTCACTTCTTCGAGGCCTGCTGCGGCGCGGGCGGCGAAATCGCGATCAGGAAGCTCGTGCGGCGTGTGCAGGGGAGAGTGAGGAGCGGCCGAAGCGCCCGCGATCCCGATGTCGCCGACGACGACTCCGCGACCGTCGAGCGATACCCCGAGCTCGACGAGCCGCGCGTCGATCGCAGGCGAGTCCATGTTGCCGGCGACGACCAGCAGACGAGGCACGAGCATTCGCCACGACTCGATCGCCCGCTCCGCGTCGTCCGGCGTTCCGACGGTTGTGATGTCGCCGCCGACGACGAGGACGTCGACTGGTCCCGTCTCTGCGAGCGCTCGAGGCACGGCGTCGAAGCAGTCGTGGACGTCGACGACGTACGCGAGTCTCATCGTGTGGGCGAGCCTACCGCCGTCAGTGAGATGTGGTCGCGCCGCACTCGAACGAGTCGCTCTCCACGGACGAGCGCGACTGCCGTTGTGGGAGGGGAGCGGGCTCGAGCGCGCGCCGCGCGAGCTCATCGTGGATCGCTTGTGCGCCAAGCGTGGCGACCGTTCGATAGAAGGAAGAGTGCTCGGCGGCTTGTCCAACCTCTGCGAAGAAGGTCGGGAGCCAGCGACCTGCGTGATCGGCGAGGAAGGAGGCGGCGATCTCGTCCAGCAGCTCGACGTCTTCGCCCGCCTCGACTGCCGTGAGCCGTCGGAGCTCGAGGAACGAGAGGAACTCGAGCTCGCACCCCACGAAGTCCGGACGTTCCGCTCCAGGACCGTTCGGTTCTGCCCCGAAGGCTCGATAGAACGCGGCGACGTCCGACATCTGGCGCCCCTGTCGAACGGGGTCGAGCTCGTAGCTTCCCTCGTACGGAGACACGCGGACCGTCCCTCCGAACAACTCGTGGAACTGCGTGGCGAGCTCCTCGACCGACGCTCCGCGAGTGGCGGCGATCACCTCCTCGATCTCGGGTGAGCTCTCGATCTCGAGGAGCCCCTCGGCGAGCACCTCGACCTCTGCGACCGTCTCGGCTGTCGGCGGTGTGAAGCCGAGCGAGAGGAGGCGCCACAGTGCGGCGAGCCGAACCTCTGGGGCGGCGACTGCAGTCACTTGCTCTCCAGAACGAGCGTCTGCCAGTTCGCGATGTGCTTGCGGCCACCGCGGTTCTCCTCGGAGCCGAGCCAAACTGCGAACGCGACGGGCCACGACGTCCCTGGCGCGAGCGGCTCCCCGACGGTGCGCTTCGACGGAACTCCGATCACGACATGCCAGCGTCCGTCCTCGTTGTTCCCGTGCCCGACGACGGTCTGTCTCGAAAGATGCGTGACCGACCCGAAACCCTCCGCGACGACCTCCTCGACGGGAGTCGAGCGCGTGACCAGCGACAGGGGATTGCCCGCCTCGCGGCCCACCCAGTAGAGCTGTGCCGTATCGGGTGGGAGCACGTCGTCGGGCATGACGTCGTGCACGACCGCCGGATAGATCTGATCCACGCCTGTCTTGCCACCGGAGTCGATGTCGCGCTGCCACGTCGCGCGCCACTGAAGGATGTGGACGGGGACACCGGGAGCGCCCATGGTGAGCGCCGGCGGTGCGCCGCTCTTCGCGGGAAGCTGGACGGCGACGGCATCGTGGTAGCGGCGGATCCCGTCCAGGTCGTCGACCGCGTCGTCGTCCCACTCGATCAGGAGCGCGACCTCGCTCCCGTTGTGGAGAGCGCGAGCGTCGAGCGACGTGACTCCGGCCTTGTCCAGGAAGGGTTGAGCGATCTGCTGGGGAGCCAGAGCCACGTACGTCCGCTCTGCTCGCTTCCATGCATCGGCCCCGGGATCCATCGAGGGGAGATCGCCCTCCACGTACCGCGCGACGATGGGGGCGCCCTCGACGGGCGGCTTCTTGTTGTCGACGGAGACCGCGACGGCGGCGACGGCTGCACCGCCGACGACCAGACCACCGGCCGCTGCGCCGCCGTAGAGAAGAGCGTCCTTGCGAGTGATCCGCGTATCGGCCATCAGCTGCTCACGTGTTGTGCCGGAATCCGGTCACGGGCTCGCCCGCGACCTCCGTCGCGAACTCGAACGGGCGGACGAACGTGGGCTCGCGGAGAGGTACGGCGACGATCTCTTCGCCGTCCTCGTCGTACGCGCGCGCGACGCCTTGCGCCACGTCCCAGGTGTGCATGATCCGCTCGGTCGCACCGAAGAGCATGAGCAGGCCGAGCAGCTCGGGATCGTCCTTCGCGTTGCGGTACATCTCGACGGCCTCCTCGACGCCCGGCCCGAACATCTGGGTCAGGTACTTCGGCGGGACGTGCACCGGTGGGATGTAGTAGACGTTCGGCTCCAGCCCGAGCTGGGGATAGATGGGCAGCGCGATCTTGCGGATGTGAACGAGGAAGTCCGCCGGCTTGCGCGGGTCGATCTCGTCGGGCGCCGACAGGTAGTTGGTCAAGCGCAGACGGCCGATGCACGACGTCGTGCACTGGGTCTGCAGCCCCTGCTCGAGCTTCGGGTAGCAGCCGATGCACTTCTCGGAGACGCGTGTCTCGAGGTTGAACATCGTCTTCTTGTAGGGACACGCGGTGAGGCACTCCTGGTAGCCACGGCAGCGAGCCTGGTCGACGAGGACGATCCCGTCCTCGGGCCGCTTGTAGATCGCCTCGCGTGGGCAAGCGGCGACGCAGGCCGGGTACGTGCAGTGGTTGCAGATCCGCTGCAGGTAGTACATCCACATCATCGAGTGCGGGTTGTCGGGGATGTACGTCGTGTCCGCGGCGTTCCCGGTCGGCTCGTCCTCGCCGATGTTCGGATGCGACCAGTCCTCCTCCGCGGGCGCCCAGCCGAGGACGCGCTCGCCTTCGGGGGCAGCCTCGAAGATCGTCTCACCCGCGTAGACGTCGCCGTCCCATTCCTGCTCCCCCAGGAGCTCGAGGATGTTGACGTCCCAGCCGGTCGGGTAGAAGCCGAACGGCTTCGTCTCGATGTTGTTCCAGAGCATGAACTCCTGGCCCTTGCCCCAGGTCCACGTGCTCTTGCAGGCGATCGTGCAGCTCTGGCAGGCGATGCACTTGTTCGTGTCCATGATCATCGTGAACTGCTTCTTCGGGCGATCCGCCGCATACGGGTACTCCATGTCCCGCCCGAGCTGCCAGTTGGACACCTTGGCCACTAGCTCCCCTTCCGCTTGCGTTTGACGAACTCGCCTGCGAGGTAGGCCTGCATCGCCTCGGAGGGATCGTCGGGGCGTAGCCCGAGCGTCACGGGGCGCCACTCGCCCACGCCCTCGTCACCGCCGTCCTCGGCCTTCTCGACCTTGACGAAGCCCTCCTTCGGAGCGCCCGAGGGCGAGTGGACGTCGGCTTCGAAGCCCTTGCCGATCGTCTGCCCGAAGTAGGCCTTCCGGTTCATCGAGTCGGTCATCTGCGTCGGGCGCAGGTATGCGCGGGTCCCCGACTGGTGGCTTCCGTGGCGGAAGAGCGACACGTAGCCCGTCTGCTGGTTCTGGGCTGGCCCGCCGGGCACGTCCTTCTGCGCCTGCACGGTTCCGGGCGTCGCGGCATACATGTTGAACCACGTGCGGATGACTCCCCGTGGCATCCCGGAGTAGATGCGGACGCGCATCATCGCCCGCGCGACGTCGAAGTACTCGTCGGACGAGTCGGCGCCTCGATACGGTCGATCCTCTGGGTCCGCGTCGAGCCAGATGTAGTCGCCGTCCTTGAGACCGAGCTCCTTCGCATCGCGCGGGTTGATCTCGGCGTAGGCCTCGCCGGTCCAAGGGGTGCGCGAGTCTCTTCGGTAGGGATCCCCGAACGGGCCGAAGAGCATCGCGATCCAGTCGGAATCGACTGCAGTCGAGTGCGCGCCCCAGCGGTACTTCGGGGTCTGGAAGACGAAGCGGTACGCGGGGTCCTTCTCGGTCAGCGGGTGCTTCGAGAGCTTGAGCTCCTGCCACGTCCGCACGACGTTTCGGTACTGGCGCGTCTCGGCGTCCATCTGCGACTCGGGCACGCCGTACTCCTCCGGCGTACGCGGGTTGATCGACGGGTGTTTCCGGTTGGCGAGGATCGCGTTCGGCTCGTAGAACGTGGCGTCGACCGGCTCGCGCCAGACGGGAAGCGACTCACCTGCCGCCTGCCATTCGGGCTCGGGGCGGTAGAACTCGAGGCGGCCGGTCGGCGTGTACCAGGGCTTGTCCTCCTGGCGCTGCTCCCAGCCGGCGTGACGTGGGTAGGTGCGCACGTTCATGAGCAGGGGGACGCCCTTCTTCGAGCTCGAGTGCAGGTCGTCGAAGACGATCCCGCGGGTAGCATTCGAGCCCGAGAGGACGCGCTGGAGGTAGGGCGTCGGGTCTCCGTCGAGAATGCCTCGCCAGTACGCCTTCATCCGCGGCTCGTCCACGAGGTCGGCGAGCGCGGCAGCCGCGCCGGCGAGAATCTCGTAGTCCGAGCGCGTGTTGTGGACACGCGCGAGCGGGGTCTTCGGGAAGGCGAGCAGGAACGGGTTCGTGCAGCTCGCCGTCATGTCCGGGAGCTTGAACTCGGCCCACGAGTCGGCCGGGAATACGAGGTCGGAGTACTCGCAGGAGCTCGTCCAGTGCCACTCGTTGCAGAAGATCGCGTCCTGCCGCGGCAGGGTGTTCTTGACGACGTCGAAGGACCACTTGGCGTTGCCGAGGAGCGAGTTCGAGTTGCCGAACCAGATGAGCTTGGTCGGCGTCGGCATGTGTGACTTCCCGGTGATGATCTCCTTCGGGGAGGCGAGCGGCCGCTCGCCGTAGTTCCAGTAGTGCGCCGACTCGGCCTTGTAGTAGCGCTTCACGCGCGCCGGCTTGGTCAGGTCGGACTCGATGTCGAAGGGATCCTCGGCGATCCACTGGGCCATCGCCTGGAAGAGCGAGCCGCGGTAGTTGCCGGCGTAGCTGCCCACGTTGCCCGAGAAGTGGCCGATGTTGTCCGTCAGGGCCGCGACGAGGAAGTGGACGCGGCCGAAGAGATCGGCGTTGAAGTAGTGGTTCGGGCCCATCCCCGCTGCGAGGAGCGCGTTCCCCTTGTTGGCGGCGAGCTGTTTCGCGAGGCTGCGGATGGCGGCAGGGTCGACGTTGCACACCTCTGATGTCGTCTGCACGTCGAAGTTCTCGTCGAGGTACTCCTTGAGCAGGCTGAACGCCGTTCGCGCCTTTACGTTCGTCGCGTCCGCGAGGGTGACGTCGAACGTGCCGAGCAAGGCCGGGTCGCCGTCGAACTTCGCGCCGATCTCGTCGCGATTCACCGCTCGAGGCCCGTTGGTCGCGCGATCCCAGTAGACGAAGTCGCCCCACTCCTCGCGGAGCTCGGTCGGGACGACCTGCTTCCCGGCGGTGAACGGCGGAGCCGGAGGTGCTGCGAGCTCCTCCTCCGTCTTCAGGGCGACGTAGTTCTCGAGTGGCGCCTGTCGGTAGCCCTCGAACACGTCCCGTGCGCTAAGGCGCTCGCCGGTGTCGAGGCGGACGAGCAGCGGGAGGTCGGTGCGCTGGATCACTGCGTCCCGGTCGTACAGCTTCTTGGAGATCAGCTCGCGGGCGACCCCGAGCAGGAACGCCGTGTCGGTACCCGGCCTGAGAATCACGATCTCGTCGGCCTTGTTCGCCGTCGGCATGTAGTCGGCGGAGATCACGACCACCCGAGTGCCCTTGAGCCGGGCGTCGCCGATCCAGTGCGCGTCGGGCATCTTCGTGCAGATCCAGTTCATCCCGATGATCACGAGCAGCTTCGAGTGCTCGGCCGCGAAGAGGTCGAACTCGACCGTCTGACTTCCTGTGACCATGGGATGACCGGGCGGGAGGTCGGTGTGCCACGCGTAGTTGTCGAAGGCGCGGCTCCCGACGATCTCCTCCTGCGGCGCGTCAGGGCGGAGCTTGCGATCGAGGAGCGCGAGCATGTTCGCGAACCGGTAGAAGCCGAACACGCGTCCCACCCCGAGAAGGGGCATGCCGCCGCGCATCTTGATCGCCTGAACTCCGGCGCCGTGCATCGCCTCGACCATCGCTGGCTCGTAGCCCTGCTCGAGGAGCTTGTCGGCGCCGTCCTCGCCGTTGTACGCCTCGGCGACGTTCTCGATCGTCTTGGCGGCGATCGAAAGCGCCTCGTCCCACGAGATCTGCAGCCACTCGTCGTACCCCCGCTTCGTCGTGTCCGACCTTGGCGTCCCGTCGCCGTGTCGCGGGAACCCGGCGTCCACCCACTCCTTGAAGCCCTTGCGAACCATCGGAGCCTTCACCCGCCGGTCGCCGTAGATCCGGCGACCGAGGATCAGACCCTTCTGGCAGATCCGCGGGTCCCAGCGGTGCGATGCCTGGTTCCCGTACAGGTCCGTCGCCTTCCCGTACCCGTACGTTGGCGAGATGCGGACGATGACGCCGTTCTTGACGTGGGCGCGAAGAAGGCAGTTGTGCGTGTCGTTCGGCGCGCATGTGAAGACGAACGAGTCGTCCTCGGCGAACTGGTCGCGGTAGATCCGCTCCCAGCTCCGGTCGGGCATCTCTGCCAGCGGGTTGCCGATTGCGACCGCTCGAGGCGTGCTCTGAGCGGACGCGCTCGAGAGGAACTGCGCGGGGAGGAACAGCTCAGCGAGCCCCGCCCCGGAACCGAGGACCACTGCGCGTTTGAGGAGCTCGCGCCGCGACAGATCAGCCATCGCTGCGAAGACTCGCTTTCGAGCGGCGCTCACGCCATCGGCGGAGCTCCGCAGCGAGATCCGTAGAAACCCGTGACGTTCAGCGCCGGGGGCTCGACGTGCTGCCGCCCCTGAGCAGGCCGACCGCGCGCTTCGTGGTCGCTCGTCCGGTGAGGCCGCCACGAGCCGGTCTGCGCCCCGGCGGAAATCCGTCGAAAAAATAGAGCACGAAGTATGGCCGCAAAGTGCGAACTTTACATGTAAGGAATTCCTCAAGATCACTTCTTCCAATCTCGTACCTGTGCTTTCATCCTGGGCTTCGACCCGGAACTTCGAGCGACGAATCTCTGCGATCGTCGGCTTGGGTGGGGTGATTCCGTGATTTTTCACGTGGTGTTCATGTTGCGAGCTTTCTTCGCCGGTTGTTTTCCCTCGATCGATGTACCTGAATGGGAGTAACTCATTCACAGGTGTTTTCGTCACGAAAATCGCTCGCCGCGCCGACGTCAAGGGAGAGCGATGAACCGCATCCATCGCCAGTGTGTGAGCTGGACGTTTGCCCAGCAGCGTCAGGTCGACCCGCATCGTCGATCGCGGGCCGGTGGGGACGCTCTCGGGGCACACGCACGACTTCATGGGGAATCGCTCGACGGACGTGTTCTCGAGACACGTGGTCGATGCCTGAACCGTCTACTCACAAGGGAGGAACATGACCATCAAGCTTCGTCTTCTTCTGCTCGCCGGCGCGCTGACAGCGCTCGGTGTCTTGCCCTCGGCGTCCGCCGAGACGAGCCGTGGCAGGTTCATCGTTCGCTGTGGGCCGTCGCACTATGCCCAGGTCGATCCAATCGTCAACCCGGGGCCAAAGGGGACGCTATCTGCTCATCTGCATCAGTTCTTCGGCAACCGCTCGACCGACTCCGACTCGACGTACGGGTCGATGATCGCCGCCCAGACGACCTGTGAGACATCTCAGGATACGGTCGGCTATTGGTCGCCGGCGCTGATCGGCCCTCAGGGCTCACCGGTTTCTGGCGACGGGACATCTGCCTACTACTTCAACGATCCGACCTCGTACTCGATGACGCAGCCATTCCCGCCCGACTTCCGCATGATCGCGGGTGGCCCGGGCTCGTCACTCGCCATCTCCTTCTGGTCCTGCAAGGGGCAGGGGACGAAATACAACTATCCGCCCAAGTGCGATCCAAGCACCTTCCCACGGGCGGTCGTCTTCTTCCCCAGCTGCTGGGACGGCGTACGCTCCGACTCGGCAGACCATCGCTCGCACGTTGCCTACGCGCGTTCAGGCCGCTGTCCCTCGTCGCATCCGGTCAAGGTGCCAACGATCAAGCTCTACATCCGCTATCCGCAGTCGATCGGCGGGCCGGGCTACGTCTTCGCCGATGGGATGACCATCCCTCACGCCGACTTCTGGAACACCTGGCAGCAGCCCGCGCTCGAGCAGCTCGTCCGCGAATGCCTGAACGCCGGGAGGATGTGTGGCCGCGCTACTGATTGACCCGGCCTTCGCGCCATAACGAAGGTCGAGCCCGCCATGCTCCCCGGCCCCGGGAAGCCGGCTCCGCTCGACGAGCACGGTGCCCGGTCGCAAGACCGGGCACCGTGCTCTTGTGACCAGTGTCTACCTAGTTCAGAGAGGGGTTCGGCGGCATGAGGGCGAGCACGCCGAACGGGCCGCCTTTTCGTTTCAGCACCCCACTCCAGAGCGCGTCCGGCTCGGCGGTGAAGACGTCCTCCGGAAGCGCGGGCTCGACGATCCAGGATCCCTCTTCGAGCTCGCCGTCGAGCTGGCCCGGCCCCCAACCCGCGAACCCCGCGTAGACGCGTGCGCGCCGCAACTCCCCGAGCGAGTCCGGATCGACCTCCGCGGGGAGGAATCCGACCGAGTCGAGGACGAGCGAGCCGGCGCGCTCGGGCTCGACGAAGTCGGCGAGGACGACGATCGCGGAGGGCTGAACGGGGCCGCCGACGTGCACCACTCCGAGGTCGTCGACGAGCACCGCAAGCTCGGGCAGCGCTTCGTCAACCGTGGCCTCGGACGCGCGATTCAGAATCACGCCGAGCGCTCCTTCCTCCGAGTGCTCGCCCACGAGAACGACGGTGCGCCAGAAGTTGGCGTCGACGAGCGACGGGCCTGCGATCAACAGGTGCCCCTTCAACGACTCCATGGCCATAATCATCGTTGCATGGAGCGCGTCTCCCGTGAGATCCGGCTTGTCGCTCGCCCGAAGGGGTTTCCCGGCGAGGACCTGTTCGAGATCGCCGAGACACCGATTGTGGATCCCGCCGACGGCCAGCTGCTCATCCGCAACGCCTATTTCAGCGTCGACCCCTACATGCGGCCACGCATGAATGACGTCCGCTCGTACGTTGCCCCGTTCACCTTGGGAGAGGCGATGGCGGGAGGGGCAGTCGGACAGGTCGTTGCCTCGCGCAACCCCTCCTACTCGGAAGGGAGTTGGGTCGTGCACGGGCTCGGGTGGCGTGAGTGGGCGCTATCGGATGGCTCCGGCCTGCGCCCCATCGATGCCTCAGTCGCGCCCATTTCGACGTCCCTCGGTGTGCTGGGGATGCCTGGGCTGACCGCGTACTACGGTCTGTTCGAGCTCGGCGAGCCGAAGGAAGGCGAAACGGTGTTCGTGTCCGGTGCCGCGGGGGCAGTGGGCAGCACCGTCGGGCAGATGGCGAAGATCGCGGGTTGTCGCGTGGTCGGGAGCGCTGGGTCCGAAGAGAAGCTCGCATGGCTACGCGAGCTCGGCTTCGATGCGGTCTTCAACTACCACGAGCAACGTGCCAGGGAGGCTCTCGTCGACCTGGCGCCGGACGGAATCGACATCTACTTCGACAACGTCGGCGGCGATCACCTCGAGGCCGCGATCGGCGCGCTGCGACTTCGCGGCCGGGTCGTCGCGTGCGGGTCGATCTCCCGGTACAACGACGTGGAGCCCGCACCGGGGCCGCGGAACATGTTCATGGTCGTGACGAAGCGGCTGCGAATCCAGGGGTACATCATCAGCGACCACTTCGACCGGTTCGGCGAGTTCTACGCAGCTGCCCAGGAATGGGTTCACGACGGGCGTCTTCGCTATCGCGAGACGGTGATCGAGGGCATCGAGAATGCGCCGCGCGCTTTCCTCGGTTTGCTCCGCGGCGAGAACATCGGAAAGATGCTCGTCAAGGTTGGCCCCTCCGAGTGAAGCTCCGCTGCAGGGTCTTCGGTCATCGGTTACCCCGGCGGCGCCGGCCGTTCTTTCTCACCGAACGCTTCCAGCGCTGCGAGCGCTGTGGAAAGCGGATTCGGCTCAGAGACCGTTGATGGAAGGTCTCCGCTGACGGTGCAGACAGCCGCCTGGTGTGCTAAACCTGGCTAGTTGGGTACTCTCGAGAGCGGTGGAGTGGGGGGGCGACTGCGC